>Ga0181526_10001817_pt1 | contig 19670 bp, 19 predicted proteins | sample PEATcosm2014_Bin_35_FD_119750 | JGI IMG/M metagenome (GOLD analysis project Ga0181526, IMG submission 119750) | Peatland microbial communities from MTU Mesocosm Facility, Houghton, MI, USA - PEATcosm2014_Bin06_30_metaG | ecosystem: Environmental > Terrestrial > Soil > Wetlands > Peat | place...
GCCCACCGGTCGCAGCAATGTTGCGAGCTGATATAAATAACCCTATCAAGATTGGGCGCGGTCCCGATCGAGGAGTAAGGCGTCGTCATGGCGTACCAATCAGACAAAGCTCCCCATCAAGCGCGCGCCAGATATCACGTCGGATTGGCGCTCGCCGGAATGAGCGCGCTGCTCGTGGTCTTTCTGGTTCACGGGGCTCTCCATCATGGCCGCGAGATTATTGCGCGCATCGCCGCAACCACGACGGCGTGGCACTTAGCCGGCGCGGACCATTAAGACACAGCGTGACTGGGTCTAGTCACAGCGTGACTGGGTCTAGTCACAGCGTGACTGGGTCTAGTCACAGCGTGACTGGGTCTAGTCACAGCGTGACTGGATCAAGTCAGATTGTGTGGATCAGGAATTGGCGATGCCCCAGCGGGCAACGCAATTACCTTTCGGATTTCAGCGCAATCGCCACGGTCAGCTTCATAATCTTGCGGCGCACGTCTACATTTTTGATTTTCGCGAAGGCCTTCAGCATTTCGACCGCATAGGGTTCGGTCAAATGGTCGGTGACGGTCTTGGTACCGTTCGCCGCTTTTGTTTTCTCGCCGAAAAATTTGAGGATTGGCACCTCCAGGGCCCGCGCGATCTCGACCAGTCGACCCGAACCGACGCGGTTGGCGCCGCTCTCATATTTCTGCACCTGTTGGAACGTAACACCGAGGAAAGCGCCAAGCTCGGTCTGGCTCATGCCCTTGGCTTTGCGAAATATCTGAATCTTTTGGCCGATGAGCCTATCCATGGCCGTAGCCGATTTAGGTGTCGCCATATCTCTGGACCCGGGCTGTTTCTGAATCTGCTGTCTTGCGGGTTCGGCCGACATTGCCGAGCCGCCCCCGCCCAACTTATCGCGATCGATCCGGGTGTCCAGTGCCTTGCGGCATATTTGTAGTTTTACCGTCGGCTTTGGGTTCCTTCCAGTTTTGCAAAAGCGCGATCGTAATCTGCTGCGGGCGACGGCCGAACAAAACGCGCGTTCCGACAATATCTGCGAGAACATCAGCTTCACTATCACCTGTGATTGCACGAAGCCGCGCCCGGGCGCTCCACGGATCCGGTGCGGAAGAGCGCGTGAGTGGACGCCCGAAACGATGGTCGCAGCCGGTTTGGCGGTGGTCCAGCCTAGATCCTTGGGTCATCGTCAAGCCCAGCCGTCCGTTTTGCGGCCTCGACCGCGCTGTTTCCTAAAGGAGCTCTTAACCGGCCTTAACCAATAATGGGAACCCAATTATCGAATGAAATTGCAAATGACGACCTGGCGTTTGAGATCGTGGCTTCGTCCGCTATGGCAGCCGGTGCCGCTCTTCGGCTTCGCGGTCATTGCTCTGTGTTGGATAGGTCTGTCCTATCAGCTGTCCATCGAGCGCGAAAAGGCGATCGCGGAAGCCTCGGAGCGTGGCGCGAGCTTGGCACTACTGTTCGAGGGCGCCACGGCCCGGCTCATCAAAAGCGTCGACCGGACGCTCCTCCTGCTGCGACAGGCCTATGAGGAAGACCCCGATCATTTCGATCTGCGCATCTGGTCGAGAAAAGCGTCGCTTGTGAGCGACGTCACTCCCCAGGCGGGCTTTATTGGGCCTGACGGGTACATGAGATCGACGAACTACGATTATTCAGGGCCGCGGATATTTCTCGGCGATCGCGAGCATTTTCGCGTTCAAATGGATGCCAAATCGGATGATCTGTTCATCAGCAAGCCGGTCACGCTGCGCGCCTCCGGAAAATTATCGATCCAACTAACCCGCCGGCTGCGCAAGCCTGACGGTAGTTTCGGCGGCGTCATGGTGGCATCGCTCAACCCCAACTTCGTCGAAGAATTCTATAAATCGATGAAGCTCGGAAAGGACAGCAACCTCAGCATTCGCGGGTTCGACGGCGTGATCCGTGCGTCGTTCGGCTTTGGCGCTCCACCCGTCACGATGTCGAAAGAAATGTCGCAAGCGCTGGCGCTGGGACCGAACGGACACTTCTGGGGCCATGGCGCGCAAGACGGCATCGATCGCCTCGTGTCCTATCGAACTTCTACGGAGTATCCGCTCTACATCACCGTCGGCGAGACCACGACCCACATCTTTGCCGATTACGACGTGCACCGCACCTTCTACATTGCCATCGCGTCGGCGCTGACGTTCCTGGCTCTGGTCACCGTCGTTTTCAGCATCCGTCGCCAGATGTCTCTCGAGCGCTCGAAATCGTCTCTCGAGCGAACAAACAGTCACTTCCGCGCCGTGCTTGAAAATATAACCCATGGCGTAGTTATGATCGACCCAAACCGGCGCCTGGTCATTTGCAACGATCAATTCGGCGCCATGTATCGATTGCCACCCGAATTATTGAAATTCGGCACTCCCCACGATTCCATCGTGGCGTATCGTGTCGAACACGGCATCTTCGCCGGCGACAAGGGCAAGGATGCGGTAGAAGCCAAGCTCAATGCGCTCGGACAATTGCCGTCGGACAAAATAGCAAGCCGGATCGACCAACTGGCCGATGGACGGCAGATCAGGGTTACGCGCTATCCCATGAAAGCCGGCGGATGGGTTGCCATCCACGAGGACGTGACCGAAAACGCCTCACGCCTCGAATTGGAAAAGCGCCGGGCGGAGGTCGATGCCGCGATAAAATCGTTCCGTGAGAACGTCGAGACCATATTGGCTGGCGTCAAAGACAGCGCTGTTGAATTGCGGTCCGTCGCCGCGGAGCTTTCGCGATCGTCCAATGCCGCCTCGCAGCAAGCCGCCGGCCTGGTATCGGCGTCGCAAAAGGCGACGGCCGATGTGGGATCGGCCGCGAGCGCTGCAGCCGAGCTGGAGCACTCCGTCACCGAGATCGACCGGCAACTCCGTCAAGCCGCCGGGATCGCCCGCAACGCAGTGACCGAAGCCGATGTCACGAACCAGGAAATCGGCGGGCTCGCGCAAGCCGCCCAAAGCATCGGGGATATTGTTGAACTAATCCACAAAATCGCGGGCCAAACCAACCTCCTTGCGCTCAATGCGGCAATCGAAGCGGCCCGCGCCGGCACCGCCGGCAGGGGCTTTGCGGTTGTTGCCAGCGAGGTCAAATCGCTCGCCGTGCAGACAGCAAAGGCGACCGAGGAAATTGCGGCACAGATTCGTGCCGTTCAAGGATCGACTGGTAGCGCCGTCGAGGCCATTCGGCAGATTACCGGTCGGATGCAAGAGATCGAAAAATATACCTCAGCGGTCGCCGCATCCGTTGGCCAGCAGAGCAATACGACGGGCGAGATATCGCGCAGCGTTAAAGGCGCCGTGCAGGGTACCAACGAGGTTGCTTCCATTCTTGAGGAGATCGTCGGCGCGATCGCCAAGACCGACTGCTCCGCACACAAAGTCCTCACGGCATCGCAAGCGGCAGAGGCAACAGCCGCAGACCTCCGGGAAAACGTTGAAGGCTTTTTGCGAAAGGTTGCCGGCTGAAAGCGCAGTCAGCCCGCTGCCGCAGGCCGGCTCAGATCGGTCGTCTGCCATCGGCGCGAAGGAAGTCGCCCGAAGAGAGGCCGAGCGCCTTGAGCAACGCCCCGCTTACGCGGCCTAAGTCCTCGAACTGATCGTCGGGGTCGGCAATTGCGCGTTTGATGACGTCGATCGCGACACGCAATTCCGCAACCGCCACGATGTAGGCAACGGTCTTCGGATAGTCATGAGATTTGCTAACGCGGATGAGCCGTCCGAATTCCATCGCGGTTGGTTGGCCGACTTGGCTGCGCGCCAAACCCGGGAAGCAGACGGCTGCGAGTTCCACCGCAAGATTCATGATCACCGGCCCTTCTTGCGCCGCAGCAACGTCCGCCGAGGGCCAAAAGTTTCGCGATCCCGCGCCGTGCAATATTGCACAGTTAATGGCGGGTTTAGCGCCGCTGAACGTCGATGAGTAAGGCCAGGCTTATCTGGGGCTTATGACGCGGCCATCCCCCAGCGAGCCACATCGGGCGGATTGCGGTAAAATTTCACAACGGCCGCACAAAGCAGACCACTTTGCCGACGATCTCAAGGTCGCTGATCGGAACTTCCTCAGTCGCATGATTTGGATTAGCGGAAATGATCTTGACCCGTGGCGGTCGGGTCGAGCGCAACAGCTGCAAACGTTTGACGGCGATGCGTTTGAGAGTATCGCGAATAGCGTAGAGCCCATCGGGCGTGGGTGCGGTGTGCCCGGTGTCCACAACCACGTGGTCGCCCGACATGATGGTGGGCGCCATGCTGTCGCCGTCGACTTCGACGACAACGAGCTGCTCGACCGACGCATGGAGCCGCTCGCGGACAAAGCTTGGCGGAAATCCCCAACGCTCCGGCTTGATTGGATCGGCATGGCGTCCGGTCTTGCGAGTCTCTTTCGCCGACCGGCGCGCCGCGGGCTCGGCCCGCGTATCGATCTCCGGGATCGAACACCGCGCATCGTCTGCCCTGCCCTGGCGCCGTGCCTCGGCCGCTTTAACCTCGCTGTCGCCGGTCCCTGGAAACCGTCCCCACAGCAGCATCTGTTCAGGCGTGTAACCGAGATGCGGCGCAAAAGGCTTCAAATGATCGAGCCTGAGCCTGATGTTGCCGTTTTCGAGACGGGACAGCTGTTGCTTGGAAATCCCGGATAGGCCCACCAGCTCGGTCCGGCTCATCCCCCGCGCTTCGCGCGCGTGATAAAGTCCGGTCTTCTGTCGTGCTGCGCTTGCTTTCTTTGCCATGACATTAGTGTCACGGATTCGGCAAAAAAAAGCGAGGCCCTGGGTCGAACAATTGTCACGGGCTTGGTACCGGCCTTGCCTGGATAGACGCCGGCTATTGGCCCGATCGCACGCTGGGCGGCCTTGACCCACTCAGCTCGCCATGAGATCATTGAGATCATTGATCCCAATGGCGGTTCGGATGGCCGGCAACCTGCACGTACGCAATCTGGATGATGATCTGATCGCCCGTTTGAAGCGTCGCGCGGCACGCCATGGCCGTTCGACCGAGGCCGAGCATCGGGAAATCCTTCGCCAGGCCCTGAGCGGCGACATTGAACCTTCTTTCGACACGTTGGCCGCCGACCTTCGAAGACTGACACGGCGCCGACAACAGACCCCTTCGGAAGTTCTCCTTCGCGAAGGACGTGACGAGCGGTGAATACGCTCGTCATCGACGCGAGCATCGCCGTCAAATGGGTCGTGGAGGAGAACGGCACTCCGGAGGCTTTGGCCCTTCGCCAAAAAGCCAAGTTAATAGCGCCCGAATTGCTGATCGCCGAATGCGCAAATATCCTTTGGAAGAAAGTGCAAAAGAATGAGCTTTTAAAGGAGGAGGCCCTTATCGCTGCTCGACTCCTGCAAGGTGCAGAAATCGAACTCCAGCCGATGCGGTCACTGTTGGAAGCCGCCACGCAACTTTCGATCGAGATCGACCATCCTGCTTACGATTGCTTGTACCTCACTTTGGCCATCGAGAAGAAATGTCAATTTGTTACAGCTGACGGACGCTTACTGCGAAAGCTGCACCAGGATCGACATCACAGGCTTCGCGGCCAGGCGATCGCGTTGGTCACGGCAGCCGCACTCTAAATTAAGCAACGCCTGATAATGGGGGTGGAGCGATATAATCGTGGCGTCAGATCAAAGATCGCCGCTTCGTCAGACCCACATCCGGTTCGATGCGATGACCGGGCGTGCCATGGATCGCACGCGCCGAGACGGCGCGAAAGCCGGAGCTCAGGGGACAGGTAAATCCGCAGAGCCATCTGCCGCGAACGTTTTGCCCATGCCTGTGGCATGAGGATGCGTTTCCAACCACAGCGTTCGTGCCGTGATGGTCGGATCAATCCCGGCGGTCTTCCACCACGCCGCTTCATCGCCGCGGCGATGCACCTCGCGATGATGCCCCCGGCATAGCGGGACCGTGAACTCGTCGCTGACCTTGCGGCCGAGCGCTCGGCCTTGTGCAAAGCGCAGGTGATGGGCATCCGAGGGCTGCCGGCCGCAGATCAAACAAGGCTGCTGCGCCACGTAGCGGACGTGCTCGCGGTCGCGCAGGCGGCGCAGCTCCGGGAACCGCAACACGCTTTTGTCGATTGTTTCCGCCGGTTGTTGGGCCGGTTTCGGGGCCGGTTTTGCCGGCTTCGGAGCGGGCTTGGCCGGCCCGGGCATGGCGGCCTCGGAAGTTGCAATCCCCTCGCCGTTATGGATCGCAAAGCTCATGAGCTTGGTTTCGAAGGTCTGCTCGATGTGCCGCGCATCCTCCGCCGTCAGCCGGGCCTTGTCGGGCAAAGAGCGTTTGGCCCAGAGGGCCGCCGCGTCGGCGCCACCGATGTCGTTGAGCTCGGCGAGAAGCCGTTCGCGTAATGCCACCGAGGCTTCACCGTCGAGCTTCGGTGCTGGAGGATCGGCGGTGAGCCGCGTGTAGCGCCGCGGCGCCGGCCGCTCGGCAGAATGGTGATAGCCACCATTGAGCATGCCATTGCCTGTGTGATTGCCGCTGCCCTTGGGTCGTTCCGGCGTCGTTGTCGGAGGCGCGGGCGGCGCCGCCGCAAGATCCGGTGCGTCGAGATCATCCTCGCCCGCAATGCCGACCAGCGTGAACAGCGCATAGCGCCGCGCATAGGTGAGCGCCGCCCCCATGCGCTGCGGGTTCGCGGTTTCTGCAACCGCACAGACCGGCCAGTCGGAAGCGATCCATTCGCCGGATGAGTGCGCAAGCGTCGTCGTCAGACTGACCAATCCTGCGGCCTGATCGATGGCGGTGGTCTGCACCGTCGCGATCTCATGCTGGCCGAGCGTTTTGCGCACGATGTCGAGGCCGCTTGCGAGCGGCGCATAGCGGAAGCTTCGATCCGCGCCGCCGCCGCGTCCGGCACTGATCGTTGCGGTCAGCGATTTTTCCGGGTTGACCAGTTCGGCCTGCGCTTTGGCGAGAGCGCCGGCCAAGGCCGCTATCGAGCTACTGGAGCGCGGCATGGCCACCCCCGCTTCCCTCGGCCTGATCGAGGAGGTCAAAGCTCACGGCGCCCGACTTCGAGCGCTTGCCCCGGACGCCGTGGCCGATGGCTTCTTTGGCGTCCTCCGGCATCAGGCTCTTCAGTTCACTCTTGGCTTGTTCATGCTCCTGATGCGCCAATCGGGTCCGTGCAAAGACCGCCGCGAACTCGGCCCAGGCATTGGAGCTTGCCATATCGACAATGCGGATCGCCTCGACTTTCGGCTTTGGCGGGTCGACCCCGAACAAGGAAGGCCTCTCGCCATTCTCGACGCAGCGCCAGAACTTCCGCTCCGCCGTGACAATCAGGTGCTGATAAAGCGGGTCGGCATGGGCCGCGATCTCGACCCACTTGCCGCCGCCCGTGATGATCGACAGCACCGCGGTGCGTGCCGCCACCACCCACATATTGTGCTGCAGCTGCGGCATGTATTTCTCGGCGGCCGCTTCCTCCGAGAATGACCAGGGCAGCATGAACTTCGACTCGAACACCGCGTCGGAGCCTTCGACCCGGCCGTCCAATGTGGCGGCCATCCAGCGCAACGCCGGATGCTGTACCCGCCGCTGGATATCGATGATGACCTGACCGGTACTGGCCTCGTACCAGCGCCGGTTCAGATCCTCGGTCGCAAGACCAAGCTGCACGATGAGGTTGCCCGACAGGTCCTCGGGCTCGGCCTCGCCGCGCTTCTCCTGCCACAGCCGCACCAAAGCAGCTTCGTCCTTGCCCATGATGATCCGGGCGTCCGAGCCGCCGATGAAGTGGCGGCGGTCTGAATGACGTGATGGGGCTCCCATGTTCTCCCTCCTCCTATTGTGTCTAAAAACGATGTAAGTGATTAAAAACGACAATCAAGGGGAGCCTGGTCGCTGCATCATAAAAAAATGCGCATTCGCGCAATTATTGCGTCATCTCAATGAGTTAAGACAAAAAAATTCGAAATGACCTGGAACCGCACGACCGACCGTGGACCGTCGTCGGGAGGCATCCTCCGGATCTAAAGTGCAGGCAATCCGGCGATATTGATCTTTTACGATCAATAGGTACGAATTATATGATGTGGTTGTTTTGAAATGAATGAGTCGGCTATCGCTGCATCATGATCACCGCCGCACAATGTCGGGCCGCCCGAGGCCTGCTTGACTGGAGCCAGGACGACCTTGCCTTCATGGCCGGCGTGGGCGTCGTGACGGTCAGGCACCTCGAGGCCGGAAGGGGGCGGCCCCGCAAGGCCACTCTCGAGGTTATTCGCCGCGCCTTTGAGACCTACGGCGTCCTCTTCACCCGAGCGGATGAAAATGGTGGCCCCGGAGTCCGACTTACGAAGGAGTCCCATGCTGCCAAAACTTCGGTCGGATGACGCAGCAGCCGACCAAGCTCGAAGCTACAGGTCCGCCCCGCGGACGCTCAGCATGAGCGGGTCATTCTTCTCGCGAACTCCTTAGACATTCTCTCAGAGAGTGCCCGCCGCTCTACCACTATTCTCACTTTCTCCACGCGTTCCGGATAGAGCCCGGTCAGCTGTTGTAATTCCTTTTCTTCCGCCGGAGTGATCTCCTCGCGACAACGTCGCCATTCCAAATCGCCGATTCTTCCGATAGGCGCTATACCGCCCCACGGATCCGGGTGGCCCGCGGCTTTGCGACGCTCGATCAGTGCTTCCTCCTCCGCTCTCCGCCGCTCGTAGAGTTCTTGGAAGGTGGGCGCCAGTTCCTCCATCTCGGAGTTAGGATCGGGCCCAGCAGCTGCTGCCTGCTCATTCTGAATTCTGACACGCTTCTCTTCGCTCTCTTGAGCTTGGAAACGTTCGAATTCCTCCACGGTGAAAATCGGGGGCGGGGCGCGCGGCCCTTTCGGGGGGTACCGCTCGAGCAACTCGTCGAGCTCCTTGCCTTCGGCTCGGGTCAGCCCCACCCGGCGATTTTTTTCCGCACTGGCCGCATCCCTCCGGTACTGGAGGTCGGCCATGCGGCGACGAGCCCGGCCTTCCGGGCTGCGATTAAAGGCGGCCTCCGACGCGGTTATGCGCGCTAACACGAAGGCAAGCTCGGTCTCCTCTGCCATGCTCCGCCGCGGCTTCTTGACCAGTTCATCCCGACGCTTCAGATCCCGCTCTGCCGAGTAGCCAGGCGGGCAGCTCAGGAACTCATCCCGCTCGGCCTGCCGGGCGCGGATCTCGTAGTACTTAGGTGCTTCCTTGGACGAGACGCCGAGCCAACTGAGCTTGAGCCAATCCTCCTTGATCTCATTTGCCAGAGTTCGGCTGATCGAAAAACCGTATTCATCGACCGCTGGCATTTTATCGGGGACGGTTGGTGCATGCACATAGCGTGCAGCAATCCGCGCAGCCCGCATGCGCTGGGCGGGCGTGGCATCCGGATTGTTCATGACGCCCAAGAGGAACGCCAACGGACTTAAGGCCCGCTCTTCGCCGCCGTCGTGCCCCGCTGAGCTTGATGCCGCGCGATCGCCACCGCGGCCGTTGCCATCAGGTCCTGATGCGCCCTCCTCGCCTGTGCCGCGCCCATCAGAGCTTGATGTCGCCGCACCGCCGCCGCCACCGCCGCCGTTGTGCCCATCAGGTCTTGCTGCGCCCTCCTCGCCTGTGACGCGCCCATCGGAGATTGATGTCGCCGCATCGCCACCGCCGTTGTGGCCATCAGGTCGTGATGCGCCCACCTCGCCTGTGACGCGCGCATCCGCGCTTGATGCCGCCAGATCGCAGCCGCCACCGCCGTCGTGCCCGTCAGGTCTTGATGCGCCCTCCTCGCCTGTGACGCGCCCGTCGGCGCTTGATGTCACCGCATCGCTACCGTCGTAGCCAAAGACGTCGCCATCTGGCCGGTCTCGGCCGCCTGGGTTTAACGCCTCCTCCATTCTTGCAGCGCTAGAATCGGGCACGCTTTTGAGTGGCCGCGAGTCCATGGGATTGGTGCGAACCCGCGATGCGGCCTGCGGCTTGGTGTGAACGAATGGAGCCGCCGCTTGGGCCATATCGATACGGGTATCCAACGGACCATTTGGGTCCCGCATCAGGGCGAGGAAGAATTGGAGAGGCGATGAGTTTGGGTTCGCCGCAGCCGCAGACAGAACCGCATTCTTCAAAACGGTCTGCTTGTTGGGGGTGCCGCGTTGGCGGCCGCCGCGTCGCTCGCCTGGTTTGGATCCCCTCGGCATCGCTACCTGCTCGTCTACTACTTTGCTATTCTGCCGCCGGCACCGCGTTAACGAGAGATTAAACCCCGATGTTTGGCCGCTCTCTCGCCCGTCGCGATCCGCTCCTAGGCAAGCCTAAGCAAATCTGCTTGCTACTTTATTACTAGTTTTTTGCTATCCGGACCAAAACAGGTACCCCGCGCAAAACCCAACCGCGATTCACCGCCGATTAACCACGTACGCCCACATTTGCGGCTGCGCGGAAATCGCAAACGGGGTGATCCATGGCTTATGTCTTGCCGCGTGCCGTTCTGGTGCTGCTCGGTTGGGGCGCGACCTATTGGTTGCTCACACTGCTCTCGACCCAGCTGCCGCCGGCGGTCGTCTACATGACCGGCATCGGCTGGGCCTTAGCGGGCGTGGTCTCTTTCGGCTATATCCGCAAGCTGCGTCGCGAAGTGGATGCGGCAGAGGGCCGTCGGTTCGACGCCGGGCCCAGCCTGAACTGATTTTTGGTCCGGCCGAGCGCGCCGTTCGCTTAGGCGACCCCTGAGCGATTCCAGCCGCGGATTCGGTCGCCGTAGACCTCAAAGCCCTTTGGCGTGACCACGACCGTGTCTTCAAGCTTGATGAAGCCGCGCTGCGGATGCTGCAGCGTCGTCTCGACCGAGATCACCATGCCGGTCTCGAGCGGCCGGTCCGCGTCGTAAGCGTCATAGGGCACCGGGCCGGTATTGGTCAGCCGCGGCGCTTCGTGGCTGACGAGGCCCATGCCGTGGGCGAGGAATTCGGTGTGGTTGTGCACCTTGGATTTGTGCAGCACGTCGTTGGCGGCCGCATATATTTCCTTGCCTAGCGCGCCGGGCCGGATCGGCTTCATCGAGGCCTGCTCCACGGCTTCGACTTCGGCGAGCAGATCGACGAGCTCGGCATCCGGTTCGCCGATGATGCCCATGCGCGCCACGTCGCCGATGTAGCCGTGGTAATTGCCGCCGGAATCGAGCGACAGCACGTCGCCCTTCTCCCAGCGCTGATCGGACGGCGCGCGATTGAGGCTCGAGCCGGCGGCGATCAGGCAATAGTCGAAGGTCAGTCCCCGTGAGGTTTCTTCGCGGCGCAGCGCTTCGGCAAGCTCGGCCTTGGTCGAGCCGGCGCCGAAATTCTTGAAAACGACCGCCATAGCGTCGATCACCTTGTCGGAGGCGATGCGCAGCATCTCCAATTCTTCCGGAGATTTAATGGCGCGCAAGCGCTCGAGCACAAACAGCGCGTCGCCAAGCTCGGCGTGAGGGAATGCCTTGCGCAGCACAGCGGCGGCGTCGACCGGCAGGAACGCCGTCTCGATACCGATACGCTTGGCGTCGGGCTTTAGCTTTCGCGCGTAATCGGCGGCTTTCTCCATGGCGTCGATGGAGCCCGAGCTTTTGTTGTTGTTCTCCGCCACCCAAAACGGCTTTACCTCGTTCTGGAAGCGATCCATGCGGTGCCCGAAATACCCCGCCTTCTGCGGCTCGCCTTTGGCATAGACGAAGACCGGCAGGTAGCGGCTCAAGCCCATCGCGTCCATAGATTCGAAAAAGAACGAGCGATGGCCGCCGAGCAGATATTGAATATTGTGTTTCGAGGTCACCACGAGAACGTCAAAGCCCTGCTCATCCATCAGCCGGTCGAGACGCTCGGTGTCGAAGGGAGCGGTGCTGTGTCGTTTGGTGACGTCGAGCATGAATTCCTCCTGCAATGGGCAATCGCCAGTCTAGCAAATCCGATAGGGCGGATGAATGGCCCTGAGGTGGTCGCTCCGCCACCCTGAACTGCGGGCGAAGTGCTACGCCGCCGCGGGCGGCGCCACCACGACATCGTCTTGGCCGCTGCGGCGCAGCGCATCCGCCACCATTCCCGACGCCTTCATCTCCGCAATGAAGGAATGCAGGAAGGCGGCGCCGGCGCTCCTGCCCTTCGCCATGCCCATGGCCTGCCGGATCTGCATGAAGGACGGCTCGATCAGCCGTAGGCCGGGAGTCACATTGATGAATTTTACCATCGGCTGCCGGACGCCGGCGGCGGCTTCGAGTTTGTCGTCGACGAACATCTGCATCGCCTCGGGTCCGGTTGCCGCGCGAACGAGCGTCGCGGCCTTGAGTGCGCGGGTTAGGAAGAGATCGTAAGCCGACCCTTTGGCGACCGCGACGCGGGTGCCGTCGCGATCGATATCGCTCATGCTCTTCAAGGTCGAACTCGCCGGAACCACGAAGTTACCCTCGATCAAGGCATAGGGCGGCGTGAACGCGACTTCCTCGGCGCGCACCGGATCGATCGCCAGGAACACGATATCGACCGCGCCCCGTTTGAAGGCGTCGAAGGCTTTGCCGGCGGCATCGAAAGTGACGAGATCAACCGGCACGCCGAGGCGCTCGCCCAGCGCACGCGCCAGCTCAGGTGTCACGCCTGCGGGCTTTCCAGTCGCGGGATCGGTCTGGGCAAGCACGATATTGCCGAGATTGATCGAGGCGCGCAACCGTCCGGTTGGCGCGAGATCTTCAACGGCTTTCTCCGCTACGCTCATGGCACCCCCACGGTTATCAAGACGAGGCCGAGGAGCCTATCGGCGACGGCCGAGGACACCAGCCTGCACGGCGGGCGACGCGAACTCAACCCCACAATTCCTTGCTCGCAATCCGCGCGCCTTCGACTAACGCGGAAAGTTTCGCCCACATGATACTCGGATGGACGCGGCGGTGGAACGGGCCTTGGGCGAAGCCGCAATCGGTGCCGGCGATGACGTTCTCGCGACCGACAAGCCTGGCGAGCCGCACGATACGCTCGGCGACCAGTTCCGGATGTTCGACGACGTTCGTGGCATGACTGATCACGCCGGGAATGAGCACCCTCCCCGCGGGCAGTTTTGCGGTTTCCCAGACCCGCCATTCATGCTCGTGGCGCGGATTGGCGCCTTCGATCACGAGTGCGCCGACTTTCATGCCGAGGATGAGATCGACAATGTCCTTCAGCGCCACGTCGGTCGTATGCGGGCCCGGCCAGCTGCCCCAGCACACGTGATAGCGGATGCGGTCGGCCGGCAGGCCGGCAATCGCCTCGTTGAGCACCTCGACCTGCAAGGCGAGCCATTTGCGGTAATCGGCAAAACTGCCCGGCGGCACCATGCGATCATAGGTCACCGCGGCGCGCGCATCGTCGAGCTGCAGGATAAAACCCGCGTCGATGATCATCTTGTATTCGGTGCGCATCGCAGCGCCGATGGCGCGGATCAACTCCTCCTCGCTCTTGTAATATTCGTTCTTGCGATCCGGAATGACGCTCGCCGGCGCCGCGACCGGAAGGAACGCCTCGGCGACATTGACGCCATTGAGGGCTGCTTTAAAATTGTCAATATCGCGTTGCAGTTCCGCCTGCCCCGTATAGGCGATGGGACCGGTGCAGATCGCCTCGACGGTGGTGGCGACACCCTCGCGCGCGTCGAGCTCGGCATAGAACTCGGCGAATTTCTCGCGATCGACGCCACGCGTGAACGGATTTTTGTTGCCCGGCTCGATCGGCCGCCGCTCGAAGCCCGACAGCCGTTCCAGCACATATTGCGACCAGCTGATCGATTTGCCGAACTCGCCGTCGCTGACGACATCGACGCCGGTCTCGGCCTGGTGCCGCACCACCTCGGCGACCGCGTTCTTCAGGCAAGCGTCATAGCCGGCATGATCGTAAGGCTTGCCCGATTGTTTGGCGCGCAGGAATTCTTGCAGCGCCGGCGGCCGGATCAGGCTGCCGACATGAGTGGTGAGAATGCGATCGCTGCTGCGCTTCATGAATTTCCTCTTCTCGTTCAGGCGGCGCCGCACTGATACAGCACTGCGCGAACTTCGCAATGGCCGCGACGCGCGCAGCGAATGGGCCGAAGCCCATCGTCACGTCGTCAATTGCGCATGAGAAATGATTGGCTAAGCCGCCGATCGCGCCGCCGACCGCGAGGGCTCCAAGGGCGTGTCGCCGCCGATACGCTTGGCGCGGTCGAGAATGAGCTCGATCGAGGCCACCTCGATCCGATTGCGGCCATTGTCCTTGGCGCGATAGAGCGCGTGGTCGGCTTGCGCCAACAGCGCCGAAATATCGAGGACGGCGTCGTAGCTGACGACGATGCCGATCGAAACCGTGGCCACTACCGGCCGGCCGTCGACCTCGTCGGTCGCGTTGGCGAATGAGCTGCGGATTTGCTCGGCGACCGCCATGGCCTTCTCCCGCGTCGTATCGACGAGGACTGCGGCGAATTCCTCGCCGCCCAGCCGGCCGAGCAGATCGGCGCGGCACATGCAGCCCGCCGCCACTTCGGCAAAGCGTTGCAACACGCGATCGCCGATGGCATGGCCGAAACGGTCGTTGATTGATTTGAAGTTGTCGAGGTCGAGAAGCATGACCGCGATCGGGCGCGGATCGACCGCCTGCCGCTTCAACTCGGCTTCGCCGTCCTGCAGGAAGGCACGCCGATTGGCGATGCCGGTGAGCGGGTCAACGAGCGCCATGGTCTTGTGGCGGTGCTCGGTGCGTTCCTTCGCCATGGCGAGAAGAATGAAGGCGATCGAGATCGTGAATAACAGCGCTTCGAAGCTGAGCACCGTCATCCACACGCTGTCGAACACTTCGTTGCCGATCGGCGACCACGGCAGCATCGCACCGAACGGCGTGCGTAGCAGATAAAGCGAACCGTGGGCGAACAGCATGAATATGGCGGGCCAGCGCGACACCAGGGCCTCACCGCGGCCGCGCCAGAATTCGTAGGCCGCGGCCCAGGTATAGGCGGTGATGATGCCGGAACAGAGCAACACGCGCAGATCCCAAGACCCGGCAATCGCCGGCAAGCGGCACAGCACGAGCCAGAGCGCCGCGCCACCGAACATCAGGAGCGGCTGCGGCCGGCGATGGTCGAACACCCGGGCACCGGTCCACGTCATGGCAAAAGCAGTGAACAACAGCGCATTGGCAAGATCGATCGAGACCACGTCGGAGACAGATCCGAACATGCCGAACAGGACGATCGAGGCCGCCCGCAAAAGATCGGCAAATCCCCACCACGCCACCGCGTAGATCGCGGTGTTCTGCACCCACGCGAACAACAAGAGCAATCCGAGGATCGCTTCCACGTAGATGGTGACGAGGAAGAGAGTATTGACGTCGAGATTCATCGCGCTCAACCACATCCACCCGGCTATGGGCACGGAGTGCTGGAAGCCCCTGTGTTCTCCGCATAGTGTGGCCGCCGGTAAGAATCGGTGAACGTAGCCGTGCGGCGAGCCGCCTTGCGCGGGTATGGTTTCAATCGCGTTTCGAAGTCTCTTCGAATTTTCTCCGGCTTGTTTCCGCTTTGTCCGTCATCTAGTGTCCGAGCCCGCTCGGGAAATAGGCAATGCAGCTGCGCAATGGGATTATCGAGGCGATCGGCAATACGCCGCTGATCAAACTCGAACGTGTTTCGGCCTCGACCGGGTGCACCATTCTCGGCAAGGCCGAGTTCATGAATCCGGGTCAGTCGGTCAAAGACCGGGCGGCGCTCTTTATTATCGAGGACGCGGTAAAGCGAGGCGAATTACGCCCGGGCGGCATTATAGTCGAAGGCACCGCCGGCAATACCGGCATCGGCCTCGCGCTGGTCGGCAATGCAATGGGCTTTCGTTCCGTGATCGTGATCCCTGAAACGCAGAGCCAGGAGAAGAAGGATACGTTGCGGCTGTGCGGCGCGGAATTGATTGAAGTGCCCGCCGTGCCCTATTCCAATCCCAATAATTACGTGAAGGTTTCGGGCCGGCTTGCCGCACAACTGGCCCGAACGGAAAAAAGCGGAGCGATCTGGGCAAACCAGTTCGACAATGTCGCCAATCGCCAAGCGCATATCGACGGCACCGGCCCCGAGATCTGGCAGCAGACTGACGGCCAGGTCGACGGCTTCGTCTGCGCGGTCGGCACCGGCGGTACGCTCGCCGGCACCGCGATCGCGCTGAAGGTGCGCAGCAAAGCCGTGCGCATCGCGCTCGCCGACCCGATGGGCGCTGCGCTGTACAGCTATTACACGACCGGCAAGCTGAAATCCGAAGGCTCCTCGATCACCGAAGGCATCGGGCAAGGCCGGATCACCAAAAATCTTGAAGACGCGCCGATCGACACCGCCTATCAGATTTCCGACTCCGAAGCGGTGCCGATCATCTTCGACCTTCTCGAACACGAAGGCCTATGCCTTGGCGGTTCGTCCGGCATCAATGTCGCCGGCGCGGTCCGGCTCGCCAAAGAACTCGGGCCCGGTCATACTATCGTGACCATCCTTGCCGACTACGGCACGCGTTATCAGTCGAAGCTGTTCAATCCGCATTTCCTGCGCGAAAAACACCTGCCGGTGCCGGCCTGGCTCGAACACAAATCAAGCATCAAAGTGCCGTACGAAAGCGTTGCGAAATGAATTGCGCGAACGCCTCAACTGCTGAGATCAACCATGCCGCGATCCGACAATAGCCCTCCCCCCTCGCCCGCGAGCCGCTGGCTCGTTTCGACCGAATGGCTCGCCGCACGCCTGAACGACCCCGGCATCGCCATCGTCGACGCCTCCTATTTTCTGCCGACGCAGAAGCGCGACGCGCATGCCGAATACCGCGCCGGTCACATTCCGGGCGCCGTGTTTTTCGACATCGAAGCGGTGAGCGATCATTCGACCGATCTGCCGCATATGCTGCCGACTCCTACTCAATTCGGAGAGGCTGTCGGATCGCTCGGCATTGGCGACGGCGACATGATCGTCGCCTATGACAGCACCGGACTTTTTTCGGTAGCGCGGGTGTGGTGGACGTTCCGGCTGTTCGGCGCCAAATCGGTCTACATCCTCGACGGCGGATTGCCGAAATGGAAGGCGGAAAACCGTGCGATCGAAACTGGCGACACCAAGCGCGCGGCGAAAAAATTCACCGCCACGATGAATGCCGCCGCCGTCGCCACGCTCGATCGCGTGCGCGCAGCCTCGACCGATGACCGCGTACAGGTGGTCGATGCCCGCTCGGCCGAGCGCTTTGCCGGCAAGGCGCCGGAACCGCGACCGGGCTTGCGCTCCGGCCACATTCCGGGCTCGTTCAATGTGCCCTATGACCGCGTGCTGGAAAACGGCCGGCTCGCCCCGCATGACCGCGTGGCGGCGGCGTTCACATCCGCCGGTGTCGATCTCGACAAGCCGATCATTACCAGCTGTGGCTCCGGCGTCACCGCCGCGATTCTCTCTTTCGCGCTGGAAGCGCTCGGTGAGGAGTCACAGGGCCTCTACGACGGTTCCTGGGCCGAATGGGGCTCGCGGCCAGATTTGCCGGTCGAAACGGACTGATCGTCGGCGTTCCGCCCCATGCCTTCGGCCGCATTTTTTCGTATAATATGTCGTCATGATCTTCCGCCAGTTGTTCGACTCAACGTCCGGCACCTACACCTATCTGCTCGCCAGCCGCCCCGGCGGCGAGGCCCTGATCATCGATCCGGTGCTTGAGAAGGTCGATCGCTATCTGCAGCTGGTGCGTGAGCTCGACTTAAAGCTCGTCAAAGCCGCGGATACCCATTTGCACGCCGATCACATTACCGGGCTCGGTGCGCTGCGCGACCGCACCCGTTGCGTCACCGTGATGGGCGAACAGACCAAGGCCGACGTGGTGTCGATGCGGGTTGCCGAAGGCGACCGCATCGAGATCGAAGGCATCCGGCTCGATGTATTGTACACGCCCGGCCACACCGACGATTCCTATTCGTTCCTGATGGCCGACCGCGTCTTTACCGGCGATACGCTGCTCATCCGCGGCACCGGCCGGACCGACTTTCAGAACGGCGATCCGCGGGCGCAATACGATTCGATTTTTCACAAACTGTTGCAACTGCCCGACGCGACCTTCGTTTATCCGGCGCATGACTATAAAGGCGACACCGTCTCGACCATCGGCGAGGAGAAGCTGTTCAATCCCCGGCTGAAGGTCACGTCGATCGACGAATATGCGGCGCTGATGAACAGCCTCAATCTGCCGAACCCGAAGATGATGGATGTGGCAGTGCCCGCCAATATGCAGGTCGGTCTGCACCAGGATGAGGTAGCGCGCAAAGGCTGGGCCCTATCCGCAGCCGAGGCCATCGCGCTTTGCGGCCGCCCGGATATCGCGCTTGTCGATCTGCGCGAGAAGAGCGAGCGCGACAAGCACGGCACCATTCCCGGCTCGCTGCACGCGCCTTATCCGAGCTTGCAGGAGGAGATCGCCGCGGGGGGCCCGCTCCATGAATTGGCGGCGGCCTCCGGCAAGCGCATCGTGTTCTATTGCGCCTTCGGCGAACGCTCGGCGATGGCGGTGCAGGCGGCGCAGGACTTAGGCCTCAAGAGCGCCTGCCATATCGGCGGCGGCATCGCCGCCTGGAAGAAAGCGAACGGACCGCTGGCGCGCGGTTGACGGCGCCGGGTTTGTTATAGGCGGCGACCGATAAATTCAACGACAGCGCAAGCCAATAAGCATTTTCCGGCCGTCACGGTCATCCTGGCTTCGTGGCCGATACCACCATCGCCTGAAGCGGCATGCGCGCGCAATCGGCGCCGAACTCAAGACGGAACTCTCGCAGAAGCTGATCGACAATTTGCTCTGCCTCGACACCGCCGCGCGTCTGAACCTGATCGATTAGCGGGCTGCCATAGACCAGCGCCCGCGCGAATGCCAAAGGATCCGCGATTTCCTTCTCCAAGCCCACCACGGCAACATGCAGACCGGCGAATCCGGTTTCGATGAGCGAGGCTTTGATCGGCTCGAACGGATACGAAAAGGGCACACGCATGAATTGAGGAGGATCGACAGGAAAGAAGCTTTCGATCACCTGCTGAGCGATGCGCGCGAACGGGTTATAGCGATGCGAATCCCAAACGCTGAATAGATAGCGGCCGCCCGGGACAAGGACGCGATAAACCTCCCGATAGGATTTATCCATGTCCGGATAGAACATGACGCCGAACTGACAGACCACCGCGTCGAAGCTGTTGTCCGCGAAAGGCAGCGCCGTCGCGTCGGCCGGCTGAAAATCGACCTGCTCGTCGGCGCTGAATTTTTCGCGCGCAAATTCGAGCATCGGCGGATTGAGATCGGTCGCTGTCAGGCGCCCGCCGGCAGGCAAATGATTGCGCAATTGGCGGGTGACGATGCCCGTCCCGGCCGCCGTTTCGAGCACACGGTGCGATTTCCCGGCGGCCACGCGCCGCGCCATATCCTCGGCATAGTCTGCGAAGACTACCGGCCCCAGGCCTCGATCGTAATGCCGTGGGATACTGCCTACAAAAGCCGCCGCGTTATCCATCCTCAATCCCCGATTGGCAGCGGAGTATAAGCCGGCAGTCTAGAGCACGGCCGTTTTATTTAGAAGCATATCCGGCGTTGGCGAGGTAGTTGGCGCATTCGGCGGGACTGAAGGCTGAGAGTAAGGCGCCGATGCGTTTCCATGTTGCTTCGACGGTGCGC
>Ga0181526_10001818_pt1 | contig 19654 bp, 9 predicted proteins | sample PEATcosm2014_Bin_35_FD_119750 | JGI IMG/M metagenome (GOLD analysis project Ga0181526, IMG submission 119750) | Peatland microbial communities from MTU Mesocosm Facility, Houghton, MI, USA - PEATcosm2014_Bin06_30_metaG | ecosystem: Environmental > Terrestrial > Soil > Wetlands > Peat | place...
GGAGTCAGAGATCGCGGCGCCTTCCACCTTGGCAATCTGCGAAGCAAAGCTTCGTCCGCCGACATCGCTGCCGTAGATCACCCGCTCCGCGCCCAACTCGCGCACGGCCATTTCGACATATCCGTTTGTGGGGTCCGAGCCTGCCAGCCCGCAGTAGACATTCTTCGTGGAACGGATGGCGCGAATTCCCAGCTCCCAGTTTCCACCGGTGTGAGCACAGACGATTTGCAGCTTGGGGTGACGGCGGGCAAGTTCGACAACATCAAAGGGCGTGGATTCGGTTGGCTGGTTGCCGAGCGCGTTCAACCATTCATGCTGAAGAACGACGACGTCGTTGGCGATGGCCCATTCGGCAATCGGGTCCATCGCCGCAACGTTGCAGCGCGCGTCGGCTTCGATTTCGCCAATCATCACCATGGGGCCGTCGCGCACGCAACGATTGAGTTCCTGAATGCTGAATTCGGGCAGAGCTGGCGAGATATACACCGAGCCGTAGACCCGATCGGGAAAAGCTCTGACCGCTCGCATCACACGGTCGTTCTCCAGGCGGAACTGCTCGGGCGGGTTCGGGTGCCGATCATCGGAATAACCTTGCGAGAGAATCAGGCGCTCCACGCCGACACGGTCCATGCACTTCGCCAGGAATCCCATTCGTTCCTCGGGGGTGTCGCCCGGAACCGAGCCAAGGTGAGAGTGTTGGTCCCAAATCCGCATGCTTGCGTCGAGACCGTGATTATCCCGCACATCGGCCTTGGCAAACGCCAACGCCCCGCCCGCGCCAAGCGTCTTCATGAATGTCCGGCGGTTCAGCATTTTCAGGTTGTACCGAAGGCACTTTTTAACCACGAATCATACTCGTCATTGCGAGCTCGGGCCCGGCGTCAGTGTCCGATATTGTGGCACAAATCGCAATTCACCGGCGCATTGCGCAGCTTGTGGCAATTCACGCAAGCCACCATGGATACTTCTTTCTCCTGCCAAAGCTGATCGCGCTCCTTGACTTCGCCATGGCAGACCGCGCATTCGACATGCGCGTCGAGGTGTTTCGAGTGGCTGAAATAGACAAAGTCAGGAAGCTTGTAGACCGGCTTCCAGGCAAGCAGGCGGTCGTCGGCCCGGAGCTCGGTTAGTCTCTGGATTGCCGGGCTTTCGCGCTTGATTGTCTCGTGGCAGGTCATGCACTCGGCCGCCCCGGGAACCTGCATCTTACCGCTGGTTCCCATGGGTTGGTGGCACGTATCGCATTGGAATCCTGCCTGAACATGCCTGCGGTGACTGAACGGAATCGGTTGAACAATAGGGCTCGCTGGCGCAGGAAGCTCCTGCGGCTCACGCGCAGGACTGGTAGAGAGCGTTCGCGGGTAGGCATCCGCCCGCAGCCGCGCCGGACCTTGGCCTTTGGGGTAGAGAGCGTACGCGGCCAGCACGGTTGGCGCAGAATTGTCGGGATTGAAATAACCACCGGGACCCACCGCAACCACGACAAATTGCTTTCCGGATTTCTCACCCGTATATGTCATAGGCGTGGCGTGCGCGTTCGATTCAAGCTGATCCGCCCAAAGTTCCTTGCCGGTCCTCGCGTCAAACGCCCGGAAACGGTGATCAACGGTCGCGCCAATAAAGATCAGTCCGCCCGCCGTGGCAATCGATCCTCCGAGGTTATAAGTTCCCGTTTTGGGGACACCTCGCGCCTCGAGATCATCCATCACGCCCAGCGGAACTTTCCACGCCAGTCTGCCGGTCGCAAGGTCGATGGCATTCAGGTCACCCCAGGGTGGTTTCTGGCACGGGTAATGATGATCGTCCCAAAAGCGGGCGTAGTTTCCCCACTTGCTGCTGCGGACGTAGGCCTCCGGCGAACCCGGCGGCTGAGGCTGCATGAATCCCACTGCCCCCACTTCGCTGACGTTCACAAACAGGTAATCGAGCGTGGGGTCGAAGGAGACGCCGGACCAATTGCCTCCTCCGAGTGTGCCGGGGATTTCGACCGTCAGCTTTTCAAATCCCCAGGGATTAAATATCCCACCGGGCAGCGATCCGGCAAAATTATCGAGGCAGTACTTTCGAGACTCCGGTGTGACGTTCGTAATATCGTTCAGCGTGACGGAGGTGCGCGCCAGTTGCATGGACTCAATCGGAAATGGCTGTGTCGGCCAAGTTGCTTCCCCCGGCACCTGGGACTGCGCGACCGGACGTTCCTCGACAGGGAAGAGAGGCTTGCCGGTCAGCCGGTCGAGCACATAAACAAATCCCATTTTGGTGACTTCTGCTACGGCCGGAATCTCCTTACCCTCGCGATGCACTGTCACCAAGCCTGGGGGCGCGCAGGCATCGTAATCCCAGATGTCGTGGTGCACCATCTGGAAGTACCAACGAAGCTTTCCGGTTGCAGCGTCAAGCGCCACCAGTGAGTTGCCAAACAGGCCCGCCCCCTTGCGGTCCGCGCCGTAGAAATCGTAGGACGGCGAGCCGATGGGCAGGAACACCATTCCGCGCTCGGCGTCCACGCTCATGACGGACCAGACATTCGTGCCGGAGCGATCCTCCCAGGAATCGTTTGTCCAAGTCTCGTGCCCCGCCTCGCCAGCTCGAGGAACCGTGTGGAAGCGCCACACTAGCTTTCCGGTGCGGACGTCAAACGCGCGAACATCACCGCTCGCCCCCTTTGAGGGGTATTCCTGGACCTGCGATCCGGTGATGACCAGATCCTTGTAAATCGCGGGCGGCGATGTCGAGTTGTACTGAGCGCGCGGGAATTTGTCCGCCACACCGGCACGCAGGTTGATCGACCCTGCATCACCGAAGCCCGTGCAGGGCCGGCCGGATTGGGAATCGAGAGCAAACAGGCGCGCGTTTTCGGTGATATAGAAAAGGCGCTTATCAACGCTGGATTTTTCCGATCCACAGGATACGTTCGACTGCCCCTCCCAATAGGCGGCGCCGCGGCTGGGGTTCGGCCGCCTGGTGCCGCTCTCCTTGGGATCAGGATCGAACACCCAAATCTGCTTTCCGGTTTCGGCGTCCACCGCCACGGCCTGACTGATCGAGGTTGTAAAGTAAAGGACGCCCTGCACCATTATCGGTGTGGCCTCGAACGCCGAAATTCCGCTGTTGGGAGCTGGCGGGAGCACGTACGTCCAAGCCCTTTGCAGGAGTTGAACGTTCGAGGTGTTGATTTGGTTCAGAGGAGAGAAGCGCATACCGCCGGGGTCGTGGCCGTAATTCCGCCACTCGGCATTTGCAGATGTGGGCGAGTGCTGTGCGAAAGCAGCGCTCGCGGCAAGAAGCATCAATGTCAGCGCGTATTTCATGATCAGTAAAGAACCTGCCCGTTGGCTCTGTAAAAAATCCGAAATATTGTCATCCTGAGCGAAGCGAAGGATCTCTGCAGTCGTTTGTCACTTCATCGATCGACCATCAACTGCGGGGATCCTTCGCTTCGCGCAGGATGACAGCCGTCGGTTTTCATCGTTGTTCGCCGCTAGCCGGCAACCCGAAACAAAGGAGGTTCGGCCCAACGGCGATCGCCACGAATTGCTTGCCGTCCGCCCTATAAGTCATGGGCGAAGTCTTGTTTTCGGAACCTGCGGCGAAGTGCCACAAGGTTTCGCCGGTTACTTCGTTCATGGCTTCAAAGTCCCCGGAGGGGTCGCCATAGAAGAGCAGGCCGCCGGCAGTCGCCAGCACTCCTGCGTCGCGCTTCCCTTCCACAGGCCCAATCTCAAGCCTCTCCCAGGCCACATTCCCGGAGTCGATGTTGAGGGCGCGAAGGTATTTCCTGGCAGGCTCTAACCTTGGAGGCTTTTGCTTCCAATTCTCAGCCTTAGGATTGAGCGTGCACTTCTCGAGCGCCACCACGTAGTAGAGTCGAGACTTCGGGTCGAAGGCGGTGGCGTTCCAGTTGGTTGCGGTATCCGGGCAGCTAAGGGCGCCTTCGTTCTGCAGTTCGGGGCGTCCATCCGCCGCGATGCCGCGAGCCCAGGTTAATCTCTTCACGAACGGTTTAGCCAGCAGCACTTTGCCGTTCGTCCGGTCGAGCACATAGAAGAAGCCGTTACGATTGGCAAACAGCATCAGTTTGCGTTCCTGCCCCTGGTAGCGAGTGTCTACCAGAACCGGGGGCTGGTTCGCGTCCTGGTCCTTGAGATCGTGAGGGGTGAATTGGTAGTACCACTTCATTTTACCGGTTGCAGGATCAAGGGCAAGGATGGAGTTGGTATAGAGATTGTCGCCCGGACGGTCGCGGTCGTCGCTGTCGGGCCACGGGTTGCCGGTCGGCCAATAGAGCGTGTCGGTCTCGGAATCGTACGAGCCTGTTAGCCAAGTGGCGCTGCCGCCCATAACCGGTTCCTTCGGGCCCCACGTCTCGATGCCCGGCTCGCCTCGCGCGGGAACGGTCCAGGTGCGCCAGGCGCGCTCACCCGTATCGGCTTTGAAAGCAGCCACGAAGCCGCGAATGCCCCAATCGCCTCCCGAGACACCGGCTACGACCAAGTCTTTCACGACCAGTGGAGCCACCGTTCCGCCATAGTGCTGCGGCTTATCGGGCATCACCTGTTCCCACACCAGCTTGCCGGTGATGCGATTCAAGGCGACCAGGTGGGCGTTGTCGGTGAGGAAGAAAACTTTGTCTCCGAGAATCGCCGCGCCGCGATTCGTGCCGAGCGCGGCGTCGCCGACCACGTCCGGCGAGCGCTTGCGCCGGTATTCCCAAATCTCGCGCCCGCTCAAGGCGTCCAGCGCGTAAACGGAACCGGGGCCGGTGATGTACATCACGCCGTCGGCCACGAGCGGCGTCACCTCCAATCCGAAATACTCGTAGTTCTGAACGAAGTAGGGCGTGTCCGGCACCAGGTTCTTCCAGAGCGGCACTGTGAACATCCACTTGAGCTGGAGCTGGCCGACGTTCGAAGCGTTGATTTGGGTCAACCCGCTGTAACGGTTGGAATCGAGAGTCCCGTTGTAGCTCAGCCAGTCGCCGGGCCGGGGATGCAGAATGCGCTCGAAGTCGACCTCTTCCGCACCGGCGGGTGGATTCGTATCGGGCCTTCCCGGCTTCACGCCGCTCAATCCGCCGAGGTACGCCTCAAGGTCTTGAAACTCCGTAGGGGAGGCATGGACGGCGGGCATCGGCGACCCCGGCTCGTCCAGAATCGAGGCAATTTCGCCTTCCTCGAGCAGGTGCAGCTTTCCTGCAAAGTCTTCGACTCGAATGTCGAAGTTGCTCCGGCTCCGTGCGAAGCCGCGCAGCGTGCTTCCGCCTTTCAGCTTGACGGTGACCAGTTCGTATCCAGGGGTGATATCCGCCGCAGGATCTTTAAGCGCTGACGCAATCTCTTCGAAAGTTCTCTCGTTGCCGAGATTGGAAAGATCCGGACCGATGGGCTGTCCCCGTCCCGCCACCATATGGCAGGAACTGCATTCTCCCTTGCCGAAGAAGAATTGCTCGCCGGCGCGTAGGTTGCCGGGCAGCGCGCTTTGTGCCGCGGGTGCGTTCAGTGAGGCTACAAACGTGGTGAGTGTAGTCAGATCATCGGCGGGAAAATCGAAGGCCGGCATTCCGGCGCTCGCAACGCCGTTCTTGATGATATTTTCGATCCGCCGTTTCGACATCTCGCGAAGCTGCTCGTTTGCTTTCAGCGCCGGACCTTGGTCGGTTCCCAGAAAATTAGCTCCGTGGCAACCCGCACAGTTCTGCAAGTACCGTTGCTGCGCCTGCGCCTCGTGCGACGGTCCAGACACGGGACGCTGCGCGCACAGGTTGCTGACAGCCATCAGAGCCAATACAAATGCGATTATGCGAGGAATGCGGTCCCCCTGGTCTCCAGTGAATATTCAGCGACCGACGTTCGGCCGCCTTCCGCGCCGCTTTATTTGTCCGTCGCCATGAATTGTGAAAAGCCGAAGTCGCGATTCACGCCAGTGACGCCGTCGAGAAAGAATCCCATGCCCGGATTGCCGTTGGGAAATTTGTCGTCGGTGAGCTGGAAGATCTGCTCACCGTTGATGTAAACCGTAAGGGTGTTCCCGATCATGCTGGCCTTCACCACGTCGCCGGTTTTGACCCCGTATTTCGAACCGCCCATGTTCTTGAGGTACGTGAACTTTCCCAGCGGCCCCTCCCAGCGTGCCACATTGCAATATGCCTGAGGAATTTTCGAGCAGCGGAACATGACTTCGTAGCCCGTGCAACTGCGGGGAGTAATGGAACTTCGCAGGCGCAATTCGACTTCCTCCCAAACCTTGTCGTCCTGGTTGGGATGCACCGAGTAGACTGTCGCCTGAACGGTTTGGTTTGGCCCCCAGGTCCCTTTCAGCAGGGCCGTCGAGTCGTCGTATTTCTGCGGCTCTGGCCTGCTGCCGCCGATTTCGCGGCCAAAGGCCAGGCCCGGGGTAGTCTGGACATCCGCCCAATCCAGGCCGTCCGCATGGCCGTTCAACCACTTGCCTCCTTCGGAAAGTGGGTTTTCGGCGTGACGGAACGAGGTGCTGTAGGGGCCGTGCAACGCTGTCGGGGCGGGGGCGGCCGTCAAATCTCTGCCGCTGCGAGCCGGCAGCCACACCCACGCCAAGGCGGCCAACGCAAAGGTGCAGAGTCCCGCCACGATTCTGCGTTTCGAATTGTCAGCATAGGTCGGTGAGTGAACTGGCATCCTGATCTCCTTCTGCTAGCCGGCGCTTGAAGCAAAAATCGCGCGGGAATTGCGACCAAGGATAACGAAGACGGTTATTGTAGCAGGAAAAGAGGTGGTTCTCCGTAGTCTCGCGTTGCCGAGGGTGCCGCATTTCCAGCCGCGTGCCTGTGCTATGCTAGCCTCCCGAGTAATAGATCGCAGATTCGAAACGTGCCACGAGTGCCCGGAATTCAAAGGAAGTCTGCGGACTCCTACATGAAAAACTCAAACATGAAGTGCCCCTCTATTTTGGTTCGAATTGCCGTCGGCATGCTGCTCTCCGGCGCCTGCATCCAGATAGTCTGCGTGTCTCGCGAATTGGCGACGGTGCGCGGCGATCTTTCTGCGGCTGGCGTCGCGCAAGCAGAGGAAGTGGTTCTATACGTTTCGGTGCAAGGCAACGACTCCTGGTCGGGACGGCTGCCTGAACCCAATGCCGCGAAGACCGACGGCCCCTTTGCGACGCTCGAGCGCGCCCGCGACGCCATCCGGTCGACGCGCGCGGGCACACCGCTTCGCACACCGGTCGGCATCTACGTGCGCGGCGGGGTTTACGCCCTGAGCGCGCCGCTCGTTCTCTTGCCGGAGGATTCCGGAACTCCGGAGTCTCCCATCACCTACGCCTCTTATCCGAGCGAGGAAGTGATCCTGAGCGGGGGTCGCGTGATCACGGGATGGAAGAAGGCGCCTTCGCCTGCGGCCGGCCAGAGCAGCCGCCCGGAACTCTGGACCGCGGAAGTTCCCGGCGTCAAGGAAGGCGAGTGGTACTTCCACCAGCTTTTTGTGAACGGAGAGCGTCGCCAGCGGGCGCGCGCGCCCAACTCAGGCTTCTATCGCGCAGACGGCCAATTCCTGCCCGGCAACCCTTCCCGTTTCAAGTTTCGCCCGGGCGATATTCACGCCGCCTGGGCAGAGGAGGGCGACGTGGAAGTGGTGGGCCTGGAGAAATGGGCGGAATTCCGCCTGCCGCTCACGGCGGTTGACGCTGCCACGAACACCGCCACGCTTGCTGCCGCGCGCCAGGAGTTCGGTGATGACAAGGATGCGCGTTACTGGGTGGAGAACGCCGCCGATGCTCTGGAGGCTCCGGGTGAGTGGCGACTCGACCGGCGCGCCGGCACGCTCTCCTATCTCGCCATGCCGGGTGAAGACGTGAGCCGCGCTCAGTTCACCGCGTCCTTTCTTTCGCAGTTGATTCGCCTGGAGGGCAATGAGGGAAGCAACGATCTGGTGCACGACATCATTTTGCGCGGCCTCACTTTTGCTCACACCGATTGGCAACTCCCGGCGAAAGGGTATGCGGACATGCAGGCTGCCTTTGACATTCCCGCCGCTGTGGAACTCCGCTGCGCCCGGCACTGCCGCATCGAGCGCTGCACATTCGCGCATCTCGGCCAATACGCGCTCGAGATTCACCACGGCTCAAAGGACGTTGAAGTTCTCGAAAGTGAAATGACGGACCTTGGCGCGGGGGGCGTAAAGATTGGCGATCCTGAGATCCCCAAGGAGACGGCGCAAACCACAAGCGGAATTGTTGTTTCCAACAACTACATTCACAACCTGGGAATTGTTTATCCGGCGGCGGTCGGTTTGTGGATCGGCCAAAGCAGCGGCAACACGGTGTCGCACAACGAAATCGCTGACACTTACTATACGGCGATCTCACTCGGCTGGACGTGGGGCTACGGGCCGACCGCGGCGCACCACAACCGGATCGAGTTCAACAGCCTCCACAACCTCGGGCGCGGCCTATTGAGCGACATGGGTTGCATCTACTCACTGGGCGTCCAGCCTGGCACAGTGGAGCGGAATAACCTGTGTCACGACGTGACGCGCTATGAGTACGGCGGTTGGGGACTCTATACCGACGAAGGCAGCAGTCAAATCCTGCTGGAGAACAACATTGTTTACCGCACCCAGGACGGCGGCTTCCATCAGCACTACGGGCGCGAGAATATTGTCCGCAATAACATCTTCGCTCTTGGCGAAGAGGCGCAACTCCGGCGCACGCGGGAAGAAGCTCACCGCAGCTTCACCTTCGAACGCAACATCGTGTATTGGGAAAAAGGCAAACTCCTTGACGGTGCGTGGACCAACGGCCAGTTCCTATTCGACTACAACCTTTACTGGCAGGCCGGCGGGCAGCCGATTGAATTCGGCAAAAACTCCATGGCGGAATGGCAACAGCGCGGGCAGGACGCGCATTCGTTGGCGGCGGACCCGCTTTTCGCCGACCCCGCACACGGCGACTTCACTCTCGAACCCGGTTCGCCGGCCGCGAAAATCGGTTTTCAGCCTATCGACATGGGCGAGATCGGGAGAACGGCTCGAAGGAGCTTGCCGCAGACCCAAAATCCTTAGCACGACAGAGGCGCCCGGGCGCCGAGGAACAAAGACAGAAGAAGCTCACTCTGTGTCTCAGCGTCTCGGTGGTTTGTGTCCCGCTTCTTTAACACAACACGATCTTCTCGCGGTGTTCTTTGACTTGCTTCGTCGCATTCCGCGTGTCCACGACCAAACGCGAGTGGCGCACGATGGACGCGTAGTCGTAGGTGGAATGGTCCGTGGCGATGAGGACGGCGTCGTAGGAAGCGAGAGCTTCGGCCGTGGGTTCGACGGCGCTCAGTCGAAAATCATATTTCCTGGTGCGGTGCAGGCTTGGAAAATAGGGATCGTGGTAATCGACGTGAGCGCCGCTCTCTTTGAGCAGCTCGATGATTCGCAAACTCGGTGATTCGCGCAAATCGTCGATGTCCTTCTTATACGCAATCCCCAGAACCAGGATTCGGGCGTCCTGCAAGCACTGTTTCCGCTTGTTGAGGGCATCTCGCAAAGAGTCTACAACGTGCTCAGGCATGGCGCTGTTGATCTCGCCCGCCAGTTCAATGAAACGGGTTGGGAAATCGTATTCGTGGGCCTTCCACGTCAAATAGAAGGGATCGATAGGGATGCAGTGCCCGCCCAGTCCCGGTCCGGGGAAGAAAGGCGTAAAACCGAAGGGTTTGGTCCTGGCCGCCTCGATGACTTCCCAGATGTCTATCCCCATGCGCAGGCAAAGCAGCTTTAGTTCATTCACCAGCGCGATGTTGACGCAACGATAAGTGTTCTCGAGGATTTTGGTCATCTCCGCCGTCCGCGTGGAACTGACGACGATGGTCTTCTCGAAGGCCTGGCCATAAAGCGCCTGCGCCGCCAGCGCGCTCGCGGCATTGATGCCCCCGACGACTTTGGGGACCTGGTGGGTCTGGAACTGCGTGTTTCCGGGATCTTCCCGCTCCGGCGAAAATGCCACCAGGAAGTCGCCGGAGGGTTGCGGGGGCGCGGAAATCCGAGAGCCGTCGGTCGAGTAAGACAGGATGGGGCAACTCAGCCCGGACTTCTCGAGGATGGGTAAGACCACCTCCTCCGTAGTGCCGGGATAAGTGGTGCTTTCCAGGACCACCAATTGGCCGCGGCGCAAATGCGGCATGACGGATTCAGCCGTATTGCGCACGAAGGAAAGGTCCGGCTCGCGATGCGCGTCGAGCGGGGTAGGGACGCAGATTAAGATGGCGTCCATTTCTTCCAGGCGCGCGAAGTCGCTGGTGGCGCCGAACCCTCCTTTCCTCACAGCCTCCGTAATTGCGGAGGCCGGGATGTGACGGATATAGCTTTCGCCCTTCGAGAGCTTCTCCACTTTAGCCGGGTCGACATCGAAGCCTGTGGTCGGCAAACCGTTACGGGCAAAGAGCAGTCCGAGAGGCAACCCGACGTACCCTAATCCGATGACGCCGATGTGCGCGGTCTTGCTGCGCACTTTGGCGCTAAAGGTCGTTGCGAGCGGAAAACTCTCTGTTTCATTCATCGGCTGTCCTACCTTCGGGTGGCGGTAGCGGCGGGTTTACCCCGCCATATCTCCGGCGTTTTCAGAACCGCGATGGCGGGATAAACCCGCCGCTACGATTTTTTCACAGCTTCTCACCGTCGCGGGAAAGAATCCCCACGAGTTTAAGATAGGTCACTGAACAATACCAGAATCTTAAGCCGCTGCGCCATCTCACTAGTTGTTGCACGCATAGCCACAAAATCCGCTATCATATCTTTGCCTTGGGCAAACGTGTGAAGACGAGTTCAACATGCAGCACCTCAAACGCCGTGCATTTCTGAAAACCGCCGCCGCCGGGTTGGCGTGCGCTCCCGCGATCCTGAAGGCGAGCGCGCCTCGAAGCACCGACATCCAAATTCAATCCGTCGGTATTGAATTCAAGGAGTACCAGTATCGCGTTCCCATCAAGTTCGGGGGCGTCGTTTCAACGCACGTCGTTCTCTTGAATGTGAATTGTGCGGTGCGATCGCACGGCGGCAAGAGTTCACAAGGCTTCGGTTCGATGCCGCTCGCAAACACCTGGTCGTTTCCTTCCCGCGTTCTTCCTTTCAGCGCCACGCAGAACGCGATGAATACCCTGGCGGGACGCATTTCCAAGCTTACCGGTGACTTTAAAGAGTACGGACACCCCATCGAACTCAATGCGTCGCTCGAGCCTCAATACTTGAAGGCTGCCGAGGCCGTCACGCAGGAGCAGAAGCTGGCCGAACCCATTCCCAAGCTTTGCACTTTGGTGACGGCGAGCGCCTTCGACGCGGCGGTCCATGATGCGTATGGCAAACTGCACGGGATGAACTGCTACCACACCTATGGCCCTGGATTCATGAATCGTGATCTTTCGTATTATCTGGGTGAGGATTACAAAGGAGAGTACCCGGAAAAATACGTTTTGAAGGAACCCAAGCCCCGGATGCCGATGTATCACCTCGTATCGGCGATCGATCCCCTGGTGGAGTCGGATATCAAGCAGCGCGTGAACGACGGCCTGCCGGAGACGCTTCCCGAGTGGATCAACTACAACGGCCTGACGCATTTCAAAATCAAATTGGACGGCGATGATTTGAAATGGGATTCCGAGCGCGTACTCAGCATCGACCGGGTGGTTACGGAAACCGAGCAAAAGCGCCGGGTGACAGACTGGGTTTACTCGCTGGACTTCAACGAGCGCTGCCCTGACGTGCAGTATCTGGTTGATTTTCTGCATCGGGTTAAGGACAAGTCGCCGGGAGGTTTTGCGCGGATTCAGTATGTTGAGCAGCCCACCGCGCGCGATCTCGACACCCATCGCCAGAACGTCATGTTTGAGGCTGCCAAGCTGAAGCCGGTGGTCATCGATGAGTCTTTGACCGACCTCGACGCGCTGAAACTTTCCCGCGAGATGGGGTACACCGGAGCTGCGCTTAAAGCCTGCAAAGGCCAGAGCAACATGATGATCCTCGCCCCCTATATGGTAAGAAACAAAATGTTCCTCTGCGTTCAGGACCTCACCTGCCCCGGCGCTTCGCTGATTCAATCCGCGAGTTTGGCCGCGCACGTTCCCGGCGTCAAAGCCATCGAGGCCAACTCGCGCCAGTTTGTGCCCGCCGCCAACCAGGGCTGGGAAAAGCGCTTTCCCGGCATATTTCACATCACCGACGGCACCATGGACACTTCGCACTTGAATGGCCTGGGAATCGGGGCGGTGTAGACCGCGCCTATGCAGTAAACGCAAACGCTGTCATCCTGAGCGCAGCGAAGGATCTGTGCAATTGTTAGTGAATCAGCGAACCTAAACAAACTGCGGAGATCCTTCGCTGCGCTCAGGATGACAGTTCGGTGGGTGGTGGGAGGATATGGACGAAGCGCTTTCGAGACGCCAATTCCTGCAAGTTTCGTCGGCAGCCGCTCTGGCCGGCGCGGGAGTTGTTTCCGGCGCTGCCCGCCCACGCTCTTATGTTCCCGGCTCCTTTCGCGGCACGCTTTGCCTGTTCTCGAAATCCGTTCCCCACTTGAACTGGCAGGAACTGGCGGTAAGCTCGAAGCGCGCCGGCTTTGGAGGGATCGATCTTACCGTCCGGCGCGACGGACACGTGATGCCGGAGCGCGCGGCGGAGGATCTTCCCAAGGCTGTAGCAGCGATCCGCGCGGAAGGCTTGGAAATCCCGATGATCACCACGGCGCTCACGCGCGCCGACGATCCCACCGCCGGGCCCATCATGAGCACCGCGTCCAAGCTTTCTATTCCTTACATGAAGCCGGGGTACTATCACTACCAGTTCGTTGACGTGCGAAAAGAAGTGGAGGAGGCCGGCAATCAATTCCGTGGACTGGCCAAGCTGGCCGAACAATACAGAATTCAATTGGGCTTCCACAACCACGCCGGGTACATCGGGTGCCAGTTTTGGGATTTCGCACCGGTGATCGATTCCCTGGATCCCAGATGGGTGGGATACTACTACGACCTCGAAAACGCGGCGGAAGAAGGCGGCGCCCAAGGTTGGAGAATCGACGCCAGCCTGGCGATGTCCCGATTGAAGATGCTGGCGGCCAAGGATATGTATTGGAAGAAGACTGAGGCGAATGGCTGGCGCGCCACCACCTGCCCCTTGGGCGAGGGGATGTGCAACTACAAAGTTCTGTTGCGGATGGCGGCGGAGAATGGATTCCACGGCCCCATTTCTCTACACATGGAATACCAGATTTCCGGTGTGTCCGACGAGCAGGGGATTGCCCTCTCGCGAGCCGCAGACGACGCCCTGATGGCCGCTGCGCAGCGCAACCTTGACACGCTGAAATCGCTGCTGCATGAAGCGTATGAAGCCAGATGATTGAGGAGGGCGTTGGCCGGCGCCGCTTTGGATTGCGGCAGCTTGCTGCCGCTTTTGCTCAGGCCAGCTTGCCGGCCGGGATTGGGACACGTAATGAGCGCGAGCAAGTTAAGCGCTCGGGGAAAGCGGCAGCAAGCTGCCGCACTCCAAAGCGGGGCTAACGCCCCGCCCTTCCGGAACCTAGAAAGGGTGATTTTATGAGTGAATTATCGCGGAGAGAATTTGGCAAGCAGGCAATCGCAGCGGGCCTTGCGACAGCGCTCAGTGCCGGGCGCGTTCGCGGCGCGAACGATCGCATACGCGTGGGCTTTATCGGACTCGGAAATCGCGGGGACCAGGTACTCGACGGATTTCTCGAGCATCGGGATGCGGAAGTGGTGGCGATTTGCGACCTGCACCAGCCCTACTTGGATTTCGCGGCCAAGAAGATTGGGAGCAGCCCGCGGCAGTTTAAGGATTATCGCCGCGTGCTTGAACTGAAGGATATCGATGCCGTGGCGATCTGCACACCCGACCACTGGCATACCCTGATGGGTATTCAGGCCTGCGAAGCCGGCAAGGATATCTATATCGAGAAGCCGCTTTCACGGGTGGTTGTGGAAGGGCGCAAGATCGTGGACGCGGCGCGCCGCCACCAGCGTGTGACTCAGGTGGGACTGATGCGCCGCTCGAGCCCCGAAATGAAGGAGGCTGTCGACCTCTTGCGCGGTGGCGGGATCGGGAAGATCACGGCCATCCGTTCTTTTCACATCCAGAATGAATGGCCGACCGGCATCGGGAATCCCCCGGACTCGGAGCCGCCGGCGGGACTGGATTGGGACGCATGGCTGGGACCGGCGCCCAAAGTTCCCTACAATCGCAACCGCGCCTTCTACCGCTTTCGCTGGTTTTACGACTACTCGGGAGGTCAAATCACCAACTTCGGCACGCACTATCTTGACTTCAGCCACTGGGCGCTCGGCGCCGACGCGCCGCTGGCGGTGACCGCGATGGGGGGAAAGTTGGCGGTCCACGACAATCGCGAAATTCCCGACACCGCGGAGGTGATCTGGACCTATCCAGGGGGCACGCTTGTGATCTTCTCGCAATACAACACCAACGCCTCGCCCGCCGACCGCCGCAACAGCACCATCGAAGTTCGCGGCGCCGAGGGGACGATGTTTCTCGATTGGAATGGCTACGAAGTAATCCCTGAAGCCGTGTGCGAAGTGGACTTCCCTGCCTCGACGCCGCTCGATCGGACGGTGGACGACGCGTGGAGGAAGCGCCGCCATACCATGATCAAAGCGAGCAAAGCGGAGGGCAAGGACGGCACACCCCTCCACGCACGCAACTTTCTCGATTGCGTGCGCAGCCGCAAGGCGTGCCATTGCGATATCGAAATCGGCCATCGCAGCACATGCGCAACCCTGATTGCGGACGTCGCGCTTAAGACCAAGTCGTATTTGGAATGGGATGCAAAGGAGGAGTGTTTCACCAATAACTCGGCGGCGAACAAGTATCTCCGCTACGAATACCGTCCGCCCTACCGCTTCCCGAGCTAGCGTTCCGAGCCAGCAGATCATTGAAGGTGCGAATTACTCGATAAACGGAGAAACCGGTTTCACGCCAAGGCGCAAAGGACGCAAAGCCGTCGTATGCAGTCTCAGGGCTTGGCGAGCACAGTAACAAGGGTACTATTGACAAGTTTTATACTTGACATAACCCTCTAGATCTGATATGGTAGCTGAGTGAAAGTCCTGCCTTTTGAGGAAGGTCCCCCCTCCTTTACCCAAACACTTCAAGGGAGAACCGTGTTGACAGGTTCCAGGCGTCAGGTCTTTGGAATCAGGTGTTCGGTGTCGGGCGTTGAGCTCCTGGGTCAGGATTACCGGCGGGTGGTTAAGGGCTTGCCGCCGACCCGAGCGAATGAAAACCACCCTTGTCGTCACCCCCCACGAAACTTGTTCTCCGCGAAAGCGGGGGAGCGGGTGTCCACCGAAGTAGGCGCCCGGGAGCCAGCACAGGGAAGCTCGCGTGCGGAGTCCCGGGATCGAAGAAAAGAGGACTTGCGAAAAAGATATCAAGAAATCGCGGGAACGAACTCAACAACTCCTTTGGAATCAATAAAAGCGTCAAAAAACGAACTCAAAACGAACTGATTTTGCATGCAAAAAAGAGCAATTAGAGGCCAAGAAGGACCAAACAGCGCGAGAGAGGGGAGGCCGGCGTCGCGAGCGCGGGGTGCGGATTCTGCATTACAACATCTGTGTGAAACATCTGTTTTAGACAGTTGTTTGACGAAGGGCTCCAGGGCAATGGGCGCACAGCTCCTCCTGCTTTCTGAGGGAACAAAGCGAGAATGTCTATGAAAGCAAACAGTCGAGGAGTTGAGGAGTCGAAGAGTTGAGGAATAGTGAGGCCAATTCAAGAGGTCCGGTCGGATGCCGACGGCTTGTCACTTCTCGACTCTCAACTCTCGACTTCCCGACTTGAATTCGACGGAACAAAGCGAGAATGTCTATGAAAACAAACGGTCGAGGAGTTGAGGTGTCGAAGAGTTGAGGAGTTGCGAGGCCAATTCAAGAGGTCCGGTCGGATGCCGACGGTTTGTCACTTCTCGACTCTCAACTCTCGACTTCTCGACTTGAATTCGACGGAACAAAGCGAGAATGTTATTGAAAACAAAGGAAGAAGGATTTTCTCAAGTGTCGGAAGGGACCGGCAAGACTACAAAAAACCGACCAAACCTGCTCCGCGCTCCTACGTCTAACTGAGGAAAGACTAAATCTGTGGGGGAGCTGCTTATGAGTGCTTTGATCGGAGACATCCGTTATGCCGTGCGAGTGCTGGCTAAGAATCCGGTGTTTGCCTCGGTCGCAATACTGACCCTGGCGCTGGGCATCGGGGCCAATACCGCCATATTCACGCTGCTCGACCAAGTCTTGCTCCGCCTGCTTCCCGTGAAGAATCCGCAACAGTTGGTCCTGCTCACCATGCGCGGCCAGCATTACGGAAGCAATTGGGGAGACAACGCCATCTCCTACCCGATGTGCCGGGACTTCCAATCCCATAACGAGGTCTTTTCGGGCATGTTCTGCCGCTTCCCGACGTCGGCAAGCCTGACGGCAGGAGAGCGAGCGGAGCGCGTGGATGTAGAACTGGTCTCAGGTACTTACTTCAGCGTTCTGGGCGTGCGCATGGCCCTCGGCCGCCCGTTCACACCGGAAGAGGATCGCACTCCCGACGGCGCTCCCCTGGTGATTCTGAATTACAGCTACTGGAAGCAGCGGTTCGGCGGCGATCCAGGGATTCTGGGAAAGAAGCTGACGCTGAATAAGCACGACATGACGGTCATCGGCGTGGCCGAAGCCGGCTTTGACGGTGTGGAGTTTGGATTCTCGCCCCACGTCTTCATCCCGGTGATGATGCAGCACGACATGGTGATTGTCCCCAACGACTTTCTCACCGACCGCCGCCAGCGCTGGGTGAACGCATTCGGACGCTTGAAGCCGGGTGTGACCGAGACGCAGGCGAAGGCGTCCCTCGCGCCGTTCATGCATTCCATGCTCGAAAATGAGGTTCGGGAGGCCGCGTTCAACCACGCGTCCGCCTACGATCGCGAGCAGTTCCTCAAATGCTACATCGACCTGTTGCCAGGCTCCCAAGGCCGGGCACAGTTTCGGCGCGAACTCTCTACCCCGCTCTGGGTGTTGATGGCGATTACTGGCGTGGTCCTGCTGATCACTTGCGCCAATCTCGCCAACCTGCTGCTGGCGCGGGCCAGCGGCCGGCAGAAGGAAATCGCGGTACGGCTGGCGATCGGCGCCGGCAGGAGTCGCATCGTCAGACAGCTTTTGGCGGAAACGATTTGTCTCTCCTTGCTGGGCGCCATTGCCGGGCTGGCGCTGGCGTTTGCAGCGGACAGAGCGCTGATGGCTATCTATCTGCCGACGGATTCAACAGGCCTGAATATTTCTGCTGCGCCCGACCTTCGCATACTCGTCTTCACGCTGGCGGTTACGCTTCTTACGGGACTTTTGTTTGGCTTGGCGCCGGCGCTCAGGACCACTCGCCCTGATATTTCACGGACGCTGAAGGACGAAGGCGGGGCGGTGGTGGGCGGGGGGCACGGCAAACTGCGCAATGCGCTGGTGGTGGCGCAAGTCTCGCTCTCCTTGTTACTCCTGATCGGCGCCGGACTGTTTCTGCGGACGTTGAATAATCTCAGCAGTCTCGGTCCGGGCTTCCCGGCGGAACGGCTGGTGGGGTTTCAAATCGACCCTTCACGGAGCGGCTACACACCCGAGCGAGCCAAAGTCTTCTATCAGCAATTGACGGATAGCCTTGGCTCGATTCACGGCGTCCAATCCGTGGGAATGGCGTCGATGCGTATTCTCGAAAACAACGAATGGGACAGCAGCGTGACGGTGGAGGGCTATAATCCCGCGACGCCCAAAGATCGACCCGAGCCCTACATGAATATGATCAGCCCGGGCTATTTCGCAACGCTCGGGGTTCCCATCGCGTTGGGACGGGACTTCACAATCAATGACAACCACGAGGTCAAGAACGGCCCCCAGCCCGATGATTGGACTCCCACCGCCGTGATGATCAACGAGAAGTTTGCGCGGCTCTATTTCCAGGGGCAGAATCCCATCGGCCGCCACATGGGCTTCGGGGAGGATCCCGGCACGCACACCGACATGGAGGTCATTGGGGTGGTGAAGGACATCAAGTACACCAACCTGCGCGACGAAATCCCGGCCCAGGCCTACGTTCCGTATCTCGGCAGTCATTTCCTCGGCAGCATGACCGTCTACGTCCGCACCATCGGCGACCCCCAGCAGGTGATGCCGTCGATACGCGCCAAGCTCCGTGATCTCGACGCGAACATTCCGATTTACGATATGCGCACCACGGAAGCGTCGATCAGCAATTCGCTTGCTACCGAACGCATGATCGCCAGCCTTTCTTCCGTGTTCGGCGCGCTCGCGACCCTGCTGGCGGCTCTCGGGCTGTACGGCGTGATGGCCTACTCGGTCGCCCAGCGAAAACGCGAGATCGGCATTCGCATGGCGCTGGGCGCGGAGCCCGCGAGGGTTGTTTGGATGGTGATGCGCGACGTGCTGCTGCTGGTGGCAATCGGAATCGCCATTGGTGTGCCCGCGGCCATCGCGCTGTCGCGGGCGGTGGCCGCTCAACTCTACGGACTGTCGGCGCACGACCCCTCCACGCTGGCCTTGGCTGTGGCTGCACTTGCGTTGGTCGCTGGCGCGGCCGGGTACATCCCTGCCCGGCGCGCCAGCCGCCTGGACCCCATGGTCGCTTTGCGGTATGAATAGGAATTGTCTCAGTTCGGGGTAGCGGCGGCTTCACGCCGCCATATGGCGAGGTAAACTCGCCTCTACGAATTCATGCTAGGGGCCATTGACTTATGGGGGGCGAGATTGTATTGTCTGGCGAGTCAGCGAGAGACGAAACGCGCGAAGGAGAATACTCATGGCCCAGAAGCTATCATCCGATCCGCAGGAGACCGCGAATTCCCTGAAATCCGAACCCAGCCGCCGGGATTTCCTCAAGGGGGCTACAACGGTAGCCGCCAGCCTGATGGCTCCGGCCGCGCTGCGCGCCGAACCCGCGGATCTGCTGCCCCAGGTGAGCCTGGGCTCGCACCGCGTGTCCAGGATGATCGTGGGCAGCAACCCTATGTTCGGCTACTCGCACGTCAACCGGCAATACGACATGCATATGCGGGAGTGGTTCACCGACGAGCGTATCGTGGCGCTCCTCCAGGACTGCGAGAAAGCAGGCATCAACACCTGGCAGTTCAGCTTCAACTGGGACATGAAACGGATTTCTCCGAAACTTCGCGGGGCGGGGTGCAATATCCAATTCATCTGCCTGGCTGCCTCCTGGCACTACGACGAAAAGATGGGCCGCACGCCGGAAGAAGTTCTGGACGGCACCATCAAGTGCGCCCAGGCCGCCATGGAGTTCAAACCCATTGGCATTGCCTTCCACGGCCATGCCACGGACCTTCTCTTTCGCGCCGGCAAGATCGACCTGCTCAAGACCTACGTCGACAAGGTACACGATTTGGGCGCCGCCGCCGGAATTTCCACGCACAATCCCAAAATCCTCGCCACCCTTCATGAAAAGGCTTTTGGCAACGACTTCTACATGGCGGGGCTGCATTACCTCAGCCGTCATCCCGAGGACTGGATCGCGGAGATCGGCACGGTTCCCGTGGATGAAGGTTGGATTGCTTCCGACCCGCCGAAGATGGCCGCCGCCGTCCGACAAATCGATAAGCCGACTTTGGTCTA
>Ga0181526_10001819_pt1 | contig 19651 bp, 17 predicted proteins | sample PEATcosm2014_Bin_35_FD_119750 | JGI IMG/M metagenome (GOLD analysis project Ga0181526, IMG submission 119750) | Peatland microbial communities from MTU Mesocosm Facility, Houghton, MI, USA - PEATcosm2014_Bin06_30_metaG | ecosystem: Environmental > Terrestrial > Soil > Wetlands > Peat | place...
CTCCTTCGCGACTTCGATCAGCCTTGTCATCAGCAGCTGGCCGAGACCGCGATGGTGCCAATCGCTGCGCACGGCAAGCGCGAATTCGGCCTGGCGCATATCGGGATCGGCGGCGTAACGGGAGACGCCAAGCACGGCATCGCCGTCGAGCGGGGTGGCGACCAGGGCCATATCCCGGTCATAATCGATTCGTGCGAAACGCGCGGCAAGTTCGCGCGGCAGGCCCTTCATCTGGGTAAAAAAACGCAACCGACGGTCTTCCGGCGTCAGGTGCTCGGTCATTTCGATCATCTTGTCCTCGTCATCGGGCCGGATCGGCCGGATGCGGAGGCGCGTTCCGGCGCCGATCGAAGCCAGACGTTCGTATTCTTTGGGATAAGGCCGGGTCATAACCACACGTCTTCCGCCGGAGAACCTAAGCGCTTATTCTACTGATTGTTTCGATACCTTGATCTGGCTCAATAGCAGGGTATCAAGAAACGTGCATGCTTGAAATCCTGAACTCGTATCGAGGTGAAGAAATCAATGGCCATTAGAAGCATTCTCGCCGCCGCCAGCGGCGGTAGCGCCAGCGACGGCGCCATCGAGGCCGCTTGCCGGCTCGCCAGCCGCTTCGAAGCCCATCTCGAGGGTCTCCATGTCCGCGCCGACGCGACGCAGCTGATCATGGCCGCGGGCGACGGATTCGGCATGCCGATCGCGGGCGAATTCATCGACAAGTTCAACGAGGACGTCACATCCGCCGCCAAGAAGACCAAGGCGGCGTTCGAAGCGACGGTCAAGCGTCACGGCATTCCCCTGGCGGCGCAGCCGCCAAAATCCGGCCCAACGGCGAAACCGCCCAAGGCGGGCGCCTCCGCCGCTTGGCGCGAGGAAACCGGCTACGCGCCGGCCGTGCTGACGCGCCGCGCGCGGTTTTTCGATCTCGTGGTGTTGGGCCGTTCCGATCGCGTGGTCGACGAGCCGCACAGCGACGCGATCGAGCAGACCCTCATCGGTTCGGGCCGCCCGGTTTTTCTGGCTCCGGCCAAACCGCCCGCTTCGATCGGCGAATCCGTCGCGCTCGGCTGGAACGGTTCGGCCGAAGCGGTGCGGGCGCTGGCGGCCGCGTTGCCCCTGCTGACGACGGCGCACGCCGTCATCATCATCAGCATCGGCGACGCAAGCGGGTTGGACGTGGCCGGGGTGGTGGAATATCTCGGCTGGCACGGCGTGTCCGCGCGGCATCGCCGGGTCGCGACCGTGGCAGGGGCAGGGGCGGGACAGCAGCTGCTCTCCACCGCGCGCGAGGAGAACGCCGATTTGCTGGTGATGGGCGGCTATGGCCGCGGGCCTTGGCGCGAGATGTTCTTCGGCGGCGCCACGCGCGAACTGGTCGCCGCCAGCCTGCTGCCGCTCCTGCTGGTGCACTAAGCGAAGCGGGCGGCGCGCCGCCTCACGTGAACCAGTCGGGCCGCGGAATGGCGCGATAGGCGTCGCGCAGCGCCTTGGACCAGCTTTCTTGGATCATCTTGAAATAGGCGTCTTCCTCGCCGATGCGGCGTTTGACCTCGGCCTTCATCTCGTCGCGGCGGTAGACCAGCAGATCGATCGGCATGCCCACGGTCAGGTTGCTCCGGAGCGTCGAATCCATCGATACCAGCACCAATTTCACCCCGTCGCGCGGATCGGTGTCGTATTGCAGCGCACGGTCAAGCATCGGCTTGCCGTATTTGGTTTCGCCGATTTGCAGGAAGGGCGTGTCGGGCGTCGCCTCGATGAAATTGCCGGCGGAATAGATTTGGAACATTCGCATGCCGCGGCCCTTGATCTGCCCGCCCAGAATGAGCGAGATATCGAACTTGACGTCCTGCGCCTCGAGCGTCGGCCCGTCGACGTTATAGACGCGCCGCACCGCATCGCCCACCAATTGCGCCGCGCGGAACATGGTGGACGCGGTGTAAAGCGTTTCCACCCGCTCGCCGGTGTTGATGCCTTCGTGCAGCATGTTCACCACCGCTTGCGAGATGGCGAGATTGCCCGCGGTCATCACCGCCATGAATCGTTCGCCGGGTATCTGGTAGATGTGCATCTTGGAGAAGATCGAGATGTTGTCGATCCCCGCATTGGTGCGAGTATCGGATAGCAGCACCAGCCCGTCCTTGAGATAAAGCCCGACGCAATAAGTCATCGATCCCCCCGTTGCATCCTTCCTTATAGCCTATTGATTATTGTTGTTCGTTGCCATTGCTGCCGGGCGGCGTCACGCGCACCTTCACCGAGAGATCCTCGTCCGCCTCGCCGCGCCATACGCCGCGGATCGGCGCCGCCGACCAATAATCGAGCCCGATGGCGGTGCGGATATAAGCCTCGGTCGGACGGGTGCGATTCGAGGGATCGAAGCCGATCCAACCCAGATCGCCGGCATAGGCCTCGGCCCAGGCGTGGCTCGCCTCGTATTCCTCGTTGTCCGTGCCGGTCCAGAGATATCCGCCCACATAGCGCGCCGGAATGCCGAGCGAACGCGCGGCCGAGATGAACAGATGCGCGTGGTCCTGGCATACGCCGCCGCCGGCGGCGAGCGCCTCGGCCGCGGTCGTCATGGTATCGGTGACGCCGGTGCGGTAATCGACCCGCACGCGCACCGCTTCCATGAGCGCATCGAGCCGGTCGAGCAGCTTCGATCCCTTGGCGCTGTCGGCCGCGAGTTGCTCGATCTCCTTTGTCAAGGCGGTGAGCGGCGTCCAGCGCAGGAAAAACAGCGGCGGCAGGGTCTCGTGCACGCCCTTGATCGCGCCGCCGGTTTCATGGGTCTCGACCTCGCCCTCGACGGTGATGATGGCGTGGTCGTGAATCCGGTTCACGGTGTGGCAATGGGCGAGATTGCCGAAACCGTCGGTGAAGGCGGGCAGTTCATGGCGGCCCTCGCCCCGCACCCGCCAGGAATTGACCGCCAGACCGTCATGCGGCCGCGGCGTCAGGCGCAGCGTCTGGATCGCATAGGTGATCGGCTGCGAATAGCGATAAGCCGTCTCATGGCGCACCTGCAGTTTCATGGATTTTTCATGGGTTCTAGATGAGGTAAAGCTTGGTGATCTCTTCGCCGAGCAGGATCGAGCGATCGATGAACTCGGTCAAGAACTCATGCAGGCCGCCCTGGAAGATCTTCTGAATCTGGCCGTAGCGCAGCCGCGCATGGGTCTCGCCCGCCAGGCGGTGACATTCGCCGCGCTTGCCATAGGCATCGCCGATCGAATCGAGCTGGCGCGTGATCTGTTCGTGGCAGCTGAAGAGCGAGCGCGGCATTTCCGGCCGGAGGATCATCAACTCGGCGATCAGCCAGGGCTGGAGACGCTCCTGATAGACCCAATGATAGCTCCTGAGCGCCGAGACCGATTGCAGGATCGACTGCCACTGGTAATAGTCGAGCGCGCCGCCCACGCCTTCGTCCTGCGGCAGCAGCACATAGTATTTGACGTCGAGGATGCGCGCGGTGTTGTCGCTGCGTTCGATGAAAGTGCCCAGGCGCGTGAAATAGAACGCGTCGTTCCGGAGCATGGTGCTGTTATAGGCCCCGTCGAACAGCTGCGAACGTTCCTTCACCCATTCGAGAAACGTCGATACCTGGTCGCTGGCCGCGGTCACGGAAGCGAAATCGCGCGCCTTGAGCCAGGTCTCATTGAGCGCGTTCCACATATCGACGGTGAGCGCGGTTCTGACCGCGCGCCCGTTGCGCCGCGCGGTGTCGAGACAGGACAAAATGCTCGAGGGATTGTCCGGATCGCGCACCAGGAAGTCGATCACCGCCGAAGGCGAAGCCTCGGAATATTTCTCGAAGAAGTCCTGGTCGCAGCCGGTGGCGATCAGGGTCGAGAGCCACTCGTCGCCCAGGCTGCCGAGCGATTGCGCGATGCTGGCCATGCGGTGACCCACCAGCACGATGCGGGCCACGTTCTCGGCGCGCTCGACATAGCGGGCGAGCCAGAACAGGCTATCGGCGGTTCGGCTGAGCATCGTTGCCGTTCTCGGGCAGGCTTTCCAGCACCCAGGTGTCCTTGGTGCCGCCCCCTTGGCTCGAATTCACCACCAGCGAGCCGCTCCGGAGCGCCACGCGCGTGAGGCCGCCCGGCACGATCCGGATCTCCTTGCCGCACAGCACGAAGGGCCGCAAATCGACATGGCGCGGCGCGATGCCGTTCTCGACGAAGGTGGGAACGGTCGACAACGCCAGCGTCGGCTGGGCGATGTAGTCGTGGGGATTGGCCTTGAGCTTCGCGCGGAAGCTTTCTCGTTCCGCCTGGGTGGCATGGGGCCCAACCAGCATGCCATAGCCGCCGGCGCCGCGCGCCTCCTTCACCACCAATTCGCCGAGATGATCGAGCACGTAGCCCAGATCCTTGGCGTCGGCGCAGGAATATGTCGGCACGTTGGACAGGATCGGCTCTTCGCCCAGATAAAACCGGATCATCGCCGGCACAAAGGGATAAACCGCCTTGTCATCGGCGATGCCGGCGCCCACCGCGTTGGCCAGCGTCACGTTGCCCACGCGGTAGGCGTTGAACAGGCCGGGCGTGCCGACCAATGAATCGGGCAGGAAGGTCAGCGGATCGCAGAAAATGTCGTCGATGCGGCGATAGATCACGTCCACGCGCTTCGGCCCTTCGGTGGTGCGCATGTAGACGACATTGTCCTCGACCACCAGATCCGCGCCCTCGACCAGCTCGATGCCCATCTCGTCGGCGAGGAAGGAATGCTCGTAATAGGCGCTGTTGTTGGCGCCCGGCGTCAGCAGCGCGATCACCGGCTCGCCCGGGCAATTGGGCGGCGCCACCGAGCGCAGCGTGTCGAGCAGTTCCTCGGGATAGTGCGACACCGGCGCGATGCGGTGATGCGCGCATAGGTCGGGGAAGAGCCGCATCATCGCCTCGCGGTTCTCCAGCATGTAGGAGACGCCCGAGGGCGTGCGGCAATTATCCTCGAGCACGTAGAAATCCTTCGGCCCCACCCGCACCATGTCGATGCCCGAAATATGGGTATAGACGCGCCGCGGCGTGTCGAGGCCTTGCATTTCGGCGCGGAAGCCGTCGTTGAGCAGCACCAGCTCGGGCGGCACCTTGCCGGCGCGTATGATCTCGCGCGCGTGATAGACGTCGTCGATGAAGGCGTTGAGCGCCTTTACCCGCTGCGTCAGGCCCAAGGACAGGAATTTCCATTCGTCGGGGTGGATGATGCGCGGAATGATGTCGAACGGGATCAGCCGCTCGGGATCGCCGCCGTCGTTATAGACCGCGAAGGTGATGCCGGTGCGGCGGAACAGGAACTCGGCCTCGCGCCGCTTCAGCATCAGGAAATCGCGCGGCATCTTGTCGAGCCAGGTCCTGACCTGCCGGTATTGCGGCAGGCATTCGCCCGGCAGGCCGGTCTCGTCGAAGGCCTGGGCGTAGGTTTTCGGCAAGGTCACGGCGTCTTCCACTTGCGGTTTCCCCAACGAGGGCGGTCTTGGTTTCAAGTAAAGTCTGCAAGGCCCGAGCCAAGTGGCAGCTACGGTCTACAAAATTGATTTTCCTCGCTTATTCGGAAGAAGGCCAGGGCCCGGCCGGATGGTAACGGCAAAGCATCCTGGAATATGACGGGTAATGGTGCCTAAAATATGGGCAGTATTATGACCGTCGTTGATCCGTTTTTCCAAGCGGCCCGCATTGCACGTCCAAGCGCTGGCGCGATGAAGGGAATGGGGGGCGGGGGTTTCTTCGATTCGAGCCAGATCCGGCCCCTACGCGTATCGTTGTTGACGCTCAAGGCGAACGGCGGCATCCATTACGGGGGATCGGGGGGAGAGACATGACGCTGCGTGACGATCGCGAGGGCTTCCTGGTCGACGCGCCCGTTCGGCGCGCGCATGGATCGCGCCTCCGCCGCGGGCTGTGGGCGGCGCTGCTGGGCGGCATCGGCGGGCGGCTGCAAACCGGAAAGCTGACGGTCGAGACGCCGTCGGGCGAGCAACTGGTTTTCGGCGGCAAGTCGGCGGGGCCGACGGCGTCGCTGCAAATCCACCGCTGGCGGAGCCTGCGCCGCCTCATCCTGGGCGGCGATCTCGGCTTTGCCGAATCCTACATGGACGGAGACTGGTCGAGCCCCGATCTCGCCGCGCTGATCGAATTCGCGGTGCGCAACGAGGCGGCGCTCGGCTCGGCGATCATGGGCACGGCGCCGTTGCGGCTGCTGAACCGGCTGCGGCATCTCGCCCGCGCCAATACCAGGCGCGGCAGCCGGCGCAACATCGCGCAGCATTACGATCTCGGCAACGAGTTCTATGCGCGTTGGCTCGATCCCAGCATGACCTATTCCTCGGCCATTTATTCCGGCGGGGAGACGCTGGAAGAAGCGCAGGCGGCCAAGATCGACCGCGCCATCGGGCAGCTCGGCCTCGCCGGCGGCGAGCGCGTGCTTGAGATCGGTTGCGGCTGGGGCGCCTTGGCCGAGGCCTTGGTCGGCCGTTACGGCAGCCGCGTCACCGGATTGACCTTGTCCGAAAAGCAGCGCGCCCATGCCGAGGCGCGGCTCGCCAAGGCAGGCCTCTCCGACCGCGCCGAGATTTGCTTGCGCGATTATCGCGACGAGAAGGGGCTGTTCGACCGCATCATCTCGATCGAGATGTTCGAGGCGGTGGGCGAGGCAAATTGGCCCAAATTCTTCGAGGTGGTGCGCGAGCGCCTCGCGCGCGGCGGCAGCGCGGTGCTGCAAATCATCACCATCGCCGATGAGCGTTTCGAGACCTATCGCCGCGCCGCCGATTTCATCCAGCGTTACATCTTCCCCGGCGGGATGCTGCCTTCGCCGTCGGTGTTGCGCGAGCAGATCGCGCGCGCCGGGCTCTCGCTGGCGTCGCTGGAGAATTTCGGCGCCAGCTACGCCAAGACCTTGGCGGAATGGAACCGGCGCTTTCAGCGCGCCTGGACGGATATCGCGGCGCTGGGCTTCGATGCGCGATTCAAGCGTATGTGGGAATATTACTTGGCCTATTGCGAGGCCGGATTCCGCGCCGGCACCATCGATGTCGGCCTCTATCGCATCGAAAAGCCGCTCTCCAACCTGAACTAGGATCAGGGCGCGTCAAGCCGTATCCCGCCGGGTCAGCGGGCGCCGGTGACGTCGAGCACCGCGCCCGAGACATAAGACGCCTCCGGCGAGAGCAGCCACAGGATCGCCGACGCAACTTCCTCGGGCCGGCCGGCGCGGCCCATCGGCAGCTTGGGTCCGATCTGGGCGATGCGGCCGGGCGGCTGGATCTCGGTGTCGATCACGCCGGGGCGCACGCAGTTGACGCGGATCTTCTCCGCCGCCAGCTCCTGCGCCAGGCCGAAGGTGAAGATCTCGATCGCCGCCTTGCTCGCGGCATAGGGGGTGAGTTCGCCGGCGCCGCCCAAACGCGCCTGGGCCGTGGACAAGGTGACGATGGCGCCGCCTTGGCCGCCATGCTTGGTCGACATGCGGCGCACCGCCTCGCGGCAGCACAGCAAAGTGCCGGTGACGTTGATGCCAAGCAGGGTTTCGATCCCGCGGGCTTCGACCGCGTCGATGCGGCCCAAGGGTCCCAATATGCCGGCGCTATTCACCAGCGCGGTAATACGGCCGAGTTTCTTGTCCACTTCGGCGAAAAGCCGGACCACGTCCTTTTCCTGGCTGACATCGGCGGCGAAAATTTCGGCCTTGCCGCCGCCGCCGCGGATTTGCGCCGCCACCGCTTCGGCGCGATCGCTTTTGGCCAGGTAATTGATCGCCACCGCGTAGCCGCGTTTGGCCGCGAGCAAGGCCGACGCCGCGCCGATGCCGCGTCCGCCGCCGGTGACCAACAGGATTTCGCTCATCATGTCCCCAAATCATTCGCGCCGCGTCCGGCAAGCTACCAAGATTCTTGTGATATATCATACAGTCAAGTCCGGCTCTCCATGGATGAAGGCCGCGCGCGGCGTAAGCGGGGGTAAATGTGATTCGGAAGCTATGCGCTGGAATTCTCGCCTTGGCGGTTTTCGCGGGCCTGATGCGCGGCGCTTGGGCGCAGGCCGATCCCGATCCCGCCATGAATCACGCGGATCAGGTTTCCTGGTCTCTGTTCGCCGAGGTCACGGCTCCGGCGGCGTCTCCGGGCAACCACGACGTCCGGTTCGAAACCTGGGCGTCGGATGCCGACACATTCACCGAGCCGCCGCGCTGGCCGGGTGCCACGCCAAGCGAGAAGAAATTGCACCGGGAAGTCTTGACGCCGCGAGCATCGCCGGCTCCGGGTTCCGGGCAATCCGTGGCGCCGGCGGGGCAAAACGCCAATGGCGAAGAGGTGCGCCGGAATCAGCCGGCGTTTCGGTTTATCGTCGACAATCGGCTCTATGACGAAGAAGGCTTGGCCAAGGCGTTCGCCGCGGGTCAGCCGATCGACTTTCCGGTCGATGCCATCGAGGTCAAGGCGGATTGGGTGCTCGCCGAGGGGGGCGGCCGCGATGAGTCGCTTTACTACTCGAACATCGCCTCCGACCATAAAAAATACCTGCTTCTGTCCATGCACATCATTTCAAAACAGGTGCCGAATTGGACCTGGGCGACGTTCGAGCACCAGGATAATCCCGGACGGTGCGACTTTCTCGGTTGCCGGGACAGCTTCGGCGCCAAGGTGGCATGGGTTCCGCCCCAACAAGGAAAGGCGGGTCAGCGATATGCCGCTTGCGAAAAGACGCAAGCGGTTCTTGCGATTTTCCGGAAAAATAACCTTGCGGATGTTTTCCGGAATTATTGCCTCAAAGGGAGTCAAACCGACTTCGTCGATCCGACCGGCCTGCCGACCCGATTGGGAAATTCCGTCACGGAAAAAGGCTTCGTCAATACGGCCTCTTGCATCACCTGCCATGCCCGCGCCGTGTTTAACAAGCAGGGGCGGAATGTTTTTGGCACGGGCCTCATCAAGGCCTCGCTCAATCCCGTGTCCTGCCCCACCGGGGAACAGTGCAGCCCCAACGGAACGCCCCTGCCGCGATGGTTCTGGTCCAATCCGAACAGTCCGCGGCAATCGCGCTCGGCGCTGCAGGCGGATTTCGTGTGGTCGATTCCGACTTGCGTCATTCCAAAGGGCAAGTCGGCGGGGCCGTGTTCCTAATCCCGCCAATCCCGCGACGAGATCACCACGTCCCAGCCATGGCTTGAGGATTCGGTCTCAACCCAAGGCCTTGATGGCGCCTGCAATGGCCGCGCGCAGGAAAGCCTCGGTCTCGGTCCCGCGGTCCTTCGCCCCCAGGACTTGGCTTGCGGTCGCGATCGCCGCGGTGAAGTCGCGCGTATGCCAATGTCCGAGCTTCGGCAGAGGCGGCAAGGAAGACGCTTCGGGATAGGGATAGGGGCTCACATAGAAATAAGGTTCATCGTAATATTCGTCTCCCGGCGACATTCCCGCATTCACCGAGCGGGCTTTCTCGTCATGGCCCGGATCGAGCGCGATCAAGGTGGCCAGATCGAAATGGTGGGGCCAGCAGCGCACGGGCGAGACCGTGAATTTCCGGCCGATCATTTCTTCCCGAATGAATCCTAGCGAATGATCGGCATTGGAAAACCACGCCGCCAGCTCGGCCAGAACATCGCCGAGCCCGGCCGCATCATAAACCGCGCCCCCGGCAATCGCGTGTTCGGGAATTTTATAGGGAGACGGCCTATCGAGGGCGCTTGCATCGAGGCCTAGCGCGTCGAGACGTTCCCCGAGCCACTGGCGCGCTTCCGCATCGGAGCGTCCGCTCAACGAAAAGTCTTGAGCGCGCCCGCTCTCTTTGTCGAGCAATAGCAGCGTTAGATCGGCGATCTTCAAGCCCAGTCGCGATTCGCCCCTCAGGCGATGCGTCGTCAAGCCGTCGAGCTTGTCGTCCCAGCCCAGATTGGTGTGGCTGTCATCGGCTCGCGGCGGGACATAGGCGCGCGCCGCGCGGGCGAGAAACTGCACGGCGTAATGGGCCTGAAGCCGCCCCTTGCGCAAGCCGCCGCGATCGATGCCGCGGAGCGGCCGCCAGTCCAATCTGCCCATGGCGGATTCCCCTTATTCAATCTAACCTGCGGCCCGGTTGAACCGAAGTAACATGACGGTGAAGCGGTCCGGAGGCGGATTGAACGCCGCGCCGGGTTCCGGTCAAATACGCCGTTCGACGGAAACGCGCTGAGAGGAGACGCATTCATGGCTCGCGAACCGGATTGGACCGATGTCGGGGCCGCCGACGAGCTCTCCAAGCAATCCTGCCGGCCGATGAAGGTGAAGCGCGCGGATATCGCGCTCTCGTTCAAGGACGGCGTGTTCGGCGCCATCGCGAACACCTGCAATCACGTCGGCGGTCCGCTCGGCGAGGGCAGCATCGATTCGGCCGGGTACATAAAATGTCCGTGGCACGGGTGGAAATTCGACCGCTGCACCGGCAAGGGCGAGCCCGGTTTCGAGGAGGATTGCGTGCCCGCCTTCCCGGTGAAGGTCGAGAATGGCCGCGTGTTCGTCGACGTCGCGAACCCGTCCAAGCGCATGAAGAAACCGCACCCGCCCCATCCGCTCTCGCGCGAGCCGGTGCGCGCGCCGGGGAAGCTGCGCCTCGCCGGGATTTCGACGACCGTGATGGACGCATCCCATCCGCGCTTCTCCGGCTCCGACCATTTGCTCGGTTGCGCGCTGGCCGAAGGGAAGCGGCTCGGCGCCGAGACCAAGCTCATCACCCTCAACGATCTCAAATTCCGGGCCTGCGAGGGTTATTTCTCCAAGAGCTACTACGCCTGCACCTGGCCGTGCTCGATCACGCAGATGGATCCCAAGGACCAGATGGACCAGGTTTACGAGGCGCTGGTGTTCTGGGCCGACGCCGTCATCGTCTCGACGCCGATCCGCTGGGGTTCGGCCTCCTCGCTCTATTTCAAGATGGTCGAGCGGCTCAATTGCGCCCAGGTCGATATTTCCCGCAACGAGAAGCTGCTCATCCGGAACAAGGTGGCGGGTTTCATCATCGTCGGCGGCCAGGACAACATCCAGGGCGTCGCCGGTTCGATGCTGAGCTTTTTCGCCGAGCTCGGCTTCCTGTTCCCGCAATTTCCCTATATCGCCCATTCGCGCGGCTGGTCGCACGAGGACATGGAGAACAACGTGCGCATCGTCCAAAATTCGAAGGAGCTTGCGCAAGGCGCGGCCGCGCTCGCCGGGCGCTGCCTCGACTTCGCCGGCAAGCTTCTCGCGGCGGAACCGTCATCGGTGGCGGTCATGGGCGGCGGGCGCAAGGGCCATCCCGTCATGGCCGACCCCGTCGATCAGGACTAGGGCGTTTTCGCTTCCCTAGGGCAGCTTCCTGTCGGCATAGGGGAACCAGTCGCGCTTGCGCTCCTGGACGTAATCGAGATGGACGTGTTTCGGCTCGCGGAAAGCGTCGAGGCCCTCCGCGCCGAGCTCGCGCCCGATGCCGCTGTGACGCATGCCGCCGAAGGGCGCGGCGTTGTTGTCGGATAGCGGATCGTTGATCCAGAAGCTGCCCGCCTTGATGTTTTCCATGGCATTCATGGCGAGTTCGAGGTTCTTGGTGTAGATCGTGGCGCCGAGGCCGTACTCGGAATCATTCGCCTTCGCGATCGCCTCGGCGGCGTCCTTGGCGGTGAAGATCGACACCACCGGGCCGAACAATTCTTCTTTGGTGGCAATGCCGCCGTGGCGCATTTTGGATATCACCGTCGGCTGGAAGAAATGGCCCTTGAGGCCGCCCGGCTGGAATCGCTTGCCGCCCAAGAGCAATTCCGCCCCTTCGGACAACACGGTCGCGACTTGGCTTTCGAGCTTCGCGACCGCGTCCCCTGAAATCAGCGGTCCCATGTCCGTCTTGGGGTCGATCGGATTACCGACCTTGAGATTCTTGACGTGTTCGACGACGCGCTTGGTGAAATCCTGGGCGATCGATTCGACCACGTAGATGCGTTTGGACGAGGTGCAAACCTGGCCCGCGTTCAAGAGCCGCGCCCACACCGCGCCGCGCGACGCGATGTCGAGATCGGCGTCCTCGAACACGATCAGCGGGTCGATCCCGCCCAATTCAAGATTGACCTTCTTCAATTGCGATCCCGCCGCGGCGGCGATCTGCTTGCCCACATCGGTCGAGCCGGTGAAGGCGATCATGTCGATATCGGGATGAGCGGTCAAAATCTTGCCGGTGTCGCCGGCGCCGGTGACGATATTGACCACGCCCGGCGGCAACACGTCATAGCATTCGCCCAGCAGCAGTCCGGAAAGCGGGTTCTGGTGCGGCGGCTTGCACACGACGGTGTTTCCGGCCGCGATCGCCGGCGCCACCTTCCAGGCGGTCAAAAGCAGCGGGAAGTTGAACGGCGCGATGCAGGCCACCACGCCATAGGGTTCCTTGCGGACGAAATTGACCTGGTGGTCGGCGCCGGGCGGGATGGCGAGGCCGAGCGACGCGCGGCCCACCTCCGCGAAATAGTCGAAACATTCGGCCACCCATTGCACGCAGTCGGTTGACTCGATCAATGGTTTGCCGGTCTCGGCGGTCATCATCTTGGCGATGGGCATCTGGCGGGCGCGAATGCGGTTGGCCACTTCGTGCAAAAGCTCCGCCTTGCTGACGCCCGGCGTCCGCCACCATGCAAGTTGCGCGGCGCGCGCCGCCTTCACCGCCGCGTCGATATCGGCCGCGCCGCAGGCCGGAATGCTGTCGAGCTTCTCGAGCGTCGCCGGATTGTGGATTTTGATCGCCGTATTCGACTTCGCGGCCACGAACTTGCCGTTGATCAGGATGGATCGGAGCATAGCGTTCTCCTTCTGAGGCAGTCTAGTGCCGCGTCAGGCGCTCGGCGAGCGTCTTGCCGCTCGGCGCCAATCCGGTCCGCTCGGACTTCTGGTCGATTTTCCAATAAGCGTTCTGGATGTAATGGACGGCGAGATAGCGCAACGGCTCCCGCTCCCAATCCGGCGAGCGGTGGTTGACGCAGGGCAGGGTCGTGATCTCGGAGTTTACGTCCGTGATCAGATCGGCCAGCACGCGGCCCGCCAGATTGGATGTGGCCACGCCGTTGCCGACATAGCCCCGGGCGCTGGCCACGCCCGAGGCGCGGTCGAACATCATGGTCGGCGTGAAATCGCGCGCCACGCCCAGCGGCCCGCCCCAGGCATGGGTGAAACGGACATCCTTCAAACGCGGAAACCAGTTCCGCACGCCGTCCTGGAACATGCGGATGGTCGGCTCGTGCCGGTCGTAAGCGTCCTCGATGCCCGAGCCGAAATGATAAGGCGCGCCGCGCCCGCCGAAGAGGATGCGCCCATCCGCCGTCTTGGCGGCGTATTCGATGGTGAGACGGCAGGAATCGATGCATTCCCGGTGCCGCCAGCCGATCGCGTCCCAATCAGCATTGGACAGCGGCTCGGTCAAGGTCATCAGCGAATAGACCGGGATCAATTGCCGGTGCAGCGCCTTCAAGCGCGAGAGATATGCTTCGCCACACAGCACGATGGTTTTGGCATTCACATCGCCAAATTTGGTGTGCAGCGCCGGGCGGGAACCGGTCGAAAAATCGTCGACACTCGTCCGTTCATAAATCGTTGCGCCTTTTCGCTCGACGGCGCGCGCCAGTCCGCGCACCAGCCGGCCCGGATGCAGGTTTGCCGCATCCTTGTAATAGATCGCGCCTTCCGCGCCGGCGATCCTGACCACGGCATCGGTCTCGGCCCGGTCGAGCAGCCTGACGCGGTCGCCGAGCCCGAGCGCTTCGAGTTCGGCGTATGATTCCCGGACCGACGGCAATTGCTGGGGTCCGCGCGCGACCGACAACCCGCCGCCCTTGACGAACTGGATATCGAATCCTTCGCTCGATGCGACTCGCGCGACTTCGTCAACCGAAGCTGCCAGCGCGCGGTATAGGGCGACAGCCCGTTCCCGCCCGTAGGTTTTCGCGACGGCTCCGGGGCTGAGCGCAAAATTCGCCGTGCACCAGGAGCCGTTGCGCCCCGAAGCGCCGAAGCCGGCGATCTCGCTCTCGACGATGGCGATCTTCAAAGATGGCTGCCGCGCCAAGAGGTAATAGGCGGTCCAGAGCCCGGTATAGCCCGCGCCGAGGATCGCCACATCGACGTCGATGGAACCCGTCAAACCCGGCCGCGGCGTCAAATCGTCGCCGCAGGTTTCGAGCCAAAAACTGGTGGAGGCGTAATCTCTCATCGCATGCCGCCGCCAGCCGATCTCGAATTCCTCAGACCGTATCGCGCGGACATGTGATCGCGGCCGGCGTGCCCGGCGGCAGCGGGCGCGGGTCCACCTCCACGGCGCCGCGATTGATCCGCACGCGGTAGGTGACGAGTTTTTCGGTGAAAGGCGGCGGCGCGCAGCCATCCGCTAGCCGGTACTGATAGCCGTGCCAGGGGCAGGTCACGCAGCCGTCGATGATATGGCCTTCGCCGACCGGTCCGTTCTGATGGGCGCATAGATTGGTGAGCGCGCCGATCTGATTGCCGTCACGGAAGACGGCGATGCGCTCGCCGCCGGGCGCCGCGACAATGCGGGCGCCCTTATCCGGGATGGAGCGCGGCGGCCCCACGGAAATCCAGCCTTCGCCGCCCAATGCGGCGCCTTGGTCGATCGCCCGCCCGCGCCAACCGGCCACCAGGTGGAGCACCGTCACGGTGCCGAATCCGCACACCAGCATGAAAGGGATGAGCAAGGTGCGTTCGTATTGCATGATGCCGAGCGACACATGGATCACCACCAGCCCATAGGCGAGGTAAAGCGCCATGTGCAGGCCCTTCCAGATTCGCGGCGTCAGGAACTTCACCCAGAAATCGTGGCTGGTGGAGGCCATCAGGAACAGGATCAGCAGGGCGGCGAGCCCGAGCGCCTTGAAGGGGAAGCCGATGAATTTGCCGTAATCGCCCCAAGCCGTCATTTGCGCGACGAGCTCCGGCAATTTGTTCTGCACCAGGTACCAGTCCAGCAAGAGCCAGGCATGGAACGCCGCGACGCAGAACATCAACACCCCGAAATGGCGCCGGTTGTACAAAAGCGGGAGGAAGCGGGGGTTCAGCCGCGTCAGCGGGCCGATCGACAGGATCACGGTCAGCATGAGAAACGCGCAAGTGCCGAAAGCCCGAATCCAGATATCGATCGCGTCGGGATAACTCTGCGGCGGATGCAGCCGCCAATGGATCGCGGCAAAACCGCCGATGAAGAGCGCGACGGCGGCGAGCAGAATACCGTCATAGACGAGCTTGTCCCGGTTCCACTGCACGGCGCGGATGTCGAGGCTCATCGGCGCTCTCCTCTTGCGATGCTCAGACGGGAGGGGGACGCAGCCATAGCGCCAGCGCGAAGCCCAGCGCGACCGCCAGCGCCAAGAATGGCCAAAGCATGCGGTGGATGGATCGGTGAAATCGTCTCATCGGGTACCGCCGGATTTCAGCCAGCGGACGAGCACATAGGGCCAAAGCGCGGTCGCGCCCGGCAGAAAAAGGATTCGGGCGCCGATGGTCACGGTCGCGGGACGCGGCAACACCTGCGTGACGCCGAGGCTCACGAAGCTAACGGCCGTGACGAGACCCACCAAGACATAAAGGGCAAGGCCATAAATCAGGATCATGGCTAGGACGGCTCCCCCTATTCGCAGGTTCCATAAGCTTGACCATAACGCCGCACAAGACAAGGGCGATCATCGGTTTCGCTTCATCCCGTAAGGCCGAGGAATGGCTTGAGCGAATTCCAGAAGCCATCGGGATCCTGAATATGCGGCGAATGTCCGCAATGAGGAAGCTCGACCAGCCTTGCCCCCGGGATGTTGGAGGCGAGTTCCTTCGACAAGGCAGGCGGCGTCGCGGTGTCGCGCAGTCCCACCACCACCAGCGTGGGATTGCGGATGTGCTTGATCTCGGCGCGCAAATCGAGCCTGGCCAAGGCGCGGCAGGCAGAGGCGAAATGTCCGGGATCGGCGCGCAACAAGGATGACCGGCGCTCGGCGGCGATTTCGGGATGGGCCTGGAGAAAATCCTCCGGGAACATGCGGGCGAGCGCGACCTCGACCACATCCTTCATGCCGCCCCGTTCGACGCGCTCGGCCATCATGGCGAAGGCGGGCTTGCCGGCGTCGGGAATGGCGGCGCCGGTATCGACCAGCACCAGCTTGCCGAACTTGCCGCCGTGGCGCACCGCCAGCGCCACCGCGACGAAACCGCCGAAGCCGTTGCCGAGCACGTCGGTCTCGGGACCGATCCCGAGGCGCGGAAAATGCGCCGCGATGCGGTCGGCGAAATCCTCGAGCCCCGGCCCGGCCGGATCCGAGCCGCCGAAGCCGGGAAGATTCACCAGCGACACGCGCCGTTCGCGCGCGAAACGCGGCGCGATGCGGTCGAAAGCGGTGCGGTCCGAGAGCAAGGAGTGGAGCAGAACGAGGCCGCGCCCCTTGCCCATTTGCTCGACGTCGAGTTTCGCGCTGCTGTGCATCATCGATTGCCGCCCTTTTAATCCGCGGCGAGCCGCCCCGCGACTTGGCGCTTGTCGCCAAGTCGCCAAGCGCAATGGGCCAACCCTCGCCGCGTGCCTCGCCCATGGCATTCGTCCGCCAATTCGTATAGCGTTATACGCAATAACGGCCCAAGGCCGTTGAGAATAAAATATCAGGGGGAGGCCAAGTCACATGTCCGCGATGGTCAATTCCGGCGCCCGTCTCGACCGGCTGCCGATCTCGCCGTTCCATTACCGCATCTTCTGGCTGATCGGCGCCGGCATGTTCTTCGACGGTTACGATCTGTATGTCGCCGGACCGGTGCTCGGAACCACCTTGAAAACCGGCTTTTCCACCTTGCCGCAGAACGGCTGGTTCCTGTCGCTGACATTCATCGGCATGACGCTGGGCTCGCTCATGGCCGGGTTCCTCGGCGACCATTACGGCCGCCGCTTCACCTATCAATTCAACCTGATGATCTTCGGGCTCGCCTCGCTCGCCGCCGCCTTCGCCCCCGACATCGATTGGCTCAACGCCTTTCGCTTCGTGATGGGGGTCGGGCTCGGCGCCGAGATCGTCGTCGGTTACGGCACGATGACCGAATTCGTGCCGCCGCAGGTGCGCGGCAAATGGATGGCCTTCATGGCTTTCGTCGTGGTGTCGGGTCTGCCGGCGACCGCCATACTCGCCCGGCTCATCATTCCGAGCTACGGCTGGCGCCCGCTCTTCGTCATCGCCGGCATCGGCGCGCTGATCGTCTGGTATCTGCGCAAGAAGCTGCCGGAATCGCCGCGCTGGCTCGAAGCCAAGGGCAAGACGGACGAAGCCGAGGCGTTGATGCGGACGATCGAGAACGAGGTCTCCGGGGGCCAGAAGCTGCCGCCGCCGGCGATGCCGAAGCCTTTGCCGGCCTTCACGCTTTCCTCGCTCGCCGGCCCGAAACTGCTGCCGCTCATGATCGTCGGCAGCGTCGTCCTCATCACCATCAACGCGCTGATCTTCGGCTTCGTCAATTGGCTGCCGAGCTTCTTCGTCAAACAGGGACTGAGCATAACCCAGTCGCTCAACTATACGCTGGTGATCATCTCGGGCTCGCTCATCGGCTGCGCCCTAGGCGCCTTTTCCGCCGACCGGCTCGGGCGCAAGTTCACCATCATCGGCGGGTCGGTCTGGTGCATCATCCTGGGGGCGATCTATCCCTTCATGCAGCAACCGGAAGCCGTGCTCGGAGTGGGATTCGTGCTCATCGTCGGAATCTACGTGCTCACCGCCATCCTCTATGGAGTCTATACCTCCGAGTTGTTCCCGACCGAGGTACGGCTGCGCGCCAACGGCATCTGCAACATGTTCGGCCGCGGCGCCACCGTCGTCACGCCGCTGCTCGTGGTCGCTCTGTTCACCACGTATGGCCTGGTCGGCGTGCTGGCTATGATGATCGGGCTCTTGGTTATCCAGATCGTCGTGGTCGCGGTTTGGGGCATCGAGCCCGCCAAGCGCCGGCTCGAGGAGTTGGAAGAAGGCGAGGCGCAGGCGTGACCCTGGGTGCAGGCGCGGTTCCGCCGGCCGAGGGCAAAGCCCGGACGCGCGCCGGCGTGCCGCTGGTTTACTCGCTCTACGGAAGCGGCGATGCATCGCGACGCGCCGTGCTGGTCCATTCCCTGGCGATGGACCGGGATTTCTGGCGGCCGGTGGCCCAGATCCTGGCGCCTCGGGCCGCGGTGCTGATCTATGATTGCCGTGGCCACGGCAAATCCGGCAAGCCCGCCGGACCCTATACGGTCGAGGGCTTCGCCGACGATCTGGCCGATCTGCTCGATCATCTGGGCTGGGATTCGGCGCTGGCCGCCGGCGCTTCGATGGGCGGCTGCGTCAGCCTCGCCTTCGCCGCTTCGTATCCCAAGCGGGTGCGCGCCTTGGGCCTGTTCGACACCACGGCGTGGTACGGCGCCGACGCGCCCAAGCAATGGGAAGAACGCGCGCAGAAGGCGCTTTCCGCCGGTCTCGGCAGCATGGTGGAGTTCCAAACCACGCGCTGGTTCAGCGATGCATTTCGCGCGCGCCATCCCGAAATCGTCCGGCAATGCGTCGAGGTGTTCCTGCGCAACGATCTGCCCTCCTATGCCGCGAGCTGCCGCATGCTCGGTGTCTGCGATCTGCGCGCCAAACTGCCGGGAATGAAACTGCCGGCCGTGGTGCTGGTCGGCGAAGAGGATTACGCCGCACCCCCCGCCATGGCCGAGGCGCTGCATCGCGGCATAACCGGATCGTCTTACGCGGTGATCAAGGGCGCGCGTCACCTCACGCCCTTGGAAGTGCCGGAGCTGGTTGCGGACGCGCTTGCCCGCCTGCTCGATCAGGCCGCCGCGCGATGATGCCTTTCGATCTGGTCGAGCCGGGTTCGCTCGGCGAGGCTCTCGCCTTGCTCGATCCCGGCGATCCATCGGTCAGGCCGCTGGCCGGCGGCACGGCGCTGATGCTGCTGATGAAATCGGGCCTGTTCCGGCCCAAGCGGCTCGTGAGCCTGCGCGCCGCGGGCGAGCGTTTGTCGCGGGTCAAGACCGGGACCGATGGCGGCTTGCGCATCGGCGCGATGGTGCGGCTTTCGACGCTCGAACGCGCGCCGGAGATTCACCGCAGCTTTCGCGTGATCGCGCGCACGCTGCGCACCTTGGCCAATGTGCGGGTGCGCAACGTGGCGACCTTGGGCGGCCATCTGGCGCATGCCGATCCGCACGCCGATCTGCCGCCGGTGCTGATCGCGCTCGGCGCTTCGATCGTCGCGGCGAGCCCTGTGGGCGAGCGGATCATCCCGGCCGAGCAATTCGCCACCGGAATCTACGAGACCGCGCTCAAAGGCGGCGAGCTGATCGTCGAGGTAACGCTGCCGCCGCCCGGGAACTGGCGCGCGGCCTATGCCAAATGCACCACGCGCTCGGCCGATGACTGGCCGGCGCTGGGCGTGGCGGTTGCGGTCGAGGCGGCGGGCACGGCGGTGAAAGAGGCGCGCGTGGTCATCGGCGCGGCGGTGGAGCGGCCGGTCCGGCTCAAATCGGCGGAAGCTCTGCTGCGCGGCAAGAGTCTCGATCTCGCGCTGATGCGGCGGGCGGGCGAGGCTGCGGCGGAAGAGGCCGATGTCGTGGCCGATATCCACGGCTCGGCCGCCTATAAAAAGCAGCTGGTGCGAATC
>Ga0181526_10001821_pt1 | contig 19650 bp, 12 predicted proteins | sample PEATcosm2014_Bin_35_FD_119750 | JGI IMG/M metagenome (GOLD analysis project Ga0181526, IMG submission 119750) | Peatland microbial communities from MTU Mesocosm Facility, Houghton, MI, USA - PEATcosm2014_Bin06_30_metaG | ecosystem: Environmental > Terrestrial > Soil > Wetlands > Peat | place...
AGGGCCGCTTGCGTCGTCAGTGCGAGTTTGTTCGCCTTGTCAGTCGCGTCAGGCGCCCAAGACCCGCGCCACTTGTCGAGCGCGGCGGGTGTCACGTCACTCACGTAGACAATGCCGATACGCTCAGCCCATCGCAGTATGCGACGGGCGGTCGAGCGATAGGCATTGACGCTCGTGTCACCGGGTTTCTTCATCCCGTCGAGCCACTGCTCAAAAGCGTTCTTGAGAGGCACGAGCTTCGCCGCACTGGCCTCAGCTTTCGCCATCTCAGCTTCTGCAATTTTCTGCAATTGGATGTTGACCGGGTTGCGCTTATCCCGCTCACGCTGGGCAAAGCGTTCAGCTTCGTCCCACGAGCGAGTTTTAGCGGAGACGTAGGTGGTCTTTCCGCCCTCGCGAATGTAGAGAGATTTGCGACAATTGCAGCGTTTCCACTGGGGTTCGTCGGCGCGTGGGCACTGCTCAGAATGACGTGTGAAGACTGTTATAGTTGTAGAGGAAACGGGTTCGACGGTCATCCTTGCAAGTGTGCTCCCATGTTCTGCAAATCTTCAGCAAAACGAGCTCAGTAAAAAACGCATCTCTTTACTTTCAGTAGTTTAGCACACATATAACGAATCGATTGAATCAACTCCTTTTTGGATTCCGCAGGAGTAGGCAATGCAGGCAATTCTGGCGCTCGAAGACGGGCGCATCTTTCGCGGACGAGCCTTTGGCGCGCCAGTTGAGGCTGCAGGCGAGGTTGTCTTCAATACCTCTCTCACCGGCTACCAGGAGATCTTCACCGATCCCTCGTATGCGGGCCAGATCGTCGTACTCACCAACCCGCACGTCGGGAACTACGGAACCACCCCCAACGATGCGGAGGCCGCACACCCTTACATCGAAGGCCTGGTGACCCGCGAGTTCTCCGCCATGAGTTCCAACTGGCGCTCCACCGAGGTCGCCGACGATTATCTCGAGCGCAGCGGCATCCCCGTCATCGCCGAGGTGGACACTCGCGCCGTGGTGCGGCATCTGCGGACTAACGGCGTGATGCGCGGCGTTATCGCGTCCGGAGACAGCCTGGATCCAGTTGCGCTGATTGCCAAAGCTCGCTCGATCCGCAAGATGGAAGGCACGGACCTGGCCAGCGTTGTGACCACAAAGGCGCCGTACCAATGGGACGCCTCCGAGCCGCGCAACCTCACCGGCGACCAACTCCTTCCCGGCGAGGACAAGGCCGCCGGCGAGCAGGATCAACTGCACGTCGTTGCCTACGACTTCGGCGTCAAGCAGAACATCCTGCGTATGCTCACGCGCGAGAACTGCCGCGTCACGGTGGTTCCGGCTACCACCACAGCCGAGCAGACGCTTGCGCTCTCGCCCGACGGCGTCTTCTTCTCCAACGGCCCCGGCGATCCGGAGCCGCTGGACTACGCGATTGAAACCGTGCAGAAACTCAAAGGGAAGAAGCCGATCTTCGGCATCTGCCTCGGCCACCAGATCTTCGGCCTCGCGCTGGGTGGCAAGACCTACAAACTGAAGTTCGGACACCATGGCGGCAACCACCCCATCCTCAACCACCAAACCGGCAAGGTGGAGATTACCGCGCAGAACCACAACTTCAATGTTGACCCCGAGTCGCTTCCGGAAGATGTCGAGCGTACCCATACCAACCTGAACGACCACACGCTCGCCGGCCTGCGTCATAAGACCGACCCGATGTTCAGCGTTCAATACCACCCCGAAGCCAGCCCCGGCCCCCACGACTCGCACTACCTGTTCCGCGATTTTCGCAAAATGATGGAGGACTGGAAAAAGTGATGAGGTGGGTGGCTGGTGCATGCGCGATGATTATGGCGTCGTCGTCGGCGTTGCTCGCCAAAGACCCCAATGCCAGGCCGGTCTACTGCACACAGGGGTCGAACGGCGACTGGAGTCTACACCGCTTCAAGCCGCTTATCCGGGTGCAGGGCGGGACGGTCTTCGCGGAGATGTCGTTCGCGGGGCAAGTTCTGGAAGAGGTTAAATTGCGGCGATTTTATTCGGATTCGGAGCTGGCGTTCGACTACACTTTCGATGCCTCGGGCCGGCTGACAGCGCTTCACGGTAGCGTGTCGGTGAAGTCTGTACCGCCGCCCGGAGTCGATCCCGGGCCGGGATTCGAGCTTGCAAATTGGCTAGGCGAGGCGGACCTTTCCCCTCGCAGCGACGGAACCATTCCGCCGCATCACGTGGTTTACAGCCGCGAGCAGGACCGCATCGACAAGCCGGAGAATGCGGACAAATACGTTGGGCGATTCAATCAGGCGCCCGTATATTGGACCATCCAGAGTGTGCCCTGTGCGGCCATGCTGAAGCAAGCGGAGAAGATGAATGCCACGCAGGAATGACATTACGAAGATTCTGGTGATCGGCTCCGGGCCGATCGTCATCGGCCAGTCGGCGGAGTTCGATTACTCCGGCACCCAGGCGTGCAAGGCGCTCAAGGCCGAGGGCTACGAGGTGGTGCTGGTCAACTCCAACCCCGCATCCATCATGACCGACCCTGAATTCGCCGACCGCACTTACATCGAGCCGCTCACCGCCGTGTACCTCGAAGAGATTATCCGCGTCGAGACGGAGATGATGGGCGAAGGCCACGGTGTCTTTGCCATTCTGCCCACCGTCGGCGGCCAGACCGCGCTCAACCTCGCCGTCGAACTCGCCGACTCCGGCATCCTCGAACAGTACGGCGTCGAGTTGATCGGCGCCAAACTGGAGGCGATCAAGAAGGCCGAGGACCGCTTGCTGTTCAAGGATGCGATGAACAAGATCGGCCTCGACATGCCGAAGTCGCAGCTTGTCCGTAACGTCAGCGACGGCCTCGCATTCGCCGCCAAGATCGGCTTCCCCGTAGTCATTCGCCCCAGCTTCACCCTGGGTGGCTCTGGCGGCGGCATCGCCTACAACCGCGAGGAGATGACCGACATCCTCGCCCGCGGCCTCGATCTTTCCCCAGTTCACGAGTGCCTCATTGAAGAGAGCGTGCTCGGCTGGAAGGAGTACGAGCTTGAGGTGATCCGCGATCTCAAGGACAACGTCATCATCATCTGCTCCATCGAGAACTTCGATCCCATGGGGGTGCACACCGGCGACTCCATCACCGTCGCCCCCGCGCAGACGCTCACCGACCGCGAGTACCAGGTGATGCGCGACGCCGCCATCGCCTGCATCCGCGAGATCGGCGTCGAGACCGGCGGCAGCAACGTCCAGTTCGCCGTCGATCCGCGCAACGGCCGCATGACCATCATCGAGATGAACCCGCGGGTCAGCCGGTCCTCCGCGCTCGCCAGCAAAGCCACCGGCTTTCCCATCGCCAAGATCGCCGCGCGCCTCGCTGTCGGCTACACACTCGACGAGATCCAGAACGACATCACCAAGGCCACGCCCGCCTGCTTCGAGCCAACCATCGACTACGTGGTCGTCAAGATTCCCAAGTGGCAGTTCGAGAAGTTCCCCGGTGTCGACGAAGTCCTCGGTCCGCAGATGAAATCCGTCGGCGAGGTGATGGCCATCGGCCGCACCTTCAAGGAAGCGCTGATGAAGGCCGTCCGCTCGCTCGAGACCGGCAAAAAAGCCGCCGCCACCGACATCGAGCCCCGCCGCCTCACCCAGCGTCTGGTGACCCCGCATCCCGAGCGCCTCGCCTACGTCCGCTACGCCTTCGAGCGCAGTATGACCGTGCGAGAAGTCGCACGCCTCACCTCGATGGACCCATGGTTCCTCAACCAGATGAAGCAGATCACGGAGGAGATCAAGGTCATCGCCGCGGTCTCCCCCGACGCCGCAACTGCCGCCGAACTCCGCCTCGTCAAGCGCATGGGCGTCTCCGACGAGCGCCTCGCCTCGGAGTGGGGCCTAGAGGGGGCGGCAGGCACCGCTACCGTGCGTGCACTCCGCAGCAAGCTCGGCGTGAAGCCTGTCTTCAAGATGGTAGACACGTGCGCCGGGGAATTCGAGAGCTACACGCCCTACCTCTATAGCTGCTACGACGAAGAAGACGAGGCCGCGCCCACCCCACGCAAGAAGATCATCATCCTCGGCAGCGGGCCCAACCGCATCGGGCAGGGAATCGAGTTCGACTACTGCTGCTGCCATGCCGCCTTCGCCCTCCGCGAGGACGGCTACGAGACCATTATGGTCAACTGCAACCCCGAAACCGTCTCGACCGACTACGACACCAGCGACCGCCTCTACTTCGAGCCGCTCACGCTCGAGGACGTGCTCGCTGTCTACGAGCACGAAGCCTCCGGCGGCGCTGAAATCGGCATGATCGTGCAGTTCGGCGGCCAGACTCCGCTCAATCTTTCGCTTCCCCTCAAGCACGCCGGCGTCCCCATCATCGGCACCTCGCCCGAGTCCATCGACCTCGCCGAAGACCGCAAGCGCTTCGGCAAGCTCATCACCGAGCTCGACATTCCGCAGCCGGAAGGCGCAATGGCCACCAGCGTTGAAGAGGCCATCGCCGGCGCGAATCGCGTGGGCTACCCCGTGCTCGTGCGGCCCAGCTACGTGCTCGGCGGTCGCGCCATGGTCATTGCCTACGACGATGAAGCCATCGTCCGCTACATGAGCACTGCAATCGAGTACTCCCAGGAACGCCCAGTTCTCATCGACCACTTCCTCGAAGACGCCGTCGAATGCGACGTTGACGCGCTCTGCGACGGCGAGGACGTGGTCATCGCCGGTATCATGCAGCACATCGAAGAGGCCGGCATCCACTCCGGCGACTCTTCCTGCGTGCTTCCCGCGGTCGACCTCAGCGACGATGTCCTCCGCACCATTCGCACCCACACCCGCAAGCTGGCGATGGCGCTCAACGTCATCGGCCTGGTCAACATTCAGTTCGCCATCCAGCGCGGCAAGGTCTTCGTTATCGAGGTCAATCCACGCGCGTCGCGCACCGTCCCTTACGTCTCCAAGGCCACGGGCGTGCCGCTGGCCAAGATCGCGTCGCGTCTCATGGTCGGCCGCAAGCTCAAGGAGTTGCTGCCGGAGCAGGTCGAAAGCGGCGCCGACCTGGAAACCGGAGCGCACTTCTTCGTCAAGTCGCCGGTGTTCCCGTGGGTCAAGTTCCCCGGCGTCGACACCGTGCTCGGACCGGAGATGAAATCTACCGGCGAGGTCATGGGCGTCGCCGATAACTTCGGCGAGGCGTTCGCCAAGGCGCAGATTGCCGCGGGCCAGGTGTTGCCCGTCAAAGGCACTATCTTCATGAGCGTCAACGACCACGACAAGGACGCCGTCGTCTCGCTGGCTCGCACCTTCGTCGAGATGGGCTTCCATCTGGTCGCTACCCACGGCACCGCCGAGGTGCTCGAAGCCGCCGGCCTCCAGCCCGAGCGCGTCTTCAAGGTGAAGGAAGGCCGGCCCAACGTGGTCGACCTCATCAAAGGCGACCGCATCCAGCTCATCGTCAACACGCCCCGCGGCCAGGAGACGTTTTTCGATGAGAAGGCGATTCGGCGTGCAGCCGTACTCGCTCGCATTCCCACCATCACCACGCTCGCAGCCGCACGCGCCGCGGCCGAAGGAATCGCAGCACTGCAGCAGGGCACGCTCAGCGTCTTCGCGCTGCAGGAACTCCACGCGGCCCGCATAACCGCACTCGCGTAAGGTTCAATTCCGCAACTCCTTCATCAGCCGCTTCAACGCCGCCCTTTGCTCGCTGTCAGGCGGCAGATGCGGCAGGCGGGGCAGACCGCCGAAGTAGCCGTTCAGGTCACAGCCAAACTTCAAGCCGCCGGGCCCAAGCATCTCTTCGGCGAAATAGGCAGCTTCGTCCAGGCGTGATTGCTTCTCTTCGGCGAGCGGACGGTCGTTATCCTTCCAGGCGGCGAAGACCTCGTAGCAGGCCTGCGGCGCGCACGCGGCGAAGGCCGGAGCGATGCCTGCGGCTCCTGCCTGCAGGCCATCCAGCATCCCGTCGGTGTCGCCGGCGAGGAGCTGAAAGCCGACGGATTTCGTACGGGTGCGCAGCGCGTCCACGGTCGGCACAGCGACAGTGGTTGCGGTTCCGGTCAGGCTGGCGGTGGAGACCAGCGAGCCTGCTGCCGCTGCCCTCTGCATGCGAGCTGTGACTGCTGCGAACACGGCAGTGACGATAACGCTGCGTTTCACTTGGGCGGTGCGGGTCAGGAGTCGCTCGAATGCGCCCGATCGAACATTATGAGGCTGGGCGTCGAGCAGCGCGATGATGTTCGGGTGCGCCGCGAGTTCCGCAACTGCGTGGATAGGAAGAGCCCGGTCGCGAGCGTTTAGCAGGACGATGGGAATCGGGGAGCTGTCGGCAACGCTCTGAAAATAGGTGAGCACCTCACGCAGGCGTGTGTCCGGCTGCGGGCGATCTATACCGAAGGAGGCCAGGACGCCGGGTTTGCCAACCAGAACTGCGTCGTAGCTGAGTTCAGCGGCGAACCTGGCGAGTTCAAGGGTCGCGTGGACGCTGTCGCGGGAGATGCCGGCAATGAGGACTTTTTCGGGAGCAGCGGATTCAGCGGCTGCGCGCAGACCTTCGCGCGTCTCGTCGTCAGAGAGCAGCGTAGGTTCTCCTGCGGGGCCAAGCACAATCAGCCCGGCGGCCGGCGTGCGTGAATAGCGTTCCACGTTTGTGGCCAGCTTGCGCAGGCTGAGACCGCCATCCGGTTGAAATGGAGTGGTCAGCGGGATGTGAAGGCCTTCTAGCAGCATGGTGTCAATCCTCAGGCGCCCGCGGCGCGACCGACCCCGGATAATAGACCGCCCAGCCTTCCGCGGCGGCGCGCTCAAGCAACTCCGCCGAAGGGTTCACCGGGAACGCCCGCCGTGCAATCCCCAGCATGTGCGCATCATGCACGGAGTTGCCGAAGACTGCATCGGGCGCCGTGATGCCGACCCTCGCCAGCGCAGCGACCTTGCCCTCGTCGGTGGGAACCTCGATTAAAGTGTCGGTGACCATGCCGTCCTTAATCGCGACCCGGGCGGCCAGCACACGGTTTGCCGGGATTGCGAACCGCTGCACAGCCTCTTCAATCACCCAGTCGTTTGTGGAACTGACTGCCCAGATCTCGGTTCCCGCGGTCTGCAACTTCCGGATCAGCTCGCGCAACTCGGGAAAGATATTTGGCTCTGTTTGGGTCGCGAAGAACTCTCTGGCGGCGGTGCGCATCTCCGTGTCGCGCAGCCCCGCATAGATCTGCACCATCTCACCGCAAATCTCAAGTTCGGAGACCCGCCCGGCCAGGTAGCCCTTGTAGCGTACGTCCAGCCGTGCGATGGCCTCGGGCGAAAGCAGGCCGCGCTCGATGGTCCAGTACATGAAGCCGGAGCCGGCATCGCCGGACCATAACGTCCCGTCACAATCGAAAACAGCAACGCGCGGCGCCAGCGCGTGAACCGCCGCACGAAACTCGGTAGTAGTAAGAACAGTTGGGGCCGCAGCCTGGGTCACTTCAGTCGTCATGGTCGATGAGCTTCATCTTCAATTCTATAGTCCCCAGCGCAGCGTCATGATTCTCACATCCGGATGCCTTCGTACTGAGCGCAGCTCAGAATCTCCACAGTTGCTCTGCCTTTGCCTGACAACTGAGGACTAAACAGGCGCTTGCCCATCCACGACCGGAATTCCCTTCGGCGGAGTGAAGACGAAGTCCGATGCCGGAATCGTAACGTTCTCATCAATTCCACTAAACGTGAAGTCAGTCGTCGAGCCATCCGTCTCTTCAATCTTCATGTCCTGAATCACGCCCGCCGGTGTAACGATAAGCGTAAGCAGGTGAACCCGCTGCGCCATCCCTTTCGGAACGCCGGTGATCTTGAAGTTGGCGCCCTCGGGCGCGGTGGCGATCGCGTCGAGCTCCTTGGCGAGTTCGGTGCGCCCAAGCAGGAATCGCAGTGGCGAGCGCAGGTCATCAAGCTGCTTGGCCGGCGTGCGCGACACCTGGGCGTCGCCGGGCGTATAGAACCAAGCGTAATGCCCGTCGAGGACGAAGACTTTGCCGGCGGGCTTGTCGTAGCTCCAGCGCATCAGGCCGGGCTTCTTCAGCGTGAGCGTTCCGGACTCCGAGCGATCCATCCCCATACCGGTGTAGTGCTCGGTATAGCGCGTGCGCAAGGTCCGCAGGTGGTTGTAGTGGTCGTCAACCAGGTGGATAAGAGCGGGCGTAGTTTGGGCGCGGACGAGTGGCGCGCATGAGAGCGCGAACAGCAACGCCAGGGTATACGAAATGCGGAGATTCTTCACTGCGCTCAGAATGACAGATTCAAAGGTGAACGGCCAACCTACTCAACGGGCTGCGTGCAGTTCACGCCGCCATCCGGGTCGAATTTGATGACGCCCCTTTCGTCAGAGCAGAAACCGCGGTCGCCGGTCTCGCCGACCGCCTGAGGAACGCCGAAGATCTCCACCGAGTTGTAGACGTCCTGGTTGTTGATGGTGGTTTTGGAGCCGCAGGTCACAGTGAAGGCGTAGCCGGATTTCTGTCCGCTAGCGGCGAGCACGGGGTCGATCAACTGTGATGTCTGGGCGGTGGGCGCGCCGGACTTGGGATCGCCGCCGAGCACAGAGAGCGGGCAACCGAAGCCGCTGCCGGGATAGGACACACTGTAGACGAGTTCAGCCTGATTGATGGCGCGCAGGGTCTGGACTGCGGCGGTCTGGTTGGCGAGCTTTCTCATCCTGAGCATGGAAGGGATGGCGACTGCTGCAAGGATGAGGAGGACGAAAATGGCCGCCGCGCAGCAGCCGCCGATGACTAGAATCCAGAACCAGGCTGGATGGCGGGCGGGCTGGGGTTGTCCGTAGGTTGGATAAGGCGGCGGTGGTGGCGGCGTAGGGCGATCTTCCGTCATATGTTCAACCTGGAGAGACTACTGCATCGGATTAGTGCAGTTTGTGCCGCCGGTGGGATCGATCTTGATGACGTTGTTCTCGTCGGAGCAGTAACCATTGTCGCCGGTCTTGTTGATGGTTTCCGGAACGCCGGTGATCTCGACGGAGTTATAGACGTCCTGGTTGTTGACGGTAGTTTTGGAGCCGCAGGTAACGGTGAAGATGTAGCCGGACTTGTGCCCTGTAGCCGCGAGATCCGCGGGGAGCAGTTGTGCTGCCTGGGCACTGGGAGCGCCGGTTTTGGGGTCGCCGCCGAGCACGGAGAGCGGGCAGCCGAAGCCGTTGTAGGGCCCGTTGTAGCTCAACTCAGCCGACCCAATGGTGCGCATGGTCTGAACCGCGGACACCTGGTTGGCGTTCTTTTTGACCTTGAGCATCTGGGGCACGGCGAGGGCCATCAGGATGAGCATGATGGACATGACGATGAGCAGTTCGATGAGGGTGAAGCCTTCGGTAGGTTCGAGGTTCAAGGTTCGAGGTTCGAGGGTAAGTACGGTGGTCTTCATGGTTCCTCTGGAGCGGAATGGACTCTTTTGCTCCGCTACAAACTGTAACAGCGTGCGGTTCAACATGCGAGCGTTTTGCGGTCGACAGCAAGGTTGCCGAGGTTGCCGAGGACGGTAAGTGCGATCGTCTCAGGGCGAAAGAGATCGCGGGCGAGGGTTTGGATTTCGGCCGGGGTGACGGCGTCGACCTCGGTGATGATGTCGTCAACGGTAAAAAAGCGGCCGAAGTACATCTCCTGCCGGGCAAGATTAGCCATGCGGCTGGAGGAGCTTTCGAGGCCAAGCACGATATTGCTTTTGAGCTGGTCCTTCGCTCGCTTCAATTCTGCCTCCGGAACGGTGTCTTCTTTGAGACGGCGGATTTCGTCGATCGTAAGCCGAAGTACCTCTGGAGTCTTTTCGGCGGAGGTACCGGCGTAGATGGCAAGGCATCCCGTATCGCGGAAGGGGTTGGTCTCGGAGTAGATGGAGTAAGCGAGGCCGCGGTCCTCGCGGATGGTCTGGAAGAGGCGGGAGCTCATGCCGCCGCCCAGCATGGTGTTGAGCAGATACACGGCGTAGCGGGCGGGCGAGTCGACTGGTGGGGCGGGAACGCCGAGACAAAGCTGGACCTGTTCGAGCGACTTCTTGCGCTTGAGGGTGATGTGCGGGAAAGTGGCCGGGGCGGGGACGTGAGCGAGCGGCGCTGCGCTGGAGGCGGCGAGCGAGCTGAAGTGCTCGGCGACCTGGGCGACGAAGGCGTCGTGGTGGAGGTGGCCGGCGGCGGAGAAGACCATGTTGCGAGGCGTGAAGCGGCCGGCGTAGTAGTCGAAGACGATCTGCTGATTGAAGCTGGCGACCGTCTTGGTGGTGCCCAGGATGGGGCGGCCGAGGGAGTGGCCCTTCCAGAAGTTCTGGGTGAAGGTCTCGTGGACGAGGTAGTCGGGGTTGTCCTCGTCCATTTTGATCTCCTCGAGGATGACGCCCTGCTCGCGGGCAATGTCCTCAGCAGTGAAGGTGGGGTGGAGGACCAGGTCAGTCAGAAGGTCAAGTGCTGGTGAAATATTTTCGTCCAAGACTTTGATATTGAAGCAAATGCTCTCTTTGCCAGTGAAGGCGTCGAGGTTGCCGCCGATGGCGTCGGCCTCGCGGGCGAACTGCTGGGCGGAACGCGAGGTGGTGCCTTTGAAGACCATGTGCTCGACGAAGTGAGAGATGCCGTTTTGGGCCAGGGATTCATCGCGGGAGCCGGAGTCGATCCAGACGCCCATGGAGACGGAGCGGACGTGGGGGATGGACTCAGTGAGAACCAGCAGGCCGTTGGGCAGGCGGGTGCGGCGGATGTTGCGGGTGGGGGACGCGGGGAGGGGTGTAAGGGTTGCGGACATGCGGCTCCTTGAGACTTATTGTGTCACAGGGATTGGATGGGTGAGGAGGGGTGCGGATAGAGCCCCTTACTGAGCACCACGCCTTGAGCGCCATGCCCTGTGAGTGCCCATTGAGAATCGAAATTCACCGAGAATCCAGATGGGTCAACTTTCCTTTGCCACTCACGGTCATTTGACCCGGATTCCCCGTGTTGGAGTCGGAATCACCTGGCACAGCGCAGGTCGCAGGGCCTCGACCGGCGTGCGATTTCCGAGGTATGCCGATGATATGCTTATCCCGTCAAGCCCTGGTACCGCCGATGTGCTTCCCACGATTCGCCTCCGCGGTGGCTTTTCTCTGCTTCCTTCCAGCCGCGCTCGCTCAAAGCCCCACCGCCGCGACCCTGGTGATCACGGTGGGCGGTAGCCCGGTAGCCACCGTGCAGCAAGGGACTGCCGTTACGCTGACAGCGACGGTCACACTGGCCGGCGGCGTTGCGGCCCTGCCGCCCGGACAGGTCGACTTCTGCGAAGCTCAGGCCCCGCCGCTCCGCTGCACCGATATCCGGCTCCTCGGCACGGGGCAGTTGAGCAGCGCCGGCACCGCGACCCTGAAGCTCCTTCCCGGCCCCGGAACCCACAACTATCTGGCAGTATTTATCGGTACGCATGTTGAGGCGTCCAGCTCCTCGGGCAGCGCCGAGCTGACCGTGACGCCATCGCCCTCGCCCACCGAGACAGTCATCTCCGCAAGCGGTGTGCCCGGCAACTACACGCTGACGGCCACGGTCACCAATTTTGCGCCAACTCCTATCACCGGCGACGTGTCCTTTCACGATATCGGCATCTCCAACTCCGTGTTGGCCAGCGCGCTGTTGGTGCCGGTCGCGGCCCCAGCGCTGTCCTTTGTCGATGGTCCTCAAATCTCGGTGAGCCCTACCTACGCAGAGGGAATCGCAGTCGCGGACTTCAACAACGATGGCAAGCTCGACCTCGTCGCATCAGACTGCCCGTCCATTCCGCTGGTGACGCCTCAGCCATATCAGAGTTTGCAAGTGCTCCTCGGCAATGGCAACGCAACCTTCGGATCGACGTCCCCGGAGATTATCCCGGGATGCGGCCAATCCCTCGCCGTGGCCGACTTCAACGGAGACGGAAAGCAGGATGTGGCCGCAGCCATGCTTTATGCCGATGCAGTTCAGATCGTGTTGGGCAACGGGGATGGGACCTTCACCACGGGGCAAGTCATACCACTTCCTTCACCGCAGGCGATTGTCTCAGCCGACTTCAACGGTGACGGCATTCCCGACCTTGCCGTCACCAACGTGATCAACAATGGCGCCACCTTCAGCCCCAACACCGTCACCATCCTGCTTGGCAACGGTGATGGGACATTCACGGTCAAATCGACGATGCCCGCGGGGAGCAATCCCCTTGCCATCACAGTTGGCGACTTCAACGGCGATGGCAAAGCAGACCTGGCCATCGTCGACCAGGCGAGCAATTCAGTCACCATACTGCTTGGCAACGGCGACGGCACTTTTGCGCCGGCGCCCAGTCCCGCAGTCGGCTTGGGGCCGAACTCCATTGCGGCTGCAGACTTCAACGGAGACGGCATTCTGGACCTGGCTGTTCTCAATAAGCTGAATACCTCCGGCCCGGCCGCGCCTGGCTCCGTCACTATCTTGCTCGGCAACGGTGATGGGACCTTCACTCCGGTTGGGGCAACTCCCGCAACGGGACTGGTGCCAGTGTCCATCGCGGTCGGAGACTTCAATGGCGACGGCAAGGCCGACCTGGCTACAGCAAACACAGGAATCCTGCCCCCGCCCGGAGAGAGCGCCGCGTCGATCCTGCTGGGCAATGGCGATGGCACCTTTGTATTGGCAAGCAATACGCCTGCAGCCACGTTGGGCGTCACTCCTGACGAGGTTGTGACCGCCGACTTTGACGGATCGGGCGTCTCTGACGTCGCCGTTGGAGCACTCGCTGGCTTCATCGGCACTATCCTGCCGCAATTTGGCAGCGAGGCAGTCGCCACGGTCGGCGGTATCTCCCCCATCGGCAGTGGACCGCATGAGGTTGACGCCCAATATCCAGGCGATTCCAACAACCGCCCCAGCACCTCTAACATCATTTACCTCACCGCGGAGCGGGGCGCCGCCACGCTCACCCTCACCCTCAACCCCGCCGGCCCCTCCTATTCCTATGGCCAGCAGTTTGTCCTCACCGTCACCATCAACCCGATAGAGAACCTGATCCCCACCGGGAGCCTGACCATCTCCTATCAGGGCATAGGCACTGGCATTGTCCTCTCCCCCGGGGGTACAGTCTCCACGTTCCCATTCAATCTGCTTGCTCAGCCGGTCGGAACGTTCCCCATCACAGTGACCTACTCTGGAGACTCCAACTACCTCCCCGTCACGGGCTCCCTTACCATCACGGTCAAACCTAATTTGTCGGCGGCCACGCTCACCTCTTCGCTCAACCCCGCCAACGCCGGCCAGACCGTCACCTTCACGGCCACCGTCAGCGGAGCCTCATCCAGTGGTGTGCCGCCCGCGGGCTCCGTCAGTTTCTCCGACGGAGCCACCGTGCTTGGGACCGTGCCGCTCGTATCCGGCAGCGGCGGCGCATCCACTGCCGCGTTCTCCACCAGCACTCTCGCGGTCGGCACCCACACCATCACCGCCGCCTACGTGCCCGCAGCCGGCTACGCAACCAGCGCAGCCACGCTCACGCAAGCCATCAACCCCGCGCCGGTGGACTTCACCATCACGCTCAGTAGCCCCTCAGTCACACTTCAGACTTATCAAACCACCACCACCACCGTCACCCTTGCCAGCCTCGGCGGCTTCGCGGACACGCTCTCCCTCACCTGCGGCAGCCTGCCCGCCGACGTCACCTGCACCCTCACCCCCAACTCCACCAAACTCGCAGCCAACGCAGCCGCCACCGCCTCGCTCTATCTCAGCACCGTCACCATCCCCAGCCGGAACGCTCTCAATCACCCCGGCCCCGCGCCGCAGTTCCCCATCAACCTCGCGCTTCTGCTCTCGCCCGCAGGCCTCTTCGCCGCGCTCACGGCTCGCCGCCGGCGCCGCTTCGCCCTCACCTTCCTTCTGCTCGCCATCTTCTCTATGGCTGCCCTCACTTTGTCTGGATGCGGATCACTCATCTATCCGCTGCCCTCCGCCACCCCCGGCACCTACACCATCCCCATCAACGCAACCGGAGCCTCCACCGGCCTCACCCACGCCGCGCAACTCACCCTCACCATCACCCCATAGCCCCCGCTTCCTCGTCCCACCTCCGTTTGACAGCCCATTTTTCAAACTGATACCTTCGCCCCGCTTCCTCTCGCGCCTGTTCGCGAGTCGCCCGGGCACTGGCCCGGAAGAGATCCACGAGAGATCCAGGAGAGACCCATGCCAGCAACTGCCCTTTCGCGCCGCAGCTTCCTCAACGCCTCTGCCCTCACCCTTGCCGGCGCCGCCACCAGTGCACTCGCCAACCCCGCCCAGGCTGCGGCGCAGGCCGTTGGCGTCAAACCCGCCGATCTCCCCGACCTCACCATCAAGCAGGTCAAGGTCTACGTCATCAATCGCACCCCCGTCGTCGCGACCGCGCCCAGTGCCACGACCACCACAGTCACACCGCCCCGCCCTCCCGTCACCGACCAGATCGCCGCCATCGTCACCAATAGCGGAATCGAAGGCAACTACACCCTCGAAAACCGTTACTTCCACCCCAACTGGAGCAATCTCGGCTGGCTCGAATACGCCAAGCGCACCCTCCCCGGCAAGAGCGTCCTCGACCTTCCCAACCTCACCTCGCAGTGGCAGCCGGACCTCCGCCGCCAGGGCCAGCTCTCCTACGCCTCCGCCATCGACAACTGCCTCTGGGACATCATGGGCAAAGCCGTCGGCCTGCCCACCTACCGCGTCCTCGGAGCCTATCGCGACAAGGTCATGGCCTACGGCAGCTCGCAACATCACCGCAACCTGGAAGACTTCGTCACCGAGGTCAAGCGCTGCAAGGAAGCCGGCTTCAAGGCCTACAAAATCCACCCCCCCGGAGGCACCGCGCCCAACGAGGACGACTACAAGCTCGACATCGAAGTCTGCAAAGCCGTCCGCCAGGCCGCCGGAGACGACTTCATCCTCATGCTCGATCCCGTCGGCGTCTACGATCGCCGCCAGGCCGTCGAAGTCGGCCGCGAGCTCGACAAGCTCGGCTACGTCGCCTTCGAAGACCCGCTCCCCACCACCGACATCGACGGCCTCGTCGAACTTCACTCCAAGGTCGACGTCCCTCTCCACGTCGGCGAATTCCTCTTCTCCCCCTACGACTATCCCGAATACATCCGCCGCGGCGCCGTCGACTGCGTCCGCTTCGTCGTCGACAACGTCGGCGGCATCACCTCCGGCATGAAGATCGGCCATCTCGCCGAACTCTTCGGCATGCCCTGCGTCCCCCACAACTGGGGCAACGCCTTCAACCAGTCCGTCCATTTCCAGTGCGAGCTCGCCATGCCCAACGCCCCCTGGTACGAGAAGACCCTCCCCCAGGCCGGCGTCGCCGACCTCCAGGGCGCCAGCGACCTCCCCTACGTCCGCGACACCTTCCGCGTCCAGCCCGACGGCTACGTCCACGCCTCCACCAAGCCCGGCCTAGGCTGCGAACTCGATCAAGCCGCCCTCGACAAAATGCTAGCCCGCATCGACACGTAATACCATACCGTCGCCTGCGCACTGCCACATCGACTGCACGGCCACTTTTTTGCGATCGGGTTGCGTCCATTCACCCAAGCCAAGCGTCCACACAGAGGTCCACACATTGAAAGGTCGCACTATGACGAAAGCAGCCCTCCCCATCTTTGCGTTTCTCGCTTCGGCGTTTGTCCTCGCATCCGGCGCAGCCGCGCAGCCCGCTGCCCGCCCCCTGCCAAAGGTCGAGAAAGTCGCCGTGAACGCCCCGGTCGCGCTTACCGACAACGGCGATAGCTGGACCCTCGACAACGGCATCGTCAAGGTCACCCTCGCCAAGCGCGACGGCAATCTCTCGTCGATCGTCTATCACGGCATCGAGATCCTGACCCACGGCAACTACAGTTACTGGGAGCAGAGGCCCTCCGGCACCATCACGTCAAGTGTGACCATCGACCCGGCGAGCAACGGTGGCGAACGCGCGGAGGTCTCCGTCAAAGGTGTCTACAATCCCGCTGCCGGTGGCGGTGGCCGCGGTCGTGGCGGCATGGACCTCGAGACCCGCTTCACCTTGGAGCGCGGCACCAGCGGCTTCTACACCTACACCGAGTACACCCATCACGCCTCCTATCCCTCCGCCGGCGAGGGCGAAAGCCGATTCATCCTGCAGGATCTGAACCCGACCTTCGACTGGCGCTCGGTCGACCAGGACCGCAACCAGCTCGAAAGCAACGCGCCCGAGAACCACGAGGTTCACGCCAAGGAGCAGAGTATCTACGACTCCGGCATCTATAAGAACTCGGTCGAGCACAAATATAGCTACAACGCCCCGATGTACAAGCTCCAGGCCTGGGGCTGGTCCAGCACCAGGGACCACATCGGCGTCTACTTCATCAACCCATCAACCGAATACATCATGGGCGGCCCGGAGAGGCTGGACCTGATCGACCACTTTTCCGCTCCCGGATCTCCGGCCTATAAAGCGATCATCCTGGACTACTGGACCTCCGGTCACTACGGCGGCGGCTCCATCACCAATATCCCCACCGGCCAGGAATGGAAGCACGTTGTCGGCCCCATCTTTGTCTACATGAATGCAATCGCCAACCCCAAAGACCCCTCCCAGGCCGAGTTGGACAAACTGACTGCGACCTCCGGCAGCGGCATGCCGGCCGTGCCCTCGGAGTGGCATGAGAACGCCCTCGCTCTATGGGAGGACGCGGTTGCGAAGTCCAAAGAAGTAAAGGCCGCATGGCCCTATAGCTGGGTAGAAGGCATGGACTACCCGCACAAGGATGGGCGTGGCACCGTCACCGGGCAACTCGTCCTCAACGATCCCCAGGCCGCCAGCAAGCTGCTTCCCAACTTGAACGTCGGCCTCTCTCACGCGAACTACGCGGGAAGTGGGACTGGGTTCTCAGGGCGGGCGGGAAATGGCCCGGTCATCACTTGGCCGCACGACGGCAACTACTATCAGTTCTGGACCGAAGGCACCGCTGACGGCCGCTTCACCATCGCGAACATCCGTCCCGGCACCTACACGCTGCACGCATTCGCCAACGGAGTGCTCGGCGAATACGCCAAGGCCGACATCACCGTCGAAGCCGGCAAGAAGATCGACCTGGGCAAACTCGACTGGCAACCGGTGCGCTATGGCAAGCAGGTTTGGGAGATCGGCTATCCCGACCGCACCGGCGACAAGTTCTTCAAGGGCGACGGCGACAACTACTGGCTGTGGGGCTGGGGTCTGCGCTACGCCGGACTTTTCCCAAATGACATCACCTACACCATCGGCAAGAGTAATCCGGCCAAGGATTGGTTCTTCCAGGAAGTTCCGCACTCCACCACCACCGCCTGGCTCAACCCCGACGCCAAGGACCCATACAATCAGCGCTTCGGCTGGGTGGCCATTCCGCCGACCAGCGCCGACCCATGGCCGCAGTGGGGAAAGGGCCGCGCCACCACCTGGACGGTCAAATTCAACATGCCCAAGGCCTCCAAGGGTACGGCCGTCCTGCGCATCGCCCTGGCCGGAGCAGACGGCGGCAATGGCAACGAAGCCAGCGTCGCCGGTAACCTGTCCATCGGCGTCAACGGACAGGCCGTCGGTACCATCCATCCGGTCGCCACCAATGCCCTCCGCTACAACACCAACAAGGGCGTCTGGAACCAGTACATCCAGAAGTTCGACGCCTCCCTGCTCAAGCCGGGTGCGAATGAGATGACTTTCACCGTTCCCGCCGGAGACGTCACCACCGGCGTCGTTTGGGATTACCTCCGCCTCGAACTCAACGACGGTGCCAAACCCTACCCCATTCCGCCCGGCACCCAAAGGCCCGACCAGCCGACTCTCCCATAGACTTATCTCGCCCTCGCACCCGGCACGAGTCAGATCTCGTCAACGTGCCATCCACCCCTGCGATATCCTCGCAGTGATGCTCTTCTACCCCACAAAAACCGCCACTTCCAACTGATTTTCAACTGGTTTCCGCCTCCGTTTTTTGGCCTGAAAAACGCTTATAATAGAGCTATAAATCATGGCTGACGAACTCTTTCCAGACGACCCCAAAAACCCCTCAGATCCCTCCGCGCAGGACGCCAACTCCAACACCCCGCCGCCTGCCGGGTCGCCCCCCGACGGCCCTCCCGACTCGACCGTCCAGGGCCGCGGCGCCGCTTTCATGCTCCCCGTCAACATTGAAGACGAGATGCGCCGCAGCTATCTCGACTACTCCATGTCGGTCATCATCGGGCGCGCCCTCCCCGACGTGCGCGACGGCCTCAAGCCCGTCCACCGCCGCATCCTCTACGCCATGGACACCGAGGGCCTCCAGTACAACAAGCGCTACTCCAAATGCGCCGGCGTCGTCGGCGAATGCCTCAAGAAGTATCACCCTCACGGCGACTCCGCTGTCTACGACGCACTCGTCCGCCTCGCCCAGCCCTGGTCCCTGCGCTACCCCCTGGTCGACGGCCAGGGCAACTTTGGCTCCGTCGATGGCGACCCGCCCGCCGCCTACCGTTATACCGAATCCCGCCTCATGCGCATCGCCGGCGAAATGCTTGCCGACATCGACATGGACACTGTCGATATGGTTCCCAACTTCGACGAGTCTACCGTCGAGCCCGTCGTTCTGCCCACGCGCATCCCCAACCTGCTCATCAACGGCAGCTCCGGTATCGCCGTCGGCATGGCCACCAACATCCCGCCCCACAACCTCACCGAGGTCGTCAACGCCGCCATCGCCCTCATCGACAAGGCCAAGGACGATACCCGTTCCGACCTGGCCCTCTGCCTCGAGCACGTCAAAGGCCCCGACTTCCCCACCGGCGGATACATCTTCGGCAAATCCAACATCGCCCAGGCCTACAAGACCGGCCGCGGCCGCTTCCTCATGCGCGCCAAGTGCGCAATCGAAAACATCTCCGGCGGCCGCCAGGCCATCATCGTCACCGAGATCCCTTACCAGGTCAACAAATCCAACCTGGTCAAGCGCATCGCCGAACTCGTCAACGAAAAAATCGTCGACGACATCTCCGACGTCCGCGACGAGTCCGACCGCGACGGCATGCGCATCGTCATCGAACTCAAGCGCGGCGCCCAGCATGAGATCGTCCTCAACCAGCTCTGGAAGCACACCCAGATGCAGGAAGGCTTCTCCATGATCTTCCTGGCCGTCCACAACGGCCAGCCCAAGGAGCTCCCGCTCGACCAGGCCATCCGCGCCTTCCTCGACCACCGCACCGAAGTCGTCCGCCGCCGCACCGCCTTCCTGCTCAACAAGGCCCGCGACCGCGAGCACATCCTGCTCGGCTACCAGATCGCTCTCGACCACCTCGACAGCGTCATCAAGATCATCCGCCAGAGTTCTTCGAGATCAGACGCCCGCGAGAATCTCTTCCAGTACTTCTCCGGCAAAGCCATCTCCCTCCGCGGCGCCGAACTCCGTGGCGTCAAGCTCGACCCCGCCAAGTACGGCGTCGACATGACCTTCGCCACCACCGCCACCCTCATCCTCTCGCTCAAGCAGATCGACGCCATCCTCGAACTGCAGCTCTACCGTCTCACCCAGCTCTCCATCGACGAGCTCCTCAACGAACTCCGCCAGGTCCGCGACGCCATCGCCGAGTACGAGTCCATCCTCGCCTCCGCCGCCAAGCTCCGCAAGGTCATCGTCAAGGAGCTCACCGAAATC
>Ga0181526_10001822_pt1 | contig 19648 bp, 9 predicted proteins | sample PEATcosm2014_Bin_35_FD_119750 | JGI IMG/M metagenome (GOLD analysis project Ga0181526, IMG submission 119750) | Peatland microbial communities from MTU Mesocosm Facility, Houghton, MI, USA - PEATcosm2014_Bin06_30_metaG | ecosystem: Environmental > Terrestrial > Soil > Wetlands > Peat | place...
AAAGTCCCTCCGCGCAACCGCTGCTCCGCTTCCAGAACAGCTTCTTGCCGGGAATCTACTCTCCAGGCCCGCTCAGTCCCGCCGCTCCAGCCAAAACTGACCCCTGCGAGAAATGGCGGCTAACTCCGACTCATCGGCAATAGAATCCATACTTACTCGCTATGACTCCAAGGAGGGCCGCAGTCTTAGATGTTGTGCATAAACAAGCGATTCATCGACGCGGCATTGTGTCAGGGCACGGCTAAAGTCGTGCCCTGACACGAACGGACGAAGCTGTTATTGAAGTACATTGTCTTACTTCTTCCACTTGATGCTGCAACCGACTGAGGCGCGCTGCTCCGCGGGCACGGGCTGGCCGGCAAGCACCTTGTCGATGGCGGTGCGCAGATCTTCGCCTGTGACAGGAATCTCGGTGCGCGGGCGGCTAGAGTCGAACTGGCCGCGATAGACGAGGCGATAGTCACCGTCGAAGAGAAAGAAGTCCGGCGTGCAGACAGCCTTGTAGGCGTGAGCAACTTCCTGTGTCTTGTCGTAGAGGTAAGGGAAGGTGAAGCCGAATGTCTCGGCCTGCTGTTTGAGCCCTTCCGGACTGTCGTCGGGATGGGTGGTGGCGTCATTGCTGCCGATGGCGACGATGCCGACGGGCCGGCCGGCGTAGTCCTTGCCCAGCGCGGCCAGAGCGTGATTAAGGTGCTTCACGTAGGGGCAGTGCGCGCAGATGAACATTACGAGTAGCGCCCGCTTGCTTTGGAAGTCGTCGCGGCGGATGATGTTGCCGGTAACTACATCGGGGAGCGCAAATTCGGGAGCAATGGCGCCCAGGTCGAAGGCTGTGGATTCAGTCGAGGTCATTGGATGTCTCCTCTTATATACACGCAAGCGTATATGGAATATGTACAGCGACGATGAATGCTGCGTCAAAAATGAGGCGCCCCATGCGGGAGCGGCGGCGCATTCACAACCAGCCTGGCAACCTCGGTCGGCGCAAGCTCATCCGTGCGAATCACATACTCCGAGGGACAGTCCCGTGTGAGGTAGGTGAGATGTTCGAGGCTGCGAGGCCAACAGCGGTCTGAAGGCAGCCGTTCCGCATCGCGCGATTGGATCTTTGCTTCGCTCGCCACGAGCACGGAATAATGCCAGACGGCCGGATTTCGTACCTGGCGGATGAGAGACAGAATGGTTCGATAGTCCAGGATGTAGTCGACGACCACATCGTTTCCGAATGCGAGATTGTTCTCGGTCAAGCTGATCAGGTTTCTGTACAACAGATTGTAGTAGGGAAGAGCAATCTCGCCCGGCGTTCCCGCGTCAATTCTTCCGCCCACGACAAAATGGTAGATCGCATCGCCCGTCAAGAGTGCGCTCTTCTCGAGCGACCGCGCGACGATTCCGGCCGCGGTCGACTTGCCAACGCCTGCTGGTCCCGTGACGATGAATACGCTCCGCATTCGTTGTTCGCAATCCATTAGGCATGTCCAGTCAATCTTCGAGAGGCTCGGACCAATCGAAGAACAAACCCGCGATGTTATCGATCATTTAGAAGAGTCCAGCCTGCCTTCCCGGCATGGTCAAGCCAAAATGCTCATAGGCCAGTCGCGTCGCTACCCGGCCCCGCGGAGTGCGATCGAGAAACCCGATTTGAATGAGGAACGGTTCGTAGACCTCTTCCAGTGCGTCCTGTTCCTCGGCCAGAGTTGCGGCCAGCGTGCTCAATCCCACAGGTCCACCGTCGTATTTCTGAATGATGGCCAGCAGCAGCCTGCGGTCGATCTCGTCGAAGCCATGAGCATCGACCTCCAGCAAGGTCAAAGCGGCGTTGGCGGTAGCGCGGTCGATGACACCCGAGCCGCGCACCTGGGCAAAGTCGCGTACGCGGCGCAGTAGACGGTTCGCTATCCTTGGAGTCCCGCGAGAGCGTAGAGCGATCTCCGCCGCGCCGTCCTGATCGATGGGAATCTGTATCACCTCGGCGGAGCGCGTGACGATGAAGCGCAGTTCCTCTTCGTTGTAGAACTCCAGACGCAATAAAATGCCGAAGCGCGACCTTAAAGGCGACGAGAGCAGGCCTGGCCTTGTCGTGGCTCCTATAAAGGTGAAGGGCCGGATCTCCATCACGTGGGTCCGAGCCGCAGGGCCCTGGCCAATGATGATGTCCAGCTTGTAGTCCTCGAGCGCGGTGTAGAGTTTCTCCTCCAGCACCGGCTGCATGCGGTGGATCTCGTCGAGGAAGAGCACCTGGCGCTCGCGCAGGTTGGTGAGGATAGCCGTCAGGTCGCCCTGGATCTGGAGTGCCGGGCCCGAGGTTTGCTGGAAGCCGACATCCAGTTCATTGGCGATGATGGTGGCCAGGGTGGTTTTGCCCAGTCCGGGAGGGCCGTAGAGCAGAACGTGATCCAGCGCCTCGCCGCGGGACTTAGCGGCCTCCAGCGCGATGGCCAGCTGTTCCTTGGCCTTCGATTGGCCGATAAATTCACCGAGCCGGCGGGGACGCAATTTCAGCTCAAAGCCCTGCTCTTCGTCGGCGCGCGAGGCGCTGACCAGCCGTTCCCCACCCCGAAGACGGGAATCTGTCGCTGGAGACCCCGGTTCCGGAGTATTGTCGCGTGCGATGGCCATGCTGACCAGAAGTGTAGCCGCTGCCGGTCAATGCGGCAAAGTGAGCTTGTCGGCTGGGATGCTCTAAAGCCCCCAGGAGACGCTAAGGCGCTGAACCGGAACAGATATGTCGCCGCCGCAGCTCGCAGAGCCGTTTGGTCAAGTGGCCGAGCGCCTGTGCCCACGTCACAAACCCAATGATGTCAAGCGCCTGTAGTGCTGGAAAATGCTTTATTGACTGTCTTGATTCCACGCGAAGAGGTCGGATTTTGTGACCCGGAAGTGTTGAAATACGAAGGTGTATAGTCGAATGTGGAAGAAAGTATCCGACTTCGCCGCACAATTGCGGAGCCGAAGCCGTTGAAATCGCTAGGAGACTGAAATGTTCAATCGCTTCTGCTTCGGAGCACTTCTGCTCGTCGGCCTTGCGGGCCTGCTTTCCGGTTGCAGCACCACCTCCTCTCCCGATTCGCTGACCACAATCGTGATCAGTCCCGCTGGCGCAAATGCGGTCACGACGGAGTTGGCGCCTCAAGGCGTTGCGCAGGGGCATGCTCAGTTCACTGCCATTGGATACTACGGTCACGCAGGCCATCAGACCACCAAGGATATAACCCAGGAAGTCACTTGGGCATCCAGCCTCACCCAGGTGGTCGGGATTTGCACGAATGGTTCTCCCGCTCCTTGCACTCCAGCGATGGACGGATTGGCCACCGTTACAGGCTTCGGGAGCAACGGGATCGCGTGGATTGGATTCTCCAATATCACCGCCAGCGCGCCGGGCTTCAACGGCGATATTGTCAGCAACAGCGCCACCTATACCGTTACCGCATGCACAATCTGCGCCGGCGCAAACACCGATATCACCTCGGTCGCCGTCATTCCGGCGACGCAAACGGTTGCAACATTGAATGTTCCCATTCAATATGAAGCGATCGGAACAGACGCCAGCGGCGGCACTCATGTGCTGACCAATACCCCCGGGATTCAATGGAATTCCAGCAACTCATCGGCTGCCTCGATCGTTACCAATACCGGCTTGGCCACCACCGCCGGAGCGGGCACAACGACAATCACAGCCATCTTCATCAATAAGGATGGCACCGCGGCGGAAGGCAGCGGGCTCCTCACAGTGGCCCCGACTACGGTATCAGGGTCGACTGAGCCTCTCACCTCGATGACCGTCTCGCCCAGCGCGCAGACAGCTTCGTCGGTCGGCCAATCGCTTCAATTCCTGGCCATTGCCACAACGGGCACCGGCTCAACGGTCAATCTGACTGATCAAGGCGCCACCATCAACAATCAAGCGATCAAGGCCGCTGTCTGGACCTCCAGCAATCAATCGGTTGCCACGATCGACCCGGCAAGCGGAATGGCCATGACCAAAGGCTCGGGCGCAGCCGTGATCACGGCGGTCGCAACGAATCCGGACGGAACCGTAGTAATAGGCCAATCTAACCTCACCGTATCGGGGACAACAACAACTTCATCGGAGCCTGTGGCGTCGCTCGCTGTCCTGCCGGCTACGCAAACATCGCTGGCCGTTGGTCAGAAAATCAACTTCCTCGCCATCGGCACCACCGGGTCGGGCGCCACGGTGAACCTGACCAGCCAGCCGGTAACAATCAACGGCGTGACGATTCAACCGGCTCTCTGGAGTTCCAGCAATCCGTCGGTAGCCTCGGTCAATCCAGCCACCGGCGTTGCCACATCTGTCGGCGCCGGCACAACCGCGATCACCGCAATCGTCACGAATACCGATAACACTGTGGTCGAGGCAAGCGCGGTCCTTACGGTGACGATCACCACTGCGGAGCCCTATGTATCGCTGGCCATCGTTCCAGCCGCGCAGACGCTGACTGCTGCCGGCCAAGTGGCCAACTACCTCGCTATCGGTACCACCGGAACAGGCGCTACCGTGGACCTCACCAGCAGTGCGACATGGAAGTCCAGCAACGGTGCAGTCGCCACGCCAGTCGCCGCGAATGCGGGACAGTTCCAGGCGGGCTCTACGAACGGCGTCACCGCGATCACCGCAACCGTCGCGAATAAGGACGTCGGCGGCGCTTCCACCGACACGACTTCAGTGACGGCGAGCGCAGCCCTCACCGTCGATATCTCTGCCACGCCTGAGCCGCTGCTCTCAATGTCCATCGTGCCAAGTTCGCAATCCGCCGCGGCGGGGCAGCAGGTCCTACTCCTGGCAATCGGCAACTTCTCTTCCAGCGCGCCTTTGTCGATTGGGCCCGGCCAGCAAAACATGGCCAATGCCAATGTCGTGGCCGACGGCTACACTGTCACCTGGTATTCGAGTAATCAGTCTGTCGCTGTGTTTTGCAAGACAGGCCTGCCTGCTCCCTCCTGCACCAATGTGCCGGATGGGCTTCTGGTAGGCGTGAACACCGGCACGACCGCCATCACCGCCGTCGCGTCAGGTAATCCTGACCACAGCCAGGTGACGGCCACCGCGACATTCACCGTTTCAGGTCTGTCAGCGAGCACAATCTCCGCTTTGTCCATCTTCCCCGCTTCGCAGACGATTACGATGCCCGAGGCTGGGCAGCCCAATCCAACCGTGAATTTGGTCGTGATTGGGACCAATGGCGCCGGCCTTCAGACCAACGTGACCAATCAGATCTCCTGGACCTCCAGCAATCCGGCGGTGGTGCCTACAACCAACTGCGCCGTCGCAGGATCCACCCCGGCAACCGGCTGCAATATCGTCTCCGGGGCCAACTCGGCGGTGGTAACGGCGATTGGCCAAGGCACGACCACCATCACGGCCAGCCTTACGAATGGCAGCGGCACCGGAGCGACGGTCGTAACCCAGACGGCGTCCCTGACAGTTACCGCTCCGGCCGCGGAGCCGTTGCTTTCGCTGGCCATTCTTCCCAATGCCCCATCGGTGCTATTCCCAGGTTCAACCCAAGCCACGCAGCTTACCGCAATTGGAACCCTCGCAACGGGTGCTACCGTCAATCTGACAAGCCAACCATTTACCGTTCCAGGGTTGCAAGCTCCCAACAACACAATCCAGGCGGTGGCGTGGACCTCCGGTAATTCGTCAATCGCCACCGTCTGCAGCCAGACTTCGATCGGTACACCAGCGGTCTGCCCATCTGGGCCCGCTTCGTTAGGCCTGGTCACGCCGGTGAGCAAGGGGACGACCGCCATCACGGCCACCACGACAAACCCGGACGGCACATTTGTCTACGCGACTGTGCCCTTCACGGTTCAGGACGGAAGCGCGGATCAGATGAGCGCATTGACCATCATTCCGAGCGCGCTCTCGCTCTCCGCGACGGGGCAACCCGGCTCCTTGATTGCGCTTGCCACTTCTACAGTCACCGGTCTACAGCAGGATGTGACAGCCTCGCCGCAGCTTGCGTGGAGTTCCAGCAATCAAGCGATTGCCACGGTCAGCTCGCTGCCCGCAGGACTTCCACCTGTGGGAAATCAAACGCAAACCTGCGCTCTCAACAATGCCACGCCTCCTGTCCAGGTTTGCGCGCTCGACCTTCCCGGCGTGGTCAAGGGGGTAAGCGTAGGCTCAACCAACATCACGGCTGAATGGACGAATACCCCAGCCGTTGGCTCAACTCCCGCCGTCGTGGTGACGGCGCAAGCGACCGTCACAGTGACAAACACGCCCGCGGCCGAGCCCCTGCTTGCGATCACAGTTTTGCCGGCAACAGTCTCAATTTCTGCTTTGGATGGGACCGCACAGTTTCTTGCCTTCGGAACCTTCTCGACCGCCCCCACCTCGTTGGACATCACCAACGGCTTCTTCCACGCCGGTTTCTCCAGCCCTCAGTACCCCAGCTCAGCTTGCACCGACGCTTTTGCCACTGCGGATGCCGCACAGGTCGCCGCCGATGCTGCCGCGAACTTGCCCGTCGCTGTACCGTATTTCCCACACCCTGAATGCACCTTTGTCCCGGTCACTTGGGTTTCTCTCCCCGATCCCTTTGTCTTCCCGATCAACTCCGCTGGAGCTGCGGGGGCCAAGGGCGGACTCATTACGGCCACGGATAACGGAACTGAGGAGGTCTATGCCGTGGCGTCGAACCCGGATGGCACCCTCGTTTACAGCTCACCCGGTCCCAGCGGCGGGAGTTCCGCGACCTTCAGTTGCCCCTATGTGGCGCCTACCTATGAAGTTTTGAGCGACGGCCCCCCAATAATTTATGACTATAATGTTGTGGTCAACCCTGGCTCATGCAACGGCAAAACGATAAACAATTCGCTCCTATCGACGCTGACCGTCTTCGACGCAAACCTGACGAGCACAGGCCTGAATCAGGGCAATTGGCTGATCACTGCCCTCTCAGCCACCAGTACACCGGCAAATCCGGTGACCGTAATCCACTGCGGTCCCGGCTCGCTCACTGGCGGCTCTGTCTGCGAGGCGACGTATCCAAACGGCACACCTGTGGTCCTGACTGCCCCGGCCGAGCCGGCCACCGCCACTGAGCCGGCTGTCAACTTCGGCGGATGGTCCGACAACTGTACTCCTTGCACTCTGAATCCGGACCTAACTTGCACTCCCATTGCAACCCCTCCCTTCTACACTGCGTTAGGGCCAAATTCCTGCCAGGTGGTGGTGGGAGCAGATTGCGTCTACAACCCTATCACCGCAACATACGTGTGCTCCACCTCGTCCAACGTCTCCGTAGGAGCCATCTTCAACTAACTCCCAACCAAGAGAGAAACAAAGAAGCCGTCCTTCGGGGCGGCTTTCTTGCGAATGGGGCAATAGGCCACCGTTGCGCCGGAATTCGTCGCTCGACCGAAGCCGCAGGACGGAGCAGAGCAATTGCATGGGGGTTTCTTGTTGCAGAACTGGCTTTGGGAAGCCTAAAGAACAGCGGGCTTCGGCAAGCCTCCCAGCGGGAGGCTGTGAGAATAGCCCAGGGCGAAGCCCTGGGAGTGCATTGGACGAGAATGACCCAGCCCCGGAGGGGCGGAACGAATCCTCTTGATGTGCCGGATCAACGTTCGTGCAATCGCCCTGAGGGATTTAGTGAGATCCCAGTCGGCGCAAGGGTAGCCGTTTAGACTGGTAGGGTCAGCTTGATCGCAATGACTCACCGGTTTGCCCGTCTTCGCCGCTTCCGCTTCAACCTGCCGCAGCGCATCGCGGCGGGGTTCCTGCTTGCCTTTCTCATCCAGGGACTGTGGCTTACCGGCCGCCAGACGCTCACGGACCGCGATTACCAGGTTGCGCGCTGTGGTCGCGAGATGTGGGAGCGGCCCTCGGCGCTGGCCGGCTACTTCACCAGTTGCGGCAACATCCACGACGGCATTCTGGCCTACCGGCTGGCGGGCCTGCCTCTCACTCTCAACCTACTCGCCGAGCGGGGGCTTGATCGCTTCCGCAAGCCCGAGGATCGCGTAGTGCAGGTGGAAGGCGAGCTCACCCCTTGGGAGTTGCGCCACCAGCTCGCGCATACACTGCTTTTGTTGCGCCTGCCGTTCTTGGCTGCGGGATGCATGTTGGGCGCTGGTCTGTGGTGGGTCACGCGGCGGCTCTACGGCAATCTGGGCGGGTACACGGCGCTGGCGCTCTATTGCTTTTCACCTGCAATGCTGAAGGCCTGCGTTGCCCCGAATTCAGAGGTGCTGGCCGCGCTGGGCGTCTATGGCGGCATCTATACCTGCATCGGCGTGGCTCATGCCATGCAGGGCCCCATGCACAAATGGCGCCCGCGCATTGTGCTGCTCGCCGCGGCCTTTGGCTTGGCGGCGGCCTCGCATATCGCCGCATTGCCCGTAGTAGCCTTTCTGGGCTTGGCGGCCATGCTCTGGGTGGCCGAGGGACACCGCGCCCAGGTGTTGCCGGTGGTTTTGATAGCGGCAACCAGCGCATTCGTGCTGGTGTTTGCCTGCTACGGCTTCTTGCCAGACGCCTTCAGCTATCTCTTTCGCTCAGCGGCGGGCTTTCTCTGGTTCTCGCTCGACCCGGCCCGGCGATTCTTCTCCACCCTCGGAAATGCCGGCATCACGATTGCTGCGGCTTCTGCACTGCTTCTCTACCTGGGCATCCGCAGGTCGCGCTACTTCGGCAACACCACCCCGCTGCTCTGCACTGCGGTTCTGATCCCTCTCGTCATGACGGGCGCCCCCGGATCGCCCTGGCTATGGGCGCTGCCCTTCCTGCTCACGTTCATTGGCGGAGTCTTCGCCGACGCTTACGAGAGTGAGCAAGGCCGCCTGGCGATGGCCGCCGCCGGAGCCATTCTTGTGTTGCAGTCAGTCTTCTGCGTCCTGAGCTTGCCGGGCTTGCTGTAGGTTTAAGACTCCATCTTGTCCGAGAAGAGTTTGCAGGTTCGTAAGTCGAGAAAACGACAAAAAGCTGGGCCCAATTGCTGTCAGATCCGGAATCGAATCCTGAGCCCCGGCCCGAGCGACGCGGGGCTCTTACAGACTCATCAGGAACTGGTTTTAAATCTAACCAAAATAAGGACTTATTTATCGATTTTCGCCTTGCTAAAATGCCTTTCAGACGGGTAAAATAAGAGCACAGCCCGCGGAACTCGGCCCTGCGGTTTCCGGCCCCTTTCTGCCGCCTTTTTAGGCGGGCCCGATAAGACCTCTATGGCAGACGATCAGAATCCACTTCTCCCTCTCGAAGGCGGGACACCGCCCAATAGCGGTACCAACTTCCTCCCCATGAACATTGAAGAGGAGATGCGCCGCTCCTATCTCGCCTACTCCATGTCGGTGATCATCGGGCGCGCGCTGCCCGATGCGCGCGACGGCCTCAAGCCCGTGCATCGCCGCATTCTCACAGCCATGGATCGCGAGGGCCTCCAGCACAACAAGAGATACTCCAAGTGCGCCGGCGTGGTCGGCGAGTGCTTGAAGAAGTACCACCCGCACGGCGACTCCTCCGTCTACGACGCTCTCGTGCGCATGGCGCAGCCCTGGTCGCTGCGTTATCCGCTCATCGACGGGCAGGGAAACTTCGGTTCGGTCGACGGCGACCCTCCTGCGGCCTATCGATACACCGAGTGCCGCATGGAGCGCATCGCCGAAGAGATGATGGCCGACATCGAGATGGAGACCGTCGACATGATGCCCAACTTCGATGAGACCATCGAAGAGCCGACGGTGCTGCCCACGCGGATTCCCACCTTGATCGTCAATGGCTCCAACGGCATTGCCGTCGGCATGGCCACCAACATCCCGCCGCACAACCTCACCGAAGTTGTGAATGCAGCCATTGCGCTGGTCAAGGACCCCAACGCCGGCCTTGCCGAGGTATTGAAGCACGTGCAGGGGCCGGACTTTCCGACGGGTGGCTTTCTCTACGGAAAGGCCGGCATCGCCCAGGCCTACAAGACCGGCCGCGGCCGCTTCATGATGCGCGCCAAGGTGGCCCAGGAGAACCTGACCAAAGAGAAGCAGGCGATCATCGTCACCGAGATCCCTTATCAGGTGAACAAATCCAAGCTCATCGAGCGCATCGCCGAGCTGGTCAACGACAAAATCGTCGATGACATCGGCGACGTGCGCGACGAGAGCGACCGCGACGGCATGAGAATCGTCATCGAGATGAAGCGCGGCGCTCAGCCTGAGATCGTGCTCAACCAGCTCTACAAGCACACCCAGATGCAAGAGAGCTTCTCCATGATCTTCCTCGCGGTGCTCAACGGGCAGCCGCGAGAGCTGGGACTCGACCAGGCCATTCGCGCCTTCATCGATCACCGCGTCGATGTCGTGCAGCGGCGCACGGTCTTCCTCTTGCGCAAGGCTCGTGAGCGCGAACACCAGTTTGAAGGCTACAAGATCGCTATCGATAACCTCGACACCGTCATCCGCATCATTCGCGGATCGGGCTCGCGCGTCGAGGCACGCGAGAATCTCTACGCCTGGGGCAAGGGCAAAGACATCGTCATCAACCTCGGCCGAGAGCGGCTGCCCCACGAGGAAAAGGGCCTGACGCTTCGCCAGGTTGACGCCATCCTCGAACTGCAACTCTATCGCCTCACCCAGTTCTCGGTCGACGAGATCCTCAAAGAACTCTCCGAGATCCGCCAGAAGATCGCCGAATACGAAGAGATCCTGGGCAGCGAAAAGAAGCTGCGTGCGGTCATCGTCAAGGAACTCGAAGAGGTGCGCGACAAGTACGGCGACGCGCGCCGCACGGTGATCATCGACGAGAGCGCCGAGTTGCAGCTCGAAGACCTGATCGCAGATGAGCAGGTCGCCGTGACGGTAAGCCATCAGGGTTACCTCAAGCGCACGCCTATTTCTATTTATCGCCAGCAGCGCCGCGGCGGCACAGGGCGCATGGGCATGAAGACGCGAGAAGAAGATTTCGTGGCCCAGTTGATCGTCGACTCGACTCACGCGTTCCTCTTATGCTTCACCAACACCGGCCGCGTCTACTGGCTCAAGATCTACGAGATCCCCGACGTGGGCGCCGCAGGCAAGGGCAAGTCGATGCAGAGTCTGCTTGATCTTCAGCCCGGCGAAAACGTCCGCGCCATCCTGCCCGTGCGCGATCTTGAAGAAGAAGGCAAGTTCATCTTCTTCGCCACGCAACAGGGCACTGTAAAGAAGACGCCGCTCAAGGACTTTTCCAACGTCATGGCCCGCGGCATCATTGCCATTGGCATCGACAAAGACGATGAGCTGGTCTCCGCCGGCCTGACCAACGGCAAGCAGACCATCTTTATTGCCACGCGTGACGGCATGGCCATCCGTTTCGACGAAGAGTACGACCCCGAGCGCAGCGGCATTGGTCTGCGGCCCATGGGACGCAACGCCGGCGGAAATCGTGGCATCTCGCTCAAGAAGGGCGATTACGTAATCGGCGCGGCCATCACCAGCTCCGACGCGATGCGAGAGATCGAGCGCGACGAGTGTGCCGCGCGCCTTAAAATGACCGATAAGCTCAGCGAACTGCGCAAAGACTGCGCTGAGGCCGAGGAAGCTCTAACAAGGTTCAGGGAAGACTATCGCAACAAGCTGGTCGATTCCTCGGCGGTCAATCTGGCAGAGCGGGTCAAAGAAGACTCCTACAAGGCTGTCAGGCGCCTCGACGAAAAGCTCGGGGTAACCCAGCAGCTCATTCTTACCGTGACTGAAAACGGCTTTGGCAAGCGAACGGATGTGGACGAATACCGCCTGACGGCGCGGGGCGCCCAGGGCGTCACCAACCTGAAAGCCACACCGAAGGTTGGCAAGACGGCGTCGATTCTTCTGGTCAACGAAAGCAGTGAACTGATGGTCATCAGCCAGTTCGGCAAGATCATCCGCATCGACACCAAGACCATCCGCGCCGCAGGCCGCGCCACGCAAGGCGTCCGTCTCTTGAACCTGGAGCCGGAAGACAAGGTAGCCGCCGCCGTCATCATCCCGCCCGAAGAGCTAAACGGCAACGGTAAGGATGACGAACCGACGCTATTGCAATAGGGAACACATACGCGGACAAGACGCTTCGCCGAGTGACCGATCTTGACGAACAACTGGCAGGGTCGCAACACGATTGGCAAAGCCGGTCGATCGGCGCGTACTTGATTGCCGTCTTGGACTTGAGTCTGGCGGCATGCGCATTCGCAACCGCCTTCAAAGAAGTGTCTCGCCAGGATCTTTTCATTGCGACATCGCCGCACGGCAAACTGCCGGCGGAAGCATATCTTGAAACACGAGGCTTGTGCCGTGATGCCTTTTCCTTGCAATTGCATCCTATTGTGTGACCGCCAAGCTGAACTGCAACGCGCGCTGTGCTGTGGATGCTCTAGATCCTACGAAGATTTCACGCTGTAAAATCTTCTTGAACTGTTGAAAATGAATAGGCCAGGGTGGTTGAGGCAGAGACGCCATTTCAGGGCAGTTCATTGCATTCATTAGGCGATTAACCTCGGCCGGGCGCCGCTATACCCCTTGCCGAGTCATCTCGTATGATAGGTAAACTTCCTCCCTTTGGAGGTCAGACGATGATTTCTATTCGAAAATCGACTGCAATTCTCTTTGTGGCGTTCTTGGCATCTGCAACCTTTACCCTTGCCCAAAGCGACACTCAGGCCACCTTCGTGTCGAAGTGCCAGCCATGCCATGGGCCAACCGGCGACGGCAACACGCCAATGGGGAAGAAACTCGGTGTGGTCAAATTCAGTTCGGAGGACGTGGTTAAGTCGTCCGACGCATCGCTGCTTGCTATCGCGAAGAACGGCAAAGGCCAGATGCCCCCCTTTGGCAATAAGCTCTCCGAAGCCCAGCTAAAAGACCTGATTGTCTATATCCGGTCATTGAACGCGAAATAGCAGTCTATCGCTCAAAATGACGAGAATCGGCCAGATTGCCGTTAGCGTTCTTCGATGCTTCTTCAGATTGAGGCTTTTCATTGCGAAGTCTCCGCGCGGCAACTCGCCGACGGAAGTATGACTCACACGGCTGAGCCCGGTTCCTCGCGCTTGGGCAACAAAACACGCTCTATCCAAGGCCCGCAATTCCAGAAGATGAAGGCGAAAAGTAGCAAACCGGCGATCCGCGCGAATAGAAATGCAATGCTTAATTCGTCATAGCTCTTAAAGTAATAGTCCGACTGAGTGGCCATGGACGCGTTGATCCGGCTCGTATAGTGATGCAGCGACACGAACCAGGTTGGCAAAGTCATGACTTCGACGAATGCGGTAATCAGCTGAATCATCGCCAACGCGCGACTAACCAGAAGCACAGCTTCTCTTCTTGACATGCGAAGGGCCTCTGTCACTGATTTTACCGCCCAGTCTTAAGGTGAGCGCGCAAGAGCTAAAGGCTAACAGCTAGAAGCTAATAGCTGCTCTCAGTCCCCCGGCGCCTCTTCCAGCTCCGCGCCAAGCCTGTGCAACTTCATCACCTTCCACTGCAGCCGATCAAAGAAGAGATAGACCACCGGCGTTGTGAAGAGCGTCAGCATCTGCGAGACAATGAGCCCGCCAACGATGGCGATGCCCAGCGGCTTGCGCAGCTCCGAGCCCACGCCCATGCCAATGGCCAGCGGCAGCCCGCCAAAGAGCGCCGCCATCGTCGTCATCATGATCGGGCGGAAGCGCAGCAGGCAGGCCTGATAGATCGCCTCGACCGGCGGCAATCCCTGGTCGCGCTCGGCTTGCAAGGCAAAGTCGATCATCATGATGGCGTTCTTTTTCACGATGCCGATCAGCAGGATGATGCCAATCAGCGCGATCACACTCAAGCTGGTTCCGGTCAGCATCAGCGCCAGAATCGCGCCCACGCCTGCCGGCGGAATGGTCGAGAGGATCGTCAGCGGGTGGATCAGGCTCTCATAGAGAATGCCGAGCACGATATAGACCGCGACCAGGGCAGCAACAATCAGCCAAGGCATATTCTTCTTCATGGTCTGATAGTCCTGCGTGGTTCCTTGGAAGGAGGGGCGGATGCTGGGCGGCATGCCCATCTCGCGCTGGACTTTTTCGATGGCGGTGACAGCGTCGCCGAGGGCGAAGCCGGGGGCCAGGTTGAAGGTGAGCGTCACCGCCGGGTATTGGCCCTGATGATTCACTTGCAGCGCGGTCCGCTGCTGCTCGAAGTGCGCGATCGCCGACAAAGGCACCATCGAACCTGTCGACGACTTGATGAAGATGCCGTTCAGCGCGTCCGGGCTCTTCTGGTAGATGGGGTCGACCTCCATCACCACAAAATACTGGTTGAGCGCCGTATACATCGTGGAGACCTCGCGCTGGCCAAAGGCATCGTAAAGAACCTGGTCGACGGCCGAGGCGCTGATGCCCAGTCGCGAGGCGGCGTCGCGGTCGATCACCAGGTTTGCGGCCAGGCCCTGATTCTGTTGGTCGCTGTTCACATCGCGCAGCTCCGGCATTGTTTTCATGCGGGCCAGCAGTTGCGGCGCCCAGCTGTTCAGCTCATTCAGATTTTCATCCGAGAGCGTGTACTGGTATTGCGCCGCGCCTCCACGCCCGCCGCTCTGGACCTCCTGCTGAACCTGAAGATAAAGAATGGCTCCAGGAATGCTGGAGAGCTTGCCGCGCAGGCGGTTGACGACCTGATCGGCTGAGACGTGTCCGGGGCGCTGGTCGAGGGGCTTGAGCGCGATAAACATATTGCCCACATTCGAGCTGCCTCCGCCCGGTCCGCCACCGCCGACAAAGGCGGTCACCGATTGAATAGCCGGATCGTCGAGGACCATCTGCGCAAGCTGCTGCTGCTTGACCTTCATTGAGTCGAAACTGATGTCCTGGGACGCGCGAGTTTGCCCGCCCATGCGGCCTGTGTCCTGCTGGGGAAAGAAATCGAAATGCACAATCGTGAAGAGGTAGACATTCAAGAGTGCCGTGCCGACGGTAACGCCCAGGATCAGCCACTGATGGCGCAGCACCCAGCGCAGTCCGGCGGAGTATTCGCTGAGAAGCCATTCAAAGGCCCGCTCGCTGGCGCGATAGATGCGGCCGTGCTGGCTGTCGTCTCGCGACTTTAGAAACCTGGCGCAGAGCATCGGCGTGGTGGTCAGCGAAACCAGCAGCGAAACGGCAACGGCCACGCTGAGAGTCACGGCAAACTCGCGGAAGAGCTTGCCGACAATGCCCCCCATCAGCAGAATCGGAATGAAGACGGCGATCAGCGATAAGCTCATCGACAGCACGGTGAAGCCGATCTCCTTCGAGCCTTTCATCGCCGCATCGAAGGGCGTCTCTCCCATCTCCAGATAGCGTGTGATGTTTTCAATGACCACGATGGCGTCGTCCACCACAAACCCGGTGGCCACGGTCAGCGCCATCAGCGAGAGGTTGTCGATCGTATGGCCCACCAGCCACATCACGCCAAAGGTGCCCAGCAGCGAGAGCGGCACAGCAATCGAGGGGATAATGGTAGCCCATACCTCGCGCAAGAAGAGAAAGACCACCAGCACCACCAGCAGCACGCTGATGATCAGCGAGATCTCCACGTCCCGCACGCTCGAGCGGATGGTGGTGGTGCGGTCCACTGCCACATCGATATGGATGGTGGGCGGAATGGCTGCCTGCAGACGCGGCAGTTCATTCATTACGGCGTCCACTGTGGAGATGACGTTGGCGCCGGGAATCTTGAAGACGATGATCAGCACCGCGTCCTTCAATTTGCCGGGGCCGCTGGAGGAATTGATGCCGCTCACGCCGGCGTTGCGGATGTCGGCCACGCTGTCGGTAACCTTGCCGATGTCGGTGAGCCGCACCGGCGCGCCCGTCTGCGGGTTATATCCCGCGATGATCGGCGCATAGTCGCTGGCCTTGAAGATCTGATCGTTGTCGCCGATCTGCCAGCGATGGTCCGCATCCTGGAATGCGCCTTTGGGCCGGTTGGCGTTGGCTCCGGCGAGTGCCGTGCGCACCGCCTCCAGGCCCACGCCGTTCGCGCCCAGTTGCATGGGATTCAACTCGACGCGCACCGACGGGCTGGAGCTGCCGCCCACAAAGCACTGGCCCACACCCTGGATCTGCGAGATCTTTTGCGCCAAAATCGAGTTGGCCATGTCGTAGATCTGCGGCTTGGTCACCACATCCGATGTCAACGTGAGAATCAGGATGGGCGATTCGGCCGGGTTGGCCTTGCGATAGCTCGGGTTTTGCGGCAGATAGGACGGAAGCTGGCTGCGCGCTGCATTGATCGAGGCCTGCACATCGCGCGCCGCGGCATCGATGTTGCGGCTGAGGTCAAATTGCAGAGCGACCGAGGCCGCGCCCAGAGAACTCGACGAGGTCATCTGGTTGACGCCGGCGATGCGTCCAAACTGGCGCTCCAGCGGCGTGGCGACCGATGAGGCCATCGTCTCCGGGCTTGCGCCTGGCATGCCGGCGCTGACGCCGATGACCGGCATATCGACATTGGGAAGCGATGCCACCGGCAGCAGCGAGTAAGCCACCGAGCCGGCCAGCAACAGGGCTAGCGAGAGCAGCGACGTGGCTACCGGCCTCTGGATAAATGGTGCTGAGAGATGCATCGCCCTTAGCTTTCAGCTTCTAGCTATTTGCTGGATGTTGATTGAGGTTTGAGGTATCCCAGGTCTCAAAATCGAGACCTGGGGCACCCGGCATAAAGCTAGCCGCTGATCGCTGCTTCCTGATCCCTGATCTCTGTTCCCTGTTCCCTGTTGTCCCGCGGCTTGATGTGCTGGGCCAGCCTGTCAAAGTAGAGATAGGTCACGGGAACCGTGTAGAGCGTGAGCAATTGCGAAAGGATCAATCCGCCGACGATGGTGACGCCCAGCGGCATGCGCAACTCCGCGCCCACGCCGCCACCCAGAGCCAGCGGCAATCCACCCAGCATAGCGGCCATGGTCGTCATCAGGATCGGCCTGAAGCGCAACTGGCAGGCCTGGAAGATGGCGGCCTCGGCCGATTTGCCTTCCATGCGCTCGGCCTGTAGCGCAAAATCGATCATCATGATGGCGTTCTTCTGCACAATTCCAATGAGCAGGATGATTCCAATCAGCGCAATCACACTGAAATCGGTGCGCGTAATCAGCAGCGCAAGCAGCGCGCCCACGCCCGCCGAGGGCAGCGACGAGATGATCGTGATGGGGTGGATATAGCTTTCGTAGAGCACGCCCAGCACGATGTAAACCGTGACCAGCGCGGCCAGGATCAGCAGCGGCTCATTGGCCAGCGAGGTCTGGAAGGCGGCCGCCGTTCCCTGGAAGCTGGCGTTGATCGAGGCCGGCATGCCGATGTTGTGTTCGATGCGATTGACGGCGTTGACCGCATCGCCCAGCGCCTTGCCCGGCGCCAGGTTAAAGCTCACCACCGTCGACGGGAACTGCCCCTGATGCCCAATCGCCAGTTGCGCGGTCGATTGCTCCCAGTGGGCCAGCATGCCCAGCGGAACCTGCGTGCCGTTGCCCGATTTCACATAAAGATTGTTCAGTACGGAGGGGTCGGTCTGGAAGTTCTGCCCCACCTCCATCACCACGTGGTACTGATTGAGCTGCGTGAAGATCGTCGAGACCTGACGCTGCCCGAAGGCATCGTAGAGGGTGTTGTCCACATCGGCCATCGCAATGCCCAGCCGGGCCGCGGTGTCGCGATCGATCACCAGCTTTGCGCCGAGCCCCTTGTCTTGCAAGTCGCTGGCCACGTCGGCGACCACCGCCTCCTTGCTCAACTCCCTGACCATCATCTTCGTGTAAGTGGCCAACTCCACCGGGTCAGGGTCTTCCAGCGAATATTGGAACTCCGTCCGGCTGACCCTGTCTTCCACCGTCAAGTCCTGGAGCGGTTGAAGAAACAGCTGGATGTCCTGCGCGCTCTCAACGCTTCCCATGCTGGACTGCAACCGGCGAATCACCTCGGTGGCCGAGATCTTGCGTACTTCAAGCGGCTTCAGATTGATCTGGATGCGCCCCGAGTTTAGCGTGGTGTTGGTTCCATCGACGCCGATGAACGACGAAACGTTGTCGACTGCGGGGTCCTGGAGCAAAACGTCGACAAGTTTTTGCTGGCGCTCGGCCATCGAGGTAAAGCTGACCGTCTGGGGCGCCTCGCTGATGCCCAGAATTACGCCCGTGTCCTGCACCGGAAAGAAGCCCTTGGGAACCACGATAAATAGCAGTATTGTGGCCACAAACGTTGAGATCGTGACCATCAGGGTGATAAAGCGGTAGCGCAGGACCACCTGCAAGGTGCGCCCGTAAAAGGCAATCACCCGGTTAAACACATCTTCGGACCAGTGATAAAAGCGAGTTTGGTGCGCAACTTTCTTGTCCTTCAGAATGCGCGAGCACATCATCGGCGTCAGTGTCAGCGATACGAAGGCTGAGACCAGAATCGTGACCGCCAGCGTGATGGCGAACTCGCGGAAGAGCCGGCCCACAACGTCGCTCATAAACAAGAGTGGAATCAGCACCGCGATCAGCGAAACCGTTAGCGACATGATGGTGAAGCCGATCTGCTCGCTGCCCTTGAGCGCCGCCTTCATGGGGCTCAGGCCTTCCTCGATAAAGCGCGAGATATTCTCGATCATCACGATGGCATCGTCCACCACGAAGCCGGTCGAGATGGTCAGCGCCATCAGTGTCAGGTTGTTCAGCGAATAGCCCAGCAGGTACATCACGCCAAAGGTCCCGACGATCGACAGCGGCACTGCGACCGATGGAATGACCGTCGCCGCCAGATTGCGCAGGAAGAGGAAGATCACCATCACGACCAGGGCGACGGTGAGCATCAACTCATATTCCACATCCCTCACCGACGCGCGGATGGTGACCGTGCGGTCGGTCAGCACCTTCACCTGCACCGAGGCCGGCAGGCTGGTCTGCAACTGCGGCAACAGCGCTTTGATGCGATCCACCACCGCGATGATGTTGGCGCCCGGCTGCCGCTGGATGTTGACGATCACTGCCGGCTGGCGGTCCATCCAGGCGGCCTGCTGCGAGTTCTCCGCGGCGTCCACGATGGTGGCCACGTCGGACGTGCGCACTGCGGCCCCGTTGCGATAGGCGATGATTACCGGCTTGTAGTCGCTGCTCGACACCAGTTGATCGTTCGCGCCGATGGTGTAGGACTGCCGCGAGCCGTTCAGCGTGCCCTTGGCCTGATCCACATTCGCCGCGGCCAGCGCGGTGCGCAGGTCCTCGAGGCTCAGGTTGTAGGCCGCCAGCTGGGCCGGGTTAGCCTGAATGCGCACGGAAGGCTTCTGTCCGCCGGCGATTGAAACCAGTCCTACGCCCGTGACCTGCGAGATCTTCTGCGCCAGATTGGTGTCGGCCGCGTCTTCGATCTTGTCCAGGGGAAGAGAATCCGAGGTCAGCGCCAGGGTCATGATGGGCGCGTCGGCAGGGTTGACCTTGCTGTAGATCGGTGGGTTGGGCAGATCGCTGGGCAAGAAGCTGTTGCCCGCGTTGATCGCCGCCTGCACTTCCTGCTCGGCCACGTCGATATTCTCGTCCAGATTGAATTCGAGCGTAATGACCGAGCCGCCGCCCGAGCTGACCGAGGTCATCTGTTTCAAACCCGGCATCTGGCCAAACTGCCGCTCTAGCGGCGCGGTCACCGACGAGGCCATCACCTCCGGCCCGGCGCCGGGATAAAAGGTGAGCACCTGGATG
>Ga0181526_10001823_pt1 | contig 19645 bp, 18 predicted proteins | sample PEATcosm2014_Bin_35_FD_119750 | JGI IMG/M metagenome (GOLD analysis project Ga0181526, IMG submission 119750) | Peatland microbial communities from MTU Mesocosm Facility, Houghton, MI, USA - PEATcosm2014_Bin06_30_metaG | ecosystem: Environmental > Terrestrial > Soil > Wetlands > Peat | place...
AGTGGGCGTTTCGGGGCTCGAGTCCGATGGCGGCGAGCGGTTCTTTTGCGGAGGCGGCAGCAGCGGCAAGGTGCGGACCGTCCGCCGGCCGAAGCGAGGCTCCGCAACGGCCCGCGGGTCGGGGGCTCCCCCCGACTCAAAGCACAAGTAAGCGTTACTCCGGACACAATTGAGCGAACAGCCGTCCGCTTCCTCGCGCTCGAGATCAGTATGAGCGCGGGAAAACCCGCCGTCCCGTTGCTCCGCGACGGCGGGTCACCTTCAAGCGCAGTCAACGCTCTTCGCGGCCGCGACTCAGCCGGCACTGGAGGCGCGGACTTTCAGGTCGTGGAGCGCCGTCAACGTCGGCTTGTTGACTTGTCTGACCGCCGAGCTCAGAGCGCTGTCCACGCATTGCTCCCAGACCCGGTGGCGGTTCAGCTCCCGGTCCTGAAGCGGGGAGCAGACGTCCATCGCCGCGTAACGAAGCCGGGCGTAGAGCAACTGGGCACCCTCCTGGGTGTCCAGGTTCAGGTCGGCGTAGGTGACCTTTCTCGCCAGGGTCTGCTCGGTATCGGCTGCCTGTGCTGCGCCGCCGATGCCCGCGCCACCAAGAGCTACGATGCTGGCGGCAATGACGGAAGTGATTGAAGGGGACAGGGTTCGAATCGCGATCTTCATGAGTATCTCCTGGGCTGGGTTGGTGAAATCAAGTAACTTCTCGCGATTCGCAATCTAGGAATCCCGACCTCCAGCTGCATGAAAGCCGGCCCAAGAGTGGCCAATGCTTTGCCAAAGCATTCGTGAAGCGTGCTCGAGGGAGCACTCTGACGCGGCCTCGGGGGTCGCCGGGCGCGAATTCGGCGCCCATGAGGGCAGATCGGGTTCCCGGAATAGACAGGAGCGGCGGAATGCCTGGCGCCGGGGATGCCCGGTGTAAGCTCCTGATCTTGCTGTACCGGCCGTTGTCGCTATGAAATATCGTGTTGGCGATCTGACCATCGACACCGGACGTCAGACGGTCAGCCGCGGCGCGGCGCCCATCGCATTGCCGAAACTGTCCTACGACCTGCTGATCGCCCTGGTGCGCGCGACGCCCAATGTCGTATCGCTGGACGAGCTCATGCGGCAGGTATGGCCGGGGGTCATCGTCAGCCCCGAAACTGTCAGTCAGCGTGTCAAGTTACTGCGCGACGCGCTCGATGACGATTCGCGTGCCCCTCGCTACATCGGCGGCCTTCGGGGTCGAGGCTATCAGGTCATCGCCGAGGTCACCGAACTGGCGGATATCGAGGCGGTGCCGCCGGTAGTCGATCCGCTCGTCAAAGGCGCGGGATGTGCCGGAGCCGAGCAATCCGCCAATGCCACGACTCGGAAGGACCCGCCCTGGTTTGCCATCGGTGCCTTGATCGTGATCGGACTGATCTGTGTCGGATGGATCGTCAGGCAAGCGCGCCACGGACCGACGGCAGAGACCTCCCACATCGGTAGCGGGAAGGTCGTGCTGGCAGTCCTCCCCTTTCAAAACCTGAGCAACGATCCGGAACAGGAATACCTCAGCGATGGGTTGACCGAAGAGACGATCACCGACCTTGGAGAGTTGAGCCCTGAGCGGTTGGGGATCATCGCTCGCACATCGGCGATGATGTTCAAGCACTCGCAGGAATCGGTGACGCAGATCGGGCAGTCCCTGGGCGCCGACTACCTGCTGGCGGGCAGCATTCGACGCGAGGGCAACGCGGTTCGCGTGAGCGCACAACTGATTCGCGTCTCGGACCAGTCCCATCTGTGGGCACACAGTTATGACCGCGAGCTCACGGGTCTGTTGGCGCTGCAGAAGGAACTGGGCAGAGCCATTGCGCAGCAAGTTCAGGTGCAGCTGGCGCCGAACTATGCCGGTCGGAGTGCGGAAAAGTACGTCCCGACGCCCGAAGCCTACGAGCTCTACCTGCAGGGACTCTATTATCTGGGCAAGCGCTCAGCAGGTGACCTTCGAAAGAGCATCGATTACTTCGAGCGCTCAACTGCAGTGGATGGCGGCTTTGCGCTGGCGTATGCAGGCCTCGCCAGCGCGCAACTCGCTCTTGGATTTCTGACACCGAAGGAATCGTATCCAAAGGCCGCCGCTGCGGCATCGAGAGCCCTGGATCTCGACGACGGGCTGGCCGAGGCCCATGCCGTGCTGGGAGCGGAAAAGGCGGCCTTTGAATATGACTGGCGTGCAGCGGAATCGCAGCTCACGCGCGCCATCGCATTGAATCCCAATTCGGCTTATTCGCATTTTCTCTTCTCGGTTTACTATCTAACCCCCATCGGCCGGTCCGAGCAGGCGATCCTTGAAATGAGGAAGGGTCTGGCACTGGATCCGTTGTCACCGGTCTATAACGCGAATATGGCTCAGACTTTCTACTTCGCTCGCCAGTATCAGACATCGTTGCAGCAGTACCGCAAGGCGCTGCAACTGAGTCCGGACTTCTTTGTGACGCACGCGCAGCTGGTCTGGCTGCATGTGGAGCTTGACGACTATCCGAGTGCCATCGCCGAGATGAGCAAGACTCGACTTCTCACTGGAACTTCCCCGCAGCGGGTGGCCGCCGACGAATCGGCACTCAAAAAGGCCTTTGCGGCACAAGGCAGCCAGGGATTCTGGCAGCAGGTGCGCGTCGTGGAGCAGGACGGCTGGTTTCCCGGCGGGTTTTTTGACGCCGAAATTGCCGCCCGACTCGGCGAGACGGACGTCGCATTGGAGATGTTGCAACGCGACTACCAGCAGCGGTTCGACTACATCAGTGTAATCAAAGTCGATCCGTTCCTGGATTCACTGCGATCCGACCCCCGCTTCATTGCCCTGTTGCGCAGCATGGGTTTGGATCCATAGGCAATAACGGCGGTACCGCCAGCATCGTTCGCCCCTTTCGTGACCCGGGGCGGGAGAGGACTGTTGTCCTTCATGCGGTGGCCGGCGACCGGTGTCGATGGTCAGATCGCCGAGATTGTAAATCATTGAATAGGTGGGCAGCGCGACACCGAGCGAGGCTTACACGCCGCCTTTGAGGGCCGCATCGATCGCTTCGGCGGCAACGCCCTCGATTTCCAGTCGCTTTCTGCGGCTGCTCCCGCCCGCAACGAGTCGTACCGAGCGTCTCGCAATGCCCAGCCGCTGCGCAATAAAATCGATCAGGGCATCGTTGGCGGCGTTCTCGACGGCAGGGGCTGCGATGCGGATTTTGATGGCACCGTCATGCAGGCCGACGATCTCGGTCCTGGACGCACGCGGTTGTATGTAGACCTCGAGGCGCACGCGGGGCATGTGATCCTGGCCGGCGCGCTCATTTCCTGGTTCGGGTCTTGCCCATGAAGTCCCGCTTGCCTATGGGCAGCCCCTTCCAGCGCAGAATGTCGTAGGTCGTGGTGGCGTGGAAGTAGAAATTGGGCAAAGTAAAGGACAGCAGAAAGTTTTCGGCCGTGTAGTCCCGATAATTGCTGCCGAATTCAAAGCGCATGTCACGGCCAATGAAGGCGTCGACCTCCGTGGCGTCGATCGTCGCGAGCGCGGCCAGAGTGTCCGCGATCCGGGCCTTGAGCGCGGCAAAGGTATCGGGCGGCGTCGTCATGTCGGGGGCGAACACGCCCTTGCGGACCCCCTCGATGGCACCGAGGGAGTGCACCGCCGTCGACTTCACCTGATAGGCGAGGGGCAGCATATCTGCCGCCAGCCGAGCCTGAATGAGCTCCGGCGGAGCAATGCTCTTTTCGGTGCAGAATGCCTCTGCCTTCTCGAGCAGACCGGCCACCGCGCCAAGGGTCTGCTGGAAGCTTGGGACGGTCGCGGCGTAGAGCGAAAAGGCCATGGCGTACCTCAGGCGGGTGATCAAACAGGCGGAAAAGGTATTCCAGGATGGGTCTGGGCGCCAGCGGGGACGTACCGTCCGCCGGCTGGAATGCGGCGCTGCGTCCGCTGCCGCACAGACGCCGCTTACGCGCCGGACCAGATTCTCTGCCGCATACGGCGACGCCTCTTGGGGGCGTCATCCGCGGCATCGCACCTCATCTGGAGAAATCAATTGTCATTTATCGCATGGATTGTGCTGGGACTTCTGGCGGGCTTCATTGCCAGCAAGATCATCAATCGACGAGGGGAAGGCATCGTTCTGGATGTCCTGCTCGGAATCGTCGGCGCGGTCGTCGGCGGGTGGCTGTTCCATTCATTCGGCGGGAGGGGCGTCAACGGACTCAATCTCGAGAGCCTGTTTGTCGCGACCATCGGCGCGGTGGTGGTCCTGGTGGTGTATCACGCCCTGTCGCGGTCATCGGGGTTGCGACGCATCTGAGCGCGACTGCGCGACGTTGAGCGTCGAGGCTCCCAGCGGCGTCCTCAGGCCCGATGGATTTCTCGAGCGCGCTTGCAGCACCTGCTGCTGGTATTCGGCCACCGAGATGATATGTCGTGCGCGCGCATCCCAGAGAATGCATTTCAGTGAACTGTGCACCTGCGACAGCCTCAGCCGGGTGACATCGTCAAAGAACTGCCGATGCTCATTGTGACATCGGGCCAGCTGATAGTTGGGAATGCTGGCCGACAGATGATGGATGTGATGGTAGCCGATGTCGGCGGTGAACCAGTTCAGCCAGCGCGGCAACACCAGAAAGCTCGTGCCGCTGATCGCTCCGGCGGTGTGGTTCCAGTGCTCGTTGTCGCTGGCGTAGGAGTGCTCGAAGTTGTGCTGGACGGTGAACAGGATGATGCCCGCGCCGCCGGCGAGTGACAGACTCACGATGTAGATCGAAAAGAACGCCACGGCACCGAATGCCCAGCACATCAGAGCCCAGGCGCTGAGCAGCACCAGATTGTTCCAGGTCATGTGCCAGTATTCTCTGGCTGATTTCCAACAACGCGTCTGGAAGCCCGCGGCGTGAGTTCTGAATGACAATTGCGGCTGCGCGATCTTCCTGCCGACGACATGGGCAGCAAGGCGAATGCTGCCCTTGATCCAGTTCAGGCGCGGCATGGCAATCAAGTAGATGAAGCCGGCGATGGGTGCGGCTTGCATGCTGCATTTCTGCCGGTACATGCGCCGTCGCGCGCCGCTCAGCGCGGCGTACTCATCGACCGACAGCGTCGTGTAGGGGCCGCGGTATTTGTCCCAGTTGCCGTTGTGCGCGTGGTGATAGCCGTGGTGCTGCGACCACACGTACTGCGGCATGCCGGCAATGACCCCGAGCAGAAAGCCGATGGCGCGATTGAGCCAGGCGCTGCGGAACAGGCTCGCATGACCGCATTCGTGCATCAGCGCAAAGACGCGCAGCGTGAACAGGCTGATGAGCAGCGTAGCGGCGGCCGTCAACCAGAAGGAAATCGCCGCGCCGCGGAGCGCCGCCCACCAGAGCAGACACAGCGGTGTCAGCGTCGACAGGATTTGCGTCAACCCGCGGGCATTGTTGGACTGGGTGTATTGGCCGATGACAGCCCGCATCTGTCGCTTAATGCGATCGGTTGACGACTCGATAGATTACCCCAGGGAGCGAATGCTGATGCCGACGACGGGGAATGACCCTATGTACGATACCGTACAGTGACTGTGGAGACGGCGGCAAGCGCTTTCTGGCCGCCTTGCGAGTCAATCCACGGAATTCTGTATACATTAGCCGCTCAAGACTGTCGTGTGAGTGCGGCGTCGCACATACGCGGCGGCCACGATCACCCATGATCCGCTCTCGCGTGCTGGTTCGGGAGACCGAGGGCATTTGTGTCCATGCCGCTCTGCGAGCCCGCGAGTCGTCGCTTCGAATGGCGCGGCACACCATTTACCAGCAGGGCCGCGCCAATGACAGATCAGAAGCCCGCCGCCAATCGGATATTGGCCAGCGTGCCTTCTGCGGAGTATCGGCGGCTGCGCCGCGGACTCGAGCGGGTTGCGCTCCGATTCGGACAAGTACTGTACGAGCCCGGCGGGGTCATCCGGCACGTCTACTTTCCAATCAATTGCCTCATTTCTCTGCTGACGACAGTGGACCGGCGCCGGTCGCTCGAAGTGGGCATGGTCGGCAGCGAAGGCATGGCCGGGATCCCCGTGATACTGGGAGTGGCCGTGTCGGGGGTTCGCGCACTCGTACAGGGCGAAGGCGAGGCGTTGCGCATGGCGGCGGCGCCCTTTCGCATCGAGTTCAATCGGAACCGGCCGCTGCAGCAGGCGCTGCTCCGGTACACGCATGCTCTGATGGCGCAGGTTTCCCAAACCGCCGCGTGCAATCGCTTTCATGACGCGGATGCCCGTCTGGCCCGTTGGCTGCTGATGACGCGCGAGCGTGTCGGGTCCGACGAGTTCGACCTGACGCACAGCTTTTTGGCACACATGCTCGGCATGCGGCGCGAGGGAGTCACGGCGGCGGCCACTGATCTCAAGCGACACAAGGTGATCAGTTACCACCGGGGACGCATCCGGATCCTGGATCTGGCGCGACTCAGGGCGTCCTCCTGCACGTGCTATCAGCCGGTCAGCAAAATCGGCTGAAGTCGGGCAGCAGGCGGTCGCTCTCCCGTTTGACCACTGCATAGCACTCGCATGTCCTCGCCTCCAGGCCCGCGCGATCGAGCACGGTAATGTGACCGCGCCGGTATTGAATCAGCCCCGCCTCCTGCAGCCTGCCGGCCGCTTCGGTGACCCCCTCGCGACGCACACCGAGCATGTTGGCAATCAGTTCCTGCGTCATGACCAGTTCATTGGAAGCCAGCCGGTCGAGACTCAACAGCAGCCAGCGACACAACTGCTGGTCCAGGGAATGGTGGCGGTTACACACCGCAGTTTGTGCCATCTGCGTAATCAGAGCCTGCGTATAGCGAAGCAGCAGACGCTGCATCGCGCCCGCCCGCGTGAATTCCTCCTTCAGCAGCTGGGCCGACAGGCGAAAGGCATGCCCGGCACTCTGCACCACGGCTCGACTGGGCGTGGTCTCGCCGCCCATGAAGAGGGACACTCCAATGACTCCTTCGTTGCCCACGATGGCGATCTCGGCGGAAGCTCCGTCGGCCATGACGTAGAGCAGCGACACGATCGAGGTCGTGGGAAAGTAGACGTGATTGAGCAGACTGCCCGATTCGTACAGAACCTTGCCCAGTGGCATTGATATCAATTGAAGCTGCGGCTCCAGCCGGCCGAAATCCTGGCTCGGCAACGCGGCCAACAAGTGATTGCGCCGGAGGCTATCGGTCTTGCTCACTCAAGGACCTTCAAGCTGCGTACCCGCCCGAATCATGCGCCTTTTTCATGTGTGGTATCGCACAGATATAGCGCCCGCACGCCCTGCAGCAGCCAACCGGCCCGCCGGAACGCGTCGCGTGCCTCGCGCCGATTGCAAGCTCGTTCGGTCGCGGGGCCGGCGAAATTTCGCCGCCGCGATCCGTGTTTGCTCGATATTAAAGCGCATACTCCGCGCCCTCAGCCGCATTCGAGCTGGGTTGGCCCGCGAATTCTCGCCGGCTACACCGTGAGGTCCAAGTCATGAATGAATCAACCCGCAATGCCGCTAACCCGCCGACCAAGAATATCGTCGATACGGCGATCACGGCGCGCAATCTGCAGTCTTTCGCCACCTGCGTCGAGGCTGCGGGGCTTGGCGAGGCACTGGCCGCGAAAGGCCCCTTTACGGTCTTCGCCCCCACTGACGAGGCCTTCAAGCGGCTGCCAGCCGGCGCCTATGAGGCACTGCTGAAGGATTCCGCAAAGCTCAAGGCAGTTCTGCATTACCACATCGTCTCGGGTTATCTGATGAGCCGGGATGTGAAGCCTGGTGAGTTGATGACGCTGCAGGGCAGCACGCTGACGGCCGTCGTATCGACCTCGGATCTGCGAGTCAACGGCGCGCGCGTCATGCAGCCGGATATCGCTGCGACAAACGGCGTCGTGCACACCATCGATGCGGTCATTCTGCCCAGGAAATGGCAATTGCTGGCGGCCGCAGCCTGAGGATCGCCTCTCGTACGACACCATGGCTTACGGCACCATGGCGTACGGCAGGGCCCCGGTATCGAGGGGCCCTTTTTTTGTGCCGCGCATGTGATGCCTAGCCGTCCATGAGTCCGATCAACTCGGCAATCCTGATGGTCGCGAAGGTGGAAAATGTGTCGGATACCGCGTACGGCAGGACGATTCGCTCATTGTGGCGCATCGCGCCGCAGGTATAGACGACGTTCGGGACGTAGCCTTCGCGCTCGGAGGGCTCGGGCCTGACCAGTGGCTCGCGCGTACGCGCGAGAACCTTGGACGGATCTGCCTTGTCGAGCAGCACGGCGCCAATCGAGTATTTTCGGACAGGACCCACGCCATGGGTCAACAGTAACCACCCCTCGTCGAGTTCGATCGGCGACCCGCAATTGCCGATCTGCACGAACTCCCATGGGAATTGCGGCTTCAGGATCGTGACGCCCCGCTCCCAGGAGTAGAGATTTTCCGAGTGGATCAGGTACAGGTTCTCATTGTCCTGCCGCGCAATCATGGCGTACTGACCGTCGAATCGGCGCGGGAACAGCGCCATGCCCTTGTTCTTGGTGGCCGCTCCAGTGAGCGGGGACATTCGGAAGGACAGAAAGTCATGCGTCTCGATCAATTCCGATCGGATCGCCTCGCCGCTGTAGGCCGTGTAAGTCGCGTAGAACGTCCTTTGTCCACCATCCTGGAATTCGACGAAGCGGGCATCCTCGATGCCATTGGACTGAGATGCGGTGGCCGGAAAAATGATGCGCTCGCTGAGATCCTCTTCCGGTCGGAACACCAGCTCGATCGTATCGCCAAGCGGACCGGGGATTCTGTTGACCACTTTTGGAACGGACGCCAGGCGTGCCGCGGGATCGACGGTCACGATGCCATCCGCCGCGACGAATCCCGAACGAAACGTCAGCGAGGAAACATGTCCCTCTCCGACCGCACGCAGACTCAATATGAAGCGTCGTGCCCCAGCCGGCGCGCCGGATTGATCCGGGTGGGCGACGATGCTGGGATTGAACAATGCCGCAGCCTCGAACGAATACTCGTGCAGGAAATAGGCGCCGACCAGCTGGCGCTGCGACTTCGTGAACACCGCGTGCGTTGCCAAGGCCTCTTCCATTTCATCGGCGCGTTCCTCGAATATCTGCAGCAGATTGCGATGACGCCCCTGGAAGGTCTCGAGGACTTCGGCGAGCTGATTGGCAGCGGTCTCTGGATCGAGCGTCACGACCCGGTCGACGATGTGGTTGGCGCGCGTCTTGTCGGTCGGGCTGAGGTCTCGCGGCTCGGTTGCCGGTTTGAATGGGCGCACGACCACACGCGCCGGGTCCGGGCGCAGATAAAGACCCTGCCGCTTCAGAAACTTGGCTCGCGACAAGTTGCCCTCGGCTTCAGGCGCGCAAAGCGAGCAGCGGGACAGACTCTGTACCATCGTCGATCGCGCGTTGCAGCTGACGAATTTCCGCCAGGCTGATCAGGTACGAGACGACGGCCTCGCCGCCGCGGTTTTCATTGGCGCGGTCCGGATGCAGTCCATCGCAGCAGCTGCCTGTTTCCACATCGATCAGTGCCGTCTGCAGGTCGTTGTGGCCCAGAAACCAGCCGAAGGCGCGCAGCGCGTCGGCCTTCCATCTGGGATTGCCGTCCGCGCGCCACGCCGCAAGACAGGCGGAGATCGTCGCCGTGGCCTCGAGGGGCTGCTGGTCGAAGGCACGTGGTGGCAGGCGCTTGTCGCGGAAACTTTCGGATCCCACGGGCCGAAAACTATCGGCTCTCGAGGTTTGCAATCGCATCAGCCATCGCATGGATCGCAAGCCCGCCGCCACGTAGCTGGACATCCCGGTGGACATGCCCGTCTCGATCAGCGCCTGCGGTAAACGCGCATTGTCGTAAGAGAGTCCTTCCTCGAACCAGACCCAGTCCTTCGTTTCGACCGAAGACAGCATGGACATGAGCCGATCGGCCAGCAGATGTTGCAGCTCGCGGGCGCGCGAATCTGCGGCGGCCGCGACGCAATAAGCGCTCAGTCCAAGCAGGGTGAAAGCCCAGGCGCGTGGCGAGCTGAATTGCTCCACCGCTGGCAGAGCCTGTGCAAGCAGAGCCGCTGCCCAGCGCCGGCGCGACGGGTCGGCATCGCCGCGCGCGCACTCGCCCAGGGCCCAGACACTGCGTCCGTGACTGTCTTCGGAGCCGATGTCCTCGAGCCAGCGGCGATCGAAGCTCATGAAGTTTCGAAACCGTCCCTTGTCCGGGTTCCAGGCATGCTGCACGAAGGCCGCGAGGCGCGCCGTGAGCGGTTCGGGCAGTCGCTCCTCGCCAACGCTGTTGAGTGCACAGGCCACGAGCAGCGCACGCGCGTTGTCATCGACGCAATAGCCATGGGAGCGGTCGGGAACCGAGTGAATCGCATGCTGGAGCAGCCCGGTGTCGTCACACATGGACAGAAAATGGCCCAGTCGCATGGCCGGCGCACTCGGACCGTCGGGCAACGCTGCGTTACCCCCTTGCCCTGCGATCACCTTGAAGGCGAGTGCGGTTCCCGGGCGTCTGGCCCGCTCGAACACGGCCACATAGCGCTCCGCGATCCGCTCCCACGTCATCGAGCGGCTGATCGAGTAGGCCCGCTTGCGCATGGCCTGCCGGCGGACATCGTCGGTCAGCAGTCCCGCAATTTCGGTGCCGACGGCCTTGGAGTCTCCGAACGGCACCAGAATACCGCGATCGTCGGCCAGCAGTTCCCGTGCGTGCCAGTAAGGCGTCGATACGACCGCCTTGCCCAGCCCAAAACTGTAGGCCAGGGTGCCGGATGTCATCTGCGCCTCGCTCAGATACGGCGTCACGTAGATGTCGCACATCGAGATGTAATCGAGCAAGGTCGTCAGATCGACGAACCGGTTCAGAAACACGACGTGTTCCCGAACGCCGAGCGCGCGAACGCGCGCAATCAGACTCTCGCGATAAGCCTCGCCCTCACGGCGCACCAGGTTCGGATGCGTCGCACCGAGCACGACGTACACCGCATCCGGACAGCTGCTGAGGATCGACGGCATCGCGTCGATCATGACTTCGATCCCTTTGTTCGGCGAGAGCAGGCCGAACGTCAGGAGGATGGGCTCGCGACTGAAGCCGAGCCTGAGCTTTGCCGCATCGGGCTCGACGAAAGGAGCGTCTGGAACGCCGTGCGGAATGACCTCGATCTTTTCCGCGGGCACATCGTACACGGTCCGCAGCAATTCACGGGCCTTGTCGGCCATGACGATGATCTTCGCCGACGCTTCAATGATTTTATTCAGGACCTCGCGCTGCACGGGTTTCGGTTCGGCAAGAACCGTGTGCAGGGTGGTGACGATCGGCATGTTCAGCCGCGCGAGCAGCGCCAGGATGTGACTGCCGGCCTCACCGCCGAAGATGCCGAATTCATGTTGCAGGCAGACGACGTCGAACCGCTCTGCATTCAGGAAGTCCGCCGCGCGCGCGTACTCGTCCAGATGCTCATCGTTGATCTGCAGTTGGACGGCCGCGGGATAGTCATAGGCATTCTCATGATCGGTCATTGCGACGATGACAGTGTCGACATCGGCGCGGGACTTCGAGACCGCCTGCTGCAGATCGCTGGTGAAGGTCGCAATTCCGCAGTGGCGCGGAAGCGAGTTGCCAATGAACGCCAAACGGATGGGTGGACTCATCTGCGCCTCCCCTGAGTGACCGGCGGTGGGCCGTCGCACGGCAGTTGAGGGGTGGCCGCGAAACAGGACGAAAGGGACAAAGGGCGCTTTGTCCACGCCCATTGTACAGCACCCGGGGACCGGCTGCGGTGCTGAATGGCGCCTATGGGTTTGCTGCGCTGATCAGATCATCGACGGTCAGTTGATTCACCACCTGCCGCGTGCCCGAATATTTCTGCGCCAGCGCCTCGATCTGCTCGATCTCGTTGGACCTGACGGCGCCACGCAGGATCACGGCATCGCCGTTCGTGCTCACGCGCACGTTCTTGGCGAGCACTGAGAGCGAGCTGTCAGCCTGGAGCTCGCGAGTGATCTGCGCCGTGACTTCCAGGTCCTGGTTGTCGCGCGATGCATGCATCGGCGTGTTGGCGTCCTGCGGTTGAAGGTCGGCCGGCGAGTAGCCCGTGTCGGCGGGATCGGCGATCGATGCGGTAAAGGCTGCGCCGCATTGCAGCAGCAGCGCGAGCACGCTGGCGCGAAATACGACTTTTCTGTTGAGCATGCGCAATCGTACTCGCGTGGCCGATGCGCACGGCATCGGGATACCGGCCGATCGGTTGTAGGACTGGTGCAACCGGCCGCGTCCTCGGGCGTCGGCGGGGATGTAACCTTTTTCGAGTGCGCGCGAACTCGAGGAGGTCGGGCAAGTAAAATTTGAAGGTCAATTGCGGCACGTTGACTCACCGCCCAGCGACGCGCATACCCTCTTCGAGGCCTTTCTGGCCGCTTTGGGGGATGCCGACGGCGGAGCGCGCCTGTATCGACTGCACGCGCCCGAAGCGCCGGTCAGGCACGGAGCCGGGCTGCAGCACTGCAGCCGGGTCGATGAGACTTCCTTCGCCCGCGCGCATGGTGAGATCAGCCGCCGCGGACAGGACGTGCTGCCGTTGTTCTCCCTCTCACGGTGCCTCGCGGTGCCAGAGGATCCGGGCGCCTCCAGATCGGTCGCCTGGTTCGAGACCAAGGAACAACGGCAACAAACCCCACTGATCACTGCCGTGGGCGTCGAGACCGCCGCCTGCGGCCCACGCGTTGGCTGGTGCACTTTGGCATCCCGCATCGAACCGTGGACCTACACCCAGGGCTTGCTGCACTCGCTATCGGACTACACCTGGATGCGCCGGACCGAGCCGGCACCGGCGCGCGCGCTGCTCGATGCCAGCTACTTCCGTCGCCATTGGCGCGCCCCGGTCGAATTGAGCACGCTGCCGGACGCGCGATTCAGCTGCCGCATGAGTACTGTGTGCTGCCGGAACGATTTCGATATCGCGCTCGCGCCGGAGGCGCAGCTCGTGATTGACGCCGTACCCTGGGAGGGGCTCGAGCCGCGGCTCGCGGGCACGCGGCTGTCGGTTCGAGCCGACGGCAAGTTGCAGCTCAAAACTGCCGGCGAGGCGTGTCGCTTCCTGGGCGCGCGACAACAGTGCCTGATGCACCAGGCGGTCGGGCATCAGCCCTTCGACACCTGCGCCATATTTCCCTATACGTTCGCGCGCACGCCCGACGGTGTCGCCGTTGCGCTGAGCCCGGTGTGTCCGAGTGCGCGTCAGGGGCTCGGCCTCGCACCCCTCGCCTGCGAGGATGACCTGCGCGATCGGCTGGCGCAGGCTGAACCGCGAGAGTGCAGCGACTATCGCCTGGCGCCGAATCGGCCAATCGTGTGGGAGGATTTTCGCCAGATCGAGACCGGCCTTCTGTCCTGCCTTGCGGCCCATGAGCTGCCGCTGCGGCGACGGCTATTCGTGGGGACGCAGATGCTCGGCGCGTTGCTGCACAACCGGGCCTTCACGACGGCCCAATGGCTGGTCGAGCCGATCCCCGCGATCACGCAGGAGTTGCGCGCGGCCATTCACGGCATGCTCGGGAAGATTCTGCGCTGGGATCGCCACGTATTGCGCGCGTTGCCACCGGCTCCACCCTCGGAGCTCGCAACTCTCGAAGTGCGCGATCCGGACGTCGTCGCCCGGATCCTGCAGAACATGCTCTTTTCTAAAACCTACTCCTACCAATACGATCTCACGACCGCCTTCAATTTTGCGGTTCTGCTCTATCTGCTCGCGCTCGTCATGCAGGCGGCGGTGGTGCCTGCGCCGTTGCCGGACAGACATTGGCAGGAGCTCGGCTCTCTGGGCGTCCATGGCCTGCTCAAGGACGTGCTCCACGAGGGCCTGCCGGACGGTTTCCGTTCCGTGCTTGGCACCAGCGAATTCGGTCACTGGATGCTGGCGGCCTGACAATCAGCGCTACGGCAGATTCTGCAGTGCGCCGAAGGTACCGGGGGAGCTTGCACTCTGCAGCAGCACCCCGGGGGTATTCGGGTAGATGCCGTTTACGATCGACTGCGTCATGCCCGTGCCGATGATGATGTCGAGGAGGCCATCGCCGTTGACGTCGGCCACCGCGATCTCGTTGGCGTTCGAAACCGTGTAATTGCTGGCCGCCAGGAAGCTCCCGGGCGTCGAGGCGTCCTGCAACAGCACGCTGACCGCGTTACTGCCCCCGATCACGATGTCCGGATGGCCATCGCCATTGACGTCGGTCACGACGATGGACTGCACCAGACTGTCGGGTGCGATCGCATAGCTCACGGCGGGCAGAAACGTACCCAGGTGCGTCGCATCCTGCAGCAGCACCGAGACGGTGGGCGCTGCACCGCCGGTCGGACCCGGATCGGTGATGATCAGATCGTTGAAGCCATCGCCGTTGACGTCCGCGATTGCGACCACGTTGGCGCCCACGAGGTTGGCATTGGCGGTCTGCGTGAAGACGCTGACGGGCGCGGCGTAAGTCGTGCTGCTCGCGGCCCCGGTGTGCAGCAGCAGCTTGACGCCGACGTTGTCCACCAGCGCAACGTCCGGGATGCCATCGCCGTTCAGATCGCCCACGGCCACCCAGTTGGCGCCGCCTGAGTAGAGCGTGACCGGCGCCGCGAACACCCCTGGAGCGGTCTGCAGGAACAATGAAACGTTGAAATCCGCCGACACGATGTCGGGCATGCCGTCATTGTTCATGTCGCCGATTGCGGCCTGCGAGGCGCCGGGGGAGTTCAGGATCACCGGCGTGCTGAAGCTGCCGGGGCTGCCCTTGTTGTTGAGGAAGACCTCGAGGTCGCCGTCGTTGTAGCTGGCCGACACCACGTCGGGCAGCCCATCGCCAGTGAGATCGGCGCTGACCAGGTACAGCGGATCGGTGCCGTCGGCCGTGAGTACCGGCGCGGCGAAACTGCCGGCTCCGGTGGAAAGGTAGCTCTTCAGATACCCCGTGTTGCCCTGCGCGTAATACTGCACTGCGCTGGTGGCGATGACCGAGGTGTGGCCATTGCCATTGAAGTTGCCGGCCACGAGGCCGAGCGAGATCTCCGAGGGGATGTAGACCGGTGCCGGCCCTCTGCCGCAGTTCCAGCAGTCATCGCCGCCGCAGCTCGAGAGCGCGGGCAGCGCTGCGAGCAGCGCCCAGTGCCTCCGGACAAGACGATGGAAAACCGAGCCTTCGCTGGTGTGCAACATACTGCCTCCCCGGATGAAGCGGCCATTTCGCCTCCAAGCAACGTCCGAGCGCCGCCGCCGTTGACTCGGCCCGCGCTCATCGCCGCGACCGGCGCTGTCGATTCCGACCGGCCTCGATCGTCGTATGGCAGGAACACCGCAATTGTCGGCTCATCGGGGCCTCGATCTGGGCGACACAGTTAACACATTCGGGAGAAGAGTCATGCGAGTCATGGTGATCGTCAAGGCGACCAAGGATTCGGAGGCCGGTCAGCTGCCCGGTCCCGGCCTGCTGTCCGAGATGGGCCAGTTCAACGAGCAGCTCGTCAAGGCCGGCGTGATGCTGTCGGCTGAAGGGCTGCAATCGAGCGCCCGGGGCGTGCGTGTGAAGTTCGGTGGCGGCAAGAGCACCGTCATCGACGGCCCCTTCACCGAAACGCGGGAGCTCATCGCCGGCTTCTGGCTCTGGCAGGTCCGATCCATCGAGGAGGCCGTGGAGTGGATCCGCCGCTCGCCGTTCCGCAAGAGCGAGGGGACCATCGAGATCCGTCGCGTGTTCGAGGCCGAGGACTTCGGCGAGAGCCTGGGCGCCGAGGCTCGCGCACAGGAGCTGCGCCTGCGCCAGGGTGGCGCCGCAAAGCACTGAGCGCACTCGAACGCATCGGGAACCACCTTTCTTCAAGGAGTCGAGCCATGCATACCAGTCCCCACCTGCATTTCAAGGGCAACTGCCGCGAGGCCTTCGAGGCGTACGCCGCGACCTTCGGCGGCCGCATCGTCTTTGCCATGACCTACGGCGAGACGCCGATGGCGGCACAGACCACGCCCGAATCGCGTGCGCAGATTGCGCATGCGCGCGTCGACTTCGGCGGCCAGTTCCTGCTCGGCTGCGATACGCCGCACGATCGCTACCAGTCGCCGCAGGGTTTCAATGTCATGGCGAGCCTCGAGCGGCCCGAGGAGGCCGAGCGCGTGTTCGAGCGCCTGGCGGATGGCGGCACTGTGACGATGCCCTGTCAGGAGACCTTCTGGGCCCACCGTTTCGGCATGTGCACCGACCGCTTCGGTATTCCGTGGATGGTCAACTGCGAGAAACCGCTCGACTCGCTAGCGCGGGCGGCCGCCCCGAAAGCCTGAGCGCTTGGGTTGCGCGTCGCAGGCGGCGATGGTGTCATCCGTGGCCATGGGGGCCACGGAGACACGCCGCGCAATCGACACCGTGTGGCGCATCGAGGCGCCACGCGTGATCGCAGGTGTGGCGCGCCTCGTGCGCGACGTGAGCATCGCCGAGGAGATCGCGCAGGACGCGCTGCTCACCGCGCTCGAGCAGTGGCCGCACTCCGGGATCCCGGACAATCCGGGTGCATGGCTCATGACCACGGCCAGGCATCGCGCGCTCGACCGCCTGCGCCGCGAGCGCATGATTGCACGTCATCACGAGGCTCTGGGCCGGGAGCTTGAGATGGAGCAGCTCTCGAACACGGGCCAGATCGAGGCGGGCGCCGAGGATGAGATCGGGGACGATCTGCTGCGGCTCATGTTCGTGGCCTGCCATCCACTGCTCGGCGCCGAGGCACGCACGGCGCTCACGCTGAAGCTGCTCGGGGGGCTCACCACCGCCGAGATCGCGCGCGCCTTCCTGGTGCCGGAGGCCACGATCGCGCAGCGCATCGTGCGCGCCAAGCGGAGCTTGAGCGATGCGCAGGTGCCCTTCGAGATCCCGCGCCGCGAGGAGCTCCCCGAGCGCCTGGCCTCGGTGCTCGAGGTCATCTATCTGGTTTTCAACGAGGGCTACTCCGCCACGGCAGGCTCGGACTGGATGCGGCCCGCACTGTGCGAGGAAGCGCTGCGCCTGGGCCGCGTGCTCGCGGGCCTGATGCCTGCGGAAGCCGAAGTGCACGGCCTGGTCGCACTCATGGAGATCCAGGCCTCGCGCACGCGCGCGCGCCTCGGGGCGCAGGGCGAGCCGGTGCTGCTCATGGATCAGAATCGCACCCTCTGGGACCGGCTGCTGATCGACCGCGGCCTCGCATCGCTCGAGCGTGCCGAGGCGCTCGGAATGGCAGCGGGTCCCTACCGGCTGCAGGCCGCGATCGCGGCCTGTCATGCGCGTGCGCTGAGCCCCGGGGAGACCGATTGGCCGCGCATCGAGGCGCTGTACGAGGCGCTGTCGCGCGCATCGCCATCGCCCGTCATCGAGCTCAATCGCGCCGTCGCAGTGGCGATGGCGCACGGCCCGGAGGCGGGACTGGAACTGGTTGACGCGCTCGCCGCGGACGGTGCGCTCGCGCACTACCATCTGCTACCGAGCGTGCGCGGCGACCTGCTCGCAAAGCTCGGCCGGTGGAATGAGGCGCGCGCGGAGTTCGAGCGCGCGGCAACCCTGGCGCAGAATGATCGCGAGCGCTCGTTGCTGCTCGAGCGCGCCCGCGCGGCTGCGGCGGCGAGGCCGACCTAGGGTCTCGCGTTACGACATGTGTCATTGGAGTCGCTGATGTCATACATGCTTTTGATCATCGAGCCCCAGGGGCAGCGCAGCGGCCGCACGGCCGAGGAGGGGGAGGATCTCTACCAGCGCATGCTCGACTATGCGCAGAAGCTCCAATCGCGCGGCGTGCTGCTCGGTACCAATTCGCTGCGCGGGGAGTCCGTGCGGCTCCAGCGTCGCGCGGGCAAGTCGCGTTTCGTCGACGGTCCTTTCACCGAGGCCAAGGAATTCATCGGCGGCTACTTCCTGCTCGATTGCGGGAGTCTTGGCGAGGCGCGCGCCTGTGCCGAGGAGTGTCCGGCGGCCGATTGGGCCACTATCGAGATCCGAGAGGTCGGGCCCTGCTATACGTGAGTATCGCTGCGGACAGCGATTTTCTTGGCGGCATCCGCGAGCGCGTTCGCAGTTTTACCGGCGGATCCTGACTAGGATCGGCGGGTTGCTCGACAAGAAGCAAGCCCGGGCGTTCAATGTCCTCGGATTCGCTGATTCAAGGGTTGCCGGATCTCATCGTGCGGCTCACACGCGACGGCGTGGTCCTCGCCATCCAGGGCGGACTCGCGGTCGGTACGCTGCGGCCGCCCGAGCCGAGCGTCGGCAAGAGCGCGGATGACATCTGGCCCAAGGCCGTCGCGACGCTCATCAAGCAGCTCGCGCGCAAGGCCATCGCCGGGCGCACCAACACCGAGGCGCGCTTCCAGGATCGCGGCCGCGACTACGACTTACAAGTGAGCGTTCAGGGACCGGATCGCGTGCTCTGCGTGCTGCGAGCGCTGCCGTCCGCCGTGCCGGGCGATGCGGACGCGACCGTCGAGCGCCTGGGTCCGCAGATCGATCGGCGCGGCTTCATGCGCCGCTTCAAGGAGTCGGTATCCAGCGCCGCGCTGCGCGAGAGCTCCGTGACCGTGGCGGTGATCCAGGTCGAGGGCATCGCCGATATCGCGCAGGCAATCGCGCCCACCGTGTCCGAGCAGGTCATGACGGCGGCGATCCTCCGGCTGCCGCAGTCGGATCCGTCCTGGTATCTCGGCCAGCTCAGCGACAGCCTGCTGGCACTGGTCATCGAATCGGTCGGGCGCGAGGCCATCGAGGCGCGTGTCTCGGCGATCTGCGACAGCCTGCGCGAGCCGGTCGCGCTCGGCGCGAACGTGTTTCACTTGAGCGCCTTTGCGGGCGCGGCGCTGCTCGGCCAGGACGCCAACACCGCGCGCACGCTGCTCGATCATGCGCGCTCGGCTGCCTCTCAGGCGCACCGCGCGGGCACGCAGCGCGTCTGCTTCTTCACCGATACGCTGCGCCTGAAGTCGCTTGCGCGTCTGGACATCGTGCGCGAGCTGCGCGATGCCATCGCCAATCGCGAGCTCGGATTCTGCTACACCGGCCGCTACGACCTGGCCACCGGCCGGCTGATCGCCTGCATCGCCGAGCTGGTCTGGAATCACCCACTGCGCGGCGTGATGCCCGCGGCTGAGTTCCTGCGCGTCGCTGAATCGACCGGGCTCGCACACACCCTTGCGCGTGCCTCGCTGCAGTGGCTTCAGGAGGACTATGCGCGGCTGCGCGCGGTGTGGCCCGCGGACGCGCGCCTGTCCGTCGGCGTGCTGCGCCATCATCTCGCGCACCCGGAGTTCATCGCCGATTTCGAGCACCTGATCGCCGATGACTCAATCCCCGGCGGGCGGCTGGAGCTGCGCATCGCGGAGCAGCACCTGGGCGTGCGGCAACCGGACGATTTCAAGCCGCTCGCGAATCGGGGCGCCGAGCTCATGGTCGAGGATGTCGGCGGTGCCGGCGCATCACTCGCATGGCTGGCGCGCGCACCGGTTGCGGCACTGCAGATCGATCCCACCTGGACGGCCGCGGTGCGCAGCGACGCTCAAGCGCTCAAGATCTGCCGCGCGGCGATCGGGCTGGCGCGTGCGCTGCGGCTGCATTCGATTGCGCCGGGCGTGGATCAGCCCCAGCAATGCAAGACCCTGCTCGACA
>Ga0181526_10001824_pt1 | contig 19642 bp, 21 predicted proteins | sample PEATcosm2014_Bin_35_FD_119750 | JGI IMG/M metagenome (GOLD analysis project Ga0181526, IMG submission 119750) | Peatland microbial communities from MTU Mesocosm Facility, Houghton, MI, USA - PEATcosm2014_Bin06_30_metaG | ecosystem: Environmental > Terrestrial > Soil > Wetlands > Peat | place...
ACAGTGAAATTCTCGTCCTTCTTCTTGACGAGCGTCTGCAATCCGTCGACGTCGAGGTCCGTCGTATACTCGACACCCACGACACGGACCTTCATACTGCCGTCTTCGAACGTCTGATCTCGCAGTAGATTGAAGACGTGAGACTCGAGCATCACGCCCAGCGGCTGACCCGACACAGTCGTCGGATCGTTGTTCGTCATGTCGTGATTGCCGGCCATGGCGAACGTAGGACAGTGATACTTGCGATGGACACGAGCAGCCTTGGCCACCGTCCGCATGGTGGTCTTGTTGGCGGCCTTCACATGGAAGAAGTCGCCGCCCCGCAGAAACGCGTTGGCCCGAAAGCGCTCGGCAAAGTTCCCTTGCCACTCGAGCTTGGAAAGAATAGCGGCGCGATAGTCGTCCTTGCGAAAGCCCGGGGCTAGATCCGCGAGATGCTCGTCGGACGATGTGACCAGACGCACTTCGGGCATACCTGACGGTACACCGACGGCTAGGTCACGGCGTATCGCAGAGCTCTGGACACCACCGACTTATCTCCACTAGAAGTCGTTGCGAGAAGAATCACTTTCTGCAGTGGAAATCGCAAATTGTACTTCTCGCCATATTTGGCGATCCGGCGCAAGGTAGCGAGTGGGTGCACTATCGCTCCAAGCTCGATATCCGATATCCCGGTGCTCATGGCCTGGTCAAAATCCGGGGATATATCAAAGCCAGCGCTTGAGTATGAGCACTTGCAGGCCGCGAGGTCGAAAAGCTCGTACGGTTTGTCGTCGTAGAGACATACGTCTATGAGTGGGTTGTCGTAGACTGCCAGGTGCGCCTTCACGAAAGAGGGCATGTCTCGAAAAAAGAGGTCATAATCACGCGCGTCATCCAAATAGAGCCATGACCTGAGAGCGGCGCCTCCGGACACCGACCCACCAAGTCGAACCAGCTCTGCGACCTGATGAATAGTCGCAGAGTCGGCAGGAGGAGTGCACCCTTCCCGTTTACGGCCTCGACCACAGCCGATATAACCATCCAACTGACGACTCGAGATGCCGGACGACACCAGATGATCGTAAAGCTCGGAACCGCGCTCAAGAGTCTGGAACTCGTGCAGTTTCAGGCGATGCTTCGCCCAAAGCTGACGAAGCGTCACATCAGGCCCTTTTCCTTCAGAATCTTGACGTGCTCCGGCATGTAGTGCTGCTGGTAGTCCGTCCAGTTTTCCTTGAGCTCCTTGAGAAGGCGCTGAGTGTCCTTAGCGACCTCTGCCTGCACCTTAGGGTCCGAGTGATCCCACGGAGGCGTCGCACCCGAGCCCCAGCCCTTGCTCCACTCCGCGATCAAGTCCTTGGCAACACCTTCGATGGCATCGAAATTGGTGACCGGGGTCCAGTCTTCCACTCCGATCTCGTTGAATACCAGCCACCAGATGGAAGAACCCTGCAGATTAGGGTCCTGTTCACCGCCAGAGTGACCGTAGATGGCCTCTTCGATCTCGGGCGTGTTCCCGTAGGACGTGCCGTGGTGATAGGTCTCGCCGCCTGCCTCAGGATCGGTACCCTCGGGCGGTACTGACGGCGGATCGGCACTCATCCTCAGAGAGGCCAACACCCGGTTGAGGTCCTGAGCGACCAAGCTTCGGCTCGGCCGAGTCGAATTGTCGATCTTGTCTGCCATCTCACGCAGAACAGCCGCCAGACGCTTGGGTCCCATGTCCAGACCCTACATGAAAACTTTAGGCGTTGGCAACTTCTCGGAAGACTCCGGACAGCCTCGGACTGCTGTGAGTCTGTTCCAGATGCTCGTGGACCAGTTCGGCCAGATGCGAGTTGCGTTTCGAGTCGCGCTCATTGTAAACCGCCAGCCGGAACGCTTCCGGGTCTCCGAAGAGGAAGACCTTCCTCTTGGCCCTCGTGATGGCAGTGTAGACGAGATTGCGATAGAGCATGATGCCGTACTGCTTAGTCATCGGCATCAGGACGTAGTCGAACTCCTGGCCCTGGACCTTGTGAGCGGTGCAAGCGTACGCGACCTTGAGGACGCCCTTGGCCTCTTCGATCTTGAACGTGAAGACCTTGTCCGTGTATGTCGGAACGGCCGCTTCCTGGTCGAACCAATTGAAGATCTTCACTTCGAACTCGTCATGCTTGACCGAGATCCGCATGATCTTGCCGACGTCGCCGTTGAAGATCGCACGCTCATAGTCGTTCCGCACGACCATGACGCGGTCACCTTCGAAGAAGTTCACATCTCCGTGTTTGACGAACGCTGCCCGGCGAGCGGCATAGTCGGGGTTGAGGACTTCACGAAGCTCGAGGTTGAGATTGTCCACACCCAGATCGCCCTTGTATGTCGGGGCAATCACCTGGAAGGTGAATGGGATCGGGCTCATCTCGGACCGCCTCTTGAGGGTCTGAGCCATATCGCGAATCTCATCGAGGACCTGTTCCTGCGGATACTTGAGGAACACGAAATCCGACTTCGCGTTGAAAGTCGTGTCGATCTGCTTGCTACCGAGCATCTTGTGCGCGACTTTGATGATGTCGGAAGCTTCCTCCTGCCGATAGATGTGAGTGAGTCTCACGTGCGGGACGTCGTCACTGGTCATCAGACTCCGCAGCACATCACCGGCGCCAACAGAGGGAAGCTGATCGGAGTCCCCCACGAGCACCAGCAGAGTCGTCGACGGGAGAGCCGACACAAGATGATAGAAGGTGTTGCTGTCCACCATCGACATCTCGTCCACAATGACGGCGTCGCAGAAATACTTATTATGACGGTTATGTTCCCATTCGCCGTCGTGCCCATATCCAAGAGCGCGATGGATGGTTGAAGCGGGCTTGCCGGTCATCTGCGACAGCCGCTTGGCCGCAATCCCTGTGGGGGAAAGCAGCTCGTAGTGCAGGTCGTTGGTTTCGAACAGGTGAACGAATGCCGATGTCAGGAGGGTCTTGCCGGTCCCGGGTGCACCAGAAACCACGCAAACTCGACCCCGGTCGAGCATGAAAAACGCTTCTTTTTGCTCATCCGAGAGTTGCAGCTGCTTGTCGGTTTCGAAGTCCTCGAGAGCCTCTCTCAGATCACCAAGCGGCTTCGGAGCCTGCGAGACCATCTGAGATAGATACTCGGCCGAGTCGTTCTCGAACTTCCAGTTGCTGGACAGGTAGTTGCGGTTGTCGTCTGTATAGACCTGACCCTTGTCTCGAAGCTCCATCAGGGCTGCGTAGAAGTGCGAATCAGACATGAAATCGCCGTGGGTAAATGGCGAAACCATGTGGCGCTTGAAGAGTTTCTGGTTGACGAAATCCAGAATTTGCTTCGACGTGCAGTAGACGTGTCCATCAGAATCAGCAAGTTCATTCATCACGAACAGGATCATCGCGCACACGCGCCTGGAGTCATCGACACTAACTCCGAGCTTGCGAGATGCCGAGTCTGCGGTGGGGAATCCGACGCCCGGACAGTCGTAAAGGCAGTACGGGTTCTCTTGAATCTTCTCGCGGACTTTCTGCCCGACACCCATCTTCGCGACAACGTTTCGCACCTGATAGGACGAGAGACCGAGATCTGTCAAAAAGATGGCTGTGGTCCGATTCTCGGAAGCCTGTGACCATTCCTTAATGATCGCGTCGGCTTGCCTAGCCTGGAGAAACTCGAGAGTTCGAACACGCTCGGGGTCCGTGTTGAGAATATCCACCAGCTCATCACCGAAAGCGGCGTAAAGCTTGAGCGCGGTCACCTGGCCGATAGAAGGAACATTGGCAGTCAGGTACTGAACTACCCCGACCCGTCCCTTCTCGGGCAGAAGCTCACAATTGGTGGCATGCAAACGACGGCCATACTTCGCATCGTCTACATAGTGACCAACGAACTTCGCCTTCAGACCGACCTGGACTGGCGTGCCGGGAAAGCTACCTTGGACGAATACTTCCCGTCCGGAATCGAGAGCTGTCCGAAGCACGCAGAATCCCGTCTGCTTGTTCGAAAACACCACCCCCGAAATTTTGGCGGTAATCTCTTCCATAGCTCCGCATTATTGGAAATTACACTAAAGCTTGCGCTCTTCCCCCATCATCTCATACAGTTGAGGCTCTGAGATGACCTCAGTGCCATATTTCTTGGCATTCTGCATCTTCTTGGACGTGGTGTCGGTCTCGTTGGTCACCAGATATGTGAGACCCTTGCCGGCAGAGTCCTTGACAATGCCACCTGCGTCCATGATCATCTTCTGCACGGCTTTCCGGGGCTTGGAGGTAGCCCCCGTAATGCAGAACGACTTGCCGGATAGGGGTCCGACACCAGATGCCCGAATATCGAGCACCTTCGCAAGATCAAGTATAGCACACTTGCGTTCCTCGAGCCCGTCGAGAATCTGTTGAGCGGTAACGGGACCGACGTTAGGAACCTCTAGAAGCTGCTCCCGGGTGAGCGCGAGGACCTTCTCCACGGAATCGTAACCGGCCTGAACGATATCTGTCGCAGTGGCGACAGCCAGGTTCGGGATGTTCAGTGATGCGATCACCAGCTCGAGGTTGATCGCCTTGTTCGCGTGGAGGGTGTCGTAGCACTTCTTGGCCATCTTGAGGCCGGAAGCGCACTCGGCGATTTCCTCGGGCTCGAGTTTGTACAGATCTGCCACGCTGTTCACGCGAGGGCTTCCCGGATCGGTCAGAGCGTCGATCAAGGCATCTCCCCAATGGAGCAAACCGAGACGCTTGACCCATACTTTGATCGAACCCGAAAGCTGGACCGGGCAAGCCCGATTACGGCAGAAAAGAAACTGCCCCTCGATACTCAACGGACCTGAACAGATGGGGCAGTGTTCAGGTATTCCGAAGTAGTCGGGGGCCGCCGTCATGGTGCAGTATACACGCAGGCGGGATGGGATTTCCGTTACTGCTGGGCCTGTTGACCCTGCTCTTCGCCCTGTTCCTGTCCCTCGGGGGCGGCTTCCTGCTCCTGCCCCTCACCAAGCAGGGCCTCAGCTGCACCCTCTTCCGTGGGCACAATCGGAGCTTCTCCGCCCCCTCCGCCGCCGTCACCCTCGCCGTAGGTCTGCGACTGGGCCATGTCGTACTTGCCCTCGTAGAAGGCCTTGGAGAAGGCAGAGAGCTCATTTCCGAGCTGGAGAACCGCCTCCGAAATACGCTCGAGGCGCGTCAGTTCTTCGCCCGCGAAATCGCCCTCAAGACGAGCCAGCTTGGCGTACAGGACGTGGGTGTCCTTCAGAACGTCCGCGATATAGGAGTGCACCCGCTGCCACTCGGCCTCGCGATCCACGGCTGCAGTCTGCCTGCGAATGGCAAGCTCGACATCTGCAGCTAGAGCGGCAAGCCTGCTCCTACGGCCGTCCGCACGGAGAGGCTGTCGGAGAGCCTTGGAGACTTCAGCGGCTGCCTGGGCAAGTTGGGACATAGGTGCGGTCCTTTGTCATCCTAGGCAACAAAGGGCCTAGGAAAACATCACCTTGGCCACTTCTACTAGGTCGAGGGTCTCCTCGATGTGGATTCGAGAGTAGAAATAGTAATCGTGCCGCACCCCTTTCAGGTGTGACCGCCAGAGGATGCCTGAATAGCGGCGCGCTAGGATGGCCTCAGCCTTCGCTTGGTCCAGATTGTTGGGGGCTCCATGCCCTCGAAACCAGTGGTGCTCAGTGCTGACCGGGTTCGTCGGGAACGTCCGATTGAACGCCAAGTAACACACGAATCCAACAGCCCCGAGCATTTCCGTGCCGTGCTGCCGGAAAACGTCATCCAGCACCTTCATGTACTGGGCAAATCTAGGGGAGTTCTGCTCCTCCACCTTTCGAATCACGAAGGGTGTAGCTTTGGACTTCTTGAGCGTACCTTTAGGCATGACCGAGGAGTCCCTCGAGAGCGCAAAAGCCAAACTCCGGCGCTGGCAAGAGTCATATTACAATCTGGATCCGGAAGTCTCGGATGCCGAGTATGATGCTCTGGCCGATTGGGTGCGCAAGCAAGAGCCCGAAGCCATGGAACTCAAGGCGGTTGGAGCGCCGGCACCCAAGAACTCTCTGTGGGAGAAGGTCACGCACAAGATCCCGATGGGATCCCTCGATAAGGTCAACTCCGAGAAGGAGTTCGAGGAATGGATCACCAAGTCCGAGGCCAAGCAGTTCTTCATCACGCACAAGATCGACGGCTCATCGATGGAGTTGGTCTACGAGAACGGGGAACTCGTCCAGTGCGTCACTCGTGGGGACGGCGCAGTCGGTGATGACGTCACCGAAAACGTGAGGAGAATTCCAAACATCCCTAGTCAACTCAAACATCCCATCAGCGTCACTGTCCGCGGCGAAGTGGTGATGTTTAAGGATGTGTTCGAGAAGTTCTACGCGGAGGAGTATGCCAATCCGCGCAACACCGCAGCCGGGAAAGTCCGCAAGCGGGGCGGAGAAGACTGCCTCAACCTGAGCTTCTTAGCGTATAGGTTGCACGGTGTCGAGTGCGTCGCCATGAATACGATGTTCACGCAGCTGCACAATCTCGGGTTCGAGACTCCGGATTCACTGACCGGGAGCATCGAAGACATCAAAGACTGCTTCAAATCAGTGAAGGCCAGCCGAGATAGCGTCCCCTACGAAATCGACGGAATGGTCGTCTCCATCAACGACATGCGCACCCTCGAGGAGCTCGGGGATCTCAACATGCGGCCACGCGGGCAAATCGCGTGGAAATTCGAAGCCATGATGGGCATCACCCGCATGATCAATGTCAGGTGGCAGGTCGGCCCATCAGGCAGAGTCACGCCGGTGGCAGATATCGAGCCCGTGGAGGTCGGAGGTGTCACCATCACCAGCGTGACCCTGCACAACCTCTCCATCTTCAACGATCTGAAACTCTGGCCGGGTTGTCGAGTCCTGGTGTCACGCAGGAACGACGTCATCCCATACATCGAGAAAAACCTCGACCTCGAGGCTGCGTGAACGAGCACCGGTGGGTGTGCGGAGCTATCAGCACCAAAACAGAAGATGGCGAGATAGTCGCTTATTTCGTCCCGTTCGCGTGCATGATTTGTGGGACGACGCTTTCGATCAAGAGGTCAAAAGCGATGACTCCGTTCATGCCTCTGCCGGAAGAGTTACAAAACGGTCAGGTCGACGCGGACTGCGATTTGTCGCAGGTGCGTCAGGTGATGGAGAGCTAGCTGCAGCCAGTCGTCGTACCGCACGAGGGGCAGAGGTAGCATGACCCGTTGCGCTGGGTCATATTGCCGCAGCGCTGGCAGGCGGGAGCGTCGAGATTCTTCTTGGGACGAATCTCATCGACTACCGCCATGCGAGTCGCCGATTCGGGCTCCTTGGAGATTCCCTCACGGACATCGACCGCGGGCGGTGGAGCTTCCGAAGCCTTCATCGCATCGATCTTATCCTTCAGACCCGAGTGGTGTCCACCGTAGTAGCGCACATCGAGCACCTTGAACAGGTAGTCGTACAGACTCTTGGCGAACCGGATGTGCTTGTTCTGAGTGATGCCGGCGGGCTCGAACCTCGTATCGACGAAACTCTGGATGAGCTTCGGCAGAGGAACGCCGTATTGCAGAGCGATGCTCATGAGCTGCGTGAAACCGTCGATGAGCCCCGAAATCGTGCTGCCTGGCTTGCCGAGCTTGAGGAATACCTCACCCGGGCGACCGTCCGGGTACTCACCAACGATGATGTAGCCCTTGTAGCCATCGATCTCGAACTTGTGGCGCCAGCTGTTGACCTCGTGAGGAAGCTTCTCACGTTGAGCACCTGTCGATCTGGCCTCGGAGATGAGCTTCTCGACAGGGTGCGCCGGCGCCGCCTTCGCATCAGGCAGCTTGAGTTCCGCATCCTTCTTGGTCGACAGAGGCTGCGAAGCCTTGCATCCGTCGCGGTAGAGCGCGATGCACTTGAGACCGAGCCTCCAGCTCTCCTCGTAGATCTTGGCGATTTCGTCGGCCGTGATCTCACTTGGAAGGTTGACCGTCTTGCTCATCGCGCAAGTGATAAGCGGCTGGATAGCCGCCATCATCTTGATGTGCGCCATCGGCGTCAGGTAGCGGCCTCCAGGATTCGAAGGCATCGCGCAGTCGAACACCGAGAGATGCTCGTCCCGCAGGCCTGGCGCTCCTTCGATTCCGCGCTTGTCCTCGACGTACTTGCAGATGCTCTCTACCTGATCCTCGGCATAACCGAGCCCTATGAGCGCATCGCGAACACCGGAGTTCACGATCTTCATCGAGCCGCCACCCACCAGGCTCTTGTAACTCACGAGACTGAAGGCGGGCTCGATGCCCGTGGTGCTCATTCCCATGAGGAACGAGATAGTGCCGAGCGGCGCCTGCAGCGACGCCTGCGAGATGCTGTAGCCGTACCTCTCGCCCAGCGCGATGGCCTCACGCCATACTTCCGCCGATGTAGAAACGACATCGTTGTGGGTTGGAGAAGTCTCGAGCTGCCACCGCTTCGTGATGTTCGCGTCGGCTTCCTGGTGCATCTTCATCACGCGAAGCATGTCTTCGCGATTGGCGTCGTAGTCCGGGAACGCGCCAACACGTGCGGCAAGCTTCGCCGCCGTGACGTACACCATGCCCGTCATGAGAGATGCCATCTGAGCCGCCACCGCACGACCCTCGTTCGAGTCGTAGCTGTAGCCGAGCTTCATGAGAAGCGCGCCGAGGTCGCCGTAGTTCGTCCCGATGGGGCGGAGCTTGTGGGAGTTGGCCGCGATCTCCTCGGTCGGGTAGTCCGCCTTGTCGATGATCGCCATCTGCGAGGTCGAGAAGAGCCGAGCGGCCTGCTCGAAGCGTGAACGGACGAAATCACGACCATCGAAGAACTTCGTCAGGTTGAGCGCGCACAGATTGCACGCTGTGTTGTCGACGTGCAAGAACTCCGAGCACGGGTTGCTCGCACGAATAGGCCCGCTCTTGGGCGTCGTGTGCCAGCGGTTGATGGCATCCGTGTATTGGATACCCGGGTCTCCGCAAGTCCACGCGGCCTGCGCGATCTCGTTCCACAGCTCACGAGCCTTGTACTTGTGGACAGTCTTGCCGCTCCGGCGCTCCTTGGTCTCCCAGGTGCCGTCGTCGAGCATCGCCTGCATGAAGGTGTCGGGGATGCTTACCGAGTTGTTAGCAGCCTGGAAACGAATGCGCTTGTACGCGCCGTTCGGGTCGTCGTACGCGACCGTGTAGCCGGCATCTACGAGCTTGTGAGCCAGAAGCTCCTCGTCCGCCTTGCAACGGATGAAGCCCGGACGGCCGTCTCGAGTGATGAGAATATCCGGATGGTCCATGTCCATCACGACCATCTTGGCCGCGTTGCGCGTAGCGCCACCGGACTTCATCGCCTTGGCGTAGGCGTCGAGTCCCTCCATCCACGAGATGGGACCTGACGTGAAGGAGCCGGACGAAATCTTCTCGTACGAGGAACGGAGCTTCGAGAGATTGGCTCCCGAACCGGAACCCGAGCGGAAGATGTTCATTTCCGCAGCCTGGTACTTCATGATGCCTTCGATGGAGTCGTTGACATCTTGGATGAAGCACGCCGAAGCCATCTGTGAGCGACCGACGATTCCGAGGTTGAACCAGACGGGCGAGTTGAACGCGCCGTACTGATGCAGGAGCGCGTAGCACAGCTCCTCTTCGAAAATCTGCGCGTCGCGGTCAGTGTTGAAGTATTTCTGCTCCTCGGCCCAGCGTCGAATGGTGGAGCACACGCGCACGAACATCTGCTTGACCGACGTCTCCTTCACGCCGTTGATCACGCGGAAGTATTTGTCGGCCACGACGTTGATGTTGTTCTGCGTCCACCACGCGGGAACCTCGATGTCGCTCTGCATGAAGACGACTTTGCCGTCCGAACCGCGAATCTCGGCCTCAGCCTTGCGCCATTCGACCTCGTCAAAAGGATGGACGCCGTCCTTCGTGAAAACACGGGGCCAGTGACCGGCCTCACGGGCAATGCGCGCCTGCTCAGACGAGGATTCCGCACGGCGTGAACCCTGGATCGAAACTACCTGAGCGCTAGCGCTTGACATCCTTAGCCTCCTCACACAACCGAACGATTTCTAACTCCAGACCGAAACGCGCCCAAGGACTCCCGCGTTTGTGCGCGATGTCCAGGTCGCAAAGTGTGTCGATGGACTGCTGCAGAGAATGCTTGGTCCATACTCCTTTACGAGTTACGTACATCCGCTTGAGGATGAACGGGTGGACACCGAGCGTTATGGCGGCCCGGTCATCTGGTGTCTTCTTTTCAGCAAGCAGCTCGAAACGAAGCTGCTGCAATACATGACGCTGCATGAACGCGAGTATCCACCCGGTCTCATCGGCCCGCTCCTGGAGCTTGTCGAAAAAAGCAAGAGCCCTTGGTGTCTGTCCGTCGCATAGCGCGTCAACAATCTCTTTAGGTGTCAGATCCGCGGAAAAACAGAGGAGAGAACGTGCGATCTCCGGGGATACGACGCTGCCTTTGGGTACGACCAATGCAAGCTTGTCGACTTCGGTGGCGAGCTTGCGGAGACTGCTTCCAACGTTCATAAACAGCGCCGCAGCGACTCGTTTTAGATCTATGTTGTGAGCTTCTCCCTCCTTCAGAATCCAACCTAGAACTTCATTGTTCTCGGGGTAAGCCTTCAGTTTTGGAAATTTCAACGCCCGCTTGGACTGCGGATGCGTAATTGTTTTCTTGCTGACGACGATGAGCGTGTCATGTTGGTTCTCAGGCAGAGCTGGAACCTCCGTCGCGTCCCACAAGATGTACGTGCGCTTGGCGCCGCCGAGTAGCGCGCACTGCGATTCTTGCAGATAGGCGTCGACTCCGTCCGGAGCCGAGAACTCGAGAGTCTCTTCTCCGAACGCCAGGTGCGCTTCGTCGTGAGCGGCTCGCTCCATCAGCAACTCCTCCTCGCCGCTTATGAGGATGAGGACTGGCATCGGGCGGGGAGCTTACACCAGAGACACCAGATGGGAGGCCATTCGGAGCCAGTGGATCTCAGCGCTCGCTGATGGCACAGTGAGGAGCACTGAACTGTAACGCAGAAGCGCTACAACTTTCTCCAGTGCTGGCTTCTTGAACTTGAAGACGGTGAGCGCTGCAGCTCGGCAGATGTGAGCCACACACTCGCGCTGCAAGGGCTCCTTGGCTTCTTTCACCACTTCAGGTGTGGACTCGAGCAGAATGTTCTCTCCCGAGAACGCGCGCATGAGCGTCTCGTGCAGCTCCGCGTGTTTGGTGCCGCCTTCGTCCTCGAACATCGTGTGAAAGAGTCCCGGTCTTCCGCCGCAAAGCATGAGTGCTTTACTGTCTTCGCCGGATCCGAACGCGATGGCGAAGTTGCGCATCTCGGCAAGTGAGAGCGTTCTCCATGGGATCGTGCAGCGAAAGCGCGAGCGGATAGCAGGTTGGAGCAGACCCTCGTCGGGAACCACGAACACCACACATGAGTGATCGCCAGGCTCCTCGAGGAGCTTCAGGTATGCGTCCTGAGCCGATTCCATCAACCGGTGAGCATCGTCAACAACGACGAACCTGCTGGAGCCTGCAAGAGGCTGAGTCTTGCAGAACTCCACCGCTTCCCTGGCGGAGTCTATCTTTGTCTCGGCAATGAAGAGATCAGCGTCCGAGACAAGCTCAGACAGAGTGTCCCTCAGGAACGTCGCCTTCCCCACGTGCGCCGGACCCACCAGGCACAGGCTCCGGGTCTGGTTGTCCAGCGCCGCCTTCAGCTTCACTTGAGCTTGTGAGTTGCCGAATACTTGCGTCAATGTCTGGACCCTTGAGTTCCTGGAGCTCGATCTTCACCTGGAAAATACAACGGTCCTTCAGACAAACGAGCTTGTTGACAAGCCCGCAAGCCTCGAGGGGATTGTTGCAGTACGGGCAGATGAAGATCACGGGCCGGCGAAAGAGCCGCCCATCGCCACGGTCCACTGGTGACCGCACTTGCAACACTCGAAGGCAGCCTGCTTGCCACCAGTCTCCTTCGAGAGATTGTAGGCGCGCTTGCTGTCGCAGGACTGGCCCTTGGTCTTCAGATCCTTGCCACGCTTGCAAGGCATGTTGACCTCGGGACCCGGCGGCGTCTTCGAGTTGGACTTCTTGCCGACGAAGGAAACTGCCTTGGGTCCCGCGCCGTTGCTCTTGGGGGTTGATTTGGTTGCAGACTTAGCTTTGCTGGGCATCGAACTTACCTCGTCCAGCAAACTGTACCCGCAACGCCCCGCGAATGCGATTCATGATACTTGCAACGGATTCTTGCGGGAATAGAGGCACGGGCAGAGTTTCGACGATCTGCCTCACTAGGAGGTAGTCGGACTCCACGAGCCAGATCTGCGCCAGAGGGCCGACCCCGACTCCGCGACGTAGCACGACGATGGAGTTGCCAGTCACGTCCGAAGAATGGTCCACGCGAACGGACGGCAGGAAGTGATCATACGTGAACATCCCGTAGACCCACTGCGGGAGAGCCGTCACCGCGTAGTAGGTCGAGATGGGCGTGATGTGCCGGCCTTGGAACCTCTTGCTGGCCTGCGACCCATCCATGACGACTACGACCAGGTCGGCGTTGTTTTCTTGGCCGCTATGCGTGCAGCAATGGCGAGATTGCGAACTCGGCGCTCGGCAGCCACCTGCGCATCACCCTCACCCTCACCGCCGCCCTTGCCTTTGCCTTTGCCCGGGTTCTCTTCGGCCTTGATGGCGCCGACATCGACGCCTTCCTTCTCGAGCTTCTTCTTGAGCGTGTCGTACGACTTCTGCTCGGTGGGAGAGAGCTTGCCCTGCTCTTCCTTCCACTTGAAGCGGGAGATCTTGCGCTCGTCGATACCGCGCTGGTAATCGAGTTTGTCCTGGACCTTCTTCTTCTCGACACGACGAACAGCAGACGGATCAACGTCACCGAAGAACGTCTCCTTCAGCGCGTCGTAGGCCGCGGGCTCCATGTACTCGTCGAGATACTTCCAGATCTCGTCCAGCAGCTTCTTGCGAAGATCGCCGACGAAGCCCGACCAGCGCTTCTCGTGCTGCTTGAAGAGTTCCGGGTTCTTCTCCGCAAATGCGGAGGCCTGGCCCATGTTCTCCTTGATGTCGGAGCCGAATGAGCCGACGTTGTCGTCGAAGATGAGGTCGAAAAGGGCTCGAGTGTCCTTCGACAGCGAGCCCCGAAGGTCGTCCACATGTTCGTCGATGAGATCGATGAACTCCTTGACGGCAGCCTTGTCGTCCAGGGCCTTGCCGAGTAGCGACTCGGGATCGGTCGGCATGCGGCCTTCGCCGCCCTCGGGATCACCTCCACCCTCGGGCCGCTGACCATAAGCCTGATCGACGCTCTTCTCGCGCTTCTTCTTGCGAGACGTACCCATCGACTCCGAGATCGCGCGCCGGCGCACGTTCGTGTAGATGGCATCGAGCGCATCCTGCCACTTCGGGAAGTCTTTCTTGAAGTCCCAATTCTTGCTGACCAGGTACGACAGAAACTCCTGGATGACGTCCTGCGCGCGGGTGTCGTCTTGCTGGACTTGCTTCTTCGCAATGTTCATCAGCTTGGCGCCGATGGCTTGCGGGTCCAGGTCGATCTTCTCGCCCGGATAGGACTTCTTGATCAGCTCGAGAAGGCCCCGGCCGAGTCCCGTGTTCACGTCAGCGTAAAGACGCATCATGGCGAGCAATACCCTTATTGAGGGTGCAATTCCACCGATGTGCATGCTCGAGGCCATCGCCTCCAGCAGACACCAAAGGCCTAACCGACGGATGCCTGACGGCTCTCCTGGAGGATCAGCCGGTTGATCGCCGCCGAGATACGTTCCTCAGCGACGCCGAACCGGGCAGAGATCCCCGGGATGGTCATGCCAACGTCGAACAACTTGGCGAACAGCTCGGTTCGCGCCACGACGCACGGTCCAAAGAGCGCGGACCCTGTGATGTCGGCCACCGTGATGCCATGTTTGGCAGCAATTTGCACTGCCATCTCGTCGGTGACCGATTCGGGGAGATCCTGGGCCTTCAGCTTAGCGTGAGCCGAGCCCAAGAGGCGATGAACCCGGGGAACCGGGATGTCTGTCTTGTCCGAATACTGCCGGACACTCATGTCACCGAGGTCGATGGAGACCACGACGTCGGATTCCTCCGGCGTCAGATCTGCAGCTTCCACGAGGCGACGTACGTCATGCCAGCCTTCCGCCTGAGTGAACTTACTCATGGCGTTGCAGTCACGAATGACGCGCTGGATGGAGGACGGGTCTTCTTTCTCTTTGTCGTCAGAATCCCAAGCAACAGTCTCATCGTTGCTGTACTCCGGCCCGACGCCGTTGTTCAGCACCATGGTCGAGAGGTCTTCGGCGCGGCTCATGCGCTTGAAGTCGTTCACGACCTCGTGATCGATCACCATCGCAGCATAAGCGAGAAGACCCGCGTCGATCCCTTGCTTGGGATCGCGTCGCATGACATAGAGCGGAGTCGTGCGCACGAGGTTCTGCCGGCGCCACTCGCGCAGATAGGGCTTGAGTTGCGAGTCATTCCAGCGCAGCTTACGGACAGCGTCCGCGACATCGGGCGAGTTCCAGCGGTGGGAGAGTGAGAGCCCGCGCTGGCGCAGCAGCTCGCGCCCGTGATCGCATTCCTGGCATCCCTGCACGCGAGAAAAGTGGTAGTGGTTGCTGCAGTAGCCCTGCGAGTAGTGCTTGCGCGTGCACGTGCCGTATCCGCAGTGATCACCCTTCTTGGGGATCGAACGGATGATCTCCTGGCAGTTGTGCTCGGTCAGCTCTGCGGGCTTGAGCTTGCCCTGACGATAGAGAGACTCGAGCGCGCTGAAGTTGTCGATCTCGTAGCCCAGCAGACGCAACACCTTCTCCGAGTCGATGGTGTGGCGCTGAATGGAGTAGAAGTAGCGCTCGTAGTCGAACTTCGCCAGCGCGAGAAGATCCTTCACGCGCCAGATGGACGTGTCCAGATCGGGATTGGATGAGCGACGACCGTAGACCGGCTGGATGGAGCCGATGAAGGCGAGCAGCGCTCCTCCCAGCATGAGTTCTGCCTGCTTCTTGTCCACCAGCTCTTCATCCAGATGCTTGAAGAACCAGCGGCCGATGAAGTTCTTGGACAGGAGGCGAAGACGGACGTTCTGCGCTGTATCTTCGCAGCGCTCCTTATCCCTTTTAAAGTGGCGAGCCACCTTGCCGGCGGTCCAGGGGTACCACTGTGCCAAGAACGACTGGTTCGTCGGGATGGCGATCGGGAACAACGCAGGCACGGACACGGCAGACCGGCTCATCTTCAAGACCTCCGTGCGGCGGTTGTCCCACCGGCTAAATGGAGTGTTCGGTTGATCGCCTTAGCGCGACCGGGCCGAACATACAGAGCCTAGCATATCAGCTAGGACGGCGCAATACCCGAATGCAAACTTCAGCACATCTCCGATAACTTACACTCTGTGGAAGAGCTGTGGACGGATCTGTGGAAGGCCTGTGGGGGCCCCAATTGTACAGCGTCCGCGGATCCGGAAAGGACCATTCGAACACCGGCAAAGCCGTCCACAGGGCCGGGATCTGTGGACGAAGGCCTCGAGCTATTAATACGCATCGGGGCCGCCCCTCCGAGCGACCCCGACTTTGAGGCCCAGAAGACGGTCGAGATCTACTCCTCGACCAGCTTCACGAAGGAGAACGGGTGCTTGCGGCTGTAGTCCGCTGCCCAGTCGTAACGCGCTGCGGCCTTCGGGCAACCGACTTCGACCTCTCCCGTGAATTGGCAGAGGCCACCGGTGCCGCGGATGCTTCGGCGAGCCATGTGGAGCGCGACGTAGGCCGCAAGCTTTCGGTTGGTGAACTCCTCGGGCTTCACCACGAAGCTGTCGTCCTCCGCGCACTCATTGGCGTAGCACCACTCGCGCTTGGCAATGTCCTGCGACTCGTCGTCGTAGTTGGCGGGAAGGACGACGATGCCGCCCCAATCCGCATGAATCTGCCAGATGCTCCGAGCGATTCCACCATCGCAAAAGCCGAACTTGCGCATCATTTCCTGGCCTTCGGGGGAAGCCCTCCAAGCCTTGTCGTTGCACAAGCCATCATCGACGTATGCGCGGTACCGGGTCTCCCAAAAGCCGATGGAGGCAAGCATGATCGCAGTGCGCGACCGGTCCTTGTCTTCCTTCCAGATGGGAGGCTCTTTGGGGTCCAGCGCTACAGACGCGATGTCGTGAGCGATGGGATCATAGTCTGCGCTGAACGCGTCGGGCTTGGCCCACGAGTTCATCGCAGACAGCACGTAGTCGGCGAGCTGCTCAACCTTGGCCTCTTCCTCCGATGGAAGAGCTTCTGGCTGTACAGGCACCTCTGTGGGAGTGACTACAGCAACGAGCGTCTGAGGCTGCATGTTGGTCACGGCCGGATGCTCTTGCGGCGAAGCCGCAGAAGCTACGGTGACGATCACAACAAGTGCAGCTACAGCGACCATCGCTGAAGAGCACCAGATCAGAGTCTTGTACATCACTGTCTCCTTGTTGAGGTCGAGAAGGAAGTAAGAGTCGGACAATACAATTGGTATTGCCTGAGCCGAAACTGACGAATAAAGTTCCAGTTACGAGTCGACGGACTTCCACTCCAAGTATTGAGTCAGTCCACCCAGACTCGCTCGTCCGGTTTCGTATTTCAGTATCGATCGCACGACCTTGTGAGGACCTTCCACGAGCCGCACTTTCGTTGGGTCTCGCGGATTTTTGATCGTGAGCTTCATCTCCACGATCGTCCCTTCCTCGAGGATAGGAAGGTCTCCCGCACGAAACTCGATATGTCTCGGGATCTCCGTGAAAACGAAAACCGTTCTCACGTTTCCCGAGCCTTTCGAGCTCATCGGGTTTCTTCCTCGAGGTTCATCGGTCGTCTCCCTACGTCACTCCTGGTTCCACTTCCCGATGCTGCAGCTTCTGCGCTGCTGCTACTTCCGTCACTGCGTGATGATGATGAAAAGAAGGGACTTAAAACGAAAACTTAAGAAGGAAAAGATCCCGCGAGGGGAACTTTAGACACGAGGTGGCGGCTAAGTGCCCGTTGGCCCGTGAATCCGTTTCGTCCTTGAGCCGAGACGATTTGATCCTTCGTAAGACGATCTTCCTGGGTCTGAGCCAGACCGCTCCGGAGAGCCAGAGATACGAACTTAGTTTGCTGTGCTCGTTGGGTTCGTATCCCTGTTGTCCATATATTGTCACATATGGTCACGGTTCTTGTCCCTGCAGCGCTGACTCTACAGCCGAGTGACGGAAGAGCGACAGGAGTACAATAGTCAAGATGAGCAAGAAGGTCAAAGGAAAGCCTCTCGACCGTGCGGAAGTAGATCGTCACATAGACGACTGCCTCAGGAGGCTCCGGTGCGGGAAAGACGCTCCATACTTCCGTTCCTTGCTCGAGGCGATGGTCTATCAGGGGGTGGTGCCCCTAGATTTGCTCAAGACTGTGCCTCTCCCGGCACAGGAAGCCGGCAAGACGCGTTTCGACCAGCTCTACGCGGCCGCGATGGCTCTCGTGTTCCCCGACTACAGGGAAGAGACGCTCAGGCGCTTTCTCGGCCCTGAAGCCGACGTCAACGAGGACAAAATCTGGAGGATCTGTTTCCCTGAGAAGTTCAAGCTCGCGCACGTGTATATGCGCGCTGGCACGTTCCAGCAGGCGTTCGCTCTTGGCTGCGACTACGCGTGCAGACTCTCGATGCGAGTCTTCGGCACAGTCCCGCACGACTTGACTATCCGAGTGATGTTCGTCTCCGAGAGAGCGCTCCGAAGATTTCTCGATATGCGGTGGGCCTCCAAGACTCACGTTCGGATGCAGCTCAAGCTCGTGGGACGCGAATTCACACCCCGAATGCTTAACGGCGCCAGGCTCGCGGCGCTTGGTCATCCTGATGGCCCGATGTACTCCATCGCCAGGTACGGCGAGATGAAGGATCTCGACAAAGTTCGCAAGTCCTCAGGCCGAATCCGTAGGTCGCCGGTCGAATCAGAGTCTTTCAAGAAACGGAGACCTACGTGATCCAAGCTCAGTCGATGCACGTGCGGAATCAGCTGCCGGTGGAGCTAGAGGTTGACACGGTTCCCGAGCGAGACGTCATTCTGCGTTGGCATCCCTCCGAGGCCGACAACCTCACCGGCATGATGAATTCGCTCGAGATTTCGGCCGATCAGGCGCTTCTCTACGCCGAAGAGATCATCCGAACAGCGCAATTTGTCATCGTCAGGAACGTGATGACCTCCTAAGCGTCTTGTCTGTACGGTCTTTCATGCAAGACGGCAAGTTCAACGTCATCATCGACGCGTTCTGGGGCTCCTCAGGCAAGGGTAAGACGTCCACGTGGCTGGCGGACCACTTCGCGGTCACACGAGTCTCATCCTCGAACTTCCCGAACGCTGGCCACACGGCCGCGTTCGAAGACGGCACAAAATTCGTTGCCAAGGCCATCCCGACTGCAGCGATTCTGAAGAAGACGCGCGGCATGGGAATCGAATGCTTCCTGTCGCCAGGCTCGGGATTCGCCTGGGCGCAGCTCGTCAAGGAATGGAAGGAAGCTGGCAAGCCCACCATTCGCATTCACGAGCGCGCTAGCATCGTCACCGACGATCACGCGAAGCGAGAGCGCGAAGGGCATGAGTCGACCATGCACATCGCATCGACGATGCAGGGCTCAGCTGCGGCGCTCGTCGACAAGGTCCTGCGCAAGGCGGATTGCAAGCTCGCATGGAACACGCACGAGGCGATGCTCAAGGAGTTCGAGGGCTCGCTCTCTCCGGAGTTCGCCGAGACCGTGTCTGTCGTTCGCGCCGACGCGTTCCGTGGCCTGTCGCAGGGCGCAGTGCTCGATGAGCAGCACACGTGGCTGCACGAGGGCTCGCAGGGATTCTCGCTCTCCATCGACCACGGCTCTCATTACCCGCACTGCACGAGCCGCAACTGCACCGTGCAGGCAGCGCTCGATCACATGGCGATGCCGCCGCAAGTCTTGGGCTACGTCTATCTCAATCTGCGCACGTTTCCGATTCGCGTCGGCAACGTCGTCGACGCGGATGGCAAGCAGAAGGGCTACTCGGGCGACTTCTATCCGGATTGCAAGGAGATGACCTGGGAGCAAGTGGCCGCCGAGTCCGGAATGCCGGCGGAAGAGGCCAAGATCCTGGCCGAGCGCGAGCGCACCACGGTCACCAAGCGCATTCGCCGCGTCTGCAATTTCACGCACTTCGGATTGCAAGACGCCGTACGCACCAACGGCGCGACCAAGCTCGTGATGAACTTCATCCAGTACATCAACTGGGAGGACCGCGGTCTCAAGGGCGGTAAGGAAGCCTTCGCGAAGCTCTCGAAGAAATCGCGCGAATTCATCGCCAAGGTCGAGGAGTCGGTCAACGTTCCGGTCGTCCTCGTCGGCACAGGCGCTCTGCACGACGAGATGATCTCTCTGCTCTGATGCGTTGCGAGTACAAAGTCGACTCCCTAATCTCGGGGAGGATTTGTACTCGACAAGCGACGATGCTGGTCGAGGTCTTTCACGAAGTTTTCAAAGTTCGGAGAAAGGCCCCGACCTGCAGCAAATGCTTCGCCGAAGCCGATCCGAAACCGAAGGTCATATATGACCTCGAAGATTTCCCGGTTTTCGAAGTAATGGAGTCGTGATGACAGA
>Ga0181526_10001825_pt1 | contig 19638 bp, 15 predicted proteins | sample PEATcosm2014_Bin_35_FD_119750 | JGI IMG/M metagenome (GOLD analysis project Ga0181526, IMG submission 119750) | Peatland microbial communities from MTU Mesocosm Facility, Houghton, MI, USA - PEATcosm2014_Bin06_30_metaG | ecosystem: Environmental > Terrestrial > Soil > Wetlands > Peat | place...
AAGCGAACCGCCGAACAGCACTACGACTAGGAACATTATCTTGCGCATAAACAACTCCGTAGACAGGATGATGCCAGGCATGAAATGGAGGTTGCGAGATTTTGATATATGGCATACCGGTCTCGCTTGAACAGTTCGCGGCGGCTGGTGCGGCTTTCCCATTTTGGCACTCGCGGCCGCCGGTGCAAATTAACCTGTAACACCTTCACCCATCACTGCGTTTCATCTGTAGCCCGATGTAATGGGCTTTGCCGAGTCCGGTTTCTGAGGCTCGAGCACGGGAGAACGAGATGATTTCTGCCAGCGTTACTTTGACTCAGCCTCAAGGCACTCATCGCCAGTTCATAGCTACTAGCGGTACCGGACATCACCTCCTGCTTGACGACGCAGCCGGCAACACCGGGGCGAAACCCATTGAACTGGTGGCCATCGCCTTGGCGGGGTGCACGGCGTTCGACGACATCAACATCCTGCGCAAGAAGCGCCAACAGGTTACTGGCTACGAGGTCAAGGTCGAAGCAGACCAGACGCCGAATCCGCCGCAAGTCTTCACCCAGGTTCGCATTCACCACATTGTGAGCGGGTTCGATGTTTCGGCGCAGGCGGTGGAAGATGCCATTCGCCTCTCCGAGGACAAGTACTGCGCCGTAGGCGCGATGGTCAAACAGAGCGCCGAACTGCATACAACGTTTGAGATTGTGCGGGCGATGGAAACTGCACTGGTCGGGGCTTAGGGATGTTGAGAATTTCGCGCGCACCCCTCATCGTGAAAAGCCGCTGGTTAGGATCGTCGAGAACGTTGAAACACGCCGCGCGATTCGTAGTGCTCGCTGCCATATTGGTGCTGCCGCTGGTTGCGCAGACCGGCACTCCGCTGACTTTGCCCGAAGCCGTAAGCATCGCGCTGGGAAAAAATCCCTTACACCAGGCGGCAACGGCGGACATCCGCATTTCGGCAGCCGCACTCCGCCAGGCTCGCTCGCCGCTCATGCCGAAAATCATGTTTACCGAGAGCGCCGTTCGCGGAAATGATCCGGTGTTCGTTTTCGGTACCGAACTGCGGCAGCAGAGCTTTACCGCCGCGGACTTCGCCCTGAACAAGCTGAACACGCCAACCCCAATCGGCAATTTCTCCAGCCGCTTCTCTGGGCAGTGGAGTCTGTTCGACGGACTCCAGAGCTGGTTCGGCGTGAGTCGCGCGAAATATATGCAGCAAGCGGCCGGTCACCAACTGGACCGCACTGACCAGCAACTCGTGTACCAGGCTGTGCAGGCTTACTTCGGAGTGCTGCTGGCGCAGAGGCAGGAACAGGTAGCTGAAGACGCATTGAAGACAGCCCAAGCCATCGAGGAAAGCAGTCGCGTGCGGGTGGAGAGTGGCATGGTGGTGGACTCGGACTTGTTGAGCGCGCAGGTCGTGGCCTCCAGACGTAAACAGGAACTGATCCAGGTGCAGAACGGCGTGGCACTGGCGCGCGCGCAACTGGCGCTTGCTCTCGGGATGCCTGCCGATACCGCCTACCAACCGCAAGAGGCATTGGCGGAGCGCCGATTCCCCACTGCGACGGCTGCGGAGTTGGAAGCGACCGCTCTGGAAAAACGTCCCGACCTCAAGCGCGTGGAGTCGGAGCGCAGCGCCCAAGCCAAGACGGTATCGATGGCCAAGGGCGCACTGGCTCCGCGGCTAAACGTCTTCGGCTCGTGGGAGACGGACAGTCCTTCCCCGGGGTGGAACGGCGGCAACAACTGGATCGCCGGCGCCGAGTTGCGGCTCGACCTGTTCGACGGCGACAGCAACCGCGCGCACATTGCAATGGAAAAAGCTATGCAGGAGAAAGCAGCAGCCATGCGTAATGCCTTTCGCGACGAAATCCGGCTGGAAGTGCGCAGGGCCTACTACGAATACGACGCCGCATGCCAGCAGGTCGAGGTCGCTCGCGGCGCGATCGCGCAGGCGGATGAAAGCCTGCGCATCAACCAGAACCGCTACGAAGGCGGTCTCAGCACCGTCAGCGATCTGCTGAGCATAGAAGAGGCTGCTCATCGTGCCAAGGCTGACTACTGGCAGGCGGTTTACCGCGTGCAAACCAGCTACGCCGCCGTGGAACTGGCGACTGGCACACTGACTCCGACCTCTCCGGTGGTGACGCAATGAAACAACCAATCGCTTGTTCCCCTGTCATCCTGAGCGAGGACTTAAGTCCGAGTCGAAGGACCCCTACGCTACTGACAATTTCTCTTATTCTTTCATTGCTTGCCCTCACTGCCTGCTCCGGCGAGAAGACCGCAACCCTTACCGCTCCGGAGACCGTCTCCGGCATCGCCCTCTTCACCGCGCAACGCACCACCGTCCCCGATTACGTTGAAGCGACTGGAACAGTGCGCGCAGCGCAGTCTGCGCAGCTTGCCAGCCAGGTGATGGGAGTCATCACGCGAGTGAACGTTCATGAAGGCAATCACGTACGGCGCGGAGAAGTGCTGATCACCATCGATGCAGCCCAGCAGCGATCTGTTTACGACAGCGCGACGGCTGGACTGCAAGCGTCGCAGGAAACCATCGCCGCCGCCGATGCCGACTACGCGCTGGCCGAATCGACCATGAGCCGCTATCAGATGCTTTTCGACAAGCAGTCGGTGAGCCCGCAAGAATACGACGAAGTTAAGACGAAGCTGGCGGCAGCGAAGGCGCGCCGCGACGCCGCCCGCGCTGGCCGGACTCAAGCCGAAGCCGGGGTTACGGAGGCGAGCACCGCGATAGGGTTTACCAGTCTTAGCGCGCCGTTCGACGGTCTGGTGGTCGCCAAACTCGCTGACGCCGGCGCCATGGCGGCTCCGGGAGTCCCGCTGCTGACCATCGAAGACCCTGGCCGCTTTCGCCTCGAGGCCCTGGTGGACGAAAACCAGATTGGCACGGTCCGTTTGGGTGAGGCCGTTCCAATTGTGCTCGACTCGCTCGGCAATCAGACGATTGTGGGCAAAGTTGTCGAGATTGTGCCGATGGCCGATCCGGCGAGTCGGACATTCACCGTCAAGATCGAGCTTCCTGTGAATCCACTCATCCGCTCAGGGCTGTTTGGCCGCGCGCGCTTCCCGCGCGGCGAGCGCGAGGCAGTCCTTGTCCCGCAAAATGCGCTGCTGCATCGCGGACAGCTGGATGCCGTGTACGTCGTGGGCAAAGACGAGATCGCGAGCCTGCGATATGTGACCCTCGGAAAGCCCTCGGCTGAACAGGTCGAAGTCCTCTCCGGGCTGGAGAACGGTGAGCGCATCGTGGCGCAGCCGGGCGAGCGCGAATTCAGCGGCAAGCAAATCGGAGCGAAATGACGATGGCGGCAGAAGGGAAAATTCCGCTTCGAATCGCCGGGCTGATCGCTCGCACCTTCATCAATTCGAAGCTGACTCCGCTGTTCATCGCCGGTGCGCTGCTGGCGGGAGCCTTCGCGATTCTGATGACCCCACGCGAAGAAGAGCCACAGATCGTCGTGCCCATGCTCGATGTGTTTGTGCGCATGCCCGGCGCGTCGCCGGCCGAGGTGCAACAGCGCGCGACCGTTCCCATGGAGCGCCTTCTGCGTGAAGTTCCCGGCGTGGAGTACGTGTACTCCATCACCAGCTCCGAGCTGAGCATGCTGGTGGTGCGCTTCTACGTGGGCACCAAAGAAGAAGACGCGGTCGTCAAGATCTACAACAAGTTGTACTCCAATTTCGACCGCATTCCACAAGGGGTTTCCCAGCCGCTCATCAAAGTTCGCTCTATTGATGATGTGCCGATTATGGCGCTGACGCTGTGGGGAAAGAACTATGACAGCTACAAGCTGCGGCAGATCGCCGGCGAACTGGAGAACCAGCTCAAGCAGATTGACGACGTTTCCGAAACCAAGATCATCGGCGGACTGCCACGGCAGGTGCGCGTGGTGCTTGACACCCAACAACTCGCTGCTTACGGGATGACCGCGGGCGCGGTGACGGCGCAACTGCAGCAAGCCAACACGCGCGGCAGCGCCGGAAGCTTTGCCCACGACAACCAGGAATTCGAAGTCGAAGCCGGACGCTTTCTGGGCAAAGCTGACGACCTGAAACAGGTGGTGGTTGGCGTCTATCAGGGCAGACCAGTGTATCTACGCGACGTCGCAGCCGAAATCGTGGATGGACCGGCCGAGCCGCGGGACTACGTGCTATTTGCCAACGCTGTCGGAGCGCCGCCGGATGCACTACGCGGTGAATATCCGGCGGTGACGATTACGCTCGCCAAGCGCAAAGGCACCAACGCCACGGTCATCACCGAAAAAGCGGGAAAAAAGATCGACCAGCTACGCGGATATCTGCTTCCGTCAGACCTGAATGTCACGGTCACGCGGAACTATGGCGAAACCGCCAGGGACAAGTCCGACGAACTGCTCAAGCATCTGTTCCTCGCCACGCTATCGGTCACGCTCCTGATCGCGCTCGCCCTCGGCTGGCGCGAGTCGGGCGTGGTGCTGATCGCAATTCCCGTCACCCTGGCGCTTACATTGTTCATCTTCTACTTCTTTGGTTACACGCTGAATCGCGTCACCCTGTTTGCGCTTATTTTCTCCATCGGCATTTTGGTCGACGACGCAATTGTGGTCGTCGAGAATGTAGTGCGCCACTTTCGGCTGCCGGACAGCCGGGGCCGGCCGTTATCGGAGGTCGCCGTCGAGGCAGTGAATGAAGTCGGCAATCCGACGATCCTTGCAACCTTCGCTGTGATCGCTGCGATCCTGCCGATGGCCTTCGTGCGCGGCCTGATGGGGCCCTACATGCGCCCGATCCCGGTGGGCGCATCAGCCGCGATGCTGTTTTCGTTGATCGTCGCGTTTGTGGTCTCGCCGTGGGCTGCACTTCGACTGCTGCGTCACTATGCGACAAAAAGTGGCTTTCAACATGAGAGTGAGGGCTGGACCACCAGGCTCTACCGCCGAATTATGAACCCGCTCATTGAAAGCTCCGGGAGGCGCTGGATATTTCTCGGCGGCATGGTCGTACTCCTGCTGTTGGCCTGTTCGCTGGTGGCATTCAAGCTGGTCAAAGTCAAGATGCTGCCCTTCGATAACAAAAGCGAGTTCCAGGTTATTGTCGACATGCCCAACGGAACCACGCTGGAGCAGACGACTCGCGTGGCGCAGGAGTTGGGCCAGTATCTAGGCAAACAACCTGAAGTGCAGAACTACCAGATCTACTCCGGTACTTCCGGCCCGTACAACTTCAACGGTCTGGTGCGTCATTACTTTCTGCGGCGCGGCCCCAATGAGGCCGACATTCAGGTGAACCTGCTGAACCTGCATCAGCGCAGCAGGCAGAGCCACGATATCGCCAAGCGCTTGCGTCCGGGGCTGGTGGAGATCGGCAACCGTCACGGAGCGCGGATCAAGGTAGCGGAGGTGCCACCCGGCCCTCCCGTACTCGAAACTCTCGTTGCCGAGGTTTATGGTCCCGACTACCAGCAGCAGATCGAGTTGGCAAAAAAGATCAAGCAGATCTTTCAGACCACACCCGGAGTGGTTGACGTCGATTGGTATGTCGAAGACCCTCAGGTCAAGTACGACGTAAAAGTTGACCTCGGCAAAGCTGCGCTGCATGGGATTTCCGCTGCGGATGTAACCCGCACGGTGCAGATCGGTTTGGATGGGGCGACGGCCGGCCTGCTGCATTCGCCGGAGTCGCGGGAAGACGTACCCATTCGCGTGCGATTGGCCAGGGCCGACCGTTCCAGCATCGACTCGCTCACCTCGTTGCGTTTGCCGAATGCAAGTGGCGGCCAGGTCTCGATCGGCGAGCTAACCAACGTCGAGAAGAAAAACATCGACACCACTCTCTACGGCAAGAACCTGCGTCCGGTTGTCTACGTGCTCGGCGACGTTGCCGGAGAAGAGGAGAGCCCTGTCTACGCTATCCAGAAGATGGGCAAAGCCATCGACCAGCTCCGCACGCCCGAGGGTTACCGCATCAAGCAGTACAACGTCGCCTTGCCTAGCGAGACCGACCGGTTGGCGATGAAGTGGGACGGGGAGTGGCACATCACTGTCGAAGTGTTTCGTGACTTGGGATTGGCCTTCGCCGCCGTACTGGTGCTGATCTACGTGCTGGTCGTGGGATGGTTCCGCTCGTTCATAGTCCCGCTCGTGATCATGGCGCCGATCCCGCTGACCCTGGTCGGCATTCTTCCGGCACATGCCCTGATGGGAGCATTCTTCACCGCGACTTCGATGATTGGCTTCATCGCCGGCGCCGGCATCATTGTTAGGAACTCGATCATCCTGGTGGATTTCATCGGGCTGCGCCGCGAGCAGGGCATGAGTCTGGAGCATGCTGTTGTCGATGCTGGCGCGGTGCGCTTCCGGCCCATGCTGTTGACGGCTGCGGCGGTAGTGGTGGGCGCAAGCGTAATTCTGTTCGATCCCATCTTTCAGGGACTCGCCATTTCTCTGATGGCCGGCGAGGTGGCTTCCACGCTGTTGTCGCGCATGGCAGTGCCGGTCCTCTATTACATCGTGGAAAAGCATAAGCGACCGGTGCCGGGCAGCGGCTCGGCTCCGGTGCGCCCTCAGGAGGTGCACGCATGACAATCGAACGTGGTTTGCGACTGATGGCGGGCTCTCGCTTGCGCTGGGGTACTGGGTCGATCCTTATTAGTACCTGTTCACAGCATTCGTAGGCCTAAACCTGTTGCAATCGGCATTCACCAACTGGTGTCCGGGAATGTGGATCCTGGCAAAGCTTGGCCTGAAGTCCGCCGACGGCGTCTAATCGAATGGGAGGGTGCTATGCCTGGGTGGCTGGTCCTTGTCTCGGTTGTTGTTGTCTACCTGGTCCTGACGCAGTGGCTTCTGCCGAAGCTTGGTGTTTCCACGTGAAGAATCCGAACCCGCGTCGAGTCTCGACGCGAAACTGCTCACGAGCCGAGTTCACCGGCGAGCGGAGCACCTTCTACGGATAAAGACTGCTCGAGATGATTTCCATCGACCAGCCGCTGTGGAAGGCTCAACGACTCAACCTTCGGCGTTCAACTGTCCCTCTAGAGAAATGATGCCTGTCGTGACCATTACTGCCATTGTGCAAGTCGAATATCGCCAAAGTCTCTTGTTGATCCGTGAAGATATTCTTCAATCGCTCGGGCATCCAGTGGTTTCTGTTTTGGGGTCGCGGTCCGCGCGAAGCCTCGATTTATCCGGTCGTCCAGTGGGAGTCATCATGATCGGACATGGAGCTCCTTGGCAAGAACGAGTCGACCCATTGCCCATTTTCGGGAAGTTCTGCCCGGGATTCCCATCGTGGCGCTCCTGCGTCGCCGTGACGAGGCTTTCGGCATGACGGATTTCAATTGTCGCGCAGACAATCCACCTCAGTGGATAAGAATCATTCGGCAGGCACTCGCCGGTATCCAGTGAGCATGGAGGTTTGTGCTGTAATCATTGAGCCAACGTGTGGGAGGAAAATGACCCATCGCGTTTGCCCATGGTGGCTTGGGTACTGGTTAATTTGTCCAGTGCGGCGATTTTGGCACAGCCCTCACGAACTCCTCGCACCTTACGTTCAAGCGGGTATGACTGCGCTCGAGCCCGGCCCGGGTATGGGCTACTTCACACTGGAGCTCGCGCGGCTCGTGGGACCATCCGGACGAGTGATTGCCGCGGATGTTCAGCCGAAGATGGTCGATCGGCTGCAACGTCGCGCCGCGAAGGCAGGCCTTCTCGGCCGCCTGGAAGCCCGGGTCGCTCCTGCTGAGTCGATGGGCATCCCTGATCTACAAGGTTCTGTGGACTTCACCCTCGCATTTGCCGTAGTGCATGAATTTCCGGATGCGGGGCGATTCTTTGCCGAGGTTGCCACTGCATCGAAGGCCGGCGCTTCCGTTTTACTGGCTGAGCCCAGTGGGCATGTCAAGGCAGATGCATTCGATTCTGAACTGCAGGCCGCGGCCTCAACGGGTCTCAGTCTTGTCGACCGCCCGTCCATCCGCCGCAGCCAAACCGCGCTGTTGAAGAAAGGTTGAGCGTAAGAGCCTCTATGAATAACCTAGTCAGGACTAGCTTCCTAATCATCATCTTCGGACTATCGGCTGCGACAATGTTGCCTGGTCGTCAAGCGCTGGCGAATGGCCAGACTGCTCCCAACGCAGGCTCGGCACCGGAAACCGACGCTGAGGCGGTCGCTCATCTGGCGCCGGGCAGCGCCGAACTTATCAATCCCGAGGACCTGGTTACTATGCTTCAGTCGCCCAAAAGCCCGAAGCCATTGGTGCTGAACATCGGTCCTTATCTTGTATACAAGCAGGCGCATATTCCCGGTGCTGAGTTCATCAGTCCCAGCTCGAATTCGCAAGGTATGGAATCTCTGCGCAGGCGTGTAAAGTCGCTGCCGCATAATACGTTCATCGTTCTCTATTGCGGGTGCTGTCCCTGGGGCCACTGTCCCAATGTGCGCCCTGCCTACTACGAGTTGCACAAGGCGGGCTTCACCAACGTGAAGGTACTGTACATCGCCGATAACTTCGGGGCTGACTGGGTGTAACAGGGCTACCCGACCGTCAAAGGCCAATAGAATCGACAGGGAAGCCATGCGATACCGCGCTGCCGCTAGTGTGAAAACGATATGAGTAATGACAGGAAGACAGCCTTTGATTCGATGGGCCGCGAGGACCTTTTGCGCGCGCTCGAAATGTTTGCCAAGAACTGGCTGGCGCACGACGGCTGCTGGTTCCTGGCAGCCGAAGAGCAGTTGGGGATGGAAGCCGCAATCGAACTGGATGCACGCTCCTGGGAGCGATTTGCTGCGGCTGAAGCACACCGCATCACGACTACGTTTAACATCCCGCAGCAGGGCGGTCTCGACGCGCTGGAAAGGGCGCTGGGATTGCGCATGTACAGCGTCATCAACGCGCAGCGGGTGGAATGGTCGGAGGATAGAAAGCGCCTGCGGTTCTTCATGGACGTTTGCCGTGTTCAGGAAGCCCGGCGGCGCAAGGGGCTTCCTGATTTTCCCTGCAAAAGTGTAGGCGCGGTCGAGTTCGAGACCTTTGCCCGAACCATCGACTCACGCATCCGTACGACGTGCTTGCATTGTCCTCCGGAAGCGCCGGAAGGCCGCTACTGCGGGTGGGAATTCAGCGTGGAGGAATAATGCACTGAATTATCGCACTGCTTGCAAGCACGCAAGGCGCTCAACTATTGCCTGGACTTCATTGCTGTCGATAGTTAGCCACGGCGTTCTTTCCGGATTCCATCCGCTGTCTGCATCACTGAGTTCTTCGTCTACAAAGCAGCGGACCAGATCCTGCTCGACTGCTTCTAGGCGCGTTTCATCGTTGGGAGAGTTGCCGTACAGGCAACTCACGGCATAGCGGGAAGCAACGTGCGTTACCGCAACCTCCACGTTGAGGCGCTCTCTCCCTGAACTCAGCTCGACACGATAGGAGTTAGCCTGTAGGGCCGGATGTCCTCCCGAGTCTTTGCATATGCCGGCATACGAAATGTTTTTAATGGTCCAGATTGGGTCCACAGTCATGCCTCCAGATACCTCTTTTTCTGCCCCTAACAGGCCAAACCAGTACTCAGCCTTTAAGCGTGGGCTAACGCGCTACGCGACTTTGCCGCCCGCTCATGCGCCCACTGTGCGATGTCGGCCATACCCGCAATGGCAGCACCCACTTCCTGGGCTGTGTTGAAAGCGCCGATCGAGAATCGCACGCCACCGTCTCTCTGGAGGGTTCCCAGTTGCGTGTGCACCAGCGGTGCGCAATGCAAGCCGGTGCGGGTGGCGATATTGTGGTCCATGTCGAGCATGACTCCAATATCGCCGGGATCGCCCCCCTCCAGGTTCATGAGAATGGTTGGGAGATGGTCTTTCAGGCTGTCGCAACAGTAAAGCTGGATGCCCGCGATCTGCCGTAGGCCATCAACAAGGCGCTGCGCCAGTTGCATCTCGCGTGCATGTACGTTCTCAACGCCATTCTCCTCCGACCACTCCTGACCGGCCCACAACGATGCCACCCCGACCATGTTCGGAGTGCCGTACTCAAGTCGCCACGGATACTCATCAAGGTGGAACGGGTGGATAGACCGAACACCGGTACCGCCGCTGCGCACTTGCTTGACTTCTACGTGCTTGCGAATGCACAGCCCGCCGATGCCCATGCTTCCCATGAGAGCTTTGTGGCCGGTGAATGCGACAACGTCAATGTTCATCTCCTTCATGTTGATGGGAACGATGCCGGCGGTCTGGGCTGTATCCACGACAAATGTCACACCGCGATCGCGGCAGATTCTGCCGATTTCTGCGATCGGCTGAACTGTGCCAATCACATTTGAACCGTGGTTAACCATCACGAGCTTAGTGTTTGGCCGCATCGCCTTGGCAATATCGTCAGGATCGACAAACCCTGCGCTGTCAAATGGGACAAAGGTTGCTTCGGCGCCATGGTCGCGGACCATATGGTTGACGGGCAGAGTTATGTTCAAGGTTGGTGGTGATGATGTGGTCGCCCGACGAAACTAGTCCATGGATGGACGCACGACAGAGATAAAGTCGCTATCGTCGAAGAAACCACTCCAGCTTAGTCAGCACCGACCAGATGAACAACAGGATTCAGCGCTGACAAAGGAGATTCTTGATACCGGGGCAACTGTTTATCAAAACGGCTTCTCGGTTTTCCGCGTCCGGCATACCCAACACTTAGGCCAAATAAAAGCGAAGTTCGAGTAGGCCTTGGAGACAGCTTCTTCGACAGGGAGAACCGCGACATTTATCCCACTTTTCAATCTGACCGATAATCAGCGCTTCAGGCGCAGTCTTATTTGCACTCGTCCGCTAGACGCTTCACGGTCTTGACTTCAAACACTTCCTGCTCGGTTGCGCTCGACGCACCCCCCGCCAGCGTACTATCGGCCATCCTCATCCCCGGCTTGCCAGTCACCTCAATCTGGCGGTCGACCTGATGGCCAAGCTTGTTAACGGCACCGACAAGTTGATGGGTCGTCCCGTTTTCCTCGGTGAGCGTGTAAGTATTGTGCGAGTTCTGCAAACATCCTTGGAGTGTGGGAACGTCAGACGTCTTGCCGGAAGCTTGGCCGGTATCTTGCGCTTGCAACCAGAACGCAGAGATCAGTATCAACAGGGAAAGCATGTATGTCTTTTTCACAAGAAATCTCCTATACAACGCCGTGCGCAGCATCACGTCATCTTACGTGATATCGCGCGATCAACATAGAACGATGATCCCGCAGTTCCGCCTCATTCTTAGATCTCAAGAACTCTGCGAATTGCCTCAATCATAAGGGCGGGAACTCCCAATACTGACGCATGACCTTAAAGTGGTAGAGCCCACCGAAATTCATCTTTATTGAACTATCTTCCGTATTGTCAATGACTTGCGATGAGCCGGAGGTCGCTTCTGCAACTTTCGTCACATGCACTGTGTGTCCTACGTCACATGTAGCTCTGTCAACTCTCCGTTAATTTTGCTCCGGGCCATTCACCAGGTGGACTTTACGCGGTTACTAATCCCAGCGCCTAGGCTTTCCCACCTGACACAGAAATGTGCCCACTCTTGGAGGCGAAATGATGCGAAACTCCTTCCGGTCAAAGGCAGGGTTCTGGGTTGCCACCGCATGTCTTGTGATGGCCGCAACTGCATTTGCTGCCGATTCCACTAATCCAACAGCAGCGCCAGCCACCACGGCTACGGCAACAGCGGCGACCGCAACAGCGGCGACTACCGCTGGTCCCGGCTCTGCAATCAGTCCCTCTCTCGTCGATCTGCTGGTGAAGAAGGGCATTCTCACGAGCGCAGAGGCCAGCAGCCTGCGCAATGCCTCCGGCTCCGCAGCTATGGAGCAGTTGCTCCTTCTGCTGAAGTCGAAGGGCGTGGTCAGCGACACGGAAGCGGCTGAAGTGAAAACCGCAAGCCCGGACGCTGACACCATGCATTCCCTGGTCGATATCGAACCCGGCATGGCTACTGCAAACTTGACCACCGCTTCGGGACAGACCAAGCCCGCGGAGCCAAGTGGCCCCACGGTGATTCCGGCCATCGCGCCATTACGGGTGCTGCCGCTGAATCCGCCCACCAAAGATGGACTGCTGGGCATCAAGCTCGGCTCGGGCGCAATCATGTCGCCCTACGGGTTCATCAAGGCCACCGCAGCGTACGACTCCTACCAGCCCTATGGTGATGACTTCATCAAGCCGTTGTTCTTGGCGGGCGGCACCAATTCCGGCCCGGGTAGCAATCCGGAATTCCACTTGAAGGCGCGTTCCACACGTATGGGTTCCAAGTTCGAGTGGCCTGATATCTCAAAGAACATCACCATCACCGGACAAGTCGAAGCCGATTTCGAGGGCAACTTCAGCGAATCCGACAACCGCAACGTCTCCAGCATTCGCAGCAGCATGCTGTCTCTGCGTCTGGCCTACGGGCGAATCGACTGGACCGTGGCGCCGAATTCGGACGTCTTCTTCGAAGCTGGACAAGACTGGACGATCTTCGGCTCCAGCGCAATGATGAACCTGTTCGAGACCACGTTCTTCGGCGCCTACTGGGGCAACGTTTACGAGCGCTCGCCACAGATGCGCCTGGGCCTGGTGCAGAAACTGGGCGGCTCGCGTGATTGGAAGCTCTCACCAGAGTTTGCCATCATGATGCCGTCCGAGGGCAATGTTCCGGGAACCAGAATTACTTGCCCTGCCCCACCTCCGGGTGAGGAGGCTGCGGTTTGTACCCTGGCCAACCTCGGGCTCGCCAGCCAAATCGGATACGGCGAACGCCAGGGAGCCGACAATGCTAAACCGAACGTGGAATCCAGGGTAGTATTGCAATTCCAACTGGATAAAGCTCCCGGCGTGGTTCCTGCGCAGATCCTATGGAGCGGCTTCTACAGTGGCCGGCAGATGACTGTGCTCTCCTCAGGCGTTCCGGCGGCCTATGCGTCGGCGTTTCCAAACGGCGTCGACCTCAACAGCAACGGTTATGGCAATCAGATAGCAGTCTCGCTCCCAACCCGCTGGGCGACAGTTGTGGCCAGCGGCTACATGGGAGCTGACCTGAGGTTCATGTTCGGTGGCCAGACTCTGTCGTACTACAACCAGGCGGCTGGGTTGACCAATGTGGCGGACGGCTTCGGCGTCGACTACAATGCTGCGGTTTTTGGCACTAACGCGGCTGGGCATGCCGTCGTTGCGCCGCAACTGCCAGTGCGCGGCTACGGCGGATTCGTTCAAGCCGGATTCCCACTCTCGCGCTGGTTCAACGCTGATCCAAAAGGCAGAAATGCCGGATGGCAAGCTTACTTCGAATACGGTATAGACGCGGACAATGCCAACGACTTCTATCATGCGAAGGACATTGGCGCGGACGGCGGCGGCCCCATCAAGAGCACCATCAAAGCCGCGACCATCTTCTACAAGATGAATCCCTGGGTGCAGTTTGGCTTTGAAGAGAGCGATTACGAGAGCTTTGCTGTGCCCGCAACCACCGGTAAGGATATTGGCGTCTGCAACGCCACCAAGGTCGGCAATAAGCCAACCTGCAACGCAACCGACTGGCGTACGGAGTTCGGTCCAGTATTCACCTTCTAACCCGGAACCACTTGACCAATGGGCGGCCCGCATCAGCGAGCCGCCCTTTTTCTTTGCCTGAACGCCTTAGGGAAGCTCTGATTAAGCTGGGTTTTGAAGGGGACGGCCTTCAGGCCGTCCGTAAAACGCCCCCTATGCGAATGGGCTTTAGCCCCTGAGGGAACACCAACTGGCTTGATCAGAGCTCCCGTAGGTTTATTCGGGCAGGACTTCGCCCCGGGTTTCTACTGCAAAGGGAATGACCAGTAGTCCGATGCCAAATGCAATCGCGGTGAACGCAACCGGTTTGCCCAGTGTCCCCATGTGGTTGACCAGCCCCCCGATTGCAAAGTTGACTCCAGCGGCCAGGAAGCGTCCGAACGAAGTAGTAAATGCAAACGCGGTCGCGCGCACCGTAGTCCCATATTGCTCCGGCAGCCAAAGAGTGAAAACGGCGAAGTTGCCGCCGAAGAACCCCAGAAAGAACAGTACCGCGATAAACGGATGGAGTCCTCCTTGCGGCAGGTGGAATGCCCAGCCGAAACTGAGCAGGATGCAGATTGCCATCCCCAGAAAGTAAAAGGCGAGAGTTCGTTTGCGGCCGAAGCGTTCGGCCAGCAACGGAACTGCCAGGCATCCCAGAATCGTGCCCAGCGACAGTAAGCCCATGCCGAGCGAAGACGTGCGTACAGCTTGCGGCTGCAACATTCCGGCGCGCTTCGCTAAGTAGATAATTGCCGTCGGCGCGTAAACCGCAGCCGCCCAAAGTCCGCAGATGGCCGCAGTCAGCAGCACGGTGTTGACCACCGTCCGTCGCCTGTACACAGGACTGAAAATCTTGCTCAGGGAAGAAAGTCCACCGGCGGTTTTGACCTTGGCTTTTTGTTGCCAGCGTTCGGGCTCCTTTACCCGGAACAGAACCATGAAAGCCACGATGACTGGAGTCATGCCGCACCAGAACATGGCACGCCACCCAAAGTGCGCTCCCACGGTGTAGTTCAGGGCCGAAGCCAGAAAGAAGCCGGCGTAATAGCCAGTCTGCAGATATCCCGCGCCCATCTTGCGACGATCTTCCGGCCACGCTTCGGCAACGTAGGTGCCCGCCAGCGCCCATTCGCCGCCAATCCCAATGCCCGCCAACAGGCGGAACAGTCCCAATTGCCATACCGTTTGCGACATCGCGGCAGCGCCCGTGAAGATCGCATAAACGAAGATGGTCGCAGCGAGCACCCGCGTGCGGCCAAACTTGTCGGCGATCGGGCCCCAGATTAGCGACAGTCCCCATCCCACCAGGAAGAGTGCGAACAGAACCGATCCCGTGTATCCGACCGTCGCAGGAGTGGCTTTTATGCCGGACTTCGGAAGCAGTTCAGTAAGTGCAGGGCTGAGGACGAGGGCATAGATCACCGAATCCATGCCGTCCAATGTCCACCCAGTCCAGGCGCCCCAGAATCCAGTGATCTGCTGGCGTGAAAGCTCGGTGTGAGTTAAAGGTCCGGGAAGCGCGGTTGCGTTGTTCGCCATGATGTCCTCCTCTGCAGGCGAGTAGGCAAAAAAGACATCTAAGCTGCGTGTCATGAGCTGCGAGACAGCTCAGTGATCGAAGCGTGAGGGCTTAGGTCACGATTACAGCTTCATGGGCGCGCGCAGAAGCATACCACGGCATGACAAAAGTGCACGAAAAAGCTGCGCAAAAAGGAAGCGCTCCATCGGCCGGGATGGAGCGCAGCACAACGACTGTCACGGTGCTTAATTCGCATCGCCGGCCTGGACAGTCGCTTCGGATGCGGCGCTGCTATTTGCCGTAGCGCTCGGCGTGGTGTTGGTTGGATTCGGCGCACTCTTGGCCTCGGATTTCGAGATTCGTTTTTGCTGAGGCTGGTAGTAGTCGTTGCATTGGTACTCCGGATACGAGCTGCAGCGCTGCGCGTAGTCGACGGCTTGGTCATAGGTTTTCAGTTGGCAGGCCCTCAGGGCGGCGAGACTTGACCAGCACGCATCGTCCTGCGGGTTGGGCAGACTGGTTTGTGCTGACACGGTTGCCACGGAAACTAACAGCAGAGCACCGATCGTAACAAGCTTCAGGGTTTTCATAATCGTCCTCCTTGCGAGATATAGGATTTCGCTGGCCCGCAATTCGCATGGACAACTTGTCCTCGTTTTAGGCTAACTTTCGAGGAGGATTTTTATTCCCACGGGTGTTGCGCATGTGTCAGGCGCGAGGGGCAGCGGCTAGCGCTTCTACCCTGGAAGCTAGTTCCGAAGTAACCGGGATGGCAATTCCGTACTGTGCCGCGCCACGAAGAACGGGACCGGCGATGCCATCCAGTTCCAGCCGCAGTCCGGCAGCCAGATGCTTCGCCATGGAGCTACGCATGGTAGGCAGCGATTTATCGAAGACAGCCTGTATCTTCGCCATGTCCACTTCTGCCCCGGACGCCTTGGCGACCGCGCACGCTTCAGCAAGGGCAGCATCCAGCTTGGCCTTCCATGCCGGGTCAGCACGGATCTCACCCAGGTTCTTACCCGAAGCTGAAGTTACCAAAGCGAACGGCTCCAGAAAGCAGAGTTTGCCCCACAGCAGGCTCAGCTCGTCCGCGACAAACTTGCAGGTAAATCCTATCTCGCTAAGGCGCTGGACTACGCCTCCCAACACGGGCTTGCCGCTGGCTGCAATGTTCAGGAGAACGGGTGATCGTTGCACAAAGCGACCCAATGCCAGTTGCTCGGCCTCGACGGCTATGGTTGCGGGAACTACGCGATCGCTTCCGAAACGCGCCCGCAAGACCGCAACATGGTCCACTCCATTGAGCAGCGGCACGATCATTTTGGGTGTCGCTTCAACCGTCGCCAGTGCCGCTTCCAATTGGTAAGTCTTGGTTGCTATCCATAGCACATCTGCGGGCTTGGTTAGTTTGTCCACAACCTTTGCTTTTGCAGCGAGCGTACCTGAAGGCCGCTCCAGCGTAAGGGTTTCGGGGTACTCCGACAGCTTCTCTGGGCGCACGATCAGCGTGACATCTTCGCCGAGCGACGCCAGCGCAGTGCCGATGAGCCCGCCAATCGCTCCCGCTCCTAGGATTGCATGAACCATCCTGATTTCCTTTATCAGTGCTATTTCGATTTGATACCGGGACAGTTGAAAGGGCGCAGCGATGGTTCTAACTGTCGGGCTCGCCGCCGGCAGTTCGAAACAGCGTCGCTATCGCAGGCTTTACCGTCTTTCCCATCGCATTGCGTGGAAGCGCATCCAGTACAAGTAATCTCGACGGCAGTTTGTGTGGCGCCAGAAAATCCTTGGCCCAGGCGCGGAGCGATGGCAGATCGAGACCATCCTCACCCTTCAACACCACCGCAGCAGCGACGCGCTCGCCCCACTCCCGATCAGGGACGCCGACCACTGCGCACTCCGCAACCGCGGGATGCGCGCGCAGCGCCTCCTCAATCTCCAGCGCGGAGACCTTGTGGCCGCCGGTCTTCAGGATGTCGACATTGGTCCGGCCAAGAATGCGATAAACACCCTTCTCGATGACCGCAGTATCACCTGTGCGAAACCAGCCATCGCGGAAGGCATCGCTGCTCGCGTCAAGCTTGCCCCAGTATTCCGCAAACACGCTTGGACCACGGACTTCGATCTCGCCCGGTGTTCCTGGCGCAACCGATTTGCCGTTCTCGTCGACAAGCTGCACTTCGACGCTCGGCAGTGGCTTTCCGACGCTGCCCGGCACGCGCTGGCCGCGCAACGGGTTCGACAAAGCCATTCCGATCTCGGTCATGCCGTAACGCTCCAGTAGCGTATGGCCGCTGATTTCCTTCCACCGTTCCAGCGTGCTCACCGGCAGTGCCGCCGATCCCGACACCATCAACCGCAGCTTGCCACATGCTTGAGTGAGGGCCGCGCGTCGCTCCGGAGAAGCTGCTTCCCAGGCCGCGATCAGCTTCACGTAGATCGTTGGGACTGCCATGAAAAGTGACAAGCTGCCGGACGCGATCTGGTCCCACACGGCATTTGCGTCGAAGCGCGACATCATCTCGCACGTTGCGCCCGACCACAACGCACAAGAAACTACATTGATGATTCCGTGCACGTGGTGCAGCGGCAAGAACAGTACGATGCGATCGTCCGCCGACCACTCCCACGCTTCAACCAAGCTCATGACTTGCGCGGTAATGTTGGCGTGGGTTGAGACCACCCCTTTCGGACGGCTCGTGGTGCCGCTGGTGTAGAGAATCATGGCTCGGCGCTGGCCGGCGATGTGGGGCAATTCCGCTGGTTCGCATGCCAGAAGCTGATCGCAAGACATTGCTCGGATACCGCGCGCAGTTGCAAGCGCCGCCAGCACTGTTTCCGCCAGGGCGTCGTACACCAATGTCGAAGCCTTGCTGTCGTCGATGAAATATTCCAGCTCAGAACTTGGAGAGCTGAGCGGCAACGGGACCGCGACGCCACCGGCGCGCCAGATGCCCCACTGCACCGCGACCCATGGGAATCCCGGCGTCACCAGAAACGCCACGCGTTCTTCGTCAAGGTTTCGGCGGCCAGAGAGCAACGCCGCCGCCACACGCGACGACGCATCGAGCAATTCGCTGTAGGTGAAGGAGCCCTGAAAATCCACGACAGCTGTGCGTTCGCCACGCTGTTCGGCACGAGCAATTAGCGGAAGATGGCTGGTGCGGCTGATCACAGGCAGACTTTACGTCGTATGGACGTCATTGTCCACATAGTCTTGTTACAACAACGGGTGAGCACGCCTTCCGGCGTGCATAAAAGGTCCTTATTAAAGAAAGCCGGCTTCAGCCGCTGAGGTGGGTTCAGCAAAGAGTTACCCCAGCAGCCACGCAATAGGGCAACTCTATTTCATCGGCGGCACATAGGGAATGTAGTGTGCAAACAACCAGCAGAGGAAAAACACGACCGGGACGTGAACGATCAACTGCAGCATGCCATATCCCACAATGTCCCTGGCCTTCAATCGCAATATGCCCAGCAGAGGCAGCATCCAGAAAGGATTGACCAGATTCGGCAGCGCTTCCGACGCGTTGTAGATCTGTACCACCCAGCCCAAATGCACCTGGTGCAGGTTCGCCGCCTGCAAGACATACGGCGCTTCGATGACCCACTTGCTGCCGCCCGAGGGAATGAAGACGCCGAGCACCGCCGAATAGATCGCTACCAGCAAGGGATACGTGTTGTGAGTGCTGATGGAGGCGAAAAGTTTCGCTAGCGCATCCGCGATGCCTGTCCCCACAATCATTCCGAAGATGACCGCATAAAACGGGAACTGGATCAACACGCCACCGGTTGCGGGAATGCACTCCGCTACCGCACGCATAAAACGTTTTGGACGCCAATGCAAAAGCAGTCCAACGGTGATGAACATTAGGTTGTAGGTATTGAGATCCAGAGCCGCCAGCGCGCCCTGGGGCGAAGTGCGGAACACGTCGACCAGATACCAGCACAAGAGTGCGGCCACCAGGATCGTCAGCAGCGGACTGTATTCCAGCCACTCGCCCGGCTTGCTTTTGGGCTCCAGAGCGGAGCGAATGGGTTGGTATTCGATGCCGTAGGATTCAGCGGTCCTGGCGTTCTCCGCGGACGGCGTGGACAAGTAGCAAATCAGCACCGATAGCGTAATCAGGATCGCGGTCGTCGCAACGCTCTGCCACAGGAACAGAGTTTGGGTGAGCGGGATCAGGCCGCTGATGCTGAACAACGAAGCAGGAATGGAAGACTTGGTCGCCATCAGCATGGCGGCCGAGGAAGACAACCCCATCGCCCACACAGCTCCCAGTCCGAGATAGGCAGCAGCGCCGGCAGCGCGGTAATCCATTCCCTTGACGCGATGAGCCAGCTCGCGAACAAACAGTCCGCTGAAAATCAGGCTCAAGCCCCAGGAGATCAGCGAGGTCAGCATCGAAAACAATGCCACCATCGCGACCGCTCCCTTCGGCGTCTTTGGAATTCCGGCCAAGGCGCGGATCAGGCGATAGACAGCGGGCGTCGAGGCCACGACGTATCCACCAATGATGATCATCACCATTTGCATGGTGAAGGGAACCAGGGCC
>Ga0181526_10001830_pt1 | contig 19555 bp, 15 predicted proteins | sample PEATcosm2014_Bin_35_FD_119750 | JGI IMG/M metagenome (GOLD analysis project Ga0181526, IMG submission 119750) | Peatland microbial communities from MTU Mesocosm Facility, Houghton, MI, USA - PEATcosm2014_Bin06_30_metaG | ecosystem: Environmental > Terrestrial > Soil > Wetlands > Peat | place...
AGCTAATCCGAGGTTATAGTGCGCTTCCGCGTAGGAAGGCTTCAGATGAACAGCCTCCAGAAATTCCGATTTTGCGGCGCCGTTGTCGCCCGCTTGCAACAGCGCCAATCCGAGATTGTTATGGGCTTCAGCGAAACCCGGATCGCGATGCACAAGTTCCCGGAAAACGCTGATAGCGCCTGCCGTGTCGTTTTTCTGACTCAAAACCAAGCCTAATTGAATACGCGCATCCGTGTACTTGGGATCAAGGCTCAGGGCATCGTTTAACTCGCGAACTGCATCGTCGAGTTGTCCCGATTGTGCCAAGGCAAGGCCGAAATTATAGTGCGCCTCGGGAAGATCAGCATCAGACATTACCGCCTGATGAAACTCCTGAAGTGCGCCATCACGGTTGTCCTCGCGCCAGTAAAGAAGTCCGAGGCTGGTGTGGACTTGAGCGTAGTCGGGTTTCAATTGCAAAGCCTTGTCGTAGGCTTTCTTGGCACGCGCGTAGTCCTGTTTGCGGTCCCACGTGACGCCTAGATAGTAGTAGCCGGTCGGCAACTCGGGGCTCTGCTCGATTGCATTTTGAAAGAACTTCAGTGCTTCATCCAGTTGTTGCTTCTTCAGAGCGTCCACGCCCTGAAGAATAAGAAGCTTAGCTTGTGCGAGTCGGGCGCGAAACTCGTGAAGTCCATTCAACTCATCCAGTTCCTTATGTGCGGCAGCGGTATCTCCTTGGGAGCGGAGAGCGATCCCAAGGCTATAGTGAGCCTTCTCGAAATCGGGTTTCAGTTCGATGGCTCGCCGAAATGCGGCGATGGCGCCGGAGATATCACCTCCAGCGTTTAGTTCCATACCGAGGTCATAATGGGCATTGGGATCCGTAGGATCGAGTTCCACAGCCTTTCGGAAGTTGGCGAGCGCTCCCTTGTGATCACCCAGACGCCGCAGAGTTATGCCCAGCATCACATAAGCGTGCGGCAGCTTCGGATCCAGACGCAAAGCAGCGCGAAACTGAACAGCAGCGGCATCCAGCTTGCCGAGCTGGCCTTCGACTTGCCCCAACTCAAAATGCATTTCCGCGGACGGCTTCAGCGCAACCGCACGGTCGAGCTCGCGTTCTGCAGAGGGAAAATCATTCTGGTCAGAGTAAACATGCGCGAGGAAACGGTGCGCATCAGCATTGGAGGGCTCGCATTCCACCGATTTGCGTAGCTCTTTGAGGGCGCCTGCCTGATCATGAAGCTCGTATAAAGCTGCCCCCAAACCATAGTGGGCCTCGCCCCAAGTTGGTTTGAGGCGAACGGCGGCCTCGAACTCTTCGACAGCCTGCTTGGTCTCGCCTTTGTATGTCAACGCGAGCGCCAAGTCGTAATGAGTGAGAGCATCGTTCGGCTCCAGATCTAGTGCCTTGCGGTAAGCGGCGATGGCTTCATCCCACGATTTGGAATGAGCGAATGTACTTGCCTGCTGACGGTAGACCTGGGCCGTCTGAGCCAGCGACGGTCCTGCGTAGGCAAGACTGAGAATGAGGGCAGACACGATTGGCAAGAGCCCACCACGGTGAATGATCAAATCCGTCGAGCCAGACTTCATCGAAAGACAGCCTAACATGCGCGCGGAAGTCAGGCGAGGCTCCGAGGGAACGGCCCTATCGGATGGCTCGCCTGGTTTACGCTGCTACCAGTAGAATTTTGCGCTGACCTGCCCAATGCGCGGATCTCGCGCCTGCGTCACAATGCCGAAGTTTGTGTCACTGATGTTTCCATCAGGATTCATAAATTGCGCGTGGTTGAAAATATTGAAAAATTCGAAACGCACATCGAACGCGAATCTCTCATTAATCGCGGTGTGCTTCAACATGCCGAAGTCCGTTTGATTAAACCCTGGACCGAAGAAAAATCTCCGATTTGCGTTTCCAAACGACCCGGGTGTCGTGTTCACCGCAAAGGCGCTCGGCAGGAAGTAACATCCCGTGGTCGTCGGACACCCGGCATTCGCGTTGCGCGGGTTTACGGTCTGCACCGGACCCACGCGATTCGGCATATCCGTAGAGGAGCTGCCGTAAAGCGAATAATCACCACTCCCCTGGTTCAACTGGACCGGGAATCCGGTCGCGAATCGTGTGATTCCCTGGATTTGCCAGCCCTGCGTCAGGCGTTTCGGTGCGTTCCCGAAAGCGCGATCGAACGGGACGGCCCAGATGTAACTTGCCACGAAGTTGTGCGTGATGTCTGTCGACGACAGTCCGCGACTCCATTTTGGATTTATGAAATTCACCAAGTCGCCGAACCCCGAAGCATTGTCCAGGGCCTTCGCAAAGGTATACGCGGCCAGGAACGTCACATCATTGGCCTTACGTTCCACGGTGATTTGGCCGGCATTGTAAATGGAATTGGCGGTCATGAGTGTATTCGTGTTGCCGTAGCCATAACACACCAGCGTCGCCGAACCCGGGCAGTAATTCGTGGTTGAAAGCGCGTACGGATATGAGCTGCTGCGAAGCCGGGTGCCGTAAACGCATCCGGGCAGGGGCGTCGGGCTCGCTGTCGTACAAGGGACGGTTGCTGACGGGAGCTGGAAAACGTCATTCTCCGCACCAGGTCCGCAGCCGGTTGTTTGTGCAGTGACGTCAAATGCTCCCTCCGCTGTCAGTTGCTGGCACAGAGCCGGGTTGCCCGCGTTGGCTTCGTCCTGCGCGATCAGCCGGTGCCCCGCAGTCCCGACATACGCCAGCGTCAGCACCGTTGATCGAGTTAGCTCCCGCTGAATGGAGAGATTGAAGTGCTCCGCGTAAGGCAGCTCATTGTGAATGTTATAACCCGGAGAATAGTTGATGGGCTCGAAAACCGAGAAGTTTATTTCCTTATTCGCGGGATTCCCTGGAAGTGGCAGCGTGTACGGAAAACGCTGTCCCAGCGATTGCCCGCTCGATCGAATTAAGAACGGTTCGTTAAACATTACCGACGCCGGAGACTGCCAATACAGGCCGAACGGCGCGTCGGCCACTTCGTAGAATAGATTTAGGTCTTCAATCGAGGTGTAGTAGATCCCATAGGCTGCCCGGATACTGCTCTTTCCCGGGCCGCCGAAGATCTTGCCCAGAATTCCGTCCGAAAAGCCCGGGGAGTAAGCCAGACCGATTCGAGGCCCGAAATTGTCGTAGCGCGTCGGAGCCAGCGTCTTGGGAATTCCAGGGTCGCCCGGGAATATGAGCCCTTCAGGCGCAAGTGGAAACACCGTGGACTGCATTCCTGGAACCCAGGTCTGGATCTTTCCTTGGGTGTCGTACCACGGTGTGCTCACTTCCCAGCGCAAACCCAGATTCAGTGTCAGATTCTGAGTTACCTTCCAGGAATCCTCCGCAAACGCACCACCATACTTCGTTCGGGAATCCAACACCTGTTTGGCAGCCTGGACGTATGCAGCTCCGCAGGATACGCAGGTCGCACCTAAAAGGAAGTCCGCCATGTCCGATCCAGTCACCGAGCCGTCAAATGTGAATTGTCCGTTCGGGCTAGCATAGTTCCGTTCGTTTACCTGCAAGTAGCGGAACTCCCCTCCAACTTTCCACGTATGTTTCCCCGCGCTCTTCGAAAACACGTCACTCACCGTGTATGTCGTGTTCGGCTGGAACGTATTTAAGGTCGGCACGCCAATATTTAAGCCGATCAGGCTAAGGGTGACTTGCGGCATATACTCCTGATATCCCGGCAGCGACGCAATGCCCAGTGTGTCTGCTCCCGTCACGAAACCAAGCGATGACAGGCTCGCGAAACTTCCCGCCGGATTGTCCTTGTGCAGCACGTTCCGAAAGACGGTGGCCCGCACTTCGTTGACCGCCGTGCTTCCGATAGTCTTCGTATTGCTCATCACAAACTGCTGCGCCCGCGCGGGTGTGATTGTCGGGAACCCGGGCACAGTAGCGAATCCAGCAAGCGCGTTGTCGACATTCGAGTTGTCGTAGCCGTAATACCACGACCAGTTTCCGGTCAGCCTGTTGTTGAAGTCCACCCGTTCTCCGATTTTGTCGTCGTTGGCTATGTTTCTTTGGCTGTTGTTCGAATAGTTGTTCACGGCGCCAGACAAAGTCGGTGACGGTATGTACCCAAGAATGTGACTAGTTGGCGATGCCCAAGCCTTCTGCGGAATCAGGCCATTAGGAAAGACGCACGCGGTGGGCGTTGCGGTTGTGGAAACGTAGTTAGTCGTGGTACAGCCAGTAAAACTGTATGGCTCTCCTTGTACCACCGCGTAACCCACGCGTTGCGACAGCACTTGCGCCCAGTACGGGCCGTCGATTGTGGTCGGGACTGACTTTCCCGCACTGTTTGTCATAGCGAATACGGACGGGTCAAACTGGCCTTGCCGTTCCGCCGACGTCGGTACTGTGACAAGGCCCGTTTCCGCACCTTGCACCTGCCGCGTTCCCTGATAATCCGAAAACCAGAACATGTGGTCCTTCCAGATCGGCCCACCCGCCGCGTAACCGAACTGATTCCGTCGCAGTTCGGATTTTGATGGTGCAAAATAGTTTGTGGCATCAAATGCGTCGTTCCGCAGGAATTCGAAGGCATCTCCGTGAAACCCGTTCGTTCCCGACTTTGTGATCGCGTTCATCACCGCGCCGCTGAATTTTCCATATTCCGCGTCAAAACTGTTCGTAATCAGACGAAATTCTTCCACCGAGTCCAAGTTCGGAATAAATCCGGTGCCCAGGTTCCGCCCTTCGCTCACGTCCCCACCGTTCACCAAGAACGCATTCGCAGTTTCCCGCTGCCCGTTCACGGAGATGTTGCCGGCATTCAAAATGCCCGATACGGGACGGTCGCCGCCGATTGTACTCGCGGTCGCCGGCGCGACGCCTGCCTGCAAGCCCAAAAGGTCGACGTAACTGCGCCCGTTGAGGGGCAGCGCCATCATCTTCTTCGAGTCGATGACGTCGCCAAGCTGAGTGCTTTCCGTCTGCACTTGCATGGCGTTTGCTTCCACGTTGATCACTTCCTGTTGTGCGGAACCGACCTGCAAGGTCAAATCGATTTGGAGTTGGTCGTTGACTTTCACAACGATGTCGTTTTCGACGAAAGTGCGGAATCCACTCGCGGCAACCGTCAGTTTGTAATTGCCTGCGGGGAGGGCGAGGATGTGATAGGAACCGTCCGCGCCCGTGGTCGCTTGGTATTTCAGATTGGTTTCCACATTCGTGATGGTGATTTGCGCGCCGGCGATCGCGCCTTGCGATGCGTCGCGGACGACACCTTGAATCGACCCGGTTACGTCAGCGCGAGTTACTGCAGCATAACTAACTAGTATTAAAGCGATTGAAATGAACGAGATGGCGTGCCTGAAGCGAAGAAGCATGGATCACCCCCGAATGGGCGGGGAGTGTAGGACGAACCGCAATCGAAGTCAAGCAGTTCTCAGTGCTGAAAAACTACTGACTTAAATCACTACATATCCAGCGCGTTTTTGGGCTGTGTGCTATGGCAATGCAAAGGTGAAAATGTCGCTGCCCGCGGCAATGGCCACATACTGTTTAGAATTGACCGCATAAGTCATCGGGGAGGCGCTGATGTTCTGCCCGGTATGGAAATGCCATAAGGGGTTTCCGGTAGCCGCGTCCACGGCCTCGAACGACCGCGCGTCATCGCCGAAAAAGACCAGTCCCCCAGCAGTGGTCATGACGCCAGCCGATGAGTGGCCGTCGCCGGACTGAACGTAGCGCCAGACGGGCTTATCCCCATCGATCGAGTAAGCCAGAAGAATTTTCTGGTTCTGGTCACGGTCACTGTGGCGAACTCCGGTAGCGTAGTACATCTGGCCAGGCACAAATTTTTGGGCTCTGGCCATATAAATATCGCAACTCTCCAGCGCCACGAAATAAATGAGGGATGTTTCGGGATTAAAGGCTGGCGCGTGCCAGTTGGTAGCTCCTACCATGCCTGGACAAATGCGGGTACCGGTTTCGTTCGGTTTGAGATCTGTTCGAATGGGGCGGCCTGCTGCATCAATCCCAATAGCCCAGTTTAGCTTCTCGGCAAAACGAGTTGCCGATAGAAAATTGCCGTTGGTGCGATCGAGTACGTAAAGAAAACCGTTCCGGTTAGCCTGCACCACGAGCTTCCTTGGCTGACCTTTGAAATTCGCATCAACCAGCATGGGCGTTTCAACCGCGTCGTAATCGAAAAGATCATGCGGTGTGAACTGGAAATACCACTTCAGTTTGCCGTTGTCGGGATCAAGAGCCAGCAGGCAGTCGCTGTAGAGATCATCGCCTGGGCGCGAATCTCCATCAAAGTCTGGCGCCGGATTGCTAGTGCCCCAGAAAATGGTATTGAGTTCCGGATCAAAGGTACCGGGCATCCAGGTTGTGCCGCCACCAAGTTTGTAGCTTTCTCCAGGCCAACTGGAGGAACCGAATTCTCCTGGGCCCGGAATTGTCCAGAAGCGCCAGGCCTCCTTTCCAGTTTCGGCATCGTAGGCGGCGACAAATCCGCGTACGCCGTCATCTCCACCTGAAGTACCGACGATGACTTTGTCCTTGACGACTAGGGGCGCGCTGGTTGCACCGTAGTTCTTGTTTCCGTCCGTGTAAGCAACATCCCAGATCAGGTGACCCGAGCGAGCATCCAGGCAAAGCAAATGTGCATTGTCGGTTTCCATGTAAACTCTGGTGCGCCAGACGGCGACGCCACGATTGTGATGTTGCGAGGCATCATCAATAAGCCCTTCGGTGATAGGGCGCGAATAGTGCCACAAGGTTTGACCTGTTTGCGCATCGATCGCGTACGCATCGTTGGCGGAAGTGACGATCATGATCCCATCCACGACTACAGGCGTCACTTCAAGGTGATTCGAATTCGACACGTGAAAGGCCCATTGGGCGCGGAGTTGCGCGACGCTGTTGACATTGATTTCACGAAGAGCGCTGTAACGGCGGCCCGTATAGTCACCATTGTAAGAGAGCCAGTTCGCCGAAACTGGCGCCGACGACAATTGTGCTGATTGCACATCAATTCGCGTGGAGAGGGAAACTGTTTGGGAATTCTGAGCAAACAGCGCCGTCATCTTGAGAATAAAAAACAAAAAACAAACCGAGAATCGTTGCCATTGAGCCATCGCTGGAGTGTCTGTCCTTAGCAATTTGGAAACTGACCGACCAGGCCGAGCGATACACAGGTCGAGTCGAGGTGGGAGTTCATATACTATAGGATAGAGTCCTGAGACCAGAGGTTTTCCACGGTCGCCAAATCCGTTTGCCACACCTTTCAAATCCAATTTCGCAATCAGTGGCTGTGATGTAGACTCTACGTGAATGTGTGGTACGAGGATTCGGCTTCATAGGGCCTCGAGAAGAGCGCCAAGATCGGTTCATTGCCAATCGTATGACTGGGCGGACAAGCGAACCGGCTTACAAAGATGCCCTCAGCATGATCTTTACGGTGCCTGAAGGATGAGCTTGCTTCTTCCCCGGCGGCGTTTTCTCGGCTCGTCGGTTGTATCCTTTGGCGCAACTTTGCTCGAAGTGTTAGCGACGCCCCTTTGGAAATGGAATCGTGGCGCGATCTTCGAGGCGAACTCTCTGCCGAGTGCCCTCGCTCCCCCGAATGTCCTCTTTATCGACGTGGCCAAGAAAGCGGGCCTCACGATTCCTAACGTCTGGGGTGGGCTGGATCACAAGCAATTTATCGTGGAAGCCAAGGGCGGAGGCCTTGCATTCTTCGACTATGACGGCGACGGCTGGCTCGATATCTATCTCACCAATGGATCCCGCCTTGACGCCAAATGGGCAGCTGGTAAAGCGGCGCCCACATCTCATCTATACAAGAACAACCGTGACGGCACGTTTACAGACGTAACGGAACAATCCGGAATCGCCAGGACCGGCTGGCAAATGGGTGTATGCGTGGGGGACTACGACAATGATGGATGGGACGATCTGTTTTGCACTTTTTGGGGACATAACATCCTCTTCCACAACAACGGTGACGGCACCTTCACGGATGTGACGCGCAAGGCGGGGCTCTACAATGAGAACATCCGTTGGGGATCCGGTTGCACTTGGCTCGATTATGACCGCGACGGGCTACTCGATTTGTTCGTCTGCAATTACCTGAAATTCGATCCGAAAACCACCCCTGCAGTTGGTTCTTTGGCTTCCTGCCAGTGGAAAGGTATTCCGGTGATGTGCGGGCCCCGTGGGCTTACCGCTGACACCAACACTCTCTATCACAATAATGGCGATGGCACGTTTACCGATGTTTCCGAGAAGGCGGGAATTCTTAAGGTCGGCCCGCGGTACTCCCTCACTGCGGTGTCCTACGATTTCGACAACGATGGCTGGCCGGATATATATGTTGCCGTAGATTCGGAACCCAGCCTCATGTTCCATAACAATCGCGATGGCACCTTCAAAGACGTCGCCATCGCGGCGGGGTGCGCGTACAACGAAGAAGGCCAGGAGCAGGCCGGAATGGGGGTGGCGGTCGGAGACTATGATTGCGACGGTTGGCTCGACATTTTCAAGACAAACTTTGCGGAAGATTCCTCCAATCTTTATCACAACAACGGCGACGGAACTTTCACGGATAAATCGCTTGCCTCCGGTGTCGGCACCAATAACCAGTACGTGGCTTGGGGTTGCGGTTTCATTGATTACGACAACGATGGATGGCTGGACATTCTGCAAGTGAACGGTCACGTCTATCCGGAAGTTGATTCGCATGGCATAGGGGAGACGTTCAAGAATCCGCGCCTGGTGTATAGGAATTTCGGCGGCGGAATATTCAAAGACGTTTCTAAGGAGTTGGGACCTGGGATTAGCGAACGTTTTTCCAGCCGGGGGGCGGCGTTCGGCGATTACGACAACGACGGGGATCTGGACGTGTTGATTCTGAACATGAACGATGTGCCATCCCTGTTGCGAAACGATGGCGGCAATGCGCGGAACTGGATCAAGCTCAAACTGATAGGAACGAAATGCAATCGAACGGCGATCGGTGCGCGTGCGCGCGTCGTTACTGGCAATCACTCGCAGATCGACGAAGTTCACGGCGGATCGAGCGTGATGTCACAATCCGACCTGCGTTTGCACTTCGGCCTCGGCCAAGCCCATGTTGTTGACGCCATTGAAGTGAGGTGGCCCACAACGCAGGAGATCGAACGCTTCACACAAGTGAAGCCAAACCAGATTCTTACTATCCGTGAGGGCAGCGGCATCGTGGAAACATTCAAGCCGAAGGCGAAAGTAACGCTAAAGAGGCCGTACGGCGGGAAAGAACCGCCCGACCTGGCCAAGTCCTTCTTTCGCACTCTCCGACTGCACGGATGAACGGCTTCATTTATCCGCGAAGGTCCTATGTCGGCCTTGATTTCGATTGTGAACGGCAACACCATATCCTGTTGAAATCACGGGCCGACAGAATTTTGGCGAAAAGAAGGGTGAATGATGTCTCCTACCTCACGACGCAGCTTCTTAAGGTTGGCTGGTGGCAGTGGAATCGCCCTTTCGACTTGGACAGAATTCCTGGACGCGAGTCAATTGCCGGGACAATCGGCAAGTGGGCCTCCGGGCGGGCAGGAGAAAGACTTTTCGAATGTAATGGCGATTGCCGCCCATCCCGGCGACGCTTTTTTTACCATGGGTGCTCCGGTGGCTGTTGCTGCTCACTTTGGCGGGCAAGGCTCTTTGCTTAGTCTCTCCTTGGGAGAGAAGGGGTCTCCATCAATTCCCGCCGAACAATATGGGGCAACTCAGCGGGAAGCGTCACAGAAGGCTGCAGCGTTGATCGGTGCAAAAGCTCTATTCCTTCCGTACCGCGACGGAGAAATTCCAATAAATGACGAGGCAAAATTTTCTGTCTGTGATTTGATTCGACAATATAAACCTTTGACGATCGTAACTCACTGGAAAGGAAGTTGGCATAAGGACCATCGCGCCTGCTATGACATTGTCGAGGATGCCGTATTTTACGCAGGGCTTCCTGCCTTCGTTCGGAAAGAACCGGCCCATAGAATAAGGAAACTGTTTTTCGCTGATAACTGGGAGGATGCCAGTGGCTTTGTCGCGGACACCTATCTGGATATAAGTCCCGTATTCGATCTCTGGTTGCATGCGTGTAGCGTATTCCCCATGTGGCGAGGCGAAACCGGATTCCGGTACAACGATTACTATGGAAGCCTTGCCGTTGCCCGGGGCTGCTTAAGCAATTTCAGTCACGCCGTCGCATTGATGTCGCCGGAGGAGCAACACGTCCAACATATTCGCACACCATAGTGCAGTGCGATTATTATCTCTCGAGACTTTTCGGTAACCGAATCGTAGCCTTGGTAACGGCGCCGTATGGCATCCCCCCGACGACCCAGAACCTTGAAGCACAAGTCTTGACTAAATCTCACATTAGACATAGTCTAACTTGTTGATGGACGCCAAGGCGATTAAACGGACTTTCAACGGCAGCGGGTTGCGGTGCACTCCCCAGCGCTATGCCGTTATGGCATTCTTGATGGAACACAACAGTCATCCCACGGCTGCGGAAATCTTCGAAGCTGTGAATCATGTGGATCCACGATCCTCGAGGGCTACGACTTATAACAATTTGCGGGACTTGGTGCAGGCGGGATTGGTACGTGAAGTCGCCATCGAGGGTCGCGCCGCGCGATTTGATGCGAAAGGCATGCGACATCACCACTTCATCTGCGACCGCTGTGGCAATGTGGAGGACCTCGAGTGGTACAACGTGCCCGGGCCTGCCTCGCGCTCGCTCGGTAAGCGGATGCTTCGCGAATGCGAACTCATTTTCCGCGGGCTTTGCACGAAGTGCGCTCCGCGGCGCACATCCCGTTAGTTTTCGAAGGTGCGTGAGCAAGCGCGGCGAGCAATTGCGTGAGTGCGGAACCGAGAATCAGTTTGAAGTTTGTAATCGTTTTTGACTAATTCGAAGGAAGGTGAACACATGGACAAAGAACTTACTACCTCAGCGGGGGCGCCAACTGAATCCAAGTGCCCGTTTTCTCACGGAAACGCTGCACACACGAACCGTGAGTGGTGGCCGAAGCAGTTGGACCTTAAGATTCTCCACCAGCAGTCCACGCTGTCGAATCCGATGGGCGAGGAGTTCGACTATGAGAAGGAATTCAAGAGCCTAGACCTGAATGCCGTGATCAAGGACCTTCATGCCTTGATGACGGACTCACAGGATTGGTGGCCGGCCGACTTTGGCCACTACGGGGGGCTGTTCATTCGCATGGCGTGGCACAGCGCCGGCACGTACCGCATCGCCGACGGTCGCGGTGGTGCAGGGGCGGGCCAGCAGCGCTTCGCTCCCCTGAATAGCTGGCCGGACAACGTCAACCTCGATAAGGCACGACGCTTGCTGTGGCCGATCAAGCAGAAGTACGGCCGAAAGATCTCCTGGGCCGACCTGATGATTCTCGCCGGCAACGTCGCTCTCGAGTCCATGGGCTTCAAGACCTTCGGCTTTGGCGGCGGGCGTGCGGATGTGTGGGAGCCCGAAGAACTCTACTGGGGTCCGGAACGCAAGTGGCTGGGAGACGAGCGCTACACCGACGATCGTAATCTTGAGAGTCCGCTCGGCGCCGTGCAAATGGGTCTGATCTATGTAAATCCGGAAGGACCGAATGGCAAACCGGATCCCATCGCGGCGGCCAGAGATATCCGCGAAACGTTCCGCCGGATGGCCATGAACGACGAAGAAACCGTTGCGCTGATTGCCGGTGGGCACTCGTTTGGCAAAACCCACGGCGCCGGGGAGGCCGCAAACGTAGGTCCGGAGCCCGAAGCGGCCAGCATCGAGGAGCAGGGCCTGGGTTGGAAGAGCAAGTTCCGGTCCGGCAAGGGAGGCGATGCGATCACTAGTGGCCTGGAGGTTATTTGGACCGAGACGCCGACCAAGTGGAGCAACAACTTCTTCGCGAACCTGTTCGGCTACGAATGGGAACTCACCAAGAGCCCGGCCGGTGCGCATCAGTGGACTCCGAAGAATGGCGCAGGTGCGGGCAAGATGCCGGATGCGCACGATCAGTCAAAGCGTCATGCGCCGTCTATGCTAACCACGGACCTCTCATTACGCTTCGACCCCGCTTACGAAAAAATTTCACGCCGCTTCTACGAGCATCCGGACCAGTTCGCCGACGCGTTTGCCCGGGCGTGGTTCAAGCTGACGCACCGTGACATGGGCCCGATCGTGCGTTATCTCGGCCCGCTGGTTCCGAAGGAGACGCTGTCATGGCAAGACCCGATCCCCGTTGTGAATCATCCGCTGATCGGGGCGCAGGACACTGCTGCTCTAAAGGCGAAAATCCTCGCGTTGGGGCTGTCCGTTTCCGAACTGGTGTCGACGGCATGGGCTTCGGCATCGACTTTCCGCGGCTCTGATAAGCGCGGTGGAGCGAACGGTGCGCGCATCCGTCTGGCGCCGCAAAAGGACTGGGCAGTGAACCAGCCGCCACAGCTGGCGAGGGTACTGCAGAAGCTCGAAGGGATCCAGAAGGAGTTCAACGCTTCACAGACCGGTGGAAAGAAGGTTTCGCTGGCGGACCTGATCGTTCTCGGCGGTAGTGCGGCGATCGAGAAGGCCGCAAAGGCAGCAGGACACAACGTGGAAGTCCCTTTCACGCCGGGGCGCATGGACGCGTCGCAAGAACAAACTGACGTGGAATCGTTCGAGCCGCTCGAACCGAAGGCGGATGGATTCCGTAACTATGTCAATGGCAAGCAGCGCCTATCGGGCGAAGAGCTATTGCTCGATCGAGCGCAATTGCTGAAGCTAACGGCACCGGAGATGACGGTTCTCGTGGGTGGCCTGCGCGTCCTGGGTGCAAACGCCGGGAAGTCCACGCATGGCGTGTTCACCAAGCGACCGGAGACACTGACGAACGACTTCTTCGTCAACTTGCTCGACATGGGCACGCAATGGCAGCCGTCCAACGCATCCAATGGATCTGGAGACGTGTTCGAGGGGCGCGACCGCAAGACGAACGAGCTGAAGTGGACTGGCACCTGTGTCGACCTGATCTTCGGTTCGAACTCCCAATTGCGCGCCCTCGCCGAAGTCTATGCGTGCGCGGATTCGAAGGAGAAGTTTGTGAAGGACTTCGTGGCGGCGTGGACTAAAGTGATGAACCACGATCGCTTCGACCTTGCCTGAGCGCGGCGAAAGAGGAAGCTGTCAAATTCATGCTGTTGACGTAGTTTGGATCGGTAAAACCGAGGGTGTTGCTTTTCCTGGCTTGCGGGGACGCATCGCGCTCCCCCATGCCGCTTTTACCAATTAGAGGCAGCAATTCCATCCGGAAACTACGCCGGGCCAGCAATCCGGTTGCAGGAAGTTTCGTCGTGCTAACGGGTAATCGAACTTGCTGCTCGTACTGATCCCGCTTGTCCATTGTCGAACCTCTCTGTCCGGAAACCAGCGAAATCCCGTAATCGGTGCTGAATGAGGAGGCTCTAGCCGATGAAACAAATGGCCGTAGACCCTATGTCTTTGGGCCGGCCAACTGCACGATCAGAGTATTGGTAGATCAATTCGAGATCGTATCGATCGGTATCGGGTTTGTAGCCACAAAGCAAACCGAATCTGCAGTAGCTCAAAAGAGGGTAATAGTTGTTTCCGGAGCTCCTCAGGCAAGACTCCGATAGCCGGTACACGAGATGCCTCCTAGATTGACGGAGAAGTGGAGTCTCTACAGACGCCCGTGAATAACAAGGAGGATAAATGGCAAACGAAGGTACGAAGAAAGCTCCCGATACAGAAAAACGTCCCCTGCATGACAATCCACGTCACCAGGACAAGGGCAAACAACAACAAGGGGGTCATAAACAAGACCGCAAAGGCCACGAAAAATCAATAAAGTAAACAGAGGTGTCACGCAAGGTCGAGGGCGGTTGAGTCGCCGCCCTCCATAATCTTGATTGATCCTGAGTCTCTGTTCTTTTCTCAGAATGCCTGAAAGAGAAATGCCAGCGAGGCCGCACACATCATTGCAGTTCCCGCCCATCCGAAAATCCGCAAATAACCAGGTAAGACAAAGCTTCCCATGATTCTGCAATCTTGCGTAATCAACATCATCATGGCCATTACAGGTGCTGCCAGAAGCCCATTGATTACCGCCGCGACGAAAAGAGCTTTCATCGGATCCAGATGGGTAAAATTCAGAGATAAGCCGAGGATCATGGCAGCTCCCACGGTGATATAGAATTTCACGGCTTTCCAGGGTTTGACCTCCAATCCCACGCGCCACCGCATTGCTTCGCCTGCGGCATAGGCCGCCGCTCCCGCAAGAACGGGGACAGCTAGAAGTCCCGTGCCGATGATCCCGGCCGAAAATAAAATGTATGCGTAGCGCCCGGCCAGCGGTTCGAGCGCTTTCGCGGCCTCGGTAGCCGTCTGAATATTCGTGTTTCCATGGCCATGAAACATAACGGCGGACGTAAGCATGATGAAAAAGGCCACGAGATTTGAGGCGGCCATTCCCAGATACGTATCCAGCTTGATCCTCCATAATTGCTCGGTGGCCTGTTCTGGGGAGCGAAGCAGTGGTTTCTCGTGCCTCCTGTCTTTCACCTCCTCAGCTTCCTGCGATGCCTGCCAAAAAAGTAAATATGGGCTGATGGTGGTGCCCAGGACAGCGACGAGCATCGTAATGTAATCACCATGGAAACTCCTGACTGGCGGAAGAAACGATTGCCGCAACACGAATGTCCAGGGAACGTGGATGATAAAAACCGTAATAACATATGCAAATAATGAGAGCGAAAGCCACTTCAGATAATTCACGTAACGCGTATACGGGACAAATATCTGTAGAAGAAGAGATGCTATTCCGAGCCATACAATGTGCACCCAACGAGCGCCGCCGCCCAGCATTCGCATTGCTTCGCCCATTGCGCCCAGATCTGCTCCCAGATTGAAAATGGATGAAAACAATAGGAGGAGAACCACCATCACGACCACGGGTCGAGGATAATTCTTGAGCAGGTTTGCGGAAATTCCTTTGCCCGTCACTCGGCCTATCCGAGCGCTAATCTCTTGAACGGCGCACATTAGGGGATAGGAAAAAAGCGCCATCCAGAGGACGCCAAACCCAAATTGTGCGCCAGCCTGTGAGTAAGTGGCAATCCCGCTCGGATCGTCGTCCGATGCGCCGGTGACAAGACCGGGTCCCATCCGCAGAACAGTGGCAAAAAATGAAAAGCGGCGCGACGCAATTTCCGTTTGCCCGTTGACCTGCCGCGTCTGGTCGCACGTGGGGACCAAGCCTTTATGGTGAATTAGATCGGACACGAATGTTCTGAGAGTGCGCGCAGCCCTTCACGAGTCATGTCCGGACCTTCAGGTCCGGCCAAGGATTAGCAAGACGAGGAGTATTACAACAACCAAACCCAGGCCGCTGCTCGGGTAGTAGCCCCAACCGCGGCTATACGGCCAAGTCGGCAGCGCGCCTAAAGCCATCAGTAGCAAGATCACCAAAAGTATAGTCAGCATGTTGTATTCGCCCCGCAGGCAATTTTCTATGACAAGGAAGAATAGAAGAGAACGAACTGCATGCGAATGCGGGCTTTTTACCTCCGTGGCTATTCGAAACCGAAACCGACCAGGACGCAATCAAGTCAAATGTGTAGGTCTCATTCTGGGAAACGTTAGTCGAAGTGGATAGTTCCTCATGGACAAGTCGGAATTGACGGCGAGATTCAGGAAATGAGCCTACGCGATCAAATGATGGAGTGCTCGTTTGTTTTTGCAGCAATTCACGGATGGAACTTCGTGGCAAGCCCCGGTAGTGTGCCCATTGAACCCTGAGATACGCTGGCGGTCCTGTCCCTCGGTTCGGGAGTGACTACACACGAGCGCAATCTAATTTGGTTGAATTCGGTTTTTATTTATTGGAAAGAGCGGCGTAAGCATGCCGCTTCTTGTGTTTGTACATTTCCTCGTCCGCCCTGGTCATCAGTTTCGCGAGTGGGACTGGGAATTGAGGATCGTACCGTGCTACGCCGACGCTGAGTGAAAGTTTATACCGAGGTTCGTCGGCATTCGCCTTTTCAAAGTTGCGCGACATTCGCGACAAAATGGCCCGAACATCGGGGATGGAGGCCTCCCACACCAGGACGCCAAATTCGTCGCCACCGAGACGTGCAAGAAGGTCCGAATCACGAAATGTCTTTTCTAACGCATCCGCTGTGCGAATCAAGGCTAGATCTCCTTCCCGGTGGCCGAAGGAATCATTGATTCCTTTCAGATTATCAAGGTCGCAGAAAAGCAGTAGAACGTTCAGCTTATCGCGATGTGCGAGCTTCAATTGCTGAGTTGCCGCGGCCAGGAATCCCCGGCGATTGAAAAATCCGGTGAGATCATCCGTGATGGCCAGTGATCGGAGTTCTCGATCGAGCATTGCTCGCTCAACTGCCCAAACGGCAGCTCTTTTCAGTGCGTCGTCGACAGCCATCGAATCGATCTCTCTGGATTTGACTATGCCGTATAGATCACTAAGGGCGCGCAGAATCTGGGCCAACTCACTATCTTCTGAACGAACCGCGGAGGACAGAATGGATTCGAGTGTCTCGTTCTGTGAGGCAGTTCGGCGGTCTATGGGCAGCACGCAGTGGGGCGATTTATGCTCGGGGGCTTTGTGCCTCTGAGCTTTGCCTTTTCGCCGGGCTGGCTTCGCTGCAGTGCCACCCGGCGATTCGATATGTCCTGGTGTGCGGCGTAGCATGAGGCCTTCCTCAATTCCGACAGTTCCAGACGTTGCAAGCCTGCTTGTAGCGTTAGAGTCCCATTACCATGAGGGCAGCACCATCGGGTAATAGCTGTACTCCGAGCTGGGAGTTGTTGTTCAGAAGCCGTTTTCAATGGCCATCCAAGGGAACCACAGGGAACCAGGCTGTCGTTGGACTAGAAGAATAAAAAAAGGTAACCTCGTTGGGTTCTTCAACGATCGGGGAAACCAAATGGCGATCGCCGAGCAATTTGCACATGTTCTTCTGTTCATTTGTCCACAATGCCGCAGCCCGCTCGCTTCTGCATGTGCCAGCACGAAAAAGAACCTGGAACAGGCGGATGCTCAGTGGTTTAGCCCTCGTTGCCATTGTGGATGGATGGGAGATGTTATGGGGGTAACCGCTCTTAAGCATTGGGTGGAACCATGGCAAGAAGCGATCCGGTCGAAAGAGGGTTCATGCGACGGAGAACCTCTGAGCTAGTGGAATTCTCCAAATGAGGCCGCTCGATGCAGCACGAAGGCTCGCAATCACCGTCAATAACCAGGCCTTTCCGGAACATAAAAAATTTGGCATCAGGTTCAAATTCTCAGATAAACATCTGTGGCAGTTCTGGGGCATGTGCAAGTGCCTGGGGAAAAGGGCAGCATGCAACAGGTTGACTCAGGAAGACTGTTCCGCCGCCTCTAACCTTTGCGCTGTTTAAAAAATTCAACCTGCCGCAGGCGCTTCTCTGCTTCCGCCTTAGTCTTATAAGGGCCGCCCAGGTTTTTTCCCTTTTCAGATAGCACTTTGTACCCGGTTTTAACCTTCTTGATCATGATCGGTCCTCCCTTGCCGATTTTCGGTGAACGCAAGACAAAGTCAATGAATGAACTTCTGTAGGCGAGCCTGCGACTCGAGGGTAGGCTGCCAAGGTCTCACCCTCTTGCAGGTGCAATCTTTGAGCTGAATCTAAATGCACGAGGCACTCCAACAACGACTTCAGTCTGACCATCGATTTCGGCGATGATACTCACCACCACCCAAGCCGCTCAAATCAATGATGACCGCGATAATCAGAATCACCAGATTGATACCCGATATAGGTTGGTGCGTATTGGCCATCCAGGCATACGCCAGCGTGGTCAGCGGCAGAAAGATGAATCCGAGAAGCGGCAAAATTAACCCCTGGTAGGCATGTTGGAGATAGTTTGAGAAAAAAAAGAGCAATACCAGAGCGATCCGGGGAAAGGCGACGAACAGAATGAGGAGTAGGCAAGGCATAGTCGACCTAGAACGTGTGTTTCAAACACTTGCGTATCACGGCGGCCATCATTAATCAACAGACGAGTTGGCTTTGCTCTCAGTGGAATGCTGTAGGCCTTCCTTTTTGAGTCTTAAATGAGAATCAATACGATTGAATGGGAGAAAAATTAAGGTTCCCGCAGTATGGAAGCCTGGCCCGAGGCGAGTTATTTAGGTACAAGCTGAAATGGGAGGAGCGAATTCAGTTTGGACTGCTCCTGTCTTTTTGGCGGTCGTCAGTTTAGCTCCCCTGGAGGCCATGATGATACGCTGGGCTCTTGGATTTTTTGTGATCGCCCTGATCGCCGCAGTGTTAGGTTTTGGCGGAATTGCAGTTGCTGCCGCGGGTATTGCCAAGATTATCTTTTATATTTTCCTGGCATTGTTTGTGATCTCGTTGATAGGTCATCTCGCCAGCAGAACATAGGGCCTCGGCGCGACAAGCTTTCGAGAGGCGAGTAGCAATCGCTGGTCTGCCATTCGACTGCGATTTTGTTGCTCATGGCAGAAGTGCCGATTGTTCCACGCGGAATTAAATGGCAACCGCTATGGAGTTGAGAGAAGGTCTTGCTGGCGATCTAGTGTTCTATTGGCTTGTTCGCCGCGAGACAGGCCGCCGCCCGCACACTCAACACAGCGACGCGTCCAAGGAATGGCCTTAAGGCGAGCCATTGGGATTGTTTCTCCGCAGACGCCGCAAATACCGTATTTGCCGCTTTCCATGCGGCGGATGGAAAGATCGATTTCGGCCAAAGTGCGTACTTCGCGCTCGATATTGGCAATCGCTGTTCCGGTAGAAGAATTGCGCAAAGCCACCCCCGCTTCGTCCTCCGGCTCCTGATCCATGATCATCATCTCCTGACGGCGTTGCTCAACACGGCGACTGAGTTCTTCACGAGTTTGCAAGAGAAGGCCGCGCAACTGATCGTATCCGTTCTTTTTAGTTCGCTTGGACATAAAATAATTTCCTTTTCTTTTCCGGAACTGGAGAAACATCTTTGTGGCGATTCCTCTTTTGCAATGCATATGAAATCACTTCAAGGAAAAGCGGCCCATCCAGAAAAACATGGAGACAAAAGGAAGGAATCCTGCAGCGATAGCGAAAAAAAACAGTCTACTCGCTTTCTTTCTCTGCACAGGGGCAATCGGGTGATGCGAACGCCCGCCTGCAGCGTTCGCCTGATTGGAGCGATCCCTCCTATCTGACAACCTTTCGACGTTGCACCAGTTTGTCCCGCAGGCGTGACCCGTCTGCGACTCGAAGACGCTTTGAATCTGAAAGGGGAAGCAGAACATGGCAAAAAATAAATCCGTGCTTGGAATTTACACATCCAGAAGTGCAGTGGAAGCCGGGATCACTAACCTGAGGGAGGCAGGCTTTGCGAGTGCCGATATTTCAATCTTGTTGCCGGAGAATCTTGGCCCTAGGGAACTGGCAACAAATAAGGCAACAAAAGCTCCAGAGGGCACAGCTGCCGGCGCGGGTACCGGAGCGGTAGTCGGTGGGGCGCTTGGATGGCTGGCGGGCATCGGTGCGTTAGCGAT
>Ga0181526_10001831_pt1 | contig 19550 bp, 13 predicted proteins | sample PEATcosm2014_Bin_35_FD_119750 | JGI IMG/M metagenome (GOLD analysis project Ga0181526, IMG submission 119750) | Peatland microbial communities from MTU Mesocosm Facility, Houghton, MI, USA - PEATcosm2014_Bin06_30_metaG | ecosystem: Environmental > Terrestrial > Soil > Wetlands > Peat | place...
GAAGCCGGATTTCGACACTTCGATTGCGCGGAACGATACGGGAACGAGCGCGAGGTCGGCAGGGCGCTCGAGGCAGGACTTGCCGCGGGAGGGATCGCGCGCGGAGACATTTTTGTTACCACAAAGCTGTGGAACACCAATCACCGGCCCGAGCGCGTCGAACCGGCTTTCGAGGCGAGTCTGGACAGACTCGGGCTCAAGTATCTGGACCTCTATCTCATTCACACTCCATTTGCATTTCAACCCGGCGACGACCAGGACCCGCGGGATCAAAACGGCAATGTCCTTTACGACCACGACGTGACTTTGCTTGACACCTGGAAAGCGATGGAAACTCTCGTGGATCACGGCAAGTGCCGGGCCATCGGACTTTCGGACATCAGTTTAAACGAACTGAAGCCCATCTATGAATCAGCGAGAATCAAGCCAGCCGTGGTCCAGGTAGAAGCGCATCCGTATCTGCCGGAAACGGAGCTATTGGGATTCTGCAAAGAGAAAGGTATTGTCTTTTTAGCTTTTGCACCATTAGGTCACGGGATGAGGCCGGGGCCGCTTGAAGATCCAGTCATTACGGCTATCGCCGCGCGAGTTGGGAAGACCCCGGCACAGGTCCTGCTGGCTTGGGCGGTGCAGCGCGGCACGGCTTTGCTAACCACGCCGAGGAGTGCGGCCCGCGCGAGGGAGAATTTCGATATCTCTCCCCTTCCGGAAGACGCGCTTGACGAAATCAATCGAATTCAAACCAGGCAGCGGCTGAATGAAGTGGTGAAAACCGGCAGTCCGGGCTTCATTCCACGAGGTAAATGAACATGGAAGCAAAATCGCAGCTTAAGCAGTCCATGCGAGACGAACAAATCCGTACGGTCCTGAATGCGCACTGGCAGGCGTCGGCAGTCGGCGATTTAAACGCGGAACACGATATTTACGATGACGATTCCATTTGTGATTATCCCCAGTCGGGAGAGCGAATCCTTGGGCGAAGCAATTTGCAGGCCTTGCGGAGTCATCATCCCGGCAAACCGTCCGGCTTCGAGGTGAAGCGGATTCTCGGAAACGGGGATCTCTGGATTACGGAATACACAATCACGTACCAGGAGCGACTGGCATACACGGTGAGTATCATGGAGTTCCGCAACGGTAAGGTCGTCCACGAAACACAGTATTTCGCAGATCCCTTCGAGGCGCCGGCCTGGCGGAAGCAATGGGTTCAGCAGATCGCGTGACGCCGCGGTATGAATACTAAGAAGCAAAATCTATCGCGATGACCTCATGAAGGTCGATTGCCGAGATCTCCAAATCAATGGAATCCTTGTCTTGCCGATAGGGAATCGATTGCTTTGCCACCAGCAGGTGGACCTTTGCGATGTGCCGGCTGTTGGGAATGAGAATGCGCACCTGCTGGCGCGACACAGGAATAATCTCCCGCAGAGGCCCCTTCATCATCATGGGATTGGTCAGATTCACGAGATGAACGGTGAGCGAGTTTTTTTGCCGCCAGATCGAAAGGTCAAGGATGCCGGCACCCTTGACAGACACCGGCGCCGGCTCGTTCGTGGCCCATCGCACCGCGTTGCGCAGCAACTTCCCGTGATCCACGTCCAACACCTCCCAGAAGGTGCGGTCCACATCCCAAGGGAAGTACACCACGCGCCCCCGTCCAATTTGACGAATGAATACCCCCGCTTCATGCGTCGTGGCCGGACGCGGGAAAACCTCTTCCATGGGAAGATCGGGGTACGTGGGAACAACCGTTAGCGGACAGTACGCGGCTTCTTCGGCAGGTTTCACAATCACTCGATTCACTCCGTTGATGATGCGTGTTGCGTCTTCGATCCCGGACAACAAGGGATGGAAACGGCCGGTCGCCGGGTCCTTTTCTAAGGTCAGATAGGAGTTCAACATTGACCCTTCCTCCCTGCCGGCAAACGAAGCACCGAACAGGGAGGCAAGCCCGAAGTCCTTTCTGCGTACGCCCCATTCGTCATAGAGCGACGTTTCATACGTGGCGATAACACTTCCACCCTTGGTCACGTATTCGGTGATCTGATCGCACTGTCTCGTAGAAAGCGCTGCAATATTCGGCAGGATCAGCGTACGGAAAGGCCCCACGTGCTCGGAGTCGAGCAACTCGTCATGGACCATCTCGAAGGGAATCCGGGCTTCAACGAGCGCCTGGTAAAAGCCGAGAGCGGGATCTTCCACCTTGGCCAGCGCCTGCTCTCCTCCGTAAAATGTGGCGGTCTGTTGTGAATACACCATGGCAACCCGGGCCAGCGAAGCTTCATTCCGCAGGTACCGCTCATTCCGGTAGTGCCAGGTATAGAGTTCTTCGACGACGGGAAGCCACCGCCGGTCGATCGGCTTGGCGTTGAACTTGGCGCACCAGGGGCGCAAACCTTGGGCAATGCCGTCGACAACCCACATCCGGATCTCGTCGCCATTTTGAACGGAGTCCTTCCACCGGTACTTTTCGGTATGGCCGACGTTGAAGATTCCGGCAATCGCCTTGCGTCCCAGGGTGGCGCGGTATTCCTTGCCATTCTTACCGCTGGCCCAGGGCGGCATGACTCCACTGCGCCCTTGCCGATCGGCGAACAATGTGGGGGCCATCTCGCCGATGGTTTTCATGTCGAGTCCGCTCAGCGCCCCGCCTCCGGCATTCGCGATGTAGCTGGCTCCCGGATTGATGTCTTTAATGGCGGAATCCCAGAGGCGCCACAGCTCGAAGAGCCGTTTCTGGCGCCAAACGATGTACTGGCGTCGCGCCGGATCCTGCGGATCGTTGGTGCGTGGCAGATCCATTCCTGAAAACGCCCGGAAGTTCTCCTGACAGTGAACGCAGTAGCACATGCCAGAACCGTCCCAGCGGTTCGAGAAGATTCCGTCGACGTTGTAGAGACTCACGATCTCCTTAGTCACGGTGGTCATGAACTCGAAGTTGTAGGGGCCGAGGGCGCAAGTAATCCAGAAGTCTGGATCCGATTTGTGCCGCTGCTTTCTGCCCTCGGCGTCAACCATGATCCAGTCCGGGTGCGCGTCGTAGACATCCTGATGCACGGCATGAGGGTCGGTCCGGCCAACCACATTCATGCCCAAAGCGCGGCAACCCTTTACCATCTCGCCGAAAGCATCCCGATTGCCCAGCCATTTGCTTCGGTAATGAAGAGGAATCTCGGTGGGATAAAAGGCGACGCACCCACCTGCACTGAGGCATGCGGCGTCCGCATGAATGCGGCGGAAAAAGTCCAGCCAAAAGGCGGGATCGTAGTTGCCCGGATCGTCCTCGACGAAGGCGAGTTGCGCCCAGCGCATCGGGCGGTCGTACCATCCTGTTGGGTCTGACCCGGTTACGGCGCCGGAACTTCCCGGGCTGCGCGTGGCCAGCAACGTTCCGATGGCGATCGTTTGCAGAAAATCTCGCCGGTTTACCATGACCAACGCCTCCTGACTCAACTAATGCCGAAGCCCCTCAAATCTGAATGAATAGCCGATCCCGATGAAATGATCCGGCGCGGCCGACGATAAGCCCACGCCGGCATGGAAGTCAAGCTGGTGCTGCTTTGCGATCTTTAAGGCTGTTCCGAAGTGTATTAGGTTTTGCGGCCCACCGCGCTCTGGAAACGTGCCCGCGTACTCGACAAATACGTCCCAGGGTCCTGTCAATTGCCGATCCAAGAGAAAGGTGGACTGGCCCGTCAGATTTCGCCTGGGCCCCTGAGTAGGCCAGTACAGCGAGAACATTCCGGCCGCCGTCCATTTGGCGGAGAGGGCGCGCGACCAAGGCACCTGCAACCCAGGATCGTACCCGTCGCTGGACACCGTGCGGGCGCCGGTGGGGAAACTGAGAAACAGGATGGCGGAGACATCGAAGCCACCCCGCGTGGGGCCAAGCTGTTCTTTTATTCCGAAGGCGAAGTCGCCGAATCCCGAACCGGGGCCGCCCGGGGTGTTCAGGTAGTAGTCGTAGTCCGGCAGAGTAAAACGCAGTTCCAGCCTCTTGGCAACACCAATACGCACCAAGGACTCGGGGCCGTCAACCACGATCTGTCCCTGGCCGCTGGTTTCGAGAAAGCCGTTCTCCGCCTGAAAGGCGCCCACAGGGACGACAACACTGGAATTCGTAACCGCCGGACGATCCGTGTTGATCGGTCCCGGGGCAGCAGGGTTTGCAGGCTGATTTTGGCCATGGAGTGGGACCATCCCGGCCAACATAAATGCCATCAGCGCGGTGGACCGAAGTTGTCCGCCTTTGTTTAAGCGATTCATTCTTGGATTCAGGATACGGGCCAGCATATCACTGGCGCACGCCACCCGCGATCAGCGATAGCCTCGTCGGCTTTCCTGCCCACAATGCCCTTGAAAACGGCACTGTTTCTGAGCTATCTTCCGGCTTTGGCTCTCGGTCCCGTCCTTGAGCGATTGCTCTTGGCGAGATCATAGCGACTGGAAATCACATTGATGCTCGCCCCTCGTCCTACCAAGCTCCGTTCGCAACGCGACGTTAACCTGTGGCGGATTCCACTGCAACTCTCGCTCGCCGCAGTCGGGCTGTTCGCGCTCACCCTGATTCCGGACGTTCTCGACAAGTACGGCTACATTCACATCCCGTCGTGGCTGACGATGGGCAGCATCGACGACGCGCGCGCGATTCTATCGGCGATGATGGGCGCGGTCGCGACCGTGCTGGCGCTGATTTTCTCGGTCGCGCTGCTCGTGCTTTCCATGGTGTCGACCTTGTTTGGCCCGCGCCTGCTCTACCGGTTCCTGCAAGACTGGGTTACCCAGGTAACAATCGGCCTGTTCATGGCCACGTTCGTATACATTTGCCTCGTTTTCCTCGTCACGCATCAGGATCCGGCGTCGTCGTTCATCCCCCAGATCTCGCTGATCACGAGCTGGGCGCTCGTTGTGCTCAGCTTCGGGTTCCTCGTCTATTATAGCCATCGGGTGGCGAGTTCGATCCAGAACCCCGACATGATCGGCGCGATCGTTGACGATTTGTATGTCGCGGCCGGCAGCGCGCACGCGGCCGGGCCCGGCGAGGGCACTGGCGCGTTGCCCGACGACGCCGCGATTCTGCGCCAGGCTGAGACCGGGGCGACTGTATCGTGCGCGAAAAGTGGATACCTGCAACACGTCGATCACGGCGCGCTAGTCGCGGCCGCGCACGCGGCGGACGCACTGATCGTGCTGAGGTTCCGCCCGGGCCAGTTCGTGCTCCGCGGCGAGCCGCTCGCAGCAATCGTCCCCGCGGACAAGATCGGCACGCTCGAGGCCGCGATTGATCGTGGGATCCACATCGGCCGTCATCGCACGCTCACTCAAGATAGCGAGTTTGGCATCGCGCAGGTCGTTGAGATCGCGATCCGCGCGCTCTCGCCCGCGGTCAACGATACGTACACTGGCGTTGCGTGCGTTGACTGGCTCGCCGAAGCGCTGCTCACGCTCGCCGAGCGCCCCCCGCTCGAGGGGAACTGGTACGACACCAGCAACCGGCTCCGCGTATGGATGCCGCCCGTGCGCCTCGAGCGCCTCGCGAAGCTCGCGTTCGACCAGATCCGTCAGGCCTCCGCGACAACGCCCGCGGTGCTGATCCGCCAGCTCGACGCCATCCGCCGACTGGCACCGCGACTTCCGGACGCCTGCCGTAAAACGCTCTCGGATCAAGCGGACGCGATCCAAGAAACCGCGAGCGGGCTGGTCGCGCTTGATCGCCGCGACCTCGATGCGGCGTGGCACCGGGCACACACCGCGCTCGAAACGCTGCACCGGCCCTCGAACGGCGAGCAGGAACCGGCCCGCATAGCCCCCGCTTCCCCACGACCTGGCGGCGACAACCAATCCGCCTGATCGTTGACCCGTTCGGACGCGAGGTTGATCAGTCTATGAGTGCGCACGACCTGACCTCCTCTTGGGCATTCAAGCTTCCAGCCTACACGTTGACCATCTTGAGACACTTGCGTCACTTCGTCGCGCGTGGGACAGGTTTAGGCAGGTGGCCGCAGTCGGAAATCAATCTCCAGTTGTTCGCGGTGAAGGTCCGGAGCTAGTATGTAATGACGGAATACGCCGTGATAACGTCGCCCCTTGGAAGGGCGGGGCTTCAGCCCCGCCGCCTCCGCGAACCGGACAAGTTGGGCCTTTAGGCCCTGAAGCCACTTTCCTTCAGGGGCTAAAGCCCCCAATAGCGACGCGTTTTCCGTGTCGGGGCTAAAGCCCCGCCCTTCCGCTCAGCAATATGACGCGGAATTTCGTCAGCAAGTACCAGCAGGGATTGGGTGTGAAAAGTCGCCTTCGCGTCGCGCACGAACCGGTTCGCCCACCCTTGTCACCAGCGATGAACAAGTCGGCGGCGCGGGTGCTGGTCTTATTCGAGCTTCTCGAAAATCACGATGTGTTGCGACGGCAGTGACTCCACGGTCCGAACGTGCGCAAGCCCCACCACTTTCATTTCTTTCGCAAGCTGCTCCACGCTCATCTTATGCACTTCTTTGATCGGGACGTGGGGATCTTCCTTTCGATACTCAACGAAGACCACACGCCCGCCTGGCTTCAGCGCTTTGCGGACCTTTGTCACGACCTCAAAGGGATAGGCGAGTTCATGGTAGACGTCTACCATCAGTACGATATCGACGCCGCTTGCAGGCAGTTTGGGATCGGTCTCGCTCCCTTTCACCTCCTCCACGTTGGTGACTCCCAGCGCTTTGGCGCGCCGTCGGAGGGTCTCGATCATCTCGTCCTGGATGTCAACAGCCAGGACCTTGCCCGTCTTGCCGACTTTGGCCGCAAGTCGGAACGTGAAGTAGCCCGATCCAGCGCCCAGGTCCGCAACGACCTCTCCGCCACGAAGCTCCATGGCGTTAATCACCGCCTCAGGATGCTCTTCGTCTTCCCGCTCCGGGCGATCGAGCCAAGGGATGCCACCCGTCCCCATAACTTGAGCGATCTCTCGACCCATGTAAAATCTTCCCGTCCCGTTTGGGTCATGGATCGCACGGACTTCATATAGGGTTCGGGGGTTCGGGCTCGAATCCTGAAGCCGCGCGGTGAGCAACGCCCGCGCGTCGCGCGGCGCCGGAAGTTGGTCCTCCAATGCAAGCGCGCCAGTTGTGATCAATGCAATCGTGAGCGCCACTGTAACCCGGTGGCGTTTGAGATCAAGCATATAAACCTATGCGTTGCGGCGGCCCTAAATGAAATAGTGTGCCGCCCTCGCCGTGCATGGCCAGCTTCACTTATGAGCCCTAAACTCGGAACTCCCGCCTGCAGCATATCACGAAGACATTCGGCCTTGATAAGGGCATGGGCGTACCCGAAAACACGCGAGAACCGAAACCCAGCGAATAAGGTTGCCCGCCGGCAAACTTCCTTAGGATCGGGAACTAAGCCTTTCGCAGCTCTTCCACAACTTGCCGGCAATTAAGAACCTTCTCGACCAGATCCAAGGGCCGATAGTAGTACTGGTTGGAAGCTTCGTAACCGATGGCGGAATGCTGACGGCTCATGGCGTATTGGCGACGCGCCAACCGGACTTCATCTTCGGCGATTTCAATCATGAGCGCGGCCACTCGAGCACGGTCCTGGGAATTCGCTGACTCCCACTGGGTGCGCAATGAGTAAAAGCGAATCTGATTCGCCACACTGCGAAAGTGCAGATGACAAGTCTCAGCGATACCGAGATCATTCAGGGCGGCAGCCCGTTTGCAGGCGGGCACACGCGGGAGTGCTTCGCGAAAACTCGCGAGACCCGGCTCCCACATCGTCGCCAGCTTCCCGAATTGTTTCTCCACGATCTCTACGGGGTAGGGCCCGGCCCAGGTTTTGTAGTCGTCATAGGGGAACAGCATCATGGTGGCTTGGTAGCCTGTGGGATGGAGGCGCAAGGGGTTCGCCGCACCATGCTGGGTGGGAATCGTATAAATCGCCAAGCCATAAGGAAACTCCTCGAAGGCCCGGCTAAACGTGCTCCAAGCCTCCAGGATCGCAGGGGCTGCCTCCTTTCCGTACCTCCGCTGAGCGACGGTGCGCAGGGCGTCGCTAAGGTCAGGCGCCGGAGAGAAGTAAAATGCCTGAGCAACCTCGAAATTGGGCGACGGATAACCGCCCACGGTCCAAGACAGCATCAGCCCCTGAATGCCCGCCTTTCGCAGGTTTTCGCAGTGCCGGGCGATCAAGTTGGGAACCGGAATGTAAGGCACAGCCGAGATTTCCCAGGTGGCGCTCCACTGAACTTTCGCCATCGCCTTGAGGCCTCGCTGCTGAGCCAGGCTCCAATGGTCCAGGGCCCTGGGACCGGGACCAACGACCGATATGGAATACTCTCCAACCTTCGTGTGAAATCCCCCCCGGTCGACCGGTGAATCCCACTCGCTGACACTGAGCAGGGCCACGTCTTTCGGTAACCTTTCGATGATGCCGGCGGAATCCGCTCCATTGCGGGTCCAATCGGTTCCCCAGCCCCAGTCCCAGGCAATGACCTTCGCTCCGCTACTGCTGCGACGCACGCCGTCGCGGAAAGTCTCTATCACTTCCGCAATCACTTCCGCCCCGGTCCGTTGCGAGCAGCGGGGGCAGTCCTGGGCTCGACCGTGCGAGTAGCAGTTGGTCAAGTTTTCCGATGCAGTGATCGTAAAAATTCCGCCCAAGCCCGGCGCCTGCGAAAAGACGTGGGCCAAGCTCTCCCTGATCCAGTCGCGGACTTCCGGCGCGCTGGTGCACAGGGCGAAGTATTCCGAGTCGTGGACGTCATGGGTCCCTCGAGCGGACGGGTGCTTGAGGAAGAATTCGGCAGGCATAGACCTGGGCTCGTTAAGATACAGGTAAATCTTCACGCCGTAGTTTTGCGCATGCTCCACCAGCTTGCTCAGGTTCTTCAGACGCGTCTCCCACCCTTCCCCGAATTCCAGAAAAATCTTCGACGGCGCTAGCGTCCGCAGAACAGCCTGTAACCACACCCCGTTCACCCCCACCCGCGCCAACTTTTCCAGAAAGCCCTCAGGAAAAGGGTCGATGTCAGCTTCCATGAGCGGATCGCCGTAGAGCGCAAAGTAAGAATAGACATAGCGGGGATCCAGTTGCGTGGCGCGCAGCACTCGACCCGCCGGTAGGTAAGGCCCCTCCCGCTCTTCCATCTGGTCTTGCAGATAGCAAAGACCCTGCTGTACGCCCGTCAGATCTTGCCCTGCCACCCGAATCAACTCCCGCTCCACGTTGACCTGAAAGCTCCCAGACCCCTGCGCCATCCCCGCATCCACCCTCACCTCCAACGTTTTGGCCTGAGACGCGTTCCCGCTCGCCATAACCACTTCACACTCAAACGCCGACTGCAAATAACTCCGGAAAGCCTCTAGAACCCGGCCCGGTATCCTCCCTTCCTCCCCAAGCTGCCGCAGGCTCCATCCCCGGCTCAAATCCACTTCGCCCTCGGCCGGCAGGCTGGCAGGATTCCGCATCGCGGGGGTGCGGGGGCTGCTTAAATCGGCCACGAACTGGAACGCCGGCTCCCCGAGGTCGTCAATCTCGGATCCGAAGGCCGCGCCCACCTGGCGCTTGATTTCCGCCGCTCGCCGCTCGCTGGCCGCCGACGGCTCTTCGTAACGCAACCGTTCGCAGCGCGGTTTCAGCAGACCAAGCTTTATCCAGAGAAAGTCATCCTCTCTGAGCGTGTACTCGTAGTGCTGGGAGTCCCAGCCCAGAAGTTCCCTCAACTGATCATGTGGCAGCACGTGCCAGTTCTGGCGGATCACCGTGATGTAGACCCTCCGCAGTTGATCTTCGGTAAGAAGAGGTTTGGCGGGAAGGCCCATGGAAGCCCCGAGGTCCAACACTCTCTCAGGAGTCGTTCCTAGCACCGTGGCGATTCGATCGAGGTTTGCGAGTTCCCAGTTACGCCAAATAAAGGTGTGCAAGCGATCCGGGAAATGCGGCTCCAGGACAGGCTCTGGCGTTGGCGCTCCCTGCTCCATCTGCAATGTCCGGGCGCGAAGCCCACTGTCCCAGGGCCTGGCGAGCAGAAAAGTACCCAACGCACTTTGCCCGAGGAATTTGCGGCGATCCATTAACATTCTCCTGCGCGTGCGCTGCGGTGAGCGATGGCGACCCGTCTAATCCGCGAATCTCAAGAGGATGGTCCGGGAGTATGGGAGGTCACACTTCCAACTCCGAGTCATGCGCGCCGCCTGTAATTGTAGTCTCATTTCAAGGGATGTATAGTTGGCTTCCCATCGGCGGGTTCACTGCATGGGCGGATTCAGGCGCGGATGGGCGTATGATCGGGCAGAATCCCCGCCCGCGCAGGGCGAACACAATGGGCATGCATTCCGTAAGGTTGGCTGTTCTGAATTGGACAGTAAGACATCCACTGTCCAGGCCGGTCCCCTTCAAGGAAGTTTGCCTCAAGCATACTCTAACGCCAAGGATCTATTAGCCGTGGCCCCGATCCAGCGGCACACCGGAATTGAGCAGGTCGGCAGGTTTGAAACCGACGATGGCCGAGGTTCATCCGATAGATTGTGGTAAAGGCGGAGACGGTGTTACGAGCGAGGCTCATCGTTTCGAGCCCCTTGAGCCCGGTCCAGAGGCGAATGAATGGCAAAGCCCATACTGCTGACGGTGGACGACGATGCCGAAGTTTTACGCGCGGTGGAGCGTGACCTGCGGCGCCGGTATGGTGAGCGCTACCGGGTACTGCGCGCTGACTCCGGCGCGGCCGCCCTGGAGGCTCTGAAGGGGCTCAAGAGGCGAAACGATTCGGTGGGACTGCTTCTGGCCGATCAGCGGATGCCCCAGATGACCGGGGTAGAATTCCTCGGGCAGGCGATGGAATTTTTCCCGAACGCCAAGCGCGTTCTGCTCACGGCCTACGCTGACACCGAGGCGGCGATTCGCGCCATCAACGACGCCAGAATCCATCACTATCTGCTGAAGCCTTGGGATCCACCGGAGGAACACCTTTACCCCGTGCTCGATGATCTTTTGGAGGACTGGATGGCGTCGTTCCGGCCTCCTTTCGAAGGTGTTCGCGTTCTCGGCACCCGCTGGTCTCCACATTCTTACGCGATCAGGGACTTTCTAACGCGCAATCAGTCCCCTTATCAATGGATCGATGTTGAGACGGCGGAACAAAATGCCGAGGTTCGCCGACTGGTGAAGGCGCTGGGAGCGGAAGCTTCCAGCTTGCCGAAGGTGCTCTTCCCCGACGGCTCATCTTTGGATGATCCGAGCACGGCGCAATTGGCCGAAAAGCTTGGGCTGCGCGTGCGGCCCGAGATGGCGTTTTACGATCTGGTGATCGTGGGCGGCGGTCCGGCAGGCTTGGCGGCGGCCGTTTACGGGGCATCGGAAGGCCTGCGCACAGTACTCGTCGAAATGGAGGCGCCGGGAGGGCAGGCGGGGATGAGCTCACGCATTGAGAACTACCTCGGTTTTCCTTCCGGATTGAGCGGTGGCGACCTGGCACGCCGCGCTGTAGCCCAGGCGAGACGTTTTGGAGTCGAGATTCTCTCCCCGCAGCAGGTTGCCGCCGTGCGGGTGGAAGACCCCTCGCGGATCGTCAAGTTGGCAGAGGGAAGCGAAGTCGGTTGCAAAGTGTTGCTGATCGCGACGGGCGTTTCTTACCGCAAGCTTGATATTCCCGGTGCGGAGCGACTGCAGGGGTCCGGCGTCTACTATGGCTCGGCAATGACAGAGGCAATGGCGAGCAAGGATGAAGACGTTTACATTGTCGGAGGCGCCAACTCCGCCGGGCAGGCGGCGATGTATTTCTCAAAGTATGCGCGACGAGTGGTGATGGTGGTCCGTGGCGGATCTCTTTCCGCTTCCATGTCGCAGTACCTGATCGACCAGATCAAAAACACGCCGAATATCCAGGTGGAAACGTACGCGCGGGTGGTGGAGGTTTTCGGCGACCAGCACCTGGAAGCCCTTTCCATTCACTGCGGAGACAATGGCAATACTGAACGTGTACCCGCGAACTCGCTATTCGTCTTCATTGGCGCGGAGCCCAACACGGATTGGCTGGCGGGCGTGGTGGATCGCGACCAGCGCGGTTTTATCCTTACCGGAACCGATCTCCTGCGTGACGGGAAGCGGCCCCAGGGATGGCCGCTGGCTCGTGACCCGTATTGGACGGAAACGAGCGTCCCCGGCATCTTCGCTGCGGGCGACGTCCGCCACGGTTCGGTGAAGAGAGTTGCCTCGGGCGTGGGCGAAGGCTCGATTGCGGTGCAATTCATCCATCAGTATCTCAGTGCGGTGTGACATGGCGGAGAGCGTTACGAGCGAAACGGGCAAGGGTTTGATCGAGGATCTGCGCAAGATCGAGGTCTTCTCAGACCTGCCTCAAGAACACCTCGCCTGGCTGGCTGAAAAGTTTGAGGAAAGACGTTTCCAGCCGGGAGAGCTCATAGCGCGAGACGGCGATCCTCAGGACCATCTCGTCGTGATCCTTGAGGGGGAGATTCGCTTCGAACGGGGAAGCAGCGCAGACCCGCTTATCTTTAGAGCCTATGCCGGCCACGTTACCGGTTTGCTGCCGTACTCACGGCTGACGCATTACCGTGGCACAACCCTAGCCGTGCTTCCCACCCGCGTTCTGCTCCTCCACAGAAACCTCTTTCCCGAAATGTTGCAGCGAATGCCCCAACTCGGCCAGCGATTGGTTGCCCTCATGTCGGACCGCATCCGCGAGACCACCAGGATCGAGACGCAGCGCGATAAGCTGATGGCGCTCGGCAAGCTTTCGGCGGGTTTGGCGCATGAGTTGAACAACCCGGCCGCCGCGGCCCAACGGGCAACGGCGAGTCTGCGCGAAACGCTTGAGACCGTGCGCGATGCCAGCATCCGGCTCGCCCGTCACGCCCTCTCCCCGGAACAGCGCGAAATCATCACCCGCTTCGAGCGGGAGGCGGGGCAATATACCGCTTCGATTCCCGCGGATCCACTGGCCCAGAGTGACCGCGAGGAGCGTGTCACGGCATGGCTCGAGCACCGCCACGTGCCCGATGCCTGGAAGATTTCCCCGGCCCTCACCGACGCGGGCGTAGACATTCCCAAGTTGGAAGGTTTGGCTGCCGACGTAGGCGACAAGGTGCTGAGCGATGCGCTCACTCGCATCGCTTCCATACTTACGATCTCGAAACTGATCGGCGAGATCGAGGTCAGCACGAAACGCATCTCGGAACTGGTCCGTGCCATCAAGGAATATTCCTACATGGACCAGGCTGCCATGCAGGAAATCGACCTGCATCAAGGGCTGGAGAATACGTTAACGATTCTCCACTACCGCCTCAAAGGCGGAATCAAAGTAGTTCGAGAATACGACGCAAACCTTCCGAGAATTTGCGCCTATGGTGGTGAGCTCAATCAGATTTGGACCAACCTGATTTCCAATGCCATCGAGGCCATGCAAGGGAAGGGTGAGCTGCGGGTGCGAACCGCGCGCGAACTTGACCGCGTGCTCGTCGAATTTGGCGACAACGGACCCGGAATCCCGCCAGAGGTTCTGCCGCATATCTTTGACCCCTTTTTCACTACCAAGGGAGTCGGCGAGGGCACGGGTCTGGGACTGGATACGGTTTGCCGCATCATCAGGAATCATCTTGGTGAAATCCGTGTTTCCTCGCACCCGGGCGACACTCGATTCCAGGTTTATCTGCCCATCACTCAACCGAAGGCTCAATCATCGACAGAATAGAGGAGGCAGGCTCTGCGGGAAAATTGCCCGCACCTTGACCAGATACAAAACCCATTCCCCAACACCCACGGCGCGGGCGCCGGCGCAAGCCTGGCTAGTGAGCTTTGCGTAATCGTTCGCCTGCGGCGGCGAGCGTCTCCGGCTTCTTAGCGAAGGCAAAACGTACGGACCGCTTGCCTAATCCGGGGGTTCCGTAGAAACTCGATCCCGGCACCACGGCGACAGCGTGTTTCATTGCGAGGTGGCGAGCAAACGCCATATCGTCGCCGTCGAATTTCCAAGCGCCGAAATCCGCCATCACGTAATAAGCGCCCTCGGGCGGATGCGCCTCGAAGCCCGTTTCATAGAGGATCGACATCATTGCGTCGCGGCGCTCCCGGTACTCGCGCTTCAGTGTTTCGTAATAGGCTGGTGGCAATTCGAGTGCGGCAACACAGGCTACCTGGAGAGGACTGGGCGCGCAAATCGTCGTAAAATCATGGACTGTGCGCAGGGCTGTGCTCAAAGGGTCCAGCGCGCAGACGTAGCCAATGCGCCAGCCCGTCACGGCAAAAGTCTTGCCGAATCCCCCGATAGTTGTGGTGCGCTCGCGCATTCCGGGCAGGGAAGCAATCGGGATGTGGGGGAGATCGGTATAAATGATGTGCTCATAAATCTCGTCGGTGATCGCAACGGAATCGAACTCCTGGCATAGACTCGCTATTCCCGAAAGCTCCGAATGCGTCAATACTCGACCCGTCGGGTTATGGGGTGTATTGACCAGGATGGCACGCGTACGTGAGCTGAACGAAGCGCGCAAACGGTCGAGATCCAAACGGTAGTTCGGAGGGTCGAGCGCTACAAAACGCGGCGTTGCTCCTGCGAAGGAAGCTGCGGGCAGATAACTTTCGTGGAACGGTTCGAAGATGATGACTTCATCTCCGGGATCGACGGTGGCCATGAGCGCCGCTGCAATCGCTTCGGTCACACCACAGGTTACAGTGATGTGTTCATCGGGATTGTATTCGAGATTGTACCAGCGCTTCATCTTGGCCGCGATGGCCTGGCGCAACGCTGGAATGCCCCAAGTGATGGTGTATTGATTGGTCCCCGAATCGAGGGCACGATGAGCTGCCTCAACGATTTCGCGCGGAGGGTCAAAATCGGGAAAACCTTGAGCGAGATTGATTGCTTGGCACGATAACGCCAGACGCGTCATCTCCCGAATGAACGATTCCCGCATGCCATCGAGTCGTCGAGCTGGAACAAGCATGAAAATACCCTGCTAGAAGAAGGGACGAATCAGAAATAGTTCCACATCAAAATATATCGCTGAGCCATCCCGCCGCGCAAATTCAATCTTAGCCCAGTTAGGCATCAGCGCCGTCAAATACGGTCTATTTCAGTGCTCGAAGTCCGGCGATAGCCCCATCCGGTTAGCCAAAGCGAAAGATCAATGCCCCCGTGTCCTACCGGTCAGGGGGGAGAATTCATCTATTCGATCTTGATCTCACAGTCATCAAAGACCGCGAGGAATCCTGACAGGCGGCTGGGACGGTCCAGCGTCTTGACCCCAATGGCCTCCGTCAGTCTTTAACACGCTTACTGCGATTGATGCCGCTTTTCTTTGGAAATTCGGGAGGGCTACTCCGCCTCGTTTACCGGTGACGGCGTTGGGTTGACTGGTGGTCGCCAACCGCGGACCGCCCCACAGAAGCAATCGCCAACACTCACTCCACGAGGGTTTCCGGTTAACTGATCGTAGATCGACTCGGTAAACAAGTCCCATCGGCACTCGCCACAGGTCAGCTTCCCACAACCACGCAACACGCCCACGTGCTACACTGCACGGCTGGGAGGCCTACTATGCCCAACGAAATCACTCGCCGACAATTCCTCTCCGCCGGAGCCGCGGCCGGCATCGCTGCTCGACCGGCTCCAGGAATGTTCGCCGGAGTTCAAGCGCCTGCTGAGAGGCCCACGCGTAGGTTCTACCCAATTCTCAGCCTCGGACGTCTCGGTTTTCATGCCGATTTTCCTCAGTCGCTTGAACTCAGCGTCAAGCACGGCTTCGAAGGCCTGGATCCTGATCCTAACTACTTCGCTTCCCTGGGCGATGAGGGAATCAAGCGTCTCCGGGACGACCTTCAGGCGAAGAATCTCAAGTTGGGCGCAGCCGGTCTGCCGGTGGAGTTTCGCAAGGATGAGGCGGCGTTTAACGACGGGTTGAAAAAGCTACCGGCCGCGGCCGACATCCTGCAGCGAGCTGGCGTCTGGAGCGTCAGCACCTGGATTCTCCCTTGTAGCAACGACCTCACCTACCCACAGAATTTCCGCCAGCACGCCTACCGGTTGCGCCAGTGCGCGCAGATTCTCGCCGATCGCGGCCAGAAACTCGGCTTGGAGTACGTTGCGCCGAGAACCCTTTGGCGCAGCCAGCGACATCCCTTCCTGCATACCCTGAGCGAGATGAAGGAACTAATTGTCGCAATCGGTACCGACAACGTGGGCATTCAGCTCGATAGCTGGCACTGGTTCAACGCAGAAGAGACGGGCAAGGACCTGTTGGCTCTCCGCGGCTCGGATGTGGTAACCGTGGACCTGAACGATGCGCCCCGCGGGCTCTCGCTGGATCAATACCAGGACGATCACCGTGAGCTGCCTGTTGCCACGGGCGTCATCCCTGTAAAGGACTTCCTGAACTCGCTGCTCCAGATTGGCTACGGTGGTCCCATCCAGGCCGAGCCCTTCAATGCCGCCTTGCGTGCCATGCCACTCGACCAGGCTTGCAGCAGCGCCTCTGCGGCCATGAGGAGGGCATTCAGCCTTTTGTAACTCCGCGCTTGCGAGCGCCACTCTATTCTTGGAGCGTCAAGCGCTACCACCGGGTCACACGTTTGCCTACAAAGGCAGCTCGCAAACTGAGGTGATTCCTAGATGCTGGTAGCGTCCACAGATAGGAATGCAAGAGAATCATCATCCTGATACGACTCCGCATGGTTTCATCGAAGTATGGGCAGTCCATTGCGAAGTGAATACGGTCGTGTATCCTATTGTCGGCCTGAAGAGATCTGCTGGCGCGGCGGTTTGACACCGCTTGGGAATGGGTCACCAAGCGGAAGAAGGAAGGGGCGCCCCGACGCGCCTCGGGCATATTCGTCTCGGGTGAAGGAGGGTGAGGAGATGGCCGAATCCGCGGGGGAAGTGGCGTTCTCGGGCATGACGCGACGTGAGTTCCTGGCGGGGACAGCGGGCGTCGCAGCGATTCTCGGTGGCGGGCTTCCCAATCATGAGCCGGTGTCGCGATTGAATCTAAGGCAGGTTAAGGTGGAAGGGGAGTTTGGCCGGCGAATCAGTCTATGCATTAACGCCAACATCCTCCGGGTGGACGTCGAGGGGACGTTTCTCCGGCGCTTTCGCGACCGGAGCGAGGGTCCCGACTATCTCGGTTTCGGAAAATTCATTGACGCGTTGGTGCGCCTCGCCGCTTACAGTGGCGATGAACGTCTGCTGTCGCTAAAGAAGAGAACGATCGGGGAATTAATCGCCACACAGGATGCCGACGGCTACATCGGGGTGATGAAGGATCCGGCGTCGCGCATCAGAACCTTGTGGGACTTGCACGAGAACTCCTACATCATCTGGGCATTGGTCAGCGACTACCAACTCTTCGGCGACGAGACATCCCTGAACGCCGCGCGGAAGATGGCGGACCGGATTACCAAGGCGCTCTTGTCCGACCCAACTTTGCGACCCGACAGCATGGATGGCGTCATCCCTTTCTCGGCGACTAACCTGGGGTTGGATCGGGCTTTGGTCAGTCTCAGTGCGGCCACGGGTGAGCCCAAATATCGCGAGTTCGTGATCCAGTTCCTTAAACTTAACGACTTTAACCCCGAGATTCATTGTGGCCCAACTTCACTGAACAACCATGCGTACTCAACGCTCGGCCATGCGCTGGCGCAGCTTGACCTCTACCGGGAAACGGGGAACTCAGACCTGCTCCGGACGCCGCGACGCGTCGTGGATTTCCTGCGTCGCGGGGATGGCCTGCTAGTGACGGGCTCTTGCAGCGAGAGCGAGTGCTGGCACGACACCCAAAGCGGGCTGCAAAACACGGCAGAGACGTGCACGGGAGTTTATTTGATCCGCCTTATGGACTCGCTGCTGCAACTCGAAGCCGATTCGCTGTATGGCGACATTATGGAGCGCGCCATTTACAATGCGATCTTTGCTGCCGTCACGCCTGACGGGCGCGGCAATCATTATTTCACACCCTTTGACGGCCCGCGTTTTCGGGATGTTCATGGCGACACCTTCTGCTGCCCGAACAACCTGCGGCGGTTCTTCGGCGACCTGCCGGGCTGGATATACTACCGGACCGGGAACGGCGTGATCGTGAACCTCTATAACCCTTCGACGGCAACGGTCGAAGTTGCCTCGGGTTTGACGGCTACGCTTCAGCAGGAAACCGATTACCCGACCACCGGCGACGTGCAGATACGGGTCGAGCCGCCGCGCCCCGCGGCGTTTGAGGTGCAACTGCGCATTCCGCGCTGGTGCCGGGAGGCGTCCATTGCGGTCAACGGCGGCGTGACTGAGCACACGCAGGGCGGGTGCTTTTACACGCTCAAACGCCAATGGCAGCCGGGCGACAGGATCGAACTGAAAATGCCGATGCCGTGGCGTTTCGTTGTGGGGCGCAAGGCGCAGAGCGGGCGGATAGCGATCCTGCGGGGTCCCCAATTGTTTACCCTCAATCGCGCCCGCAACGCAGAAGTCGCCAAGCACCCAGCTTTTGAGCCCCGGCAGATGATGCTGGATTTCCGAGCTGTGGAACCGCCGCTCCGCGACGACTCCGTCCGGCCGCAGGGAGTTGCCTGCCGGATCAAGGCTTGGCAACCCGGCAATTCCCACATCTGGCCGTTCGAGGAGCGCGTACCGCTGGTGCTCACCGAGTTCCCCGACGCTGGCGGCGAAGCCGTCTTTTTCCTGGTCAACGACTGGCATTCGCCAGCCCTGGTGCACGATGAACTGGTTGAATCGGCGGCACTAACCGGATGAAATCGTGTTGCTCGCCCACCTTCTCGCCACCGCCGATTCCTGATGGGAAATCCCCGTGTGTTAAACCATGGGAAGTCGGATAAAACCGACGTCCTTCTCCGCTTGCGGCGTTGCAAATTCTTACGATCAACGTACGACTCTACGGTGCCACGAGGGCTTGAAATACCATGGCACGACTGAACGTTTGCATGTTCGGTCCATGGCCTCCCATGCGCTGAACCATGCCTACGAAAGTCATGTCATCGGCCGGATCGATCCAGAACCAGGTGCCGGCAGCCCCGTCCCAGAGAAAAGTGCCTTTACCCGCGATGTCCACAGCTTGCGCGGGATCGCTAAAGACAGCGACATCGAAGCCAAAACCCATGCCTGGGCGGATGTGCTGGAGTCCGATTCCGAATTCGCCGGTCATAAGCTTTTCGGGTAGGTGATTCGAAGTCATCAGTTTTACCGTGGGCGGCGCCAGCAGGCGCACGCCATCCAGTTGGCCGCCATTCAAAAGCATTTGTGCGAACCGCAGATAATCCTGCGCCGTCGCGAGCAGACCGCCCCCGCCGCTGGGCATGGTGGGCGGCTTCGAAAGATCGGGGGCCAGATCGTTTTCAGGCGAGGCGGGAGTCCACTCGTTTTTGTCACTGACCCGATAGAGTGTGGCCAACCGGTCCATCTTCTCCTTCGGTACGTAGAAACCCGTGTCCTTCATGCCCATTGGCTCAAATATCCGTTCCCGCATGAAATCCGGCAGAGACTTGCCGGAGAGCTTTTCCACCAAGTACCCCTGTATGTCCACTGAAATGCTATAGACCCAGCGCGTCCC
>Ga0181526_10001834_pt1 | contig 19541 bp, 16 predicted proteins | sample PEATcosm2014_Bin_35_FD_119750 | JGI IMG/M metagenome (GOLD analysis project Ga0181526, IMG submission 119750) | Peatland microbial communities from MTU Mesocosm Facility, Houghton, MI, USA - PEATcosm2014_Bin06_30_metaG | ecosystem: Environmental > Terrestrial > Soil > Wetlands > Peat | place...
AAGTCGTCGTCCGATGTTTCACCCTCTCGCTGGACGGTTTCAGCGCCGCACCCGGCCAGAGCCAAAAGGCCCCTTTCGGCAAGGATGGCCTTCGGCTGATGAACTGGGCCTTCGCCACCAGACACTTCAACGCGATGTTCGGCCGGCCTGGAGGCGTCGAGGGTGTCGACAACGACTTTATGGCAAGGGCGGATGAGAACATTGGTGCGAGCATCCTGGGCCGCCGTATGTTCGGGCCGCCTCCAGACGCCAAGGACAAGTCCGCGTGGAAGGGCTGGTGGGGCGAGAACCCACCTTACCACCACCCTGTCTTTGTGCTGACGCACGAGAAGAAGGCCTCCATCGCCATGGAAGGCGGCACCAGCTTCACGTTCGTCAATGATGGCATCGAGTCGGCCTTGAGGCAGGCCTTCGCCGCCGCCAACGGCAAGGACGTCCGCGTGGGCGGCGGCGCCGAAACGGTGAGGCAGTATCTGAAGGCGGGCCTTATCGACGAGCTGCACCTGGTTCAGGTGCCCCTCTTGCTGGGGCAGGGCGAACGCATCTTCGAGGGCTTGGGAGGCGTGGAAGATTTTTACGAGTGCGTTGAGTATACGCCTTCAAAGGCGGTGTCCCACTTGCGCATAGTCAGAAAGAAATCCTAGGGAGACCTATTGGCGAGTTGCCAGATTCGTCGATCCCTGCGCCTCACTTGAACTCCGGCGAGCCCGCAAGGACTCCGGGGATCCGGATCCCTCCCTCTTCGCCACTTCTAACACGGGCCGCATGAATCCGACCGGAGCAATCGACAGCCTTCCCCGTGTCGGAGGGGACTCCGGCGGCAAGAGGGGGCACATTCCGGCGCTCGACGGACTGCGTGGCATCGCCTGCCTGATGATTTTCGCGGGGCACTTTGTCCACGAGCGCGACCACGTTTCCCATTCGGTCCCCCCCCTCTGGATCCGCGCTGTCTCCCAGTACTGGGCGGGGGTCGACCTCTTCTTTGTGCTCTCCGGGTTCGTCATCTTCCTGTCCCTCGAGCGCCTGATGCGGGAGACGAGCCTCCGGGGGGTCACCGCGTCCTATTTCACGAGCAGGGCGTTCCGCATCGTTCCCGTCTATGCCCTGCTTATCCTGTGCTACTTCTACATACCCTTTGACAACAGGCTGATGGGGAGCGACCTGTTCGTCTCGTCGGTCCCCCCGCAGGTCTACCTCTTCTTCGGGCAATCGTGGTGGATGGTCCTCAACCACAGGGCGGGGGCCCCCTTCGTCCAGCCGACCTGGTCGCTTTGCGCCGAGGTGTTCCTGTACGTGCTCCTGTGGGCCATAGTCTGTTTCATTCCGAAGCGCCACGTCCTCAAGGCGATGGCGGCCGCCGCGGCCGCCAGCGTTGCCCTGCGCCTATTCACCGTGATGACGGGCGGGGATCCCTACGGCGCCTTCATGTTTCCCCCGTGCAGGATGGACGGGTTCATGCTGGGCGCAATCGTGGCCCTTCTCCATTCGCGGGGGCGGCTGTCCTGGGTGAACACCCGCGCCCTCAATTGGGTGATCGCCTTTTGCGCCCTGGCATTTGCCGCGATGACCTGCGTCGACGTCAACCTCTACGGGGGATTTGCGATCGCATTCGGCTACGCATTCTATGCGGCGTTCTTCGCCGCGATCGTCCTCAGGGTGGCCATGGGAGGCGGCTTCGGTTTCCTGGCCCGGGGGCCCCTCGCATACGTGGGAACGGTTTCCTACTTCGTCTACCTGGTCCACTATCCGGTCGTTTACGCCATGAGCCATGTCCCCTGCCGGGCGGTCCCCAACCTCCTGATGACGCTTGGCATCGTGTTTGGAAGCGCCACCGCCAGCTGGTTCTGGATGGAGAAGCCGCTCATTGCCCGCGGCAAATCCCTGGCCGCGGCCCTCGCAGCGTCAGGGAATGAACGGGCCGGCGGTTAGGTCTTCGGCGGGGTACCGGCGCCAGGCCCCGCCTGCCCGAAGCTGCCCGGGACGCCGTGCGCCGACTCCCAGGCCGGAAGGTACGGCTTCGCAAGCTCCAGGGTCTCGATGGCGTTGAGCGCCCACTGCACGCTGGCCACGCCATGGAGCTGCCAGCCGACCGGGGCCCCCAGGAAGGCCGGGTCGGTCACGGGCTTCAGGAGCCCCGGCCCCGTCACCTTCTGCGGCCGGGACACCGGAGGAAGCGCCGATCCGATCAGCTTCTCCCAGGCCAGCTGCCCCAGTTCCGCGCTCTGCTTCTTGTTGGCGGCATAGGCGAGCATGCGCGGCGCGGTCATCTGGCTGCCGGACGCCTGGCGTCCCACCGCCTCGCATGTGTTTGCCCAGGCCCGCCAGAATTCCGGAACGTCGAACATCGGCTCCAGTTCGTTCATGTTCTCGGCGCCCCCGAATATCATGTCGAAGTAGGAGCCCGGGAGGCGGTCGTCCGGTTTCAGCCCGGCCGCCATCGCCCGCATGTCACCGGCCACCTGGTCGCGCCAGTGCACGTCGCCGGTGCGCTGCCACTCCATCATCCAGTTCATGGAGTAGCACATCCATTCCAGGCCCGCCCTTGCGGCCTCGGTCCGCACCTGGGGCCGCGGGGGCAGGTCCTCGGGCCTCGGCGCGGGCGGCGGCGGCCCGAAGCGCCCGCCCGTGTCGAGGCGCGCGCCGCCGTCCTCCGTCGGCACATAGTGGGAGCCGTTGTACTTCTTCAGCACCTCGTAGGTCAGGTCGGCGGTGAGCTGCTCGTGCATGAGGTCGCCGACCCGCTCGTCGGTGGTCAGGAAGTAGTAGAACTGCTTCAGCCCGGAGTGGCTGATCCGCGGCTGCTTCGCGCCGTCGCCCCAGTGGTTCACGTTGTGGCGCGAGCCCAGGGGGGCGAACGGCCCGATGTGGTAGACCTCCACCTCGCTGGTCTGGCGGGTCATGGCCTCGGCCATGCGGAAGAGGTCCGGCCGCCCCGTGCGCAGGAAGCTGTACCAGAGGAGCATGTCGGGCATGAGCTCGGTGTTGGCCCACGCCCAGCCGCCCACGTCGTAGCGCCATTCATGGCGGCCGAAGTCGTAGTTGTGCATGATGTCGCCGAAATCCCAGAACCCGTACCACGAGCGTTCGTCCACCTGGTCGCGGTAGAAGTTGACCAGGCCGCCGATCTGGTCGTCGAGCCAGGCCAGTGTCGGCGTGGAGCGGTCCGGAAGGCTCCAACGGCCGAAGACCTGCAGGCCGTGGTAATAATCGGGGGTGCAGACGAGGATGGGAGGCTCCCGCGCGGCCAGGGCCATGCTGGCCAGCTTCTCATCGGCCGGCACCGCCCCGAGGGCCCACAGGGTCAGGTCCGACGTGTTCGCGATGCCGTACGGGGTTCCCCAGCCCGGCTTCCAGTCCTCGTAGTTCACCGCCAGGCCGTGGGGCTCGGTGTCGTACCGGCGCAGGTCCATGGCCTCCCCCTCCGGGGACCAGAACCAGACCTTCATCTCCCCGGTCGCGGTGGCCCCGTTGGTGAGCTCGATCTCCGTGGGGTGCTTCTCCCAGAAGTGCCGGACTCCGACGGCGATCCCCCCCGAGACGTCCGCCAGGACCGCGAGCCCCTGGGCCCGGTGGCCGTCGGTCACGTGGAGCCACGAGCTGGCCGGCGTCGTGCGCTTGAAGATCGAGAAGCCGTTCGGCCCCGCCTGCGTCAGCTTTGCATCGCCCCAGACCGGGACGGTGAGAAGCGCCGACCGCGAGCGGGCGGTGAGGGCGGCGAGCTCGGGAACCCGTCGCCCCTTGAGCTGGGAGCCGTAGAGGTCGCCCACCTCAGACCCGGCCTGGGCCCTATAGCCCGGCAGCATCCGCACCGGCTGGCGCCAGACCCCGCCATTGTCTCCCACGAAGCGCAGGTGCCGGTTCTGGAGCTCCTCGTGGAAGGGGACCGAGAAGGACATCCCAAGCCCCTTGATGAAGTCGGTGTCCTGGTTCCCGTCGTAGATGAAGGAGTGGACGATCCGGATCGCCGGCGACCCGCGGAAAAAGTAAAGGCGCACCGTGAACGGCAGCCAAAGGCGGTCGGAGGTTGTCGACTTGTGCCTGCCCGTGATCTTCACGACCGCGCGCACCGGGCCGTCCTGCTCGACCTTCACGTCCTCGATCTGGCTCTCGAAGTCCTCCTCCCGCAGGACCTGCTCGGTCTCCAGGCGCGACCGGTCCTCGCGCCGGGCGATCAGCCTGCCGTCGCTCGCCACCTCGCGGGCGCCGACATACAGGGCGGCAATGAGGCTGGATCCCGACAGGGGCAGGACCGCCCGGACGGCCCCCGTGTCGACCTCGATCGCCTTCTCGCCCCGGGTGACGGTCAGAGGCGCGGCGACCGCGGCCGCGGTCCCGACCGCCAGGTGCAGCGGTCCGTCGAGCGCCGCGGCCGCCGCGATCGCCTGCCCGGACCACTTGATCGAGCCGTCCGGCCAGTAGGCCAGGGGCCAGGTCTGCAGCGGCACGGACTGGCCCGAGGCGGTCGTGAGCACGAGATTGTCGCCCTTCTGGAGCTGGCCCCTGGGCCAGGGCACACCCCAGCTCACGCCGTCGTCCACCGCGGGCGCGGCCTGGCCGAGCCAGTCGAGCGTCACCGGCGCGGGGGATGCGGCCGCGCCGGGCATGGCGGCAGGCGCGGCGCAGAGGGCAAGGGCAAAGCGGAGAAACAGGCGGGGGGCATTCATGGGGTGGGGTGACGGGGATAGACGTCCGGCGGGGAGGAAAGGGTTCGGCCGGTCGCGCCCCGGTGACGCGGGCGGCTCTCCGAACCGTCAAGGCTCCGCGGGCTTCCTGTCGTAGAACACCCTGACGTCGAGGGCCTGGCCCGGCAGGAGCTCCTTGGCCCGCTTGAGCGCGTTGCGGGTCGCCACGGTCGGGTTGTCCTCGGCGGGGAAGATGTTCTCCTCACCGATCAGCTGCAGAAGCCCGCTGTTCTTAAGGACGCGTGTGACCTCGGGGCTGCTCCCGCTGATCAGCAGGTGGCGGCCCGTCTTGCGGAGGTAGTCGTGGAGAATCTCCATGGCCATCACGGTCGACGCGTCCAGGTGCCGCGCGTTCTTCATCCGAAGGATGAAGACCCGGATGTTCTGGTTCTCCGCGAGGCTGCGGACCTGCTCCTGGAAGAGGTCGGCCGCACCGAAGAAGAGCTCGCCCTCGACGTGGATGATCGAGATCTCGGGGTGGGGGCGCTGGGCCGGGTCCCTGAGCTCCGCAAGGTTCCCGCTCTCGTTGATGGCGTACTCGACAAGCATGGGGGTGCTGGTCGCCCTGAGGAAGAGGACGAGCGAGACCCCGATGCCCACGTAGATGGCGGTGTCGAGCCTGAGGAACAGGCACGAGCCCAGCGTGACCACGAAGACGACCAGGTCCGACGGGGTTGACCGGCACGCGATCCTTATCTGGTGCCGGTTGATCATCTTGAAGCCGACGCGGATCAGGTGGGCGGCCAGCGCGGCCACCGGGATGAAGTTGAAGACGGGGGTGACGAAGGAAAGCACCGCGAGCACGACCAGGCTGCTCAGCATGGAGGACAGCTGCGTCCTCGCCCCGCTCTGGAAGTTGACCGCCGACCGAGCGAACGACGAGGACCCGGGCACGGCCCCGAAAAGCGCGCACGCGATGTTGGCCGCCCCCATGCCAACAAGCTCTTGGTTCGGCTCGATCTTCTGGCCGCTGCGGGCCGCCAGCCCCTTCGTGATGGAGGCGGCCTCCAGCATACCCAGGATCGATATGGCGATCGCCGTGCCGGCCAATTCGGGCAGCAGGTGGAACTTCCTGGGGCCTATGTGGAAGTCAGCGAACGACGGGATGACGGCGGTCAGCGCGCCCTCGTCGCGGACCATCAGGAACTGGACCGAGGGATGGTAGACGGTGAAGACCTTTGCCGCGATACCCAGGACACCCAGGCCGATCAGGGCCTCAGGCCAGCCCGGGCGAAACCTTCGAACAAGCCAGAAGATCAGGAACGTGAGCAGGCCGATCCCGATCGCCCAGGGGTGGACCCGGGCGGTTCCGAGGTCGAACAGGGCCTGCCAGACATTGGTCGAGAAGTTCTGGCCGGCATCGACCGGGTAACCAAGGAGATTGTGGAGCTGGCTCGCTATCAACAGGATGCCAATGCCCGTGCTGTAGGCGACGACAACCGACCTGGAGATGAACTTCGTGACCTCGCCAAAGTTCAGGAGGCCCGCGAACAGCTGGACGACGCCGATCAGGAACGCGAGGTAGCCCGCGAGCTGGAGCGGTGTCAGGCCGTCGCCGGAATTCGCCGCGATCGTCGCGGCGACGATGAGGCTGATCGAGCTCGTCGGGCCGAACACGTGGTGGCGCGACGAGAAGAAGAGCGAGCCCACGAAGCCCCCGATGATCACGGAGGCTATCACGGGCTGGGGAGGCAGGTTCAGGATGAGCGAGAAGCCGATCGCCTGGGGGATCGAGACAAGCGTCACGGTCGCCCCGGCAAGGAGGTCCGCCCGGAACTTATCCCAGGAATACGACCGGATCTCCCCGATGAACGGCAGGCGCACGCGGAACATGTGCGAGCCCATGGCGGCGACCTCCTCGGTGAGCTCCGTCACGCTGTCCATGGAGAAGGTTTCGTATCGCCGCACCGGGCGCGCAAGCGCGTTCTTCGGCCCGGCGTCCCGGCCCGTTTAACCCGAGTGTCACGGGCCCGACACGCGACCGTAACAATCGCCGTCTACGATCGCCGCGTTCTGATCCATCCAGCGTTAGACAACATCCAACACCGCCTAGTACCCATGCTACCGAACAAAACCAAATGGTTGGCGCTCCTCGGAGTCGCGACCGCCTGCACCGGAATAGCGTTCGCCCAGTCCGTCGACGACCAAGCGCTGATCAACGCGCTCATCAAGAAGGGAATCCTGACCGACAAGGAGGCCAAGGAGATCTCGGCCGAGATCGCCAAAAGCCAGTCGGCGGACGACGTCGAGACCAGCGGTGAGAAGTATGTCCAGAAGCTGACCATCTCGGGGCGCTTCCAGGAGCAGTACGACGGCCTCGGCACCTCAATCTCAGGGAACCCGGTGAACCCGGTCTCGACCGAGCACTTCATCCTGCGCCGCATATACCTGGGCGCGACCGCGACGTTTGGCGACGGCTGGAGCGGCGTCCTCAACTACGACCTCGCCAACTCCTCCTTTGACAAGGCCTACATCGAATGGAAGCAGAGCCCCCTCCTCATCGTCCAGGCGGGGTTCAACAAGGCGCCATTCGGCTACGAGGAGCTCACCTCGAGCGGAAACCTCCGCGCAATCGAGCGCTCGGTGATCACCCGCTACATTGACGAGCCGAACAACGGGCGCCGCCTCGGGGCCTCCAGCTACCGCACCGGCCTCTTCGCGTTGGGCTCGCAGGACGGCTTCTTCTACAGCGTCGCCTTCACCAACCCCGAGCGCAATGAGTACAGCGGCGACAGCACGAACACGGCCGTCCTTGTTAACGGCCTCGGCGGCGTTGGCAGCACGGGCACGGGCACGACCAACAAGTTCGCCGGCTACGCGACCGTTGGATACGGCAACTCATTCAACGGCGGCGGCGTCAGCGGCAACTACAAGTTCGGGTATGAGACCGGCTTCCTCCCCGACCAGGGCGGGCCGGGGGCCACGATCGGCACCGGCAGGGACATAACGCTCAACGGAGTGTTCCTCGACACCAATATCGGCGACCTGAACCTTGAGGGTGAGTATGAGGAGGCCCAGGATGACTCGGGCGTCAAGAACGGCGTCAATGCCACGCCCAAGGGCTACTGGGTCCAGCCGGCCTTCAAGTTCACGCCCCAATGGGAGGGCGTTGTCCGCTACAGCGAGATCGATTCGGACGGCCGCGGCGTGGCCATCTCGGACGGCATCCGGGGTGCGCCGAGCGGCGGCACGATGGACAAGCTGGACGAATGGTACATCGGCTTCAACTACTACATCAAGGGCAACGACGTGAAGCTCCAGGCCGGCTACATCCACGGCGAGTCGAACGAAACTGTGACGGGAGGGCCTGCGAGCGCCACCACCGACGGCATCCGCAGCCAGATCCAGATCCAGTTCTGATCCCAATCAAACCTCCAAATCCATATTCCCTTGAAAAATCTCACGGCCCTTTGCGCCCTCATGGCGCTCAGCGCGACTGTTTCGCACGCACAGATGCTCATCAACGGGGCGGGCGCCACGTTTCCCCAGGTAATCTACACGAAGTGGTTTGACGAGTACCAGAAGGTCGACCCCTCGGTCCGTTTCAACTACCAGGGAATAGGCTCGGGCGGCGGCCAGAAGCAGATCCTCGCCGAGACCGTGGACTTCGGCGCCTCGGACGGCCCGATGTCCGACGAGAACCTCGCCAAGGCCCCGCGCGCCCTGTGGCACATCCCGACGGTCGCCGGGGCGGTCGTGGTGAGTTACAACCTCGAGGGCGATCCGCAGGTCAGGCTGGATGGCCCGACGCTGGCCGGGATATTCCTGGGCACGATCACGAAATGGAACGACCCGGCCATCGCCGGCCAGAACCCGGACGTGAAGCTCCCCGACGAGGACATCGTCGTTGTCCACCGCTCCGACGGGAGCGGCACGAGCTTCATCTTCACGGACTACCTGAGCAGCGTGAGCCCGGACTGGAAGGCAAAGGTCGGCAAGGGCGTCTCCGTCAGCTGGCCCGTCGGCCTCGGCGGCAAGGGCAACGCCGGTGTCGCGGGGCAGGTGAAGCAGACCCCGGGAGCCATCGGCTACGTGGAGCTCGCCTATGCGCACCAGAACAAGCTCCCGGTCGCCGAGATGAAGAACTCGTCCGGCATCTACATGTCGCCGACGCTTGACTCGGTCACGGCCGCGCTGGCCGCGGCGACCATCCCGGATGACTTCCGGTTCTCCATGGTGAACTCCCCGGGGGCGACTGCCTACCCGATCGCCGGAACGACCTGGCTGCTCGTGTACGCCGAGCAGAAGGACCACGCCAAGGGCGAGAAGCTCGTCCAGTTCCTCAGGTGGGCCTACTCGGACGGGGAGAAGCTGGCGCCGAGCCTGGACTACGCCCCGCTTCCGGACAACGTGCTGAAACGCGCCCTTGATAGGGTGAACAGCATCAAGTACTGATTCGCGGCGCAACAGGAGCGGGCGCGCCTCAGCGGCGCGCCCGCGCACTTTCTCGATGAGCACCGCGTCCACCACGCACGTAGTTCCGGCCCCGGGGTCCCGCTCCCCGGACATCGCGTTCAAGTGGGTCGCGGCGTTTGCGGCGGCGATGATCGTGATCCTGATAGTCTTTGTGGGCCTCGAGCTTTACTGGGGTTCAAGGCTGGCCATCGCGAAGTTCGGCGTCGGTTTCCTGTGGAGCACCGAGTGGGACCCGGTCCAGGAGAAATTCGGGGCCCTCCCGTTCATCTTTGGAACGCTTCTCTCGTCGCTCCTGGCGCTCCTCATCGCGGTCCCCCTCGGCGTGGCCACGGCGCTCTTCCTCACGGAGCTCGCCCCCCTGCGCATCCGGCAGCCCATCGTGATGGCCATCGAGATGCTGGCGGCGGTGCCGAGCGTGATCTTCGGGCTCTGGGGCATCTTCGTGCTCATCCCGTGGCTCAGGGACCACCTCTTTGTCTGGCTCAAGCACTGGCTGGGCTTCCTGCCCCTATTTAAGGGCCCGATCTACGGGACCAGCATGCTCGCGGCCGGGATAATCGTCGCGATCATGATCCTGCCGATCATCACGTCCATTTCGCGCGAGATCCTCCGGTCGGTGCCGAATCTCCAGAGGGAGGCCGCCTACGCGCTCGGCGCGACCCGCTGGGAGGTCCTGAGGATCGCGGTCCTCAGCTACGCCAGGAGGGGGCTCTTCGGCGCGGCGGTCCTAGGGCTGGGCAGGGCCCTCGGGGAAACGATGGCGGTCACCATGGTGATCGGCAACAGGCCCGAGATCGCCGCGTCGCTTTTCGCCCCGGGCTACACGCTCGCGAGCGTGGTCGCCAACGAGTTCGCCGAGGCGACGACCGACATCTACTTCAATTCCCTGTTTGAGCTCGGCCTGGTGCTCCTTGTGGTCGCGATCCTGGTCAATGCCGCCGCGCAGGTCATGCTCAAGAGCATGACCGGAAGCGGCCCGATCAAGGTGGTCTGAAAACATGAGCGCCTCGCCCTACCTTCCCACCGCCGAGCTTGCGAACTGGCGCAAGTTCAAGAGCCACGCCATCACCGGCGTCCTCGTGGTGTGCGCGCTGGCCGTCATAGCGCCGCTCTTCTTTGTCATCTATTTCCTTCTGGCCCGCGGGGCGAGCTCGATTGACTGGAATTTCTTCACGCAGCTGCCCAAGCCCACCGGGGAAGTGGGAGGCGGGATGGCCAACGCGATCGTGGGAACCGTGACGCTCCTCGCCATGGCCGCCGTCGTGGGAGTCCCGATCGGGATCTTCGGGGGCATCTACCTCGCGGAATACGGGTCGGACCGGGCCAACGGATGGATCCGGTTCGCGGCCGACGTCCTCAACGGGGTGCCGTCGATAGTCTGGGGCATGGTGATCTACCTTGTCCTCGTCGTTCCCTTCAAGACGTACTCGGCCTACGCCGGCGGGGTGGCGCTCGGCCTCATGATGGTGCCCCTTGTCATGCGGACGACCGAGGAGGTTCTGATCCTCGTCCCCCAGAGCTACCGGGAGGCGGCGCTGGCCCTGGGAGTCGCCCGCTGGAAGGTGATCATGGTCATCGTCGTAAGGACCGCGCTCAAGGGCATCGCCACGGGGGTCATCGTGGCCATGGCCCGCATCGCGGGCGAGACGGCCCCCCTGCTCTTCACGGCGCTGGGCAACAACTTCTGGAACACCAACCTGAAGGAGCCCATATCGGCGCTTCCCCTGCAGATATACGCCTACGCCATCTCGCCCTACGACGACTGGCACCGCCAGGCGTGGGCCGGGGCCCTGGTCCTCATGGCTTTGATTCTCGCCCTCAACATAACGGTCCGCGTACTGTCGCGCGACCGGCAAAGGACCCATTGAACGCCATGTCCAACCCTCCAGAAGCCGCCCAGGCCGCCCCGGTTACCGAGCCCGTCCGCGTCACCTCCTCGGCCCCCGGGCCCGCACCCGTTGCCGCATTGCCGGTCGAGTCGGGGGAGATCGCGTTCGACATCAAGGGTTTCAGCCTCTGGTACGGCCAGCGCCAGGCGCTGCAGGACGTCACGATAACCATTCCGGCAAAGAAGGTGACGGCCATCATCGGGCCGAGCGGCTGCGGCAAGTCGACCTTCATCAGGGCCCTCAACCGGATGCACGAGATGACCCCGGGCACGCGCATCGAGGGGTCGCTCCGCCACTTCGGGGCCGACCTCTACGGCCCGGGGGTGGAGGCCGTGGCCATCCGACGGCGGGTGGGGATGGTGTTCCAGAAGTCGAACCCGTTCCCGACGATGTCGATCGCGGAAAACGTGCTCGTGGGCCTCCGTCTGAACGGCGTGCGCGACAAGGCGGTCCTGCAGAGGCGCCTCGAGGAGTCCCTGCACATGGCCGCCCTCTGGGACGAGGTGAAGGACCACCTCCACCGGCCCGGAACGAGCCTCTCGGGCGGCCAGCAGCAGCGCCTCTGCATCGCCCGCTCGCTCGCCGTCCAGCCCGAGACGCTCCTTATGGACGAGCCGTGCTCGGCGCTCGACCCGCTCGCGACCGCGAAGATAGAGGAGCTGATCCAGACGCTCCGCGAGTCCTACACGGTGGTGATCGTGACCCACAACATGCAGCAGGCGGCGCGGTGCTCGGACCGGACGGCCTTCTTCTACATGGGCCGCCTGATCGAGTACGACGAGACGCGCAAGATGTTCACGAGCCCGCGAAATTCACAGACCGAGGCCTACGTCTCCGGCCGCTTTGGCTGAGCAACCCCCTGCGCCTACCCAAATGACCCACTACACGGAAGAGATGAACCGGCTGAAGGAAAGCCTCCTGGCGATGGCGAGCCATGCCGAGTCGGCGCTGACCCGCGCCATGAGGGCGCTCGTCGAGCGCGACGACCCCCTTGCGCAGTCCGTGATCGACGACGACAACATCATCGACCAGTTCGAGGTCGAGATCGACGACATCGCGATCCACCTGCTCGCCAAGGCGCCCGTCGCGACGGACCTGCGCCTGACGACCGTGGCGATGAAGATCTCCCAGAACCTCGAGCGGATCGGCGACTCGGCGGTCACGATCGCCCGGCGCGCGATCGACCTCGGCACGGAGCCGCAGCTCAAGCCCTACATCGACCTTCCGCGCATGGCGACCATGACCCTCGAGATGCTGCGCGACTCGATCACGGCGTTCATCAACCGCGAGCCGGACAAGGCGCGGACCGTGGTCCCGCGAGACGTGGACGTCGACAACCTGAACCGGCAGCTCCACCGGGAGCTCTCGAGCTTCATGGTCGAGCGCCCGTCGAGCATTTCGCGCTGCCTCAATCTCATGGTCATATCGAAATGCCTCGAGCGGATCGCCGACCACGCGACCAACATTGCCGAGGACGTCGTCTACCTCTACGAGGCGATCGACATAAGGCATTCGGGGCAGAAGAACCATGAAGACAAAGATCCTGGTCGTTGACGACGAGCCGGACGCGCTCGAGGTGCTCGGCTTCAAGCTGCGCGAGGCGGGCTACACGCCCATCTTTGCCAAGGACGGCACGCGCGCGATCGCGATAGCCAAGGACGAGCGCCCGGACCTCATCGTCCTGGACCTGATGCTCCCGGAGATCGACGGCCTCGAGGTATGCAAGATACTGCGGCGCGACGCCTCCACGGCGTCCATCCCGGTCATCATGCTCACGGCCCGGGCGGCCGAGATGGACAGGGTCCTCGGGCTGGAGCTCGGCGCGGACGACTACGTGACCAAGCCGTTCAGCCCCCGCGAGCTCGTCATCCGGATCCGCAAGCAGCTGTCCCGGGCGCGCGCGGGCGACGAGCCCGGGTCCCACCTGCGGATCGGCGAGATCCAGATCGACGTCCCGCGGCATGAGGTCCAGGTGGGGTCGAAGGGGATCACGCTGACGGCGACGGAATTCAGGCTGCTCGAGATCCTCGCCCGCCGGCGCGGCCGCGTCCAGTCGCGCGACCGCCTGCTCCAGGATGTCTGGGGCTACGAGAACCCCATCGACAGCCGCACGGTGGACACCCACATGCGCCGCCTGCGGGAGAAGCTGGGGATTGCGGCGCAGCACCTTGAGACCGTCCGCGGCGTCGGATACCGTTTTGCGGCGGAGGCGTGACGAGCGGGATGGATCTGACCTTGCTCCTGACTCTGTCGGCCTGCGCCGCGCTCGCGCTGGCCTGGGGCCGGGAGCGGTTCCTGAGGAAATCGGACGCGGAGAGGGGCAGGAGGGACCTGGCGGAGCAGCGCCTTCGCCGGGATGCCGAGCTCAGGGAGCAGTCGCAGCGGACGGCGGCGCTCTTCGACAGGATGGTCGAGGGGCTCATCGTGGTCGACGCGGGCGGTCGAATTCGGGTGGCCAACCGGGCCGCCGCCGCGCTCTTTGGCTTTGAGGCCCCGGCGGTCGGAAGGACGATCCTCGAGGCGACGCGGCACCACGAGGTCGCCGCGGTGGTCGCCCGCCTGGACAAGGAGCTTGAGGTGCTGGGCCACGAGCTGCGCATCGACTCGATGGACGCCCCCCGCTTCCTGCAGGTCAACGCGCTCGCGCTTCGCGACGCGGCCGGCGCGGCCGACGGGGCGATCCTCGTGTTCCACGACCTGACGCGCCTTCGCCAGCTTGAGGGGGTGCGCCAGGAGTTCGTGGCCAACGTGAGCCACGAGTTGCGGACGCCGCTCTCGCTCATCAAGAGCGCCACGGAGACCCTCCTCGAGGGGGCCAAGGACGACGCGGCGGCGCTCTCTCGCTTCCTCCAGATAATCGACAAGCACGCGAACCGGCTGGCGCTCCTGATCGACGACCTCCTGCTGCTGTCCACGCTGGATTCCGGGGGACTGCGCCTGAACAGGCAGCCCGTGCCGTTCAGGACCACGGTGGACGACGCGATCGACGACCTCCTGACGCGCGCCCACGCGCGCGACGTGACGCTCGTCAACGCGGTCCCGGGCTCGCTTGTCGCCCTAGCGGACAACGACAGGATGCGCCAGGTGATCTCCAACCTCCTCGACAACGCGATCAAGTACGGGCGCGCGGGAGGGAAGGCGACCGTCGAGGGCAGGGTCCTCCCGAACGGGAGGATCGAGATCATGGTTGTCGATGACGGGCCCGGGATCCCCAACGAGTCCCAGGAGAGGATATTTGAGCGCTTCTACCGCGTGGACAAGGCGCGCTCGAGGGAGCAGGGCGGCACGGGGCTCGGGCTAGCGATCGTCAAGCACGTGGTCCAGGCGCATGGCGGCGACGTCAGGCTCGAGAGCGAGCCGGGCTCCGGTGCGGCGTTCATCGTCACGCTGCCGCCCGCCACGCCGCCCAAATGAGACGCACCTGCCTCGCTCCGGTCAGCCCCTGATCCGCAGCCAGAGGAGGCCCAGACATTCGTGCACGGCGAGCGTGCTTCGCTCAAGCGACTCGCTGTCCCAGCCGAGGTCGGTCAACCGGATCGCCGGTCCCGGCCGGGACTCAAAGTCGGCGGGGCAGGCGACGAACGCGGTGCCGTCCCGGCGGAACAGGAACGCGGCCCTCGGCATGTGCCAGGCGGAGGTGACAAGCGCGACCGGCGAGCCGCCCGCGAGCCTCGAGACGGCGGCGGCCTCGTCCTCGGTGTCGAGCGCCGTCTCGATGAGGGTGATCCGGGCGCGGTCGACCCCGAGCGAGCACGCGGCCTGCGCCAGCACGGACGCGTGCGTCGGGCGGCCCGGCTCGCCGGGCCCGCTCACCACCAGCCTGGCGCCCGGCAGGACCCGGAGGAGCCTGACGGCCTCCACGATGCGGCCGAGCGCCGAGGACGACAGTTGGCTTGTCGCAGGCAGCCTGGGAACGTCGCTGTTGCCGCCGCCGAGCACCACGATGATGCGGCATTTTGCCAGAGGGCCCGGAACGGGCGCCCCCGGCGCGAGCTCCGGGATCGCCGGATAGCGCGCCTCAAGGGACCCCAGGAGCCTGTTGCTCACCCACCTGTTGGAGAAGAGAATGAGCAGCAGGGTGCCCGTGACGACGAGCGCGCGTCCCAGCCTCGGGCGCCTTCCCGCACGGGCCAGCGCGAGGCCGGACGCGAGCAGCGCCAGGCAGAGGGGCACGGGCATCAGCCAGAAAGAGATGGCCTTCTTGAGCCAGAACACGGCTTGCCTCAGACCTGCGGCTTGAGCTGGGCGATGAGGGCGCCGAATTCCTTGATCCGCCTAAGGCCCTGCAGGTCGGGATCATGCGACATCCACTCGAAGTCCTGGTAGCCGAGGCGCACCGCGCGGCCCAGGGCGCGGAGCGCGTCCGAGTTGCGCTTGCTCAGGGCCAGGCTGCAGGCGAGGTTGTAGTGCGCCGTCGGGTTGGCGGGCTGCAGGCGCACGAGCCTGCGGTCCATCCTGAGGCCGTCGGCAATCCGGCCGACCCTGGTGTAGAGCCCGCCCAGGATCTCAATCACCTCGATGCACTGCGGGTCGTGCCGGAGCACGGACTCGAAAAAGCTGATCTCAAAGGCGGTGTCGGAGTTCGGCTCGCTGGGCATGGAGGAGGTCCGCTTGGGCTCAGGCCCTCCTCGGGCAGGACCCGGTGTCGCGAAGGGTGTCGCAGCGGGCGCTCACCTGGAGCCGCTGGGAGACGGGCGAGAGCCCGAGCTTGGAGGACACCGTGCTCCCGTACCATTCCATGAAGGGGGCGCTGATCTCGAATATCCGGTCGCAGTCGATGCAGACGACCTGGGCGATCTGGGTGTTCTGCTCCAGGTTGGGCATGTAGAACTTCTCGCCGCTGCCGATGTCGATCTCGCGCAGGAGCGCGCTCCCCGTCATGATGGGAAGGGTCCGGTAGACCGTCGCGCGCGACACCGAGTCGTCTATGGACCGGGCGTAGTCGAGGAGCTGCTCGGCCGTGAAGTGCTCCTTCCGGGCGAAGGCGGCGTCGAAGATGGCCAGCCTCTGGCTGGTCACCCTCAGTCCTTCGCGGGCGAGGAACTTCCTGAATTTCTCCCGTGCCGAAGGGATGCTCACGGGTTGCAATGTCGTCCCCGCGGGGCGGTGCTGTCAATGCGATCCAACGCGCGAAGGGGATTGCGCGGCCCCGCCCGTGCGAGCTCAATCGCGATCTCCCTCCCGGTATGATCGTCGGAGTCCATCCCCTGGCAGGTTTCGACAAGGTCCTGCACTACAAGGTGCCGGAGTCCCTGCGCCCGCTGACCGCGGTCGGGTCCCTGGTCCGGGTGCCGGTGGGGCGCGCCATGCGGCTCGGCGTCGTCGGCGCCGTCGGGCCGCCCACCGACTTTCCGGTGGAGCGCCTCAAGCTCGTGGCGCAGGTCGTGTACCCGTTCCCGGCGCTGACCCCCGACCTCCTCGGGCTCGCCCGGTGGATGGCGGGATACTATGCGGCGCCGATGGATTCGGTGATCGAGGGGATGATCCCGGCCGCGGTGCGCCGCGGCGCGCGAATCAGGGAGGCGCGGCTCCTGCGGGTTCTTAGGAAGATTTCAAAGGAGGAACTCGCGGCGCTGGCGCGCAAGGCGCCCGCGCAGGCGCGGCTCTACGCCTTCCTCGCCGGCCAGATCCGGCCGCAGCCCAAGGGCCTCATCCTCGGGCGGACGGGCGCCTCGGCGGCGTCCGTCCGGGCGCTCGTGGACCGGGGAATCCTGCGTGAGGATGTCGAGCGCGTCGAGCGGGAGGGCTACGGCGACGACGAGGGCCGCGGCGAGCTCGTCGCGTCCCAGCCCCACGTGCTCAACCTCGAGCAGGCCGCGGCCGTCGCCGCGCTGGCGGCGGCGCTCGCGGCGGGAAAATTCGGGGTGACGCTCCTCCACGGGGTCACGGGCTCCGGGAAGACGGAGGTGTACCTGAGGGCGATCCAGGCCGCCCTGGAGTCCGGCGGGGGAGTCATCCTCCTCGTCCCCGAGGTCGCCCTCACGCCGCAGACGGTCGCCCGCCTGAGGTCGCGCCTGGACGCAATCGCCCCGGGCCACAGGTGCGTCGTCTGGCACAGCCACCTGAGCGCGGGGGAGCGCCTCGACGGGTGGCTTGCTCTGGCCTCGGGCGAGGTCCGCGTCGCCGTCGGCGCGCGGTCCGCGGTCTTCGCCCCGGTTCGCGACCTGCGCCTCATCGTCGTCGACGAGGAGCACGAGCCCGCGTACAAGCAGGACGAGAGCCCGCGCTACCACGGGCGCGACGTCGCGGTCATGAGGGCGAGGCTCTGCGGCGCCCAGTGCCTGCTCGGCTCCGCCACGCCGTCCCTGGAGAGCCATGCGAACGCCGCCTGCGGCAAGTACGGTCTGCTCAGGCTCACCAAGCGGGTCGACTTCCGCAGCCTTCCCTCCTTCACGGTGGTAGACATGTGCGTGGAGGCGGCGCGCAAGCGGGGAGCCTCGGCGCTGTCGGGCGCCCTGGTCGAGGCCATGCAGGCTAGGCACGAGCGCGGCGAGCAGACCATACTCTTCATCAACCGGCGCGGATACTCGCCGGCGATGCAGTGCCGCAAGTGCGGCGCCGTCGAGGAGTGCCCCCACTGCAGCGTGGCGATGGTCTACCACAGGACGGACGAGACGCTCCGCTGCCACCTCTGCGGCGAGCAGCGGCCGGCGCCCGCCCGCTGCCCCCGGTGCGGGGCGCCGGACATCCGCTGGAGGGGGCTCGGCACGCAGCGCGTCGAGGAGGCGGTCAGGAGGGCGCTCCCCCGGGCCCGGATCGAGCGGATGGACTCCGACACGATGACGCGCAAGAACCGCTTCCGGGAGATACTGGGGGACTTCCGGAGGGGAAGGATCGATGTCCTCGTAGGGACGCAGATGATAGGCAAGGGCCTGGATTTCCCCAACGTGACCCTTGTCGGCCTCGTCGACGCGGACCTCTCGATGCACATCCCGGACTTCCGCGCGAACGAGCGGACGTTCCAGCTCCTGGTCCAGGTCGCGGGCCGGGCGGGGAGGGGGGACCGGGCGGGCGAGGTGGTCGTCCAGAGCTTCACGCCGAGGGCGGAGGCCATCCAGTTCGCCCGACACGCCGACTACGAGGGGTTCGCGGCGGCCGAGCTCGAGATGCGCCGCGAGTTCGGCTACCCGCCGCAGCGCCACCTGATCGGGCACCTGTTCCGCGGGACCAACCCGGACAAGCTCAAGTTCTTCGCCGAGCAGTGGGCGAAGCGGGTCCGCGAGGCCCTGGGCGGACGCGTGGAGCTGAAGGGTCCGGCCCCCGCCCCCATCGAGAAGATCCGCGACGAGTACCGCTGGCAGCTCTGGTACTTCGTGGGGAGCGTGACACGGGTGATCGGGGACCTGTCGAGGCTCAGGGACGACTTCGAGTGGCCCCACGGCATCACGCAGATGCTTGACGTCGATCCGATGAATTTGACCTGATGGGGGTTCTCCCGTGCTGGTCCACTCCGTCTATTTCTGGCTGAAGCCCGGGCTGACGCCCGCCGCCCGCAGGCGCTTCCGCGCGGAGCTCGGCAAGCTCGCGGCGATCCGGACAATCGGCAGGATCTACATAGGGCCGCCCGCCACCCTGGCGGAGCGGGCGGTCACCGAGAGGGGATTCGACTTCGCGCTCACGATCATATTCAGGGATGCGGCGGCCCACGACGCCTACCAGGTCGACCCGATCCACGAGGCGTTCGTGAAGGCCACCAAGGCCTCCTGGGCGCGGGTGAGGGTGTTCGACTCCCAGGAGTGACCCCGGCCGCCTAAGGCTTGCTAAAGAGGTAGTGGCTCACGATCCACTCCTCGCCGCCCCGGTAACCCCAGAGCTCGGCGCAGCTCATGTAGAACACCCGCCAGTAGGACCACCACCGCTCCGCGTTCGTCGGCCCGTAGGTCTCGCGGAAAAGGGGCATGATCTCCCTCCGATTGGCATCCATGTTCCTGAGCCATGCCTCCGCCGTCCGCTGGTAGTGGGTGCCGCTCACCGTCCAGTCCGAGACCAGGGACAGGCGCTCCTGGAACTGCATGAGGAGCCCGTGGGAGGGCATCTGGCCGCCCGTGAAGAAATAGCGCGCCATCCAGTCGGTACTGTCCCTCGCCACAAAATGGTACGCCAGGCGCCTGTGGGTGAAGATGTGGACGAAGAGGAGGCCCCCGGGCTTGAGCCACCGGGCAATCCTCTCCATGAGCGCCTGGTAGTTCTTCATGTGCTCGAACATCTCGATCGAGACGACGCGGTCGAACCGGCCGGCGTCGATGTCGAATGTGTTCATGTCGCACGTGATGATAGTGAGGTTGGTCAGCCCGCGCCTTGCGGCCTCCGAGTCGATGAACTCCTTCTGCGTTCTCGAATTGGAGACCCCGGTGATGCGGGACCCGGGGAAGCGCTCCGCCAGGTAGAGCGAGAACGACCCCCAGCCGCAGCCCAGCTCGAGGATATCCTGGCCGTCCTGGATCCTCCCCCTCTCCACGTAGAGGGCCAGCATGGCCTCCTCGGCCTCGTCGAGGCTCTCGGCCCCCGTCCGGAAGAAGCACCCGGAGTACTTGAGGCGCCGCCCAAGGCAGCG
>Ga0181526_10001835_pt1 | contig 19526 bp, 19 predicted proteins | sample PEATcosm2014_Bin_35_FD_119750 | JGI IMG/M metagenome (GOLD analysis project Ga0181526, IMG submission 119750) | Peatland microbial communities from MTU Mesocosm Facility, Houghton, MI, USA - PEATcosm2014_Bin06_30_metaG | ecosystem: Environmental > Terrestrial > Soil > Wetlands > Peat | place...
GCGACCCTGAGCCCCGGCCGGCGCGCCAGGAGCCCCCGGACCATCCGGGCCGCGTGCTCGTCGCCCGAGTGCTCCCCGGCGACCACGAGGAGGTCCGGCGGGCCGCCGAGCGGCGGCGGCAGGCGGGGAAAGGGGTCGCCCGTCATTTCCCGCGGATCTGCTCGGTGATCGCGATGGCGACCTCGAGCGCGCTTTTCCCGAGCGCCGCCCCGACCTTGGGCTGCCGGGAGCGAGCCACGCTCTCGACGAAGTGCGCGAGCTCGAGCGCGAGCGGCTCCCCCTTCTCGATCGGTATCTGGTGCACGGGCACCGAGCTCGTGTCGCCCGCCTTCACGAGCCCGACCTTCATCTTGAGCCCGAACGCGATGATGTCCTTCTTGCGAACCAGGTGCCCCGACTGGTTCATGAAGTCGAGCGAGAGGTATGCGTTGTCCTGGAACACCCTTATCTCGCGGGCCTTCTTGAGGCTCATCCGGCTGGCGCTCAGGTTGGCGACGCACCCGTTCTCGAACAGGATGCGCGCGTTGGCGATGTCCTCGGTCTTCGAGAGCACGCTGATCCCGACGCTGTCGATGCGCGCGATGGGCGACCTGACGAGGGCGAGCACGATGCCGATGTCGTGGATCATGAGGTCCAGGACGACGCCGACCTCGGTCCCGCGGACCTGGTACGGGGCGAGCCTCTCGGCCGTGATGTACTTGGGCCGGCCGGCCTCCTTCTCGAGGAAGGCCATCACCGGGTTGAAGTGCTCGACGTGGCCCACCTGGACGAGGCAGTTGCCCGCCCGGGCGGCGGCCACGACGCGCTCGGCCTCCTCGAGCGAGGCGCACAGGGGCTTCTCGATCAGGAGGTGGCAGCCGCGCGCGAGGAGCGGGAGGGCGACCCTCTCGTGGCTGTCCGTCGGCACCACGACCGAGACCGCGTCGCAGGCCGCCCCGAGCTCGTCCAGGGACCCGAAGCTCCTGCAGCCGAGCTTGGCGCTTATCTCCGCGGCGCGCGCCGCGGACGTGTCGAATATGCCCGCAAGCTCGGCCCCGGGCAGCGAGGCGTAGATCCGGGCGTGGTGCTGGCCCAGCGAGCCTACTCCGGCGACTCCGCAGCGCAGTTTGGGGGCGGCCATGGCGTCAAATCGTAGCCGCGGGCGATCCCTGTGCGAGCCGCAATCCCATGGGGCGGCTAGCGGGCGGCCAGCACGCCCGACTCGAGGATGAGGCGCCGGCCGGTCTTCTCCGCGTGGGCGGCGTTGTGGGTGACAAGGACGAGCGCCGTGGCGGCCGAGGAGCACAGCCCGAGGAGGAGCTCGACGACCCCGCTCCCGGTCCTCTCGTCGAGGTTTCCCGTGGGCTCGTCGGCGAGGATCAGCCTCGGGCGGTTCATGAGGGCGCGCGCGATCGCGACCCGCTGCCTCTCGCCCCCCGAGAGGTGGGTCGGCAGGTGGTGGGAGCGGCCCGCGAGCCCCACGTGGTCCAGGAGCTCGCGCGCCCGGTCGCGGGCGGCGCGGTCCACGCCCCCGAGGATGCGGCGCGCGAGGAGCACGTTCGCGAAGGCGTCGAGCTCGGGCACGAGGTAGAACGACTGGAAGACCATCCCGAGGTAGGCCGCGCGCCTCCCCGCGCCGGTGTCGGGAGAGCCCTCCCACTCGACCGCGCCCGAGTCCGGCGCGTCGAGCCCCGCGAGCAGGTTGAGGAGCGTCGACTTGCCCGAGCCCGACTCGCCGCGGATGCTCACGCTCTCCCCGGCGGCGATGTCCAGGTCGACCCCGCGGAGGACCTCGAGGAGGATGTCCCCGCTCGGGTAGCTCTTGCGCACCCCGCGGGCCGAGAGCACGGCGTCACTCACTGCGGAGCGCCTCCACGGGCTTGAGGCGGGCCGCCCGCCACGCCGGGAGCATCCCGGCGAGCGTCGATATGGCGATCGTGAGCGCCACTATGAGCGCCACGGTCGGGCCCGAGGTGTGGGACGGCAGCTCGCTGAACTGGTAGAACCGCCTCAGGACCTCCTGGCGCTGGGTCACCCTGGCTATCCAGAGGACCACGTCATTGCGCACGGCCAGGGCCGCGAACCCGAGGGCGAGCCCCGAGAGGGTCCCGAGGATCCCGATGAGGAGGCCCTGGGCGCAGAAGCAGGCTGCGACCTGCGCCGGCCTGGCGCCGAGCGCCCCCAGGAGCCCGATCTCGCGCGTCTTGCGCACGACGGAGATGAGGAGGGAGCTCGTGACCGAGAAGGCGGCGACGATAACGATGAAGAGCAGCAGGAAGAAGATCATCCCCCGCTCCAGGTTGAGCACCCAGAGGAAGTCCGAGAAGCTGTCCTCCCACGAGAAGGCGCGGATGTCCTCGGGCAGCACGGCGTTGATCCGCGCCGCCGCGTCGTCCTCGTTCACGCCGTCCGCAAGGCGGACGTCGATCCCGTGGACGGTGGATCCCAGGCCGTACAGGTCCTGGGCGAGGCGCAGGGTCCCGTAGACCGTGCTGCTGTCGAGCTGCTGGTGGCCGATGTGGAGGATCCCCACGACCCGCACCTGCCTCGGCAGGAAGAGCTCGTCGGCCCCCAGCTTGCTGACGATGAGGGGCGAGTAGACCTCGACCGTGTCCCCGACGCCCGCGCCGAGCGTGGCCGCTATCTGGTCGCTCAGGATCACGGAGTCGTCGTCCAGGTCGTCGAGCGAGCCTATCTCGACGTAGCGGTCGAGGCGCGTGACCCTCTCGACGCTCGAGGTGTCGAGCCCGCGCAGCATCGGGTAGGCGCTCTTGTCGCCGAACTTGATCATCACCGCGTCCAGGGCGTAGGGCGTCGCGGCCGCCACGCCCGGGACCGACTCGACGCGCTTCACCACGGAGGGGTAGTCGCTGATCCACCCGCGCGCCTTGACCTGCACCTCCCCCTCGGTGTCCACGATCATGTGGCGGATCTCGAAGGCGAACCCCGCCATGACGCTCATGACGACCAGGAGGAGCGCGACGCCGAGGGCGACGCCCAGGACGGAGATCATCGTGAAGAAGGGGAACCGGCGCCCCGTCGGGAAAAGCTGCCTCAGCGCGAGGTGGAGGTACCAGGGCACGGGTTCAGGCGCCGCCGGCGGGCTTCGCCTCCGCCGGGCGCAGCTGCGGGAAGAGGATCACGTCCCGGATGCTCTCGGCCCCCGAGAGCAGCATGCAGAGCCGGTCGATGCCGACGCCCATGCCGCCCGCGGGCGGCATGCCGTGCTCAAGGGCGAACAGGAAGTCGTGGTCGATCGCCTGGGGCTCGCCGCCGGCCTGCCTCTCGAACATCTCGCGCTGGACGTCGGGGTCGTTCTGCTCCGAATACGCCGGGGCTATCTCCATCCCCCCGATGCAGAGCTCGAAGACGTCGAGGGTCGAGGGATCCTCGCGGCTGATCTTCGCCAGCGGGTTGAGCTCCCTCGGCAGGTTGAGGACGAAGGTCGGCTGGATGAGGTTGGGCTCAATCCTCTTCGAGAAGATCTCGTTCGTCACCTCGAAGTCCTCCCAGCCCGCCTCGACCCTGAGGCCGAGCCTGCCCGCGGCGGCGACGTGCTCGGCCTTGCCGCGGGCGAACCACTCCGGGTCGCCGGTCTCGGCGCGGATGAGGTCCTTGTAGGTCACCTCGCGCCAGGCGCCGCCGAAATCGATCGTCTGGCCGCTCGCCGGGTGGGCGACCTTGTCGGTGCCGAGCACCTCGGAGCACAGGGCTCCGATCATGTCCCGGACGAGCGCCATCATCCCCCGGTGGCTGCTGTAGGCCTGGTAGACCTCGAGCATGGTGAATTCGGGGTTGTGCTTGCGGGAGATGCCCTCGTTGCGGAAGATCCGCCCGATCTCGTAGACGCGGTCGAACCCGCCGACCAGCAGCCTCTTCAGGTACAGTTCGAGCGAGATCCTGAGGAAGAAGTCCATGCCGAGCGCGTTGTGGCGGGTCGTGAAGGGCTTGGCGGCGGCGCCGCCCGCGACCGACTGGAGGACGGGGGTCTCGACCTCGATGAACTTCCTCGAGTCGAGGAAGCGGCGGATGGCGGCCACGATCCTGGAGCGCAGGAGGAGCCTCGCCCGCGACTCGCGGTTGACGGCGAGGTCCAGGTAGCGCTGGCGGTACACCTGCTCGGGGTCGGCGAGCCCGTGCCACTTCTCCGGGAGCGGCCGCAGGGCCTTGGCCAGGAGGATGCAGGAGTCGACCCGCACGGTAACCTCGCCGGCCTTCGTCCTGAAGAGAGTGCCCCTGGCGCCAATGATGTCCCCGAGGTCGAGCCTCTTGAAGGCGGCGTAGGCCCCGTCGCCGACCACGTCCTTTTTCACGTAGAGCTGGATCTCCCCCTGCTGGTCGAGGATCTTGACGAACTGGCTCTTGCCCATGTCGCGGATCGTCACGAGGCGGCCCGCGACGGCCACGGGGACCGTGTTGTCGCCGCCCTCGACGTGGGCCTTCAGGGCCTCGGCAGAGAAATGCGTCGCCTCGAACTCGGAGCGGAAGGGGTCGGTCCCGGCGGCCCGCAGCTCGGCGAGCTTCTGCCTGCGCACGGCGTGCTGGTCGTGGGTGTTGTCGGCCGGGATTTCGCTCATGGGAGCGGGTCATCGTGCCGCAGGGCGGCAGCCGGGGCAAACGGAAACTTCCGCCGGTTCCTTGCTTGTGGTCCGGGGGCATTCGGATCCATTTTACGGGCATAAGCACCCAGACAAACCCGTCCCAGGACACGACGCGCAAGCCCGCCTGGCTGAGGGCCCGGATTCCCCAGGGCCCCGGCTACTCCGCGGTGCAGGGTCTCGTTGACAAGCACCGGCTGCACACGGTCTGCCAGAGCGCCCAGTGCCCGAACCTCGGCGAGTGCTGGTCGCGGGGAACGGCCACCGTGATGATCCTCGGCAACATCTGCACGCGATCCTGCAACTTCTGCGCGGTGCAGACGGGGCGCCCGACCGAGCTCGACCTCGGCGAGCCTGCCCGCGTCGCGGAGGCGGTCGCCACGATGGGCCTGCGCCACTGCGTCATAACGAGCGTCGCGAGGGACGAGCTGGCCGACGGCGGCGCCTCGGTCTGGGCGGCGACAATCCGCGCCGTCCGCCGCCGCAACCCGGCGACGGCGATCGAGGTCCTGGTCCCCGACTTCAAGGGGCGGGCCGCCGACGTGGACACCGTGCTCGACGCCCGGCCGGACATCTTCAACCACAATGTCGAGACCGTCGAGCGCCTGCAGAGGCCGGTCCGGGTCCAGGCCCGCTACGACCGGTCGCGCTCCGTGCTCCGCCAGGCGAAGGCCCGGGGCTTCACCGTGAAGACCGGAATCATGCTCGGGCTCGGGGAGCGCGCCGAGGAGATCGAGCGGACGCTGCGCGACCTGGCGGGCGATTCCGTGGACATCCTGACGATCGGCCAGTACCTGCAGCCGACCAAGCAGCACCTGCCGGTGGCCCGGTGGGTGCCCCCGGAGGAGTTCGCGCACTGGAGGACGTTCGGCCTCTCGGCGGGCTTCGGGGTCGTCGAGAGCGGGCCCCTCGTGCGCTCGAGCTACCACGCCGACGAGCAGTCGCAGAAATACACGGGCGACGATCACCTGAACACCCGCAACGCGCTCGCGAGCGCCTGAGACAGCCATGTGCGCCCTGAAGACCCGCCGCGAGATCGTCGAGAACTGGCTCCCGCGCTACACGGGGGTCCCGCTCAAGGAGTTCGGCGAGTACATCCTGCTGACGAACTTCCAGCGGTACGTGGACCTGTTCGCCCGGGCGCACAAGGTGCCGGTCAAGGGCCGGAAGAAGCCGATGTCGACCGCCACGGCGGGCAGGATCTCGATCATCAACTTCGGGATGGGCAGCGCGAACGCCGCGACGGTCATGGACCTCCTGAGCGCGATCAAGCCCAAGGCGGCGCTCTTCCTCGGCAAGTGCGGGGGGATCAAGCACCGGGCGGAGGTCGGCGACCTGATCCTGCCGATTGCGGCCGTCCGCGGCGAGGGCACGAGCAACGACTACTTCCCGCCGGAGGTGCCGGCGCTGCCGGCGTTCGCGCTGCAGAAGGCGATATCGACGACAATCCGCGACCACGCGCGCGACTACTGGACCGGGACCGTTTACACGACCAACCGCAGGGTCTGGGAGCACCACGAGGAGTTCAGGAGGTACCTGAAGAAGATACACGTCATGGCCGTGGACATGGAGACGGCGACCATCTTCATGGTGGGCTTCGCCAACGAGATACCGACCGGGGCTCTGCTCCTCGTCTCCGACCAGCCGATGGTCCCGGAGGGGGTCAAGACGCTCGAGAGCGACGCCAAGGTCGACGACAAGTTCGTGGACGGCCACCTCCAGATCGGGATCGATTCCCTGAAGCAGCTCATCAACCAGGGCCTGACGGTGAAGCACCTGAAGTTCTGATCAGCCCGCGACGTCGAACCAGAAGGGGACGAAGGTCTCCCGGCCGGCGAGGCTGACCTCGCCCCAGATGACGTAGCGCCCCGGCCGCGGGATCATGAGCCGGAAGGTGAAGGCGGGGTCCACCGGGTCGGGCGGGCGCTCGGTCTCGGCCGGGTTCGGGTGGATGTGGGCGAACCCGCTCCTCTGGGTGTCGAAGGCGACCAGGTGGGCGTACGCCGCCATGACGGGCTCGAGGGGCACCGGGCCGCCGCCCACGCGGCGGATGTCGAGCCTCAGGTTAGCCTGGACGCCGGCGCGCACCGGTAGCGCCGCGGGAGAAAGCGCAAACCGGAACCCGGACGCCTCCGCGGCCCAGGAGAGCGGCTGGGACCCCGCGGCCGCGGGATTGGGCGGGCCGGCGACCGCCAACTCGGTCTCGGCGTAGAGGCCGCGGTTCGTCGCGACGGGGGTGAAGTCCGCGAAAATCCGGTAGGCGCCCCCGAACCTCGGGCGAAAACGGAAGGCCCATTCCCCCGGCCGCCTGCCCGGGACGGGGTGCACGTGCTGGTAGTCGTCGAGCGAGGGGTCGACGATGAGCAGGTGGATCCGCCGGGTCTGGACGACCAGCAGGTCCTCCGGGGCGATCGGCTTGCCGCTGAAGGTGGTGAGGACGAGGGTCGCCTCGGCGTCCTCCCCCGCCCGCGGGGGGGACGCGGTCGAAACGGCGAGCGTGACGGGCGAGCGCACCGCGACGACGGGCAGGAACTGGGGGTTGGCCGGGTCGCAGAACTCGATCACGTTCGCGCCCTGGACGCGGAAGTCCATGTGGCTCAGGTTGGTCCCCGTCGGCAGCAGGCGAACGGCGGCGAAGAGCGCGGCCGCGGCGGCCGTGATCGCGGCGACCCCGAGCCACTGCCGGGCCCCGGGGCCGGGGGTGTCCGCGCCGCCGGTCATCGGCGCATCCGGTCCACGAAGTCCTTCGGCATCCACTGGCTCCCGTCGGCCCTCCAGGCTATCCTGCCCTTCTCGTCGATCAGCAGCGTCGCCAGCGTGTGGTCCAGGATGTTACCCCGGAACTGGGCGATGACCCCGAACTGGGTCAATAGGTCGCGGATCGCGGACTCGGGCCCGGTTAAGAAGGAGAAGTTGCTTGTGTCGATCCCCCGGTCGTCGGCGTACTCCCTGAGGACGCCCGGGGTGTCGTAGGCGGGGTCGAGGGTGATCGAGACAAACTGGATGCGGGACACGCCCGCCGCCCTCGCGAGCTTCTGGGTCTCGGCCATCTTCGCCGTCGAGAGCGGGCACATGTTGGCGATCGGGCAGCGCGAATAGATGAAGTTGAGCATCACCTGCGTCCCGCGGAAGCGGGCGCTGTCCACGATGCGGCCGTCCTGGTCGTAGAGCACGAACTGCGGGACCTGGTCGCCCACCTCGCGGTAGGCCGACCCGCCCTTCTCGAAGGTGTCCTGGCGCAGCATGCGCGCCGCGGCGTTGACCGAGTCGAGGGACACCTTGTCGTCCGGCCAGATCTGCTCGAGCCTGGCGGCCCCCGCCCTGTCGACGACAAGCTGGGCGCGGATGAGCTCCCCGGGCCTCGCGGACGCGGCGTCGCCGGCCGACACCGCGAACTCCATGGTCATGGCCGGCATGAAGCCGGCGATCTCGTTGTGGCGCACGAGGAGGACCTTCCCCTTGGCGTCAACGGAGACGACCTGGCCGGTGAGCGTGAACCGCCGCTCCGCGGGGGGCGTGGGCGCGGGTGCGGGCGCCGCCGGGGGGCCCCCGGGGCCCCTGCCGCAGCCGCCGGCGCACGCGAGCGCGGCGAGCGCCGCGCAGGCGACAAGGGGTCGGAAGGCATTGGACCGCACGGGAACACCAATCCGCCGGAGGAAAAAATTGTCAAAGCGTTTGAGCCGGTCACGATGGCCCCTTCCCGAATGAATTCCCGCAGCTGATGGAAACGACGCCAGACCACGGGCGCACCTCCGGCCCCAAGCCGGCGCTGGCGGCGTTTTCGGCGCTGGCGGCGGCCTGGGTGTTCGTCCTTGTCTCCCTGGGGGCGTTCACGACGACGATCGGCGCCGGCATGGCCTTCCCCGACTGGCCGCTCTCCAACGGCTCGCTCAACCCTCCCGGCTGGCTGACGCACCTGGACATGTTCGCGGAGCACTCGCACCGGCTGAGCGCGGGCGTGATGGCGATCCTGACGACCGTCCTCGCGTTCTGGGTCTGGCGGACGGAGTCGCGGGCCTGGCTGCGCGGGCTCTCGTGTTTCGCGCTCGCGCTCGTGGTTGTCCAGGCGGTCCTGGGCGGGCTCCGGGTGCTGCTGGACTCCCGCCAGCTGGCGTCCGTGGACACGAGCCTCGGCCAGCTTCTCGCCATGCTCCACGCCTGCGCCGCGCAGGCCTTCGCGTGCACGCTGATCGCGGTCGCGGTCTCCTGCTCGAGGGGGTGGATCGAGGCGCCCCTCCCCGTCGGGGTCCGGGTGCGGCGGGTCGGGGTCGCCTGCTGCGCGCTCCTGTTCGCGCAGCTGGGCATCGCGGCGGTCGTGCGCCACAGCTTCGCCGGGCTCGCCATCCCGAGCTTCCCCTGGTCCACGCCCGGGGGCGCTCTGCTCCCGGATCACTGGGACTTCCGGGTGGGGATCCAGTTCGCCCACCGCGCCATGGCCTGCGCCGTCGCGGTCGCCGCGGCGGCGTTCGCCCTGGCGATCTGGCGCGACCGCGGGGCGTCGCTCGCCATGCGCTCGGGGGCGTCGGCCCTCGTGAGCCTCGTCGCCCTCCAGATACTCCTCGGGGCCGCCATCATCCGGACGCAGCGCGCCGTGGCCGTGACCACGGGCCACGTCCTTGTCGGGGCGCTGACCCTTGCGACCGCCTTCTGGCTAACCTGGCTGGCCCACCGCGATGCGATCGAGCTCGGCTCCCATGACTGACGGGGCACCGGCGGGCGCGGGCCTCGGCGACTACCTCGAGCTGACGAAGCCGCGCCTGAGCCTGCTGTCCGTCCTGACGGCGCTCGTCGGGTACTTCGCGGCGCGCCCGGCGTTCGACGCCGCGCGCGTCGGGCTCCTCGCGCTCGGCACGTCCCTCGCCGCGGGTGGCGTCTCCTCGCTCAACCAGTGGATGGAGAGCGACACCGACGCCCGGATGCGCCGGACGGCGCTCCGGCCGATACCGACGGGCAGGATCCCGGGCGGGTCGGCGTTTGTCCTGGGATGGCTCATGTGCATCGCCGCCCTGATGCTCATCTTCGCCCTCGTGGGGAGGCTCGCGGCCCTGTTCACGCTGCTCACGATCGCCTCGTACCTCGGCTGGTACACTCCCGCGAAGCGCTGGAGCCTGTGGAGCACCGAGATCGGCGCGGTCGCGGGCGCGTTTCCCCCGCTGATCGGATGGTCGGCGGCCACGGGCGGCGTCTCGGCGCTCGGCTGGATCCTCTTCGGCGTCCTCTTCCTCTGGCAGATCCCCCACTTCATGGCGATCGCCTGGACCTACCGGCGCGACTACGCCGCGGTCGGCTTCCCCATGCTGCCCGTGCGCGACGAGTCGGGCGGCAGGGTCGCCGCCTGGTCGTTCGCGGCCACGCTCGCCCTTGCCGGGGTCAGCGTCCTGCCGGCATTCCTGGGGCTGGACAGCTGGTGGTACGCGGCGGGGGCGCTGGCGGCGGGGGCCTGGTTCCTCTGGCGGGCGGCGATGTTCCTGCGCCCTGGGGAGAGGGACGCCTCGGCCCGGAGGCTCTTCATGTTCTCCCTTGCGTACCTGCCGCTCCTCCTCGGACTCCTGCTGGCGGACCGCCTCCTCGCCGCCCGCCCATGACCGTCCACGACCTACCGCCGATCGAGGCGACCTTGAACGGGATGGCCACCGTGCTCATCACGGCGGGCTTCGTCTTCATAAGGAGGGGCGACCGGGCCAGGCACCGCGCGTGCATGCTCTCGGCCGCCGTCGCCTCGGCGCTCTTCCTCGCGTTCTACGTGACCTACCATGCGCTGATGCGCGGCCTGCACACGCCCTTCGGGGGGACCGGCGCCGTCCGCACCGTGTACTTCGCGATACTGTGGACCCACATCCCGCTCGCCGCGCTGATCGCGTTCCTTGTCCCGCGCACGTTCATCTTCGCGCTCAGGGGGGACTTCGCGAGGCACCGCGCCTGGGCGCGGGTCACGTTCCCGATATGGTACTACGTCTCGGTGACCGGGGTCCTCGTCTACTTCTTCCTTTACCAGTGGTGGCCGCAGCGGGCCTAGCGGCCGCGGGGCCCCACCCGGTCACTTGACCGTCAGGATGCCCTTCATCCCCGTCTGGTAGTGGGCCGGGAACGTGCAGAGGAAGACGTAGTCGCCGGGAACGGTGGGCGCGTTGAACTCCACCTCGCCCGACTTGCGGGGCCCGAGGAGGTCGATGTGGGCGATCATCTCGTCCTTGAGGGCCGCGGGTATGTAGCCGGTGTCCTTCGCCATCAGGGCGGCCGAGTCGAACGCCGCGACATCGGTGCCCGCCTTCAGGAGGACCCAGTCGTGCCCCATGACCTCCAGGGGCTGCGTGCCGTTGTTGGTCAGGATCACCTTGATGTCCTCCCCGGGCTTGGCCTCGATCATGTCCGGGCTGTATTTCATCGCGTCGCCGGCCGTGATCTCGATCTCGCGGGGTCCCGCGGGGACGGCCGCGGCGGCGGAGGCCGAGCTGTCCTTCTGGCCGCAGCCGGAGGTGACAAGGGCAACGAGGGCGGATGCTAGGGCGAGGCGTGTTTTCATCGGGTACCAAGGATCGGCGGGATCGGCGGCCGGCGCAAATCGAAACAGGCGGGGTTGCCGGGCTCCGCCGGGGCCGCCTTCCCCGCGGGAAGGGATAAAATGGCGCAGGCGGCCCGCGGGTGCGCCGGAGCAGCGGTTTCCGCGCCAAATTGTGTCGGAATATGGCTTGAAATGCCCGGACGTTCCCTGACTCTACTCAGGAGTCTGGCGGTCGCTCCGGGGCCGCCCCTCACTTCGACCGAACACATGCGTTTTCCCAACCTTTCAAACCACCTGGCCCGGTGCGGCCGCGGGGCCGCGGCGCTGGCCGGGGTGATGCTGCTTTCGGGCTGCGTCTGGTTTGACGGGCCGCAGTCGACCTTCGACCCCGCGGGCCCGGTGGCGCGCGAGCAGCTGCACCTCTTCTATGTCACGTGCTGGGTGACGCTTGTCATCTTCATCCTGGTCGGGAGCACGCTCGCGTACGCGATGTTCAAGTTCAGGGCCCGGACGGACGCCGACGCGCACGCCGAGCCGCCCGAGCAGAGCCACGGAAACCCCCTGGTCGAGGTGAGCCTGATAGGCCTTTCGATCCTCTCCCTGGTCATCATCGCGGTCCCCACGCTGAGGGACATCCTGTTCTCCTACGACGTGCCCGAGGCCGAGAAGCCCAACGCGTACGAGGTCACGGCCACGGGGTACCAGTGGTGGTTCAAGTTCGAGTACCCGAACGAGACGGCCAAGACGCTCGATCCGACGGGCAAGGTGGTCAACGCCGAGCTGGCGACCGGCAACGAGCTCGTGATCCCGGCGGGCAGGCCCGTCCACATCAACCTGCGGACGGTCGACGTGATCCACAGCTTCTGGATCCCGAAGCTGGCCGGAAAGGTGGACATGATGCCCAACCGGGGCAATTTCCTGTGGGTTGAGGCGGACAAGCCCGGCTACTTCTGGGGCCAGTGCGCCGAATTCTGCGGCGAGTCCCACGCGGTCATGCGCTTCCGCGTGATCGCGCTCGGGCCGAGGGAGTTCAACGACTGGCTCAACGCGCAGATGGAGCCGGCCCGCAGGGTCCCGGTGCCCGACGGGGCGACCGCCAGGGCGCAGTTCGCGTCCTACCGGACGTTCCGCGTGAACGAGCCGGGCTACACCGACCGGTACGACGGGCTCTCGCCGCTCGACGAGTGGCGCAAGCAGCAGCAGCCCGACCCGTCGGCCGAGGACCCGGTCCTGATCGCTAGGGGACGCGCCCTCTTCACGGCGAAGACCTGCATCCAGTGCCACACGATCCGCGGCGACGCCGGGGTCGGGGTCGCCGGGCCGGAGCTCACCCATGTCGGCTCGCGGACGACGATCGCCGGCGGCCTCCTTGAGAACAACCGCGACGAGCTTCACCGCTGGATCCACGCCCCGAACGAGGTGAAGCCGGGCAACAAGATGTGGGTGAACGGTTACCTCGTGAACAACATCAAGCTGACCGCGGAGGACGAGGACGCCCTCGTCTCGTACCTGAGCAGCCTCAAGTAAGCCGAACCATGGAACAAGCACTGGCCAAGTCCGACTTCCTCCCGAAGGAGGAGCGCGCATCAAAGCCCCTCGTCCTCTGGCGGCCGACGGCGAAGACCGGCCTCCTCAGCTGGCTGACCACGGTCGACCACAAGCGGATCGGCTTCCTCTACGGCGGGTGCGCCCTCTTCTTCCTGGTGGTGGGCGGCATTGAGGCGCTCCTCATCCGCATCCAGCTCGCGGTCCCGAACAACACGTTCCTGACGTCGGCGCAGTACAACGAGATGTTCACGATGCACGCGACGACGATGATCTTCCTGGTCGTCATGCCGCTCGGCGCCGCCTTCTTCAACTTCATCATGCCGCTGCAGATCGGGGCGCGCGACGTGGCGTTCCCCAGGCTCAACGCGTTCTCGTTCTGGGTCTTCCTCGTCGGCGCGATCATCCTGAACGTCGGCTGGTTCAGGAAGGACGGGGCCCCGGACGCCGGCTGGTTCGGCTACGCGCCGCTCACGACCCGCCAGTTCAGCCCGACCCACGCGATCGACATGTGGGTCATGGGGCTCCAGCTCCTCGGCGTGGCCTCCATCGCGGCGGCCCTCAACTTCATCGTGACGATCATCAACCTGCGCGCCCCCGGCATGACGATGATGCGGCTGCCGGTCTTCACGTGGATGACGCTCTTCACCTCGTTCCTGATCATCCTCTCCTTCCCCGCGATAACGATCGCGCTGGTCGAGATCATGATGGACCGGCTCTTCGGCACCAATTTCTTCGAGGTCTCGAACGGCGGCATGCCGATCCTCTGGCAGCACCTCTTCTGGATCTTCGGCCACCCCGAGGTCTACATCCTCATCCTGCCGGCGATGGGCGTCATCTCGGAGGTGCTGCCCACGTTCGCCCGCAAGCCCCTGTTCGGCTACCCGATCGTCGTCTTCTCGGGCGCCTCCATCGGCTTCCTCGGCTTCGGGGTCTGGAGCCACCACATGTTCACGACCGGCATGGGGACGATGGCGACCGCCGCGTTCTCGCTCATGACGATGGCGATCGCGGTCCCGACCGGCGTCAAGATCTTCAACTGGATCGGCACGCTCTGGGGCGGGCACATCAGCATGCGCGTTCCGATGATGTTCGCGCTCGGCTTCCTCTGGATGTTCATGCTGGGCGGCTTTTCCGGGATCATGCACGCCGCGGCCCCGGCGGACCTCCAGCAGCACGGCAGCTACTTCGTCGTCGCCCACTTCCACTACGTGCTGATCGGCGGCTCCCTCTTCGCGCTCCTGTCCGGGCTCCACTACTGGTTCCCGCTCATGTTCGGCCGCAAGGTGAGCGAATTCTGGGGCAAGGTGGCGTTCTGGTTTATCTTCATCGGGTTCAACGTGACGTTCTTCCCGATGCACTTCCTGGGCCTGGAGGGCATGCCGCGGCGCACGTTCACGTACGACGGCAACATGGGCTGGAACCTGGGCAACATGGTCTCGACGGTCGGCGCGATGATCCTGGCCGTGGGCATCGGCATCGACCTGGTGACGCTGGCCTACACCTACTACAGGGGCGAGAAGACCACCAAGGACCCATGGGACGCGCGCACGCTGGAGTGGAGCCTTCCGAACCCCCCGATGGAGTACAACTTCCAGCAGATCCCGCATGTCCACGCGCGCGACGGCTGGTGGTACGAGAAGCACCACGGGGAGGAGGTCGCCAAGGAGAAGGTGGAGCTCGCGAAGGCGGAGCACGACGACCACGGGATCCACATGCCATTCCAGTCGATCTACCCCTTCCTTGCGGGCGTGGGCATCCTGATCGGGGCGATCGGCGTCTCGATCATCGACCCGGCGGACCCCAGGGTGTACACCGGGTTCTGGGGGCCCAAGATCGCGGTCACGATCGCGGGCGGGCTCTTCATGTTCGTATCGGTCGTCTTCTGGTCGCTCGAGGGCAACGAGGGCTACCACATCCACCTGAACGAGGACGGCAGCATCAAGGGCGAGGACCCGCACGGCGGGTACGGCGCCAAGCACTGAGGAGCCGCCGGCAACCATCCCCATGAGCACCGCGGCAATAGCCACAATCGACCACCATCACGACCCGTCCACGTCGACCGGCATCCCGAACAAGAAGCTCCTCATGTGGGCCTTCCTGGCGTCGGACTGCATGTTCTTCGGCTGCCTCATCTCGACGCACCTGATCTACCGGCTCCACCCGCCCCCGGGCACGCTGCCGGCCAGGCAGGTGTTCAGCATCGAGCTGACGTCGTTCTCGACCTTCATCCTGCTCATGTCGTCCCTCATGATGGCGCTCGCAGTCAACGCGATCCAGAAGGGTAACCTCAGGAGCATGCGCTGGTCGCTCCTGACGACGATCTTCTTCGGGTGCATCTTCCTCGGGTGCCAGGTCTACGAGTTCAGGAACTTCGTTTACGAGAAGCACCTGACGATCACGAACAGCATCCTCGGGACGACCTTCTTCACCCTGACCGGGACGCACGGCCTCCACGTGCTCATCGGCGTCATCTGGCTCTCGGGGATGCTGATCTACTCCTTCACGGGCCGGCTGTCGGAGAAGGACGCGATAGACGTCGAGATGATGGGCCTGTACTGGCACTTCGTCGACATCGTCTGGATCGTGATCTTCACCGCCGTCTACCTCCTTGAGTACATCTAGGCCATGAGCTCCCCCGCCACAGCCGCCGCGCCCGACCACGGCCACGATTTCGAGCAGAGCAAGTTCATGTTCTTCGTCCAGATCGCGATGCTGCTCGCGGTCATCACCGGCCTCGAGCTCGTCACGGTGTACCTGCCCTTCATGAAGTGGCTCCTGGTCTCGGTGCTGGTCGTCCTGTCCACCGTGAAGTTCATGTTCGTCATCTTCTACTTCATGCACCTGAGGTGGGACAAGGTGTTCTGCACGATCCTGTTCTTCATAGGTCTGGTCCTGGCCGGCGGGACCGCGTGGGCGCTCCTGAAGCTCTTCGGGGCCGAGGCGAGCAAGCCCCTCTCGGCCGCGATGGCCGACCCGCCGGCGATCGTCTCCAGGATCGCCTGATCCCCGCCCTCCCGGAAGCCGTCCGGGCCCCCGAATGATCGACTGGCGGCACTGGCACAACGAGCCGTTCCTGACCGGCGGCCTCATCATCGCGGGCTGGGCGTACGCGGTCCTGGCGTGGCCCCTGCGGCCGTGGCTGGCGCCGGGCCGGCCCGGCCCGGGGGGCAGGGCCGCCCTCTTCTACTCGGCGCTCGCCGTCTTCTACCTTGCCGTCGGCTCGCCGCTCGACCAGGTCGCCGAGCGTTTCCTCCTGTCGGCGCACATGGCCCAGCACCTCCTGATCATGTACCCGGTGCCGCTGCTCATCCTGCTCGGCGTCCCCCCGTGGATGGTGGACCCCCTCCTGTCGTGGGCGCCCCTGCGCGCGCCGCTCCGGATGCTGTTCCACCCGGTCACCTGCGGGGTCGCCTGGACCGTGGTCATCAGCGCCTGGCACGCCCCGTTCCTCTATGAGTGGACGCTCCAGGACAAGCTCGTCCATGTCGGCGAGCACCTGATGTTCCTCCTCGTTTCGCTGCTCTACTGGTGGCCCCTGGCGAGCCCGTCCGAGGTCTTCCCGGCCCCGAGCTACGGCGTGCGGATGCTCTATGTGTTCGCCACGGAGGTCGCGATGATCCCGGTCTCGGCCTACATCGTCTTCTCGGGCGACATCCTCTACCCCACCTACGAGTACGCGCCCCGCCTCCTCGCCGGCTTCACCCCCGCCGACGACCAGCTGATCGCCGGGGTTATCATGAAGTCCGCGGGAATGGCCGTGTCGCTCGCGGCGCTCGGGATATTCTTCTTCAAATGGTCGAGGTCCCAGGAGCCCAGGCCGGCGGAATGACCGGGCGCGCGGGGTTTGCGCGCCTGCTGGCGGACCCCCCGGGGGCCGCCGTCCTGGCCGTCTGCGCGGGGATCCTCGGGCTGCGGCGGGCCGAGGCGTGGAGCAACCCCCAGTTCTGGGCCGAGGACGGCCACTTCTACGAGCGGGCCTACGTGATCGGCTGGCGGGCGCTCGCGCTGCCGTACAACGGGTATCTCCACACGGTGCCGAGGCTGGTCGCCGCGCTCGCCGTCCGCCTCGACCCGGCCCTGGCCCCGGCGTTTTTCGTCGGATGCGCCACCCTCCTGACCCTGTACGTGGCCTCGCGCGCCCTGTCGGTGCGCTGCCCGCTGCCCCGCTTCGCGGGGTGCTGCGCCCTCGCGGTTGCCCTCGTCCCCAACACCGGGGAGGTGCTCCTCAACATCGTCAACATCCAGTGGGTCCTCGCCGGGGCGCTCGTCCTGCTTCTCCTCTCGGGCGACCCGGAGGGGCCCGGGCAATGGGCCCATGACGCCATATCCGCCGCCGCCATCGGGCTGACCGGCCCGTTCTGCATCATCCTCGCCCCGCTCTTCGCCTGGCGCGCGTGGCACCGCCGGACGCGGGCGAGCGCGATCCTCTGCGCCACCGTCGTCCTCTGCGCCGTCATCCAGGGCCGCCTGGTCGCGACCCTGCCCTCCGGCGTGGACGGCTCCCCGGGCGACCCGGTCCTGGCCGGGCTCATGCTCCCGGCGGTCGCCCGCTCGGTTGGCTGCTCCCTCCTCCTGGGCTCGCTTACCCCCGCCGGCCTCAGCCAGGCAGCCGGGACGATCCTGGGCGCCGCGACCCTGCTGGGCGCGGCAGGGCTGGCCTCCATGGGGGGCGCGCTCCGCAGGGAGCGGGCCGTCCTCGGGATCGTCTTCGCCGCCGCGCTTGCGGGCTCCCTGTACAGGACCCGGCACTCCCTGCCGCAGTATTTCCAGCCGCATTCGATGTCGCGGTATGTCTATGTCCCCCAGCTGGCGGCGATCTGGCTCCTGCTCTCCAGCGCCGCGCGGGGGGGCCGCGCGGGCAGGGTCGCGGCGGCCCTGGCGGTATTGGGGTTCCTCGCGAACGTCCCGCGCTACCGCGAGCCGGCCTACGAGGACATGCACTGGGGCCGCTACGCGCCGCTCATCCGCGCCGGAGAGGCCGTGACCGTGCCCATCAACCCGCCCGGCTGGACGATGCCCCTGCCCGCCCGCGGCAAATGAGGGGCCCCCGTCCGGCCCGCGCGGGCCGGACGGGGCCGCGCAGGGATCAGGGTTTGGCAGCCGACGGGGCGAGCAGGTCGTCGATCGAGTCGCTCTCGACGCTCAGGTCCGCGAAGAGCCACGACGACAGGTAGCGCTCGGCCGACGAGGGGATGATCGCGACGATCTGCTTTCCCTTGTTCTCGGGCCTCTTGGCAACCTGGATGGCCGCCCAGATGGCGGCGCCCGAGGAGATGCCGACGGGGATGCCGTCCAGCTTGGCGACCTGCTTGGCGAGCGGCGCGGCGTCGTCCTCCTTCACCGTGATCACCTCGTCGTAGATCTTCGTGTTGAGGATCGCGGGGACGAAGCCCGCCCCGAGCCCCTGGATCTTGTGGGGTCCCGGCTGGCCGCCCGAGAGGACGGGCGAGCCCGCCGGCTCGAGGGCGATGATCTTGAACGAGGGCTTGCGCGCCTTGATGACCTCGCCGACCCCCGTGATGGTGCCCCCGGTGCCGATCCCGGAGATCACGATGTCGACCTTGCCGTCGGTGTCGTTCCAGATCTCCTCGGCCGTCGTCCTGCGGTGGATGGCGGGGTTGGACGGGTTGGAGAACTGCTGGAGGACGACGCTGTTCGGGATCTTCGTGGCGAGCTCGTCGGCCTTGGCGATCGCGCCCTTCATGCCCTTTGCGCCCTCGGTCAGGACCAGCCTGGCGCCGAGGACCTTGAGGATCTTGCGCCGCTCGGTCGTCATGGTCTCGGGCATCGTCAGGATGAGCTTCAGCCCCTTGGCCGCGGCGACAAACGCGAGAGCGATGCCCGTGTTGCCGCTCGTCGGCTCGATGAGCACCGTGTCCTTGTTTATCCGGCCGCTCTTCAGCGCGTCGTCTATCATCGCGAACCCGATGCGGTCCTTGACGCTCGAGAGGGGGTTGAAGAATTCCAGCTTGAGGAGGATCTCCGCCTGGGCGCCGTGGGCCGCCGCGGTCCGGTTGAGTCGGACGAGAGGCGTGCGCCCGATCGTCTCGGTGATGTCATTGTATATCTTTGCCATGTCTTTTGTGGGTTGATTTTCTGCTTGGGGAATTGTGCGGGCGGGGGCTAGATGGCGTAGTCCTCGTCAAACGAGTGTGTCTGCCTGAGCCGCAGCCGGACAAGATCGTTTAGCTGGAGGTTCAGGTCGGCGAGCTCGGAGCGGGAGATCTCCGCCTCGACGTGCTCCCGGGTCTGGACCTGCTCGAGGAGGAGCTTCGCGTTCGGGCCGGCGGCGTGGATGTGGCGGACGATGGCCGAGAGGCCCGCTCCGCCCTCGCTGTGCGGCGTGACCTCGATGTCGTGCGGCCGCACGTAGATCTGCCCCTCCGGGGCGTCCGCGGGCTGCCCCGCGCGCCGGGAGCGCGCCCCGGCGAGCGCGGGCGCCCGCAGGATGTTCACGTTGCCCACGAACTGGTAGACGAAGGGGGAGGCCGGCTTGTCGTAGACCTGCTGCGGCGTGCCCACCTGCTCCACGTGGGCCTTGTTCATGATCACGACCTCGTCGGCGATCTCGAGGGCCTCCTCCTGGTCGTGGGTCACGAAGATCGTCGTCAGCTGGATCTCGTTGTGGAACCGCCGGAGCCAGCGGCGAAGCTCCTTGCGGACGCGCGCGTCCAGGGCGCCGAAAGGCTCGTCGAGGAGGAGCACCTTCGGCTCGACCGCGAGGGCGCGCGCCAGGGCCACCCTCTGGCGCTCGCCGCCCGAGAGCTGCGAGGGGAACCGGCCGGCGAGGCCGTCCAGCTGGACAAGCTCGAGGAGCCTGTGGACCCGCTCCGTTATCGTCGCCGAGGGCGGCCGGTCGCGGCGCCGGCGCACCCGGAGCCCGAAGGCGACGTTCTCGA
>Ga0181526_10001836_pt1 | contig 19524 bp, 9 predicted proteins | sample PEATcosm2014_Bin_35_FD_119750 | JGI IMG/M metagenome (GOLD analysis project Ga0181526, IMG submission 119750) | Peatland microbial communities from MTU Mesocosm Facility, Houghton, MI, USA - PEATcosm2014_Bin06_30_metaG | ecosystem: Environmental > Terrestrial > Soil > Wetlands > Peat | place...
CAGCTGCCGGCGCCACCCGAGAGCGTGACGGGACAGGTCTGCGAGCCACCGTCGCTCACGGTCACGCTGCCGGTCGGCGTCCCGACGCCGGGCAGGTCGGCGCTGACGCTCACGTCGACCGTGATCGCCTGCCCGACGACAGGGCTCGAGGTTTCGATGCTCAGGGACGTCGTCGTGGTGTCCCCGCCGACGGTGACGTCGAAAGCCGTTGCGGTGCTTGACACCATGTCGTTGTCGTCGCCGTTGTAGCTCGCTGTGAAGTCGTACGAGCCGGTCTCTGACTCGGCAATGTCGCAGAAGCCGGCACCGCCGCTGAGATCCGCTTGACAGCTCTGCGAGGCGCCGTCGCTCACCGTGACGTTGCCGGTCGGCGTCCCCACGCCGGGCAACGTGGCGGCGACGACCACGTCGATCTCGATCTCCTGACCGACGACGAAGCTGGACGCGACGTCCGTGATGGTTGTCGTCGTGTCGTCCTCACCGACGGTGACGTCGCTTCCCGACGAGGCGGAGCCGGCGTAGGTGTCGTCGCCGCCATAGGTGCCCGTGAAGGTGTAGTCGCCGGCCGTCGTCTCGGTGATGTCGCAGCTACCGGAACCGGCGGTCAGGTTGGCGATGCACGTCAGGGCTGCGCCGTCGTCCACTGTCACGCTGCCGGTCGGCGTCCCGCTGTCGTCGCCGGTGACCGTGACGTCGACCTCGATGGGCTCGCCGACGACCGGGCTCGCCGTCGCGATGCTGATGGACGTCGTGGTGCCGACGTCGCCCTGCTGCGGGCTGGGCGCGTTCGGCTGGCTGCGCGCCGGGGCGCCGTGGCTCGTCGAAGCGCCGTGGCTCGTCGAAGCGCCGTGGCCGGCCGGAGTGCTGGCGGACGCCAGCTGAGGAGCGCCCAGCAAGGCCACGACCACGACGGTCGTGACCGCCGCAGCCACCACGCGACGTGCCAGCGCGGAAGGCCTCGCAGCCTTCGCCACGCGAGAAACCAGCGGCTCAAACGATGCCCCGTTAGCGCCCATTTGTTCGAAACTCCCTGTTCAAAAGCACGAGGTGGAAACGGGAAGAAGACCGAGCCAGTCTGCGACGGAAGACTCGCCAGCAGTGAGGGACCCTACTCGACGTCTCATTGCGGCAGGGGGGTTGGCGCTTGCCCGTTCCCCCGGCCTGTCTGCCCGGTTCGCTCCTCTCGCTTGGTTGTTGCCGGCTAGAGCCGACGTCTCCGTCGAACATCGTAGATATCGGCGCAAAAGAGGGGAAACTTGACGTGCAATCCCCTTTGACGTCGAACTATGAGCAGTCCTCGGAGGGAGCCTGAAGGGCTTTATGATGCGGGCCGAGCCACCGGCAGAGAGAGGACACACGTTCAAGCGCGCTGGCCAGTCTCGGCCGTGACGACGACAGGTTGGGACGAGCGGCGTTCCTGCGGCCGCTACGCCATGGGGAGCCTCGCCGGTTCCGCTCTCGCCGCCGTTGCCTTCTGCTGGATGGTGACGGGGGGAACGTGGGATTTCCTGCAGTCGGGCCTCTATACGGGTTTCTACGACGCCCAGGCCCGCGCCCTCTTGGCAGGCCACTGGAACATGCCGGCGAGCGTCCTGTTGATCGAGGCGATCGTCGAGCACGGTCGGACCTACATGTATTACGGGCCCGTCCCGGCCATCCTGCGGATGCCCGTGCTCCTCGTTACCCACCGCCTCGATGGCCGGCTCACGCAGCCGTCCATGCTCCTCGCCTACCTCGTGGCTCTGCTCTTCACCGCCCGACTCGGTTGGAAGATCCGCCGTCTCGTCGTCGGCGAACGGGACGTCTCGGGCGCCGAGACGCTCCTCGTCGGAGTCGTCATGGTCGTCATCGGTGTCGGGTCGAGCCTGTTCTTCCTGGCGAGTGATCCGATCATCTATCACGAGGCCGAGATCTGGGGCGCTGCCCTCGCCATCGCCGCCTTCGACTTCCTCCTCGCCTTCCTCCTCCGGCGATCGCTGCGCTCGGCCGTCTTTGCCGGCGCGTTCGCCACGCTCTCGATCCTCACGCGCGCCTCGGTCGGTGCCGGGCCGGTGGCGGCCCTCGCCCTCACTGCCGCCGTCTGGCTCGTCGCCTGGCGGCGGGGAGACCGCCCCGAAGACGCCCCGTGGCGGCGGCGTCTTGCCTCCATCTTCGGGGTGGGCGAACCGGAGGCGAGGCTCGCCTCGGCGATCGTGCTGGTCGCCTGCGTCCTCGTGCCGGTCCTCAGCTACGCCGCCATCAACGAAGTGAAGTTCGGGACGCTGTTCAGCCTGCCGCTCGGCCAGCAAGTCGAAACGGCGATCAGTGCCCATCGCAAGGCGACGCTCGCCGCCAACGGTGGCAGCCTGTTCGGTCTCAAGTTCGCCCCGACGGCACTCCTCGCCTACCTTCGGCCTGATGCCCTGCACGTGACGCGGCTGTTCCCTTTCTTGATGTTCCCCCCGCCGGCGCGCGTCATCGGTCACGTCCTCTACGACGACCGCGACTGGGCTTCCAGCATCCCGGCGACGATGCCGCTGCTGGGGCTCTGGGCCGTCATCGGGCTCTGCAGCAGCTTCCGGCCCCGGCGGCGAGGGCTCCGAGCCAACGCGGTGGCTGCCGCCGGCCCCGAGAGCGAGCGGGAGGGAGATGGGTTGCTCGGCGCCCATGCCGACGCCAGGGAGGCAGCGCTCGGCCTGAGCGTGCTGCGCATCCCGATGATCGGCGCCGCCGTCGGCACGATCGGTGTGTTGACGGTCGCCTTCATCGCCAACCGGTACCTCGCCGACTTCATGCCCTTTGTGGTCCTCGCCGGGCTGAGCGGCTTCCAGGTGACAGTGCATTGGGTGCGCCGTGTCCGGGCGGAGACGCACGTTGCCAAGAGCGGGCTCCCGCCGGGCCGCTACGGGGCGGGAAAGCACCGAGCCGGAGGCCGGCGATCTCTCCGGCGCCCCATCACGGTCGTGGCCATGACCCTGCTCGGTGTCTTCGGCCTCTGGTCGAACGCCGCTCTCAGCCTCGTCTACCAATTCGAGCTCCGCCCGGCCGTGCCATTGCCGCTGCGGGCTGACTTCGTCTCGTTGCAGGAGCGCTTGGACGCCACTCTCTTCGGGAACCCTCCCGAGAACGTCCTCAGGACCAGCACGCTCGGTCGCAACGAGCCGGCCGGGACGCTCGAGATCGTCGGCAGTTGCACCGCCCTCTACGAGTCGACAGGGATCAGCGGCGGTTGGGACGCCGTAGAGCGCTCGCAAGCCGGCGGCCACTTCCGCCTGCAGGTCGTCTTCCCCGCCAGCACGGGCGGCGCCTGGCTGCCCGTGCTCGTCAACGGCCTGCCGCAGCAGGGCGACTTCCTCGCCTTGCGCTCGGTGAGTCGAGGCAGGTACCAGTTCGGTTATCTCTTCCAGGCACCCGGCCAGGGGTTCATCACCGGCACGGTCTTCTCCGCCGTACCCGGCCGGAGCTATGTCATCGACGCCGTCCTCGATCCACGCATCGGGGAGATCGCCGCCGACGTCGACGGCAACAGCGAGTACGACCTCGGCTACTTCGTGAGAAACACTCAGCCGTACCACGTCGCCATCAACGACTTAGGGGGTCCGGTCGCCGACCGCTTCCCGGGTTCTGTCCGCCAGTTGGCCGTGACGACGCCGATCTGTCAGAGCCTCGAGCGCCGCTTCGGTCCCGCACGATGAGCCGGTCCTCACGAGCACTCCATGACGGTGACGGGATGCGAGGGCGCGGCGGCCGCCACAAGCGGGCGCCCGGCGAGGCCACGGGCGCAGCGAAACGCCCCCCGGGCATCCGCACAAGGGCGGAGCCGGGGGGCGTTCCGATGCTTCCCGCCGACGAAAGGCGTCTGCGCCGAGCCGAGAGGGGTGACTCAGCTGACGCTGTAGCTCTGCTCCACCGTCGAGAGGGTGCTCGTCGCCGGGCTTCCGACGGCGTACACCACGGTGACCGTCTGGCTCCCGAGGTGGACGCCGACCGGGCCGATGACCGTCGTGGACGAGCCGTAGTCCTTCATCCGGAGCTTGATCCACTCGGAGGGCAGCCTGATGCTGTTGCCGTGCGGGTTCTGCAGATCACGGAAGATGCGCAGCCCGTCCGCGTACACCGTGAGGCCGGCGTCGTCAGCGACGTTGCGTACGACCAGCTCGGCGCGACCCGGGTCGACCGTGGGCTGGGGGTTCCAGAACCTGGAGAGGGCGGGGTTGCCAGACGAGTCCAGGTCGGCCACAATCGTGATGTTCTCTCCTGCCACCAACGTGCCGGTGCCCGACAGCAAAGGCTTCGACGAACGCTTCGCGCCATGCAGCCGGATCGCGATGTGGTAGCTGCCGGGAACAAGCGGCAGCGGGCCGACGACTCCCTTGAAACGGAAGTCCTGCACGATCTCCGTGCCGTTGAGGTAGACGTCGACCGAGGTCAGCGGGAGGCCCTGGATGATGGATGCCTCCGCCACGGTCGGCGTCGTCCGCACGGTGTGGGTCACGGTCGCCGCGCCTGCGCCTGTCGCCGCGAACGCTGTCACGAGCGTCGCGCCGCAGAATGCAGCGAGCGCCATGCGTAGGTGTCTCATGGGGCTGATCTCCTTTGATTTGGGGGCATCTCAGCGCCGGTGCATCGCTTCGCACCGACGCCCCCTAGTTCGCTGCGGGCGCCACCGCGGTTGCAAAAAGAAAGATGCAACCGAATGACCCTCGCGATGCGAAGAAACGGCGTGCGCCCTCCTTCGGTTGCTGCGCCCGGCGGCGGCGTGCAGCCTTCGGCGGCCACTGCTGCGGGCGACCTCTCGCGGCGCCTGGCGAGCGGCGACGAGTCGGCCCTCGAGGAGTGCTACCGCACCCTCGGCACACTCGTGCGCTCCTATCTGAAGCGGGTCGTCGGCGGCGAGGCCGAAGACGTCTTGCAAGTCGTCTTCTTCGAGCTCTGGCGTTCCCGTGAGCGGCTGGATCCCGAGAGGAGCCTTGAGGGCTTCGTCTTCGCCCTCGCCCGCCGTCGCGCCATCGACCATCTCCGACGCCACCGGCCGCAGCTCGTCGACATCGATGCCTTCCACTGGCTCGTCGGCGAGGACGGCGACGCCTTCGTCGAGCAGTTCGTGCTCGCCGCCCAGGTGAAGCGGGCGCTCGGCGACCTGCCGGCGGAACAGCGGGAGTCCCTCGTGCTGGCGTACTTCGAGGGCAAGACCCAGCAGGAGATATCCGACACACTCAGCATCCCCATGGGCACCATCAAAGCCCGCATGGCACGGGGCCTCCGCCGCCTCTCGGTCACGATGTTCGAGGACCGGCCATGACACTTCGACACGTCGGTGACGAGTTGTACGAGTTGCTGCGCGGGGACCTCTCCAACCACGAGATGCTGTTCGTGAACGATCACCTGCGCGACTGCGAACCATGCCGGCAAGAGCTCGTCGAGGTCTCGCTGGCGCACGCCTTGTTGATGTCGGTGAGCGACCTCCTCGCTCCCGAGTTCAGCAGCACGCAGCCGGCCGCCGGCAGCGCTCAGGTCGCATCCGACCTGCCGCCGCTGCGCTTCCTCGAGTCGGGGAAGCGGGCGAGCGACGCCGACGAGCTGCAGGCCGTCCGTAGCGTCCATGGCTCAGGGCCGGCCAACCGGCCCGTGCGGGGTTTCGAGCGCCCCGGCTACAGCAGCGACCGCGCTCGCTCGCTCGCTGCCCCCCTCCGTACCGGACTTCCTCGCCCCGCCCTCGAGGAGACGGCGGCTCTCCTCCCTCCCGGATCCGGTAGCGAGGTGGCCGATGGTGTGGACCTCGACGCCCGCAACGTGCGCTCCCACCGGCGCCGGACCGCCGGCCGCCTGCGGAGAGCCGAGCAGGCGCGGCACGGCCGCCGGCGCGCCCGTCTCGGGGCAGCGGCCCTCGTGGTGGCGCTCATGGTGGGAATGCTCCTCGGTATCGGTACGGCGCCGCACCTGGGCTCCACCGGGGGCGGCAAGATCCTCCTCACGGCCGAGCTCCTCCCCCTGCCGGCAGCACCGAGCGCCACCGGCACCGTCATCGTGCGCGCCGACGGGCATGCCGACGACGTCCTCATCGCCACCTCCGGTCTCGGGCAGCCGCCGAAGGGCCACTACTACGAGGTCTTGCTCGTCAACGCCGCGAGCTCGTCGCAGCTACCCATCGGCATCCTGCCCCCGAACGGGACCGGCCGCCTCAGCTTCCCGGTCGGCCTCTGGGGCGGCGGCTATGCCGGCGTGGCCATCACGCTGCAGGCCAACGGCGTCGCACCGAGCGCCGGCGTCGGCATGCTCAGCACGCTGGCGCCCGCCCACCACCGGGGCCCACATCTCCTCTCCAGCCAGCCGCAGCCGCCGCCAAGCCGAACCCACACGCACACCTGGCCCCGCAGGCACCATCGCAGCGTCCGCCCTGCGGCGACGGGGCCATCGCCGTCGGTCCTCGGCGAGACGCATACGCCGCCAGTTGTGCGCCGGTTGCTGCGTGATCGCGCCCCGCAGCTGTCCTTGGGGCGCGCCTTCCTGGTCGACACGACGGCCGACTCCCATGCCGTCGACCCGGCAAGCGGGCTGTGCCGTGACAGTGGCGGCAGGTGCTCTCTGCGGGCCGCCATCGAAGTGGCCGACGCTCTCCGGAGGCCCGTGACCATCCGCCTCCCGGCCGGCACCTATCGGTTGACGCTCGGCCCCCTCGTCGCCACCGACCCCGCAGGAGTGTCGATTCAAGGGGTGTCCGCCGCCCGCACGATCATCACCTCGCAGGGACAGATCGCCCGAGTGCTCGTGGTCGAGGGCGCGGCCGACGCCCGGCCCGCCCCAGCCGACGCGGCCGGACACTCGCACTCCGCCCACGCCGGCGCCGCTGTCGTCGTGTCCCTCTCGGACCTTGCTCTTCGTGGCGGCACGGCCCCCTCGTGGGGAGCATGGGCGGGCGATGGCGGCGCCCTCCTCGTGGCCGACTCGGCTGACCTGCTCGAGCTGTCGCACGTGAGCATCCTCGACAGCACAGCGACCATCACCGGCGGCGGCTTGTTCGCTCGCGGTCAGGTGTGGGCGACGGCGGTGACCTTCAGCAACGACCGTGCCGGGGCTTCGGGAGGAGGAGCCGCGTTCGAGCACAGCGAAGCCGTCGTGGCCGACTCCTTCTTCCTCGGTGACTCCGCCGGCTCGAGCGGACCACAGGGCGGCAACGGCGGCGCCATCGAAGACGACGGCTCGGCTCTCGTCCTCGTGTACTCGCGCCTGGCCGGCGATTCGGTCAGCTCTGCCGGGGCGCCGGCCCGCGGAGGCGCCCTTGAGGTGCACGGCCCGGCATGGCTCTACTCGGACGCCTTCGTGCAAGATCACGCCGGGCTCCTCGCAGCGCCCGCCGCTGCAGCGCCCGGCGCTGCGGCCAGGAGCGTGCCGTCGCCCGACGCCGGCGGTGCCGTCTACCTCGGATCGGGAACGGTCTCCGTGGCGGACTGCACCTTCATGGGCGACAGCGCGCAGGGCTCGCTCGCCGCCGGAGGCGCCCTCTTCAACGCCGCGTCCCTCACGGTCATCACCTCGCGCTTTGTCGGAAACGCCGCCACCGCCGCGTCCGTGGCGGCTGCGGCCACGGCGACACCTGCCGCTGGGGTGCCGGGCGGCGGGGGAGCCATCGATGACACAGCCGAGCTGGCGATGAGCGGATCGGTTCTCTCGAGAAACACCGCCAGTGGCAACGGCGGCGCCCTCTCTGTCAGCGGGTCCGCCGTGGTGAGCGACTCGGTCTTGTCCTGGAACCGCAGCGGGGCCAGTGGCGGTGCCATCTCAGACGAAGGCTCGCTCGCGCTCACCGAGAGCACCCTCTCGCACAACGGCGCCCGCGTCGGCGGCGGGCTCTACGTGGACGGATCGCTCGAGGCGAGGGGCGACGCCGTCGTGGACAACGGGGCGGTCGGCCTCGACGCCGCAGGCGGCGGCATCTACCTCGTCGACCGTGCCGCCTCCTCGTCCGCCGCTATCGTCGCCGTCGGGCTTCGCCGCAGCACGATTGCCGGCAACGTGGCGCCGGTCGGCGCCGGCATCGCCGAGGAGGCGGCTGCCGGTCACCCGCTGCCCGCCGACATCTCACGCAGCGTCATCTCGGGCAACCACGGCCTCTCAGGGGCCGAGCAGGACTGCGCCGCCGTCGGAGCGAGCGCCGCCCTCTTCATGACGTCTCGTGGTGGGAACGTCGTGGGGGACACGAGCTGTGATCTGACGGCGGCGACGGACCGTCAGGGCCCCGCCGCGCAGGGCTACTGGCTGGCGGAGGCGAGCGGGGCCGTCCGAGCCTGTGTCATGAGCAGCTACGGATCGCTCGGACGCAGGGCGCTGAAGGACCCCGTCGTGGCGATGGCCGCCGCCCCCGGCAACGACGGCTACTGGGAGGTGACCGCTGACGGCGGCGTCTTCAACTTCGGCTCTGCCTCGTGGTTCGGCTCCGCCCTCGGTCGTCTCGGCAGCTCGAGTGTGACCGGCTTCGCCGTCACCCTCGACGGTGGCGGCTACTGGCTGGTGACCTCGGAGGGCCGCGTCTTCAACTTCGGCGACGCCGCCTCCTACGGTGCTGCCGTCGGTACCGACATCGTCGCTATGGCGCGCAGCGTCGACGGTCGCGGCTACTGGTTGCTGGCGGCGAACGGTGTCGTACACGCCTTCGGGGATGCCCGCAACCTGGGCCAGCATGCCGGCATCACCGCCCGCGCCATCGCGGCGACTCCAGACGGCGAGGGGTACTGGGTGGCGGCCGCCGACGGTGCCGTGTACGCCTTCGGGGACGCCGAGGCCTACGCCGGCGTCCGCACGACGGGCGTCGTGGCGCTGCTGCCGAGTGCCGACGGTCGTGGCTACCGCCTCGTGAACAGCCGTGGTGCGGTCTTCTCGCTCGGCGACGCACCGCCCGGGCCGAAGGCCGTCAGCGTGCTCCCCGTCACCGCCGCAGCCACCTGATCGAATCCTCGAGGTATTTCTCCGCCCGAGGCAAGCAAAGGGCCCGGTCGTTGTCTGTTAGCAATGGTGAGCAACGCCGACGGCGAAGGGGTCCAGATGGCACGATCGATCCGACCGTGCAGGACATGGCGGACCTGAACCCGGTCCCCTGACGCGGGGGAACCCGCCAGCCGGGCGGCGCACTGACCTATCCTGAAGGCGGCTCGACGCTCGAGCGGCGAGCGGAACGGCAACTCGAACGGGGGGATGGGTTTCGATGTCGGAAGTCACGGTCGATGCGGCTATTGCTCACACCAACGACGGCGGCCCGCCACCCGCCGGGCGGGCCGTGCAGATCGTCCCCCTGCGTGGCCTCCCGATCGTGGCCGTCGTTCTCGTCGCCCTCGTCGTTGCCATCGCCAACAATCAGCTCTGGGCGCTCGACTTCTTCCATGTCGTCGGCGGGGGGCTCTGGACGGGCATCGACTTGTTCGTCGGGTTCATCGTGGGCCCGATCCTCGGGGGCCTTTCCATTCCCTCCCGCATGGAGTTCTCGATCCGCTTCATGCCGAAGATGTTGATCCTCATGCCGACACTCGTGATCGTGACCCTCACCGCAGGTCTCCAGCTGGCGCGCCACGAGGGCTACATCTTGTCGGGCAACCCGCATCACGGTTGGGTGGTCGCCTCCATGGTCGTCGTCGGCGTGATGGCCGTGATCGCCATTGGCCTCCTCGAGCCCGCCAACCTCGCCGTGCTGTTCGAGCTGAAGAAACCTCAACCGAACGGCGAGCTCATCGGGCGCCTCATGCGGCGCTTCATCTACACCGCCGGGATCACGGGTGCGATGCAGGTGGCGACGCTCGTCATCATGACGAAACTGGCGACGTCATGACCGAAGCTCCTGTCTCCGGCGCCGGCGACACCATGACCCGTGGCCTCCCACCAGTCGCCGAGATGGCCGTGGGCTCCATGGCCCTCGTCATCGTGGGCGGGATCTACTTGGCCTCCCACCTGCCGAAGCCGGCGCCGCTCGGCCCGGCTGTCGGGCTCCTCGGTGCGGCCGCAGCCCTCCTGCTGGCCGACGTCGCTCTCCTGAGCCGCCTGCGCGACTTCGCCTGGGAGGTGTTCTTCCGCGTGGCGGGCTGGGCCCTCGCCGCCTACGTGGTCATCGCGGGGATGTTGGAGTACGTCTTTGTGTTCGATCACACGCGGGGCTCCACGCTCGTGGTGATCACCCTCATGCTCGTGGTCTTCGCCCTCGCCATCCCGTTGCTCTTCGCCTTCTCCGTCGCCCGCTACCAGCGTCCCGACTGACCGCCCCCGCCGACGGCTGCGCCGCTCGGCGATTGATCAGGTCGTCTTGACGATGAGGACGGCGCAGGGAGCGTTGTGGGCGACCGTGTTCGGGACTGACCCGAGGATGCGTCGGTGCATGCCCTTGCTGCCGACGACAATGAGGTCGGCGCTGAGCTCCTCGGCGACGGCCACGAGGACCTCGCCAGCCGGTCCCTGGCAGGCGTGCTGCTCGACGGTGACGCCGTCGCAGGTCTGAGCGGTGGCGGCGAGCATCTCTTCGGCCTCCGCCGCCAGGTGAGCGGTCTCCGGCCCAGGGTCGGCTACGACGAAGGCAGCCGTGGGCGCGGCCATCGCCGCAGCGCTCTGCTGGTACGCCTTCACGAGATGGAGTCGGGATCCGTGGTGGCGGGCGAGCTCGGCTGCCACCGAGACGGCGCCGGTGGCGGTCTCGGAGCCGTCGGTTCCCACGACGATGGTCGAATACACGGCGAAGCCTCCGGTGCTGTGCGATGTGGCCAGCGACTCTACCTGCCGGTGGCAGGTCTGACTAGGAGACTCCCGGCGGCGAGGGGTGAGCAAGGGGGACCGGATCGTCCTCCCACGGGGCCGGAACGACCACGGTGAACACGTGGCCGAGGTGGAGGCGCCAGCGGCCTGCAAAGCGCCGGTCGCCCGGACCCGCCACGGTGAAGGCCTCCCACTCCTGCGGCGCCGCTGCGGGTGATGCGGCCAGCTGCACGACGACGTCGCGCGTATCGAGGCGCAAGCCCTCCCGAAGCGCCTTGAGGGCGCTCTCCTTGCCCGACCAGACGAGCGTCGTGACGAGGTCGCGCAACAAGGGCGGGGCGGACCGTACCGCTGCCACCTCCTGTGCCGTGAACCAGTCTTCGGCGAAGACCTCTTGGCGGGTTTCGACGGCTTCGAGATCGCAGCCGATCGCCATCTCGCTCTCGGCCACGGCGCACACGGCGAGACCGTCCCGGTGGGACAACGAGAGAGAAAGGGGCGCAGCACGGCCCGCCAGGAAGGCTTCGGGGGCGCCGTCCGGCGCCGCCATGATCTCGGCGGCCTCACTCTGCAGGCGGCCACCCGAGGCCAGCCAGGCGCCCACCGCCTTCTTGGCCGTCCAGCGTCCGAGTCTCCAGTCCATCCGTCGGGGCGGCAGTCGCAACGCCGCCAGGGCGAGGCGTTCCCGGGCGGAGAGCCAGTCGTCATCGCCCGGCACCTCGGCCTGCGAGCACGACAGCCAGCCGACGGTCGTCATGATGTCGAGGGTGGGCGGCTGTCAGTAGAGGTGGCGAGGCGGCCGACGGCGCGTTCGATGCCCCGTTCGACGGCCGCTACGAGATCGGGGCGCAACCGGGCGGCGGGAATGATGCGATGCACCGAGCCCATGGCGCGGGCTCGCTCGACGCTGTGGATGCCGTCGAACTCGCGGGCGACCTCCCCGAGCTTCTCCGATCGCACGGCGCTGTAGAGGGCCGTCTCCTTCGCCCGCAGCTGCGTCCGCTCGGCTCCGTCCGCATCGGCGAGGCGGCTACGCAGCTCTGTCACGCGCTCGTCGGCAGCGGCGCGGGCGTCCACCTCGCGGGCGAAGACGACGGCGGCGGCGGGGGCGCCGCCGATGACCGACGCGAAGGAGCCCTCGAGGGCGACGACCTCGAGCTCGTCGTTGAGGGCGGCCGAGAACACGACGAAGGCGCCGCCGTGGTAGCGGGACACGACGCAGAACACGATCGGTCCGCGGAAGTTCACGACGGCGCGGCCGATCTCGGCGCCGTACTCGAGTTGCAGGTTGCGCATCGACTCGGGCGATCCGTCGAAGCCCGAGAGGTTGGCGAGCACGATGACGGGGCGGTTGTTGCTGGCGGCGTTCAGGGATCTCGCCACCTTCTTCGACGTCAGCGGGAACAGTGTCCCCGACGTCCAGTGATCCGGGCCGTCGGCCGGCACGAAGCCCCAGCGCGCCAGCGGCCGTGACTCCAGGCCGATGACGCAGACGGGCCAGCCGCCGATGTGGGCGTCCCACACGACGGCGCTCTCGGCGTGCCGGAAGCCGGCCCAGCGCTCCAGCGGCGGGTGGTCCTGGTCAATGGTTGCCCGCATGACCGATCGGATGTCGAAGGGATGCTTTCGTGCCGGGTTCGTCGCCTCGTTGAACACCTCGCCGACAACGGAGAACTCGGGACCCTCGTGGGGATAGCGGCGAATGTCGCGATCGGGCGGGTCGGTCGTGACGGCCCGGCGGGGGAAGCGTTCACCGGGCGCCACATAGGTGTGCTCGTAGTGGCGCAGCAGGATGTGGCAGGCACCGGCGATGTCCGGCGCCCAGTACTGCGCCTGCCCGTTCGGTCCCATCACCCGCTCGTAGCCGCCGATTCCCTGATTGTCCTCGGCCGAAACGCCACCGGAGTACTCGAGCGCCTGTTTGCCCGTCAGCACCATGGCCGACTCCGGTGTCATGACGAGAATGCCGCGGGTGTGCATGAGCATCGTCGCCTCTGCGTTCCAGTAGGGCTGGGCGCCGACGTTGATGCCTGCCACCACGACGTTGATCTCGCCACCGGCTTGGGTGAACTGCACGATGTCCCGCAGGACCCTGGCGATCCAGTCCATGTTCTCGGTCCCGCTGTCGAGGGCGATCTTCGCCCCCGACGACAAGGCGAACCACTCCACCGGGATTTGGAGTTGGCCGGCGAGATCGAGTGCCGCCATGATGCGCCGGCACTCCGGTTCCGCCAGCGATCCGAGCCCCTTGCTCGGGTCGCCCAGCAGCGCCACGCGAGCCATCCCCTCGGGATGGGTGGGCGTGACGTTGCGCAGGATCCCCACCACGATGCTCGAGGAGTTGAGTCCCGGCATGCGCGAGACCGGCACGAGCGAGCCGCCCTCGTCGAGGTCGTACTCCGTGAAGTCTCCCGCCGGGAACTCCCCCTGCACGCCGTCGCGGGAAGCCGTCAGCATGTTGATGAGCTCGTAGGGGTAGACGAGGCCGCGGCGGCGCAACGTGGCGACGCGCTGCTCGTAGTCGGTGAGGGGACGGAGGGGAGCCTCCGAGAGGGGGAGGAAGCGCACGACGAAGCCGGCTCCGGTGGGGTTGGACAGCTGGACGGTCGTTTCGAAGACCTGCCCGGCCGAGGTGAGTGGCAGGCGCACGCGCAGCAACACCTCGTCGACTCCGAGGCCTTCGAGATTGGGCGCCAGGCCGTGCACGTAGCCATGCAGTTGGCTGACGGTCACCTCCAACATCGGCCACACGTAGAGCACAACGCGGTTCATGTGGAGGCGACGCTGAGGCGGCTGAGCCGCATAGTGGGCTCGTATCCCGGCCAGGGCCTGGTTCAGCTTGCGCTCGAGGCCGAGCAGTTGCATCTCGCGCCCACCGTCGTGCCAGATCGGCGTGACGTCGCGCACTTCGGCGAGGGCGAACAAGCGCTCGTCGGCCGGGTTGTCCTTGGCGACGCCGGAGAACAGGTAGACGTCCTCCACCGAGGGCAGCCGAGTCAAGCGGAACTCGCTCAGCTGCTGCAGATGCAGCCGCTCGCCCATCATCGGGTGCAGGCCGCGGTAGAGCGGGTCCTCCCGATAGCCGCCACCGGGTGCCTGGCCAAAGGTGAAGTGCTGGGTGCCCGCCATCCCAAGCCCGAGCCCCGGTGCGCTGATCGCCACCACGAGGCGTCGCGCTTGAGGCGGAAAGAACCGCCCGGCAAGGAGCGACTGCAGCTCCTGTGCGGTGGCGTCGTCGCTCTCGGGTCGTTCGGGTCGCCACACGTAAAAGTCGACGACGACGTCACTGTCGCCGACGGTGTCGCCGAGAAGGTGAGCGGCGGCGTCCATGGCACGACCGAGGTCGTCGTACCGGGCGAAGAGGGCGACGAGTTGCAGGCGCGTGCGCTGATGCTCGTAGCTTGCGAGGGCGAATTCGACCCCTTCGCGCGTGACGAAGTGGAAGGTTTGCAACCCCCGCGTCCGGTAGTAGCGGCGCGTGAGAGCCTCCAGCATGATGCGCCGCCGGGGGGCGCCGGCGCCCTCGAACTGTTGGGCGAGGTAGTTCTTCAGGGGCTGAGGGCAACCCACCAGCTCGGCCATGCGCTCGTCGCGCTCGGTCCCGGCGACGTTTCGCTCGAGGGCGACGAGAGCCTCGGCGGCGTCCGCATAGGCGAGGGCGGCGCGCGCCTCGAACTCCGGGAGCTCGAAGTACTGATATCGCACCTCCCGCGCCTGGTGAGCGAGATCCGGGAATCGATGCTGGGTGGCGGAGATGAGGCGGTCGAGTATGGATCGGAAGGCGTCCTGCGGACCGAACGAGATGGCCCCGATCTGCTCGAGGCGCCGGTCGAGGATCGAATGGATGGCCGGCACATGATCGCCAACCCGCCGCTGTGCCTTGGCGATCCAGAAGAGGGCCTCCCGGAGCTCCGGCGTTGGCTCGAGGTCACGAATCCCGAAGTGCCCGAGACAACGTCGCAGGCCCTCCACGAACGAGGGCGGCAGGTCGGCTCCGCGGCGCTCGATGGCGCGGAGGTACGTCAGGAGGTCCTCGTACGAACTGTGCGACTGCCCTCCCGGGTACCCCTCTGGGTCGGGTCGAGTGCGCGCCAGCGAGCTGAAGTCGGCAAAGGCGGTGAGAGCGAGATCCTCCCGCCGAAGAAGCCCTTCGTCGTCCGCGTCGAGCTCCCTGGCGGCCGCCGCGTACCAACCCACCAGCTGGCGGGAATGGCCCGGATCGACGTCGAAGCCGAGCATCTCGCAGAAGAGGGCGTCAAGGGCTTCGTGACAGCGAACCTCCGGGCCTTTCTCCCGACCTGCGACGGCGTAGGCGCCGAGGTCCACCGGTGGGCCGGCGCGGCGGCCGTCCTCGGGCACCGCTGACTGCAGCTCCATGAGTGGCGCCGAGGCGGCCACCTGCACGTTGGGGGTGACGAACAGGCGCGTCACCGTGCCGCTCGACGGTGCGACGATCGATATCTCTGTCTTCATGGCCTCGAGAACCGCCAAGCGGTCGCCGGCGACCACCTCGTCCCCCTCCTTGGCGAGCACCGCCAGGACCACGGCCGGCACCGGCGCCCGAACCATGCCGCCGGAGCCCCGCGTCACCTGGTGGGCAACGCCGTCGACGTCGATGAGGTGGCGGTCGTTGTACACCACGGAGAGCACCCGGTATGAGCGTCCCCCGACAGAAACGCGGCGGTCGAAGCGACCGGTCCGCTCCACCTTGAGGTCGATATCCGGGCCCGCACCCTGCACCCGGTAGCTCGAGGGTCCCAGCCGATGGACGCGGAGTCGGTAGTTCGTGCCGTCGCAACGGAGGTGGGCCGACTGCCCGACGGAGGCGCTCGCCTCGGCACGACCCCTCGCCGCCAAGGAGAAGAACTGGGCCATCTCTGCAGCCAGCTCGTCTTGGTACACCTCGACGGCTGCGACGAGAAGTGCGACGCCGCCGTGCTGGCGAGGGAGGTCCGCCCTCGTGAGGGCGAGCCGGTCGAGCCAGCCCACGTCGACGTCGCCGGTGGCCAGCTCGGGTCGACCGGCCAGGAAGAGGAGGAAGGCTCGGTTGGTCGTCCCGCCTCGCACGACCACCTCCGTCTCGGTAAGGGCACGCGAGAGTCGAGCCAGCGCCTCGCGGCGGTCGTTCCCGTAGGTCGTGATGTTTGCGATCGTCGAGTCGATGTCGGCTGGGATCGTGTCACCGTCGCTGATGCCCGTATCGACTCGCACACCAGGACCCGCCGGCAAACGCAAGAGCTCGATGGTGCCCGGCGTGGGGGCGAAGTCGGCCGCCGCATCTTCCGCACAGAGGCGAACCGTCACGGCGTGCCCGAGCGGCGGCGGTGGCTCACCCTCGAGACGGCCACCACCCGCCACGTAGAGCTGAAGCTTGACGAGGTCGAGTCCGCTCGTCTGTTCGGTCACCGGGTGCTCGACCTGCAGCCCGAGGCCGACGCGGAGAAACGAGAAGGCTCGGGCGACTGGGTCGTAGAGGAATTCGACGGTTCCCGTGCTGCTGTAGCCGGCCAGGCGGCACAGGTGGGCAGCAGCGCGGCGGAGATCCTGCTCCTGGTCGTCGGTCAAGGCGGTCGAGCGAGATTCCGCGAAGACGATGCGCCCGCCACGCCGAGTCGTGCAGTCCCGCACGCCCGTGGCCCAGACGGTTCCGAAGTGATCCGCGATGACGGGGACTTCAACCTGGCGCCAGCCGGGCGGCACCGGATCGTGTGAGGCGCCGCTCCAGGGAACCACGGACATGCCGGCCTTCTCGGCGAAGCGCCTGGCGCTCGTCTCGTCGCCGAGAAGCCGCAGACTGGGCACGTCGGGTCCGACGAATGCGATGTGCAAGCGGCCGCACAACTCCGCCAGCTCGACCTGATCGGCGCCGAAGCCCCATCCCACCCAGACGGCGTCGGGCTCGGCTGCTAGGAGGACCCGCTCCAGTCGTTCGTAGTCGAGGTAGCTGCTCCTGACCTGTCCGTCGCTGTCGACGAACGTGGGCGGTCCGAGCGACAGGGCGTCGTCGGCCTGGCGCACGTACATGGAGTACCGGTCAGGCTCGGCGAAGAGGGCCACCGCAGCGATCGGACTGTCCTGCTCACCCTTCAGCTCCTGCACGGCATGGATGAGGCGCATTGCCGCCTCGCCCCTGTTGGCGATGGCGATGCGGGAGAACGGGCATTGCACTAGGACACCGCGACGCGAAGCGGCTCCAGCAGCTCGGGGCCGATAGGTACTGGCAGGGCGACCGTGCGGTAGCCCTCCATGCGGAGACGAACGACTCCGGCGTCATCGAGCACCTCGGCGTCGAACTGCTCGCCTCGTGGCTCGACGACGGCGTAGACCGATCCGACGCTGCTGGCGGGCTCGAACAGCGAGACCCTGCCAACCGCTTGCGGCAGACCCAGTCGACCCGTCGAGGCCAGTTCCCACACGCCCGCGGTCTGGAAGCACAGCTCCAGCGAGCGCGGTGCGGTGAGCAGGGGCAGTTCGGGCGGCTGGTGGTTGGCGGGCAACCCGCTTGCCATGAGGCCGATCTGCCGGTCACCTTGGCGCCAGCTCCGGCCCAGCACCTGGTACGTGGGCCCGTGGAAGTACACCTTGTAGATGGCCTCAGCAGCAACGGAGGCACCCTCCGGCGCCAGCGGCGGAGCCGTCGTGACGCCCGTCTGCCAGTTGTGAGCCAGACGAACGCGACCGGTGACATGGGTCGTGATCTGGTTGTCGAGGTTCGGGAGCGTCCTCGAGCCGAGGAGCCGGCAGTGTGCGACGAGCTCGTCGCCCTCCGGCATCAGCCAGGCCTCGACGGCGAATTGCCGGGGCTCGTCTCGGTAGAACTTGAACGGCGCCAGGAAGGCGACGTCCTCGATGGACGTCACACGCCAGGCCGGCACGAGGAGCGACGCCACCTCGGCGAGGGCTTCGATGCTCATCACCCCTGGCATGACGGGCAGACCGTCGATGCGGTGGTCGTTCAGGAATCCCTGCGCCGTGGGGTCGAGCAGCGTCTCGACGATGAGCGGGCAGAAGACGCCGGCCGTGCGAATCTCACCCACCATCGGACCGTGAGTGAGCAGCCTGACAGCCGGCCGGTCAAGGCCGCCGTCGGCGTCCGGCTCCTCGGTGAGGATCCCCAACTCGCCGGCGACGACAACCTCCCCGGTACGGCCTCCCGCCACGAGCTCTCGCCGCACCCACGGCACGCCGGCTTCCGGTGCCAGCATGGCGATACCGGCCATGTCCATCATCTTCGGGATCGACCCGCGAGTGGCCATTCCGATCCCGCTCCAGGCTGTCCAGTCAATGACGATGCCACGCGTCTCGGGCCGCGAGGTGCGGAAGCTCGATGTGACCTTGCAGAGCAAGTCGTTGGCGGCGCTGTAGTCCGTCTGACCGCCGTTGCCGAAGCGTCCCGCCACGGAACTGAAGCAGACCGTGGCGCCGAGGGGGGTGTCGCCGAGGGCAGCGAGCAGGTTGAACCAACCGTCGCTCTTGACGTCGAACACGAGATCGAATTCGGAGTCGGACTTGTCGCCGAGGAAGCGGCTCACCTCGAGGCCGGCGGCGTGCAGCAGCACGTCCACCTGCCCATGGCTTGCCCGGACGACGGAGAGCGCCGTGCTCACGGCATCGGCGTCCCGCAGATCGAGGCTGTGGTAGACGGCGTGCCCGCCCGCCTCCTGGATTGCGAGGATGGCATCGAGGGCGGCGCGGCGTCGCTCAATCCCAGCAAGCGCCCGATCGAGCAGGGCCGGCGTCGGCCGTTCCCCGGCCTCCTTCATGCGTCCGTACAGCTCACGCTTCAGCCCGTCGCGATCCGTGGCGAACTGCTCGAGGTCCGGATCGGCAGCGTCCGGTTCGGGAGCGAGGTCAAGGAGGTGGAACGTGCCGCCTGAGGCACGTGCGAGGTCGGCGATGATGGCCGAGACGATGCTGCCGGCCGCCCCCGTGACGACGAACACGCTGTCCGGACCGAGTTCGAGACCGGGTCGGCCGTCCTCGACGGCCTCCTCGCGCAAGCCGATGGCCCATCTCAGGTCATCCTGGCGGCCGATCTCGACGGCGCCCGGATCCCGCTCAGTCTCCTCGACGAGTGCAGAGGCGACAAGGGCTGGCGCCGCGGTGGCGGTCAAGTCGACGGCCTTGACGAGGCAGTTGGGCCGCTCTCGCTTGTACGCCTTGGCGAAACCGGCGACGGCTCCGCCCATCGGCGCGGAAGCGCCGCCGGCGTCGTATCCGTGGCGTCCGCCCATGCGGGTACCGACGACGAGGAATGTGCCGGGCGGGGCCACCTCTTCATAGAGCGCCCGCATCGTGGCGGCGAGCAGCTTCACCCGGAGGCGAAGGTGTTCCTTCCAGCTGGCGATGTCCAGTTGGGCGAGCGGAGGCTCCTGGTCCAGGCCCGGCAGCCAGTACACGCCTTGTACGCCGCCCGAGCTGGCCCACGCCGCGAGCTCGGCCGCGAGCATTTCGGCCGTCGGGGTTCCGTCGATGACAAGGACCTCGACTCCCCGCTCCGTCAGCAGCCCGGCCAAGGCGTCACTCACGCCGCCGTGGTCCGGCATCACGACGACGCGGGCGCCGGCCGAGAGCTGCAGCCCCGTACGGCGGCACAGGTCGAGTGGCGGTCGCAGTACGGGAACCGGCACGCGACGCACGACGGCGTCGCACGCTTCGAGACCGGCGGCGACATCACGAACGGGTAGAGCGATCTGGGGCGAGGGGGTCGCGGCCACCGACGGGGCCGGCTCGCCGGCCGCTGCCGCCGGCCCGCCGGCCCGCTCCATCACGAAGCCGATGACGTGCTGCAAGGTGGGGTAGTCGCGCAGCTTGAGG
>Ga0181526_10001839_pt1 | contig 19509 bp, 20 predicted proteins | sample PEATcosm2014_Bin_35_FD_119750 | JGI IMG/M metagenome (GOLD analysis project Ga0181526, IMG submission 119750) | Peatland microbial communities from MTU Mesocosm Facility, Houghton, MI, USA - PEATcosm2014_Bin06_30_metaG | ecosystem: Environmental > Terrestrial > Soil > Wetlands > Peat | place...
CTCTGCTTCCTTGCCCTTCAGCATCGCGTCGAGCTCACCGATCCGCTCGTCGGTCAGCTTTTGCAGCAGTCCCTCGGCGCGACGCTCGTCGTCGGTACCGGTCTCCCCGGCCTCCTTCAGCTCGCGCAGGTCATGCATCACGTCGCGGCGGATGTTGCGGATCGCGACCCGCCCCTCCTCGACGATGTGGCGGGCCACCTTCACTAGTTCGCGGCGGCGCTCCTCGTTGAACTCGGGGATCGTCAGCCGCACGATCTTGCCGTCGTTGGAGGGGTTCAGGCCGAGGTCGGAGGTGTTGATGGCCTTCTCGATCGCCTTGATCGACGAGGCGTCGAACGGCTGGATGGTCAGCAGGCGCGCCTCCGGCGCGGAGATCGTCGCGAGCTGCCGCAGCGGTGTCGCGGCGCCGTAGTAGTCGACCTGGATGCGATCGAGGAGCGCCGGCGTCGCCCGCCCCGTGCGCACCGACCCGAGCTCGTTGCCGGTCGCCTCGACCGACTTCGCCATCCGCTCGCGGGCGTCCTCCAGCAGGTCGTCGATCATTTCAGTTGCAGGCAATTCGTGGCCATCGCCGGGGGGAGGATAACGGGTCCGGAGCGCTGGATGCCGCCCTGCACGAGCGCACGCCGGCGCCCTGCACGCGCGCCCGCCGGGCGGGCGTGACCGTGATCGTGAAAGCCGCTCTAGGAAGGCGGCGTCGCCACGAGCGTCCCGACCTGCTCGCCGGCCAGGATCCGCCCGATGTTGCGGTCGTCGTCGACGTTGAAGACGCGGATCGGCAGCCGGCTCTCCATGCAGAGCGTCAGCGCCGTCGCGTCCATCACGGCGAGGCGGCGCTGGATCGCCTCCATGTGCGTGATCTGGGGGATGAACTCGGCGGTGGGATCGAGCGCCGGATCGGCCGTGTAGACGCCCTCGACGCCGTTCTTGGCCATCAGGATCGCCTCGGCGTGGATCTCGCTCGCACGCAGCGCCGCCGCGGTGTCGGTCGTGAAGAACGGGTTCCCCGTACCCGCGGCGAAGATCACCACACGGCCCTTCTCGAGGTGGCGCATCGCACGCCTGCGGATGTAGGGCTCGGCCACCTCCTGCACGGTGATCGCCGACTGTACGCGCGTGTCGACGCCCTGCTTCTCGCAGGCGTCCTGCAGCGCGAGCGCGTTGAGCACGGTCGCCAGCATCCCCATGTAGTCGCCCGTGGCGCGGTCCATGCCCTCCGCGGCGCCCCGCAGCCCGCGGTAGATGTTGCCGCCGCCGGGAACGACCGCCAGCTGCACGCCCGACTCGACGACGCCGCGCACGGCGCTCGCGATCGCCACGACCCGCGCCGGGTCGATGCCGTACTCCAGCGTCCCCATCATCGCCTCACCGGAGAGCTTCAGCAGGACGCGCTTGAAGATCGGCTCGCTCACGGCCGCGCCCGGCGGGTCTGTTCGAGGGCGCGCACCCGCTCTAGTCCCCGATCGCGAAGCGCGAGAAGCGGCGGATCACGACGTTCTCGCCGGTCGACGCGGCGATCTGGTGCAGCATCTCGCCGATCGTCCTGCCCTCGTGCTTGTCCGCGTTGATGTGCGGCTGGTCGAGCAGCACGACCTCGCTGTACCACTTCGCGAGCTTGCCCTCGGCGATCTTGGCGCGGATCTCCGCCGGCTTGTCGGCCGCCTCCTGCTCGAAGATCGCCAGCTCGCCGGTGCGCACCTCGTCCGGGACCTCGTCCTCGCTGATCCAGCGCGGCGCCGCGGCGGCGACGTGCGAGGCGACCTCCTTCGCGAACGCGACGAAGTCGGCGTTCTTCGCGACGAAGTCGGTCTCGCAGTCGACCTCGACGATCACGCCGATCTTCGCGTTGTGGTGCACGTAGGTCTGGATCGTGCCCTCTGAAGCCTCCCGCTGGCCGCGGTCCTCGATCCTCTTACCGGCCTTCAGCCGCAGCAGCTCGATCGCCTTCTCGACGTCGCCGCCGGATTCGGTCAGAGCCTTCTTGCAGTCCATCATCCCGGCGCCGGTGCGGTCACGCAGCGCCTTCACGTCCTTCGCTGAGATCTCAGACACTGGGGGTTTCCTCTTGGTCGGCGGCAGCGGCGGGCGTCGGAGCCTCCGGCTCCGCCCCCGCGTCCGCGGCGGTTGTCGGGGCCTCGGCGGGAGCCTGCGGCTCCGCCTCGGCTGCTGGAGCAGCCGGCTCGCTGGGCTCGGGCTCGGCTGCCTGCTTGCGCCGGCCGAGGCGACGGGTCTTCTTCGCCGGAGCCTCGGAAGGGGCCTCGGCGGGAGCCTGCGGCTCCGCCTCGGCGTCTCCCGGTGGGGGCTCGGAAGGGGCCGGCTCGGCATCGTCGGGGGCTGGGGGCGCGGCCGGGGGTGGCTCCTCGACGGGCGCCGCAGCCTGCTCGAGGGCCGGCGCCGCCTCCTCGGCCGGCGCCGGGGTCTCCTCGGCCGCGGGGACGGGCTCGGCGGGCGGCTCGGGTTCCGCGGGTGGCTCGGGTTCGGCGGCGGCCACCGGGGGCTCGGGTGCTGCGGCCGTGGCGGGCGGCTCGGGTTCCGCGGCCGGTTCGGGCGCGGCGGCGGCGGGCGGTGCCGGGGCGGCGGCGGGCGGCGGCTCCGGCGCCGCTGCGGGCGCAGTCTCGGCGGCCGCCGCCGTCGCCTCACTCGCCGCGACTTCCGCCGCGGCGGCTGCCGCGGCAGCGGCGGCAGCGGCTTCCGCATCGCGCTTGGCGCGCTCCTCGGCCTCGCGGCGTGCGCGCTCCTCGGCCTCGGCGCGCAGTCGATCCTGCTCGGCGCGGTAGATGCCGGCGCCCTCGCCCACGCGCTCACCGATCGCTCGGGTGATGATCGCGCACGAGCGGATCGCGTCGTCGTTGCCGGGAATCACGAAGTCGATCCCGTCGGGGTCGCAGTTGGTGTCGACGAGGCCGATGATCGGGATCCGCAGCCGCTGCGCCTCGCGCACGGCGATCGCCTCGGTCTTGAGATCGATCACGAAGATCGCGGCGGGGGTGCCCTTCATGTTCTTGACGCCGCCGAGATTCGCACGCAGCTTCGCCAGATCGGCCTGCGCGGACAGCCGCTCGCGCGTCGGCAGCAGCGCCAGCTGTCCCTCGGCCTCGTAGCGCTCGAGGTCGTGGAGCCGGCGGATGCGCTCGCTCATCGTCTGGAAGTTGGTGAGAAGGCCGCCCAACCAGCGATGGTTGACGTAGGGCATGCCGGTCTCCTCGGCGACCTCGCGCACCGCGTCGCGTGCCTGCTTCTTGGTGCCGACGAAGAGGACCGTGCCGCCGCGGTGCGCGACGGTGCCCGCAAACTCACTCGCCTGATCGAGCAGGCGCTTCGTCTTCAGCAGGTCGATGATGTAGATGCCGTCACGCTCGCCGTGAAGGAAGCGGCGCATCTTGGGGTTCCAGCGGCGCGTCTGGTGGCCGAAATGCACTCCGGCTTCCAGCAGCTCCTTGATTCCTGGCTGGGCCACGGTAGAGCTCCTTATTGGGGGATCAGTCTGCCGCGCGGCGGGCCGTGCGGACCCGGAGCACTCGCTCCAGGCAGGACGCAGGCCCTCGACCCCGCGCGGGTCGAGTTATGGGCTCCACATCTTAGAGGCCAGGGGCCTCGGGGCGGGTCAGCCGAGCCTGGCCCGGGCCAGCGCCCCGGCGAGGTCGTCCGGTAGCGCGGATTCGATCACGAGCCGTTCACCCGTGAACGGCTGCGCCAGCTCGAGGCGCACGGCGTGCAGGAACTGCCGTCGCAGGCCATAGAGACCGGGCGTCCCGTACTCCCGGTCGCCGCACACCGGGTGCCCGATCGCCTGGAAATGCGCGCGGATCTGGTGGGTGCGACCGGTCTCGAGCCGCACGCGCAGCAACGAGGCGGCGGGCAGTGCCTCCTCGAGCTCGAAATGGGTGCGCGCGACCCGCGGCTTGTCGGTGTCGATCGACATGCGCGTGCGGGCACGCCGGTCGCGACCGAGCGGAGCGTCGATCGTCCCGCTGCGCGACGGTGGACGACCCTCGACGAGCGCCAGGTACTCGCGCACGATCTCGCGTGCGGCGAGCGCGGCCTTCAACCGGCGGTGCGCCTCCTCGCTCTTGGCGACGACGAGCAGACCGGAGGTGTCCTTGTCGAGCCGGTGCACGATGCCCGGACGCCACCCCTCGCCGCCCGCCGCGCCGCGAGCGGCGAGCGCCTGCGAGAGCGTCCCGTCGCGGTGGGGCCCCGCCGGATGCACGACGACACCCGCCGCCTTGGCGACCACGAGCAGCTGGTCATCCTCGTAAGCGATCGTCAGCTGCGGTGCGCCAACCTCCGCCGCCCTCTGCTGCACGGCATTCGCCGGCGCGAGCGTGATCGTCTCGCCGCCCCGCAGACGGTCGTTCTTACGTCCCGGCACGCCGTCAAGCAACACGTCGCCGGCCTCGATCCGCCGCTGGGCCTGCGCCCGCGAGCCGACGCGTTCGGCGAGGAACTGGTCGAGGCGCCCGCCGGCGGCCTCAGACGGGACGCGCAGGAGCTCCACCGCGACCCACGACCCACAGCAACGTCAGCACGCCAATCGTGATCGATGCGTCCGCGAGGTTGAAGGCGGGCCAGTCCGGCAGCTTGATGAAGTCGGTGACCATCCCGACCCGCAGCCGGTCGATCAGGTTGCCGAGCGCGCCGCCCACGATCAGGCCGCACGCCAGCCACATCCATCGGCGTTCGCGGTGCAGCGCGAAATAGGTGAGCACCGCGGCGAGCACGATCGCCGCGACCACGATCACCGCGACCTCGCTGCCGGTGAACAGGCTGAAGGCGATACCGCTGTTCTGGGCGCGGACAAGTGTCACGCCGGGCAGCAGGTGCCGGCTCTCGCCGAGCGCGATCGAGCTGCGCACGAGCTGCTTGGTGAGCTGATCGGCGATCAGCACGACCGCGGCGACGGCAGCGGCCCGTCCCGATGCCCGACCGGCCGGGATCATCACCTGATCGCGCGCGCCGCCAGCGTGCCGGCCACCTGCAGCAGGATGATGCCGACGATCGGACTGAAGTCGAGACCGCCGAACGACGGCAGGAACCGCCGGAACAGCCGCAGGTAGGGCTCGCAGACGTCGCGCAGGAAGCCCAGGATCGCGTTGCTCGCACGCGAATAGGGGATCCGCAGCCCGGCCGTGAAGGCCAGGCTCGTGAGGATGTAGGCGAAGATCACGAGCGTATAGACCCAGGTCAGCGCGACCACGAAGTCGGCGATCGTCACGCGCACGTTGGTGAGCGCGAGGATCACGTCGCGCTCGGCCCGGCGACGGCGGCCGCGGCATCGGCGAACGCGCTGCGCAGCCCCGCCTGCTCGAGCACGCGCAGCCCGCGGGCCGTCATCCCGCCAGGCGAGGTCACCTCCCTGCGAACGCCCAGCGTGTCCATCTCGCGCGCCTGCAGCAGTGCCGCTGAGCCGGCTAGCGCGCCGCCCACCAGGGTCGCCGCCTGCGCCGCCGGGATGCCCTGTCCCACGGCGGCATCGATCCAGGCCTCGGCGACCAGCGCGACATACGCGGGCGCGACGCCACTGACGGCGGTCGCCGCGTCCATCAAACGCTCCTCCAGCCGCACGACGGTGCCGGCCCGCCCGAGCAGCGCCTCAACCTCCTCGATTTGCTCGCCGCAGACGCAGGTCACCCCCGCCCCGATCGCCGATGCCGTGTTCGGCATCGCCCGCACGATCCGCGCCCCCGGATAGGCCGCCGCCAGTTGCTCGGTCGTCACCCGACCGAGCAGCGACAGCACGATGGACGCCGCGCCGACCTCGCGGGCGACCGCTTCGAGCTGGGCCGGCTTGTGCGCGAGCACGACGATCTGCGCGCGCTCGCCGAGCTCCCGGTTCGTTGCGACAGCCTCCCCGCCGACCAGCGCCGCGAGCGCCGCCGCGCGCCCCGACCCGTGGTCGGTGAACAGCGCGGGCTCGCCGAACCCGAGCGCCAGCGCGCGTGCCATGTTGCCTGAGCCGACGAACCCGATGACCATCAGCGCAAGGCTACCGGCAGCTCGGGCGATCCGCCGGTGCTGGGGCCATCGCGCGCGGGGCTCCACACCACCGGCCCTCCGGGCTGGGCGCCTGCCGCAGCCGCGAAACCGCGCCTCAGGCCTGGTTGAAGAAGCCCTTCTCGATCAGGCGCGCGCGCTCTTCGGCGGAGAGCTCGACATTGCGCGGCGTGAGCATGAAGACCTTGTCGGCGATCCGCTGCATGCCACCGTCGAGCGCGTAGGTGAGGCCGCTGGCGAAGTCGATCAGGCGCATCACGAGCGGCGTGTCGATGCCCTGCAGGTTGAGGATCACCGGGGTGCCCTCACGGAACTTGTCGGCGACCTGCTGCGCGTCGTTGAACGACTTGGGAATCACCAGATGCACGCCGAAGTCGCCCTCGGAGCTGCTGCGGCTGGCTCCGGCGCGGCCGCCTGTCACCGACCGCAGCATGGCCGCCGGGCGCGGCGGCGACGCGCCGTCGTCATCGGCGAAGATGTCGTCGAAGTCGTCGCGGCGTTTGCGTCCCTGCAGGCGCCGCACGTTCGGGCGTTCGCGGTAGCGGTCTGCGAGCGCGGCCTCGGGTTGCGCCCGCACCGACTCAGTCTCGTAGTCGTCGTATTCGTCAGCCTCTTCGGCCAGGCCGAAGTACACGAGCGTGCGATGCCAGGAGTCTCGGAGCGGCATGGCTTGATGTTTCGCTGAAGGCGGTTGATTCCCTGCAAACCGGACTGTACCGGACCGCCCCGCCGTCATTCGGCGCCGGCCGCCGGAGCGAAGAGGATAGTGCCGATCCGCACGATTGTCGCCCCCTCCTCGACCGCGACCTCGAAGTCCTGGCTCGTCCCCATCGAAAGGGTGGGCAGGCCGCGCTCGCGTGCGAGTGCGGCGAGCGCCGCGAAGTGGGCGCGGCTGCGCTGCGGATCGCCGGTCTGTGGCGGCATGGTCATCAGCCCGGTCACCGTGACCGGCGAGCGTGCGATGAAGGCGTCCAGTTCCGCCGGCGCGATCCCCGCCTTCCCCGGCTCGCCGCTGACGTTGACCTCGACGAGGATCTCGAAGCCCGGCGGCGCGTGGTGTCCGAGTTCGACCAGCGCGGAGTCGCTGGCCACCGAGTGGATCAGCTCCACGTGCTCGACGATCATCCTCACCTTGCGCGACTGCAGCGTGCCGATGAAGTGCCAGCGCAGCCGTCCGGGCGCGCGCGCCGCCTTCGCGAGCAGATCCTGCGCGCGGTTCTCCCCCACCAGGGTGACACCTGCCGCCGCGAGGGTCTCGATGTCGTCGAGACCGACGTACTTCGCGGCGGCGAGAACCTCGACCTCCCCGGCGTCCCTTCCGGCCCGCACGGCCGCGGCTTCGATCCGCCCCCGCACCGAGGCCAGGTTCGCGCGCACGACCTCGGCGTTCAGGCCAGCCACGCAAACCCGCCCTGGCGCCCGGTCGCAGCCCCGTCGCGGCGATGCGAGAAGAAGCGCTCCGGCGGCGAGCAGATCGTGCACAGGCCGACGTCGAGCACCGCCGTCACACCAGCTGCGCGCAGCTGGTCGGCCGCCACGACCTTCAGGTCCAGGAGTCTCCCGTGGCTGGCGTCATAGTCCGCGAACAGCTCGCGCACCTCGTCGCCCGTCTCATAGCAGCAGCCGCCGGCTCCCGGCCCGATCACGGCCTCGAGCTCGCCCGCGACACCGAGTGCGCGTAGGGTGCGCACTCCCTCGCCGGCGATACCGGCCGCCAGCCCGCGCCAGCCGCCGTGCAGGATCGCGACGGCGCCCTGCCCGCCGATCGCGATCGGCAGGCAATCGGCGACGTGAACCCCGACGCCAATGTGGCGGGCCATGGTCGCAACCCCATCTCCCTCGCCTGCACCGGCGCTGTAGCCGTGCAGCGGCGCGTCCACGACGATCACCTCGGCGCCGTGAACCTGCCGCGGCACCGAGACACCCTCCACGGGCAGCGACTCGAGCAGGCGATCCTGCGCCGCCGCGAGCGCTTCACCCGGCGCGCGCGAGCTGACCCGCAGGTCTCCGTCGGCGCGCTCGGTGAACACCGCCGTCCACGCTTCGGAGGCGACGCGAATCATCTGCTCTCCGCCTGGAGCGCGTAGGCCAGCTCCGCGGCGCGGCCTCCGCTGAGCTCGCCGTCGAGCTTCGCCGCAAGCGTCCGCTCGAGTCGCAGCCCGATCTGCGGCCCCTCGACGATGCCGGCCGCAATCAGGTCGTCGCCGCCGATCTCGAGCGCGACGTGGCGAAGCTCCTCGATCCAGCGCCTCGCCGCACCCGCGTCGCCGCGCGCGCCGGATACCGCCACGGCCTCGATCGGGACGCCGTGCCAGGCGCACCACAGTGCGCTCGGCGGCGCGTTCGCCGCCGCGCCGGCGCGCCGGCATGCGAGCGCGACGGCGTGTTCGCGGGCCGTCAGCTCGAGCTCGGCGAGCCAGGCCTCTTCGACGCTCAGCAGCCCCAGCAGCAGCATCGCGCGGTCGCTCTCCGGCGGCGCCAGCGCCAATGCGGCCTGCGCGAGGCGCCGGTCGATCGCGAGCGGCAGCTTCCCGGCGACACGGGCGAGCACGGCGACCGGGTCGTTCTCGGCCAGCGCCAGCCGCAGCTCGCCGCCCAGTCGGCCCCCGCTCAGCGTTCCCAGGCTCGCTTCGTCCGCGAGCCCCGCGGTCCACGGCTCAACCGCGAAGCCGAGCCGCTCGGCGTAGCGCGCGAGGCGCAGCAGGCGGGTCGGGTCGTCGACGAAGCTGCGCTCGTGCAGCACGCGCAAGCTTTCGCCCGCCAGATCGTCGAGTGCGCCGTCGACCGCGAGCAGCTCGCCGCCGCTGAGTGTCACGGCGATCGCGTTGACCGTGAAGTCGCGGCGCGCGAGATCCTCCTCGATGCTTGCCGGCTCCACCTCCGGCAGCGCCCCGGGCGCGGGGTAGCGTTCGCGGCGGGCCATCGCCAGATCCACGCGCCAGCCGGAGCCGCTCGCGGTCGCCGTGCCGAACGGCTCGTGCACGACGATCTCGCCGCCGAGCGATCGGGCGACCGCCACCGCGTCGCCCTCGACGACCAGATCCAGCTCGCGCGGCTCCCGCCCCAGCCAGATGTCGCGGACGAAGCCGCCGACCACGGCGATCCGCGCCGATGCGCTCGGCAGCCGCGGGTAGCGCGCCAGCGCCGCAAGCACAGCACCGGGGTCGAACGTGCCGGCGCCCATCAGCGGCGCACGGCGATCCCGGCGGCGGCGAGATGGGCCTTGGCCTGCGCGACCGTGAACTGGTCGTAATGGAAGATCGATGCGCAGAGCACCGCGTCGGCGCCCGCCTGCAGCGCCGCGACGAGGTGGTCGAGCTGCCCGGCCCCGCCCGAGGCGATCACCGGCACGCCGACCGCCGCGGCGACGGCCTGCGTCAGCACGAGGTCGTAGCCCTCGGTGGTGCCGTCGCGGTCCATGCTGGTCAGCAGGATCTCGCCGGCGCCCCGTTCGACCCCCTCGCGCGCCCAGCTGACCGCGCTGTGCTCGGTCTCGGTGCGTCCGCCGGCCACGTGCACACCCCAGCTGCCGTCCTCCCGCGCCTTCGCGTCGATCGCGAGAACGACGCACTGGGCGCCGAACTGGGCCGCCAGTTCATCGAGCAGCCCCGGGCGTGCGACGGCGGCGCTGTTGACCGCAACCTTGTCGGCCCCGGCGTCGAGCACCGCCTGGGCGTCGGCGACGGAGCGGATGCCACCGCCGATCGTGAACGGCACGAAGACGTCGTTGGCGGTGCGGCGGGCCAACTCGACGATCGTGGCCCGCTTCTCGTGCGTCGCGGTGATGTCGAGGAAGACCAGCTCGTCGGCACCCTCGCGGTCATAGAAGGCCGCCAGCTCGACCGGGTCACCGGCGTCGCGGATGTCGACGAAGCGGGTGCCCTTGACGACGCGCCCGGCGTCCACGTCCAGACATGGGATGACGCGCTTCAGGTGCACAGCACGGCCTCCGCCTCCGACACGCTGAAGCGCTGCTCGTAGAGCGCCTTGCCCGCGATCACGCCTGCCAGCCGCGGCTGGCGCAGGGCGACGAGCGCCTCGAGGTCCGCGAGCGAGCCGATGCCGCCGGAATAGAGCAGCTCGCCCTCGACCGCCTCGGCGACGGCCGCGAGGCCGGCGAGGTCGGGGCCCTCCAGCATGCCGTCGCGGTCGACGTCCGTGTAGATGAAGCTGCGCACCCCGCGCTCGAGGAGCGCGTGCACGGCAGCGACCGCAGCGAGCGATCCGGTCTGCGTCCAGCCCGCGGTCGAAACCATGCCGCCGCGCACATCGACCGACACGACGACCCGCTCGCCGTGTTCGGCCAACGCATCCGCGAGCAGCTCGTCGTCAGCGAACGCCGCGGTGCCGAGCACGACCCGTTGCACGCCGGCGGCGAACGCGGCGGCGATCGCCGCGCGCGTGCGAAGCCCCCCGCCGAGCTGGACCGGCAGCCCGGTCTCCCTGACGATCCGCGCAACCTGGTCGAGGTTGACCGGCGAGCCGCTCCTCGCGCCGTCCAGGTCCACGATGTGCAGCCGCTGGGCGCCGGCGGAGGCCCAGCCGCGTGCCGCATCGAGCGGATCGGCGGCGTACTGCGTGCGTTGGTTGAAGTCTCCCTGCACGAGCCGCACAGCGTGTCCGTCGAGGATGTCGACCGCCGGATAGAGGATCACGTGCCACCGTCGCTGGCGGCCACCCAGTTGGCCAGCAGTCGCAGGCCGTCGTGCGATGACTTCTCGGGGTGGAACTGGACCCCGACGAACGAGCCGTGCGCGACGACCGCGGCGAAGCGCTCGCCGTACTCCGCGCTGCCCAGGACGTCGCCGTCGTCGGCGGGCACGGCCACGAAGCTGTGCACGTGGTAGAAGGCGGCGGCCTCACCGAGCCCGTCGATCACTGCCGCGGGGCGCTCCCAGCGAACCTCGTTCCACCCGATCTGCGGCGACTTGAGCTCGCCGGTTGCAAGCATGCGAACCTCGCCCGGCACGGTGGCGAGTCCCTCGGAGCCGCCGAGCTCGGTGGAGCGCTCGAAGAACAGGTGCATGCCGAGGCAGATCCCGAGCAGCGGCACCTCGGCGGCGGCGCGCTCGATCAGAAAGCCGTCCAGGTCGAGCTCGCGCAGGCGCTCCATCGCCTTGGGGAAGGCGCCGACGCCCGGCACGACGAGCGCATCGGCGCGCGCCAGCGCCTCCGGGTCGGAGCTCACCAGCACCGTCGCGCCGACGTGTTCGAGCGCCTTCTCGACGGACCGCCGGTTTCCCATCCCGTAGTCGACGAGACCGATCACGGTGCGACGAGGCGGCGCAGCCCGCGGCCGGCCACCTACAGCACCCCCTTGGTACTGGGGACTCCCGGCTCGGTGGGGTCGATCGCGACCGCGCCGCGAAGCGCCCGCGCGAACGCCTTGAACGCCGCTTCGATCATGTGGTGCGCGTTGCCCGCCGCCTGCACCTCGAGGTGCACGGTCAGCTTGGCGTTGTTGACAACGGCGCGGAAGAACTCCTCGAGCAGCTCGTGGTCGAAGCCGCCGGTCGAGCCGACCGGCAGCTCGGCGACCATCCGCAGGTACGGCCGCCCCGAGACGTCGATCGCGCAAAGCGCGCGGGCCTCGTCCATCGGCACGATCGCGTCGCCGTAGCGGAAGATGCCGGCGCGGTCGCCGAGCGCCTGATCGAGCGCCTGGCCGAGCACGATCCCGGTGTCCTCGACGGTGTGGTGACCGCCGGTCTCGAGATCGCCGCTGACCTTGACGTCGAGGTCGAGCCGTCCGTGGCGTGCGAGCAGGTCGAGCATGTGGTCGAGAAAGCCCACGCCGGTCTCGCGGGTGCCGGCGCCTGTGCCGTCGAGCGCCAATCGCAGCGAGACGCTCGTCTCGCGTGTGGCCCGTGTGATCTCGGCGGTGCGTGTCATGACGATGGATTCTCCACCAAGTCCGGCACGCGGGCGCGCATCGACTCGGCGTGGGCGTCGAAGCCCTCGGCGCGGGCGATCGGCACGCCCGCCCGCGCCAGCGCCTCGAGCGACCCGTGTGCGACCCGCAGCTCCGCCATCTGGCGGCGGAAATGGCGCGGACCCAGGCCCGAGGCGAACCGTGCCGAGCCGGCGGTCGGCAGGATGTGGTTGGAGCCGGCGACGTAATCGCCGAATGCGGTTGCGCCCGGCCAGCCTACGAACACGCAGCCGGCGGACCGCACACCCCCGGCGAGTGCCTCGGCGCCGGGCCCGATCAGCTCCAGATGCTCGGGCGCGAAGGCGTTGACGAAGTCCAGGCCGTGCTCGAGTGAGGCTGCGTGGACCAACACGAAGGGGGCGCTCTGCCCGCCCCACAGGCCGCGCAGGTCGTTCTCGAGCGCATCAAGCAGCGTCGTCGCCGGAGCGACCGCGACGACCAGGCTCGCCTCGCCGTGCTCCGCCTGCGCCAGCAGGTCGTGGGCGATCAGGCGAATCGAGCCGGCGTCATCCGCGTCGAACAGCACGACGAGGTCGCTCGGCCCCGCGAAACCGTCGATGCCGACGCGACTTGACAGCTGCCGCTTGGCCTCCTGCACGTAGAGGTTGCCGGGGCCGACGATCACGTCGACGGCGGCAACCGATTCGGTTCCGAGTGCGAGCGCCGCGATCGCCTGGGCGCCCCCCATCCGGTGCACCTCGCCGATGCCGATCAGCTCGCAGGCAGCGAGCGTGACGAGGTCGATCGGCGGCGGCGTGGCGATCGCGACGTGCTCGACGCCGGCGGAACGCGCGGTGACGGCGCCCATCACGACGGTGCTTGGGTACGGCGCGCGGCCCCCGGGCACGTACACGGCGGCGCGCGCGACCGGCATCTCGCGCAGCAGCACGCTCTGGCCCTGGGCGAGCGTGATCTCGCGGTCCTCGTCGGCGGCCGCCCAGGACACCTCCGCGACGTTCGCGATCGCGATCTCGAGGCCGGCGCGCACGGCCGGATCGAGCACCGCCAGCGCGTGTGCCAGCTCCTCGGCCTCCACCCGCTGCGGCGGCGGCGGATCTGCGTCGAAGCGCGCGGTGTAGCGCTCGACGGCGGCGTCGCCCTCCGCCGCGACCGCCGCGATGATCTCGCTCACGACGACGGCGACCGAAGGCGCCTGCGGAGCGAGCGCGCGAATCTCGGCCACCAGGTGGTCTGGGGCGCCGAGCTCGAGGCGCTCAAGAAGCACGCGAGCGCTCCAGCAGCTCGTCGATTGCCGCCGCCTTCAGCTTGTGAGCGACGGGGTTCGCGATCAGCCGCGCGGTGCAGACCGCGAGCGTTTCGCGGATCACGAGATTGTTCTCGCGCAGCGTCGTGCCGGTCGCCGTGAGGTCGACGATCGCCTCGACGAGACCTGTCAGCGGCGCCAGCTCGACCGAGCCCTTCACCTCGATGATCTCGACCTGTCGGCCGGTGCGCTCGAAATGCGCCGCCGCGACGCGCGGGTACTTGGTGGCGACGCGGATCACCCCGAGGCGCCGGAGCGCCTCGGCCGCACGGTCCGGCCCGGCGACGGAGGCGACGACCATCGTGCAGCGGCCGAAGCCGAGGTCGCGCAGCTCATAGACGTCGCGGCCGGATCCGTTCGGCGCCGCGTCGCCCTGTTCCATCAGCACGTCCTTGCCGGTGACGCCGAGGTCCGCCGCGCCCGCCGCCACGTAGGTCGGCACGTCGGACGGTCGCATCGTGATCAGGCCGACGTCCTCGAACAGCAGCTTGCGGTCGTTCGTGCGCACCTCGCCGGTGGGGACGCCAAGCCGCTCGAGCCAGTCGAGCGTGTCGTCGAACAGGGCGCCGCGCGGCACCGCGATCGTCAGGCCGGTGGAGCTCATCGCACTGCCTCGGCGAGACGCTCCTCGGCGGCCAGCGCCTGGTGGAGCTTCTCGACCTCCAGGGCGAAGCCCACGGCGGGCAGCTCGCGCCCGAATTGGCCGAGCAGGTGGTCGTAGCGCCCGCCGCCGCCGATCGGCATGCCGACCGCCGGGTCGTAGACCTCGAAAACGGCTCCCGTGTAGTAGCCGGGCGCGCGCGAGAGGCCGAGGTCGAAGATCACGCGCTCGGCGACGTCAGCCGCGAGCAGCGCGTGGATCGAGCGCAGACCGGCCACGGCGTCGGCCACCGGCCCAGGCGGACCGTGCAGGATGTCGGGTCCGCCACGCAGCTGCGGCACGCGCAGCAACAGCTCCAGCGAACGCTCGTCGATCGACAGCTCCGCCAGCGCGTTCTCCAGCCCGACGAAGTCGCCGTGGCCGAGCTCGGAGAGCAGCCGCGGCCGCTGTTCGTGCGGCACCTCGAGCGCCTCCATCAGCGCCGGGTACAGTGCGGCGTCGCCGATCCCGACGCGGTAGCGCATCAGACCGGCCGCGTCGAGCGCGTTGCAGAGCACCGTCACGGCCTCGGCGGTGCCGCCGGGGGCCGCCGCGCCGACCAGTTCGATGCCCGCCTGCAGGAATTCGCGCGGTTGACCGCGCTGTGGGCGAACGCCGCGGTAGCAGTGCGCGAAGTAGGCGAAGCGGAGCGGCGGCTCGGAGGCCTGGTACCGGGATCCCACCAGGCGCGCGATCGGGACGGTCATGTCCGAGCGCAGCACGAGCACCTCGCCGTTCTCGTCGAAAACGCGATAGGCCGGCCGTGCGCCGCCGAGCGGCCCCCGCGTGATCACCCCCTCGTATTCGAGCGCGGGCGTGTAGACCTCGCCGTAGCCGGCCTTGCTGAACACGGCCCGGAGCCGCTCGGTGAGCGTGCGCAGCTCACCCATCTCATCGGGCAGCACGTCACGTGTGCCGCTGGGGATCGGGAAGATCATCGCCCGAGACGGTAGCGGACCGCCCCGATTCTAAATTGGCGCGCCGGCAAACGGGCTGGCGACGGCGATGTCTGCCGGCTGCGCCGGCGCCTGCTCGGCACGGTGCGCGGCCTGCTGGCCGCGGCGGCGCGGTCGCCAGACGCGGATGTATTGCGCGACCACGTAGGAGCCGAGGACGATCGTCAGCGCGATGGCCTGTCCGGCGAACGTTTCCCAGTTGTTGAAGAGGGAGAACCAGGTGCCCATCCAGCCCGGGATCGAGAGCCAGTGGATCGTGCTCGTGCCGATCCAGCCGGCGAGCTGCATCTCGTTGACCTCCTCGCCGACGGAGACGATCAGCACGAACAGCAGCATCGCGCCCGTGATGACGAGCAGCCGGCGGTAGGGCAGCCGCTGGTGCAGCGCGAACGTGAGCACGCCGGCGGCGGTCGTGAACAGGGCGCCGATCACGACACCCTCCAGCACCGGGCTCGAGCCGTAGAGCTCGCGCAGATTCTGCAGGAAGATCACGATCTCGAAGCACTCGCGATAGACGGAGGTGAAGCCGAGGATCGCGAGGCCCAGGAGCATGCGTCGCAGGTTGGCCTCGCCGTCAGCGGCGAGCAGGGTGCGCCGGCGTTTGTTGTGGCTGGAGATCCATCCGGTCCAGTAGACCCTGTGGAAGAACCAGTTCATCACCAGCAGGAGCACGAGCAGCGAAGGCAGCCCGGTCGCGGCCTGCACGTCGAACTCACCGCCGTGGAAGCGGCCGATCAGCCACACCACGCCAAACCACGTGGCGATGCCGCAGAGAATCGCCGTGCCGCCACCGATCGCCACCGGCTTGCGGTAGATCCGGTTCGCGCCGAGGAAGCTCGCCGTGATCGCCGCCAGGACGAGGATCGTCTCCAGCCCTTCGCGGAAGACGAGGATCGCGCTGTTGATCACGACCGTCGTGTGGGTGAGCCGGTCCCCGCGCGGGAGTGCGGTCGGGTCGGTCGTGCCACCGCGTGCGTGCCAGCCGAGGACCACCACCGTTACCGCAACGGCGAGCGCCACCGCCGTCCAGACGTAGAAGCAGACCCGCGAGCGAGCCGTCTGCCGTGTGGCGGAGTCAGCCCCCCGCTGTGATCGCTGCCTGCGCAAAGTTCGTCGCGGGGCGGGCCTGGTCGGCGCCGTTCGAAGTTAGGGAACCCTAACAGGCCCTTGCGGCGCGGTCAAAGCCGGATCAGCCAGCCGCGCCCGCGACAGGCGCGGGCCGGGCGGTCGCGCGGCCACCCGCGCGATCCTGGCCGTCGCCTCGCGCGCGCTATACGGGGACGGTCGATTCGCGTTCGATCTGGGCGCCGAGCGCGCGCAGGCGCTCGTCGATTCGCTCGTATCCGCGGTCGATCTGCGAAACGTTGCCGATTTCGCTGCGGCCCTCGGCGCACAGCGCCGCGATCAGCATCGCCATGCCGGCGCGAATGTCGGGCGACTCGAGGCGCTCGCCGTGCAGGCGCCGCGGACCGGTGATGATCGCGCGGTGCGGATCGCAGAGCACGATGTCGGCGCCCATCGTCGCAAGCTTGTCGGTGAAGATGAGGCGGCTTTCGAACATCCACTCGTGGATCAACACCGAGCCCTCGGCCTGGGTTGCCAGGGCCACGGCGACGCTTGTCAGGTCCGCCGGGAACGCGGGCCACGGCCCGTCCATCACCTTGCGCTTGTAGCCGCCGAAGTCGGCCTTGACGACCAGCCGCTGCCCGCCGGGAATCAGGATGTCGTTGCCGTCGAACTCGCTGTGCAGGCCGAGCTGGTCGAATACCAGGCAGATCATGCGCAGGTCGTCCGGGATCGTGTCGGTGATCCGAAGCTCGCCTCCGGTCACGCCGGCGAGCGCCATGAAGCTGCCGATCTCGATGTGATCGGGCGCGATCTCGTGGGTCGCTCCACCGAGGCGTTCGGCCCCCTCCACGGTCAGCAGGTTCGAGCCGATTCCTCCGATCCGGGCGCCCATCTTGACGAGCAGCCGTGCGAGGTCCTGCACGTGCGGCTCGCACGCCGCGTTGTGCACGACCGTCGTCCCGGGCGTCAGCGCTGCCGCCATCAGCACGTTCTCGGTCGCCATCACGGACGGCTCGTCCATGAACACATCGGCCGCGCGCAGGCCGTGCTCGGCATGCAGGATGAAAGCGCGATCGTGGTCGCAGACGGCGCCCAGCGCCTCGAAGGCGTCGATGTGCGGGTCAAGGCGCCGGCGTCCGATGAAATCCCCGCCGGGAGGAGGCATCTCAGCCCGGCCGAAACGCGCCAGCAGCGGGCCTGCGAGGAGGAACGAGGCGCGGATCTGCTCTCCGAGCGCCGGATCCACGGAGCTCGCGTCGACGTCTGCGCCGCACAGCGTCAGCTCGTTCTCGCCGAGCCAGTGCACGTCCACGCCGAGGCCGTCGAGGATCTCGAGCATCGCATCGACATCGCGAATCCTCGGCACGTTGGTGAGCACGAGCTCGGCGTCGGTCAGCACCGAAGCGGCCAGGATCGCCAGCGCACCGTTCTTGTTGCCGGCGGGCACGACCGTTCCGCTGAGCGGTGCGCCGCCTTGAATGACGAACTTCTCCATCGCTGGTGCCAGCGCGCAAGCCTACACCGAAGCCGGTCGACAGCCAGGCCGGGGGCCGCCACGGCGTCTGGCGCGCTCCGGACCGAACAGGTGTTCTGCAATCCGCGTTGCAGCTGCGCTCCGCCTTCTTGGCTCTATGGAGCCCTTTATATCCACGATCACAGGGCGAGCATCGATACCCGGGGCCTTCCATCCGGTGGCGCCTGCACCATACGAACACATGTTCTGGCGCACCTCACACCCGAAGGCTCCCCTCCGCGCCGTGCACCGCGCGCGCGACCTGGCCCGTGCCGCTCTGCTCCTCGAGCCGCCGCTCGAAGATGCCGACGAGCTCGTCGCCGCGCGCGCGTTCCACCCGCACCGTTCGCAACCGCGTCGCCCGTCGGCGCGGCGGCGGGCGGGAGCGGTGCTGGCACGTCCGCAGCACTGCATCACACCGCTGGTCCGGTCGGCGCCCTGCAGCCGTGAGCTCGCAGGTCGTCGCTGACGCTGGGAGGCAGGCCGGCAACGAACACACCCCGCCGGGGCTCTGCAGGTCAGGGAGTCCCGGCGTTCGGGGTGTTGCGGTCGCCAGACGAGCCGCCGGCTGCTCCGGCGCCTGCAGGGCCGGGACGCGGCGCTACAGTCACGCCATGAGCGGTCCGCGCCGGGCTCCGCGGTCGTCGATGGCTTCGTCGGCGCCCGGCCAGCCGATCACCCGTCAGCACGATCACGCCAGCCGGCGTGACGCGGCCCGCGCCGGTGGCGGATTGGCCCGCTGGTGGCCGCTCGCGGCGCTGCTCGTGCTGGCCGCCGCGGTGCGCCTGCCGACGCTCTCGTTGCAGAGCCTCTGGTACGACGAGGCTTTCACGCCGGTCCACGTGCTGCATCCGAGCCTCGTCGCGACGCTGAACGCGGTGGTCGCCCGGGAGAACACGCCGCCCCTGTGGTACGTCCTGGTGTGGGGAATCTCGCGCCTGTTCGGTACCGGTGTCGTGGCGCTCCGGCTGCCGTCGGCGCTTGCCGGCATCGCGCTCGCCGGCGTGGGATGGGCGATCGGCGCGCAACTGGGCTCGCGCAGAACGGCGATCATGCTCGCGGCGATCCTGGCGCTCAACCCGCTGTTCGTCTGGTACTCGCAGGAGGCCCGCGCGTACGAGCTCTACGCCCTGGCAAGCGCCGTTTCGCTGCTCTTCTTCCTGCGCGCCTATCGCGGCGGCGGCCGTGCGCTGCTGGCGCTCTGGGCGCTCAGCTCGGTGCTGGCGCTCGTCTCGCACTACTTCGCGGTGTTCCTGGTCGCTCCGGAGGCCCTGCTGCTGCTCGCCCGGCTACGACCGCTCGGCTGGACCACCCCGTGGTCGAAGGCCGCAGCGGGAGCGCCCGCGACGCGCGCGGCCAGCGTCGCCGTGCAGCCAGCTTCGGCCGTGAGGCGCCGGACGCTCCTTGCCGTGGGCGCCGTCACGGCATGTGGCGCGGCGCTCGTACCACTCGTGGTCGCCCAGGCAGGCCGCGGCACGCAATGGATCGGGGAGTGGGCGCTCTCCGACAGGCTGATACAGACACCCGGGTATTACCTGCTCGGGGCGAACGGGTCCGTGCTCGGCCACGGCCTGCTCGCGCTGAGCGCGCTGCCGCTGATCGCCACAGCGATTCTCGCGGGTCGGCTGTTGGCCAAACGCCGGCTGGCGCACGCAGAGCTCGAGGGCCTGGCGCTGATGCTCGGCCTGGGCATCGTCGCGATCCTCATTCCGCTCGCGCTCGCGCTCGCCGGCAAGGACTACTTCGCGCCGCGCAACCTGATCGCCGACTGGATCCCGCTCTCCGCCGCGGTCGCGCTCGTCCTCGGCGCCGGCGCGGCCGGTCGCGTCGGGGCGGTGCTCGCCGTCGTGCTGTGCCTGGGCGCCACCACCGTGCTGGTTGCCACCGTCTTCGACCCGCGCCTGCAGCGCTCGGACTGGAGCGCGGTCGCGAACGAGTTGCGCACCGGGTCGCGCGACCGGGCGATCGTCACCGTCGAGTTGGGCGCCGCGCCCCTCGAGTACTACCTGCCGCGGCTTCGGCTGCACTACCTCTCGCGCAGACTGACCGTGTCCGTGCGAGAGGTCGACCTCGTCGGCTACGCGCCGGTTCGTCCCGGCGCGCTGCACGCGCCCACCCCCGCCTTCTCGCTCGCCTCGCGAA
>Ga0181526_10001840_pt1 | contig 19509 bp, 10 predicted proteins | sample PEATcosm2014_Bin_35_FD_119750 | JGI IMG/M metagenome (GOLD analysis project Ga0181526, IMG submission 119750) | Peatland microbial communities from MTU Mesocosm Facility, Houghton, MI, USA - PEATcosm2014_Bin06_30_metaG | ecosystem: Environmental > Terrestrial > Soil > Wetlands > Peat | place...
AGTGTTTTACCGGTCTTAGCTTCCGCCGAATTGGAAGAATCAATCATGCATCGTTCTCCCTGCTCACGCCAGTTACTTTCTCCTCCCGTCGCCAAAGGCGACTGATTTGCTGAGATGCGCACCGCTTTTGCTTGCCTGGAGGAAGGCGCGCCGGACATACTCACGCCGCCATGCATCCCTTTGTCGACCATGAGTGATTATCCGGACACCGCGCAATTGACCTCCGTGACAATTATTCTGCCGGTGATGAATGAGACCGTGTCGCTCAGGCAAACCGTGGAGGTCATCCTGCGGGACACGCCGAAGGAATGCATCCAGGAACTCTTGATTGTGGTCTGCCAGAAGACCACGGAGGAGGCGATGGCCGCCATTGCCGGACTCCAGAAACAACAGGGCGCGTTGGTGGTGGTGCTTCATCAACAACAGCCTTTCCTCGGCGGGGCCGTGCGCGAGGCGTTCGACCGCGCCCGCGGCAGTCATGTCATCATGATGGCCAGCGACCTGGAGACCGATCCAAAAGACGTGCGGGGGTTGATTGAGGAAGCGCGCAAGAATCCCGGCGGCATTGTGACTGCGTCCCGGTGGCAACATGCCGGCCAGTTTCAAGGTTACTCGAAGGTCAAGCTGGTCTGCAACTGGTTGTTCCAGCGCTTCTTCTCCGTTCTCTACGGCACCCAACTCACTGACATGACCTTTGCTTACCGTATTTTCCCCACCAAACTTGTCCAAGCCATCCAGTGGGAGGAATTGCGGCATCCATTTCTTTTTGAAACCCTGGTCAAACCCCTGCGCTTGGGGGTGCGCGTGACGGAGATTCCATCCGTCTGGCGCGCGCGGACCGAAGGGGAATCGCAGAATGCGTTCTTCCGCAATTTCGCTTACTTCAAAACAGGCCTCCGCGCCCGGTTCATCCCGCGCCGTTTCATTTTGAAATCCACATTATGAAAAAAGTCATCGTCACCACCACAATTAATCCTCCCACCGAGGCCATCGGCGCTTTTCAAGCGATGCCGGACTGGGAATTAGTCGTCATCGGAGACAAGAAGACCCCGCGGGATTATCGCCTGGGCCGGGGCGTTTACGTCACGCCCGAGGAGCAGGAGAAATACGACCCGGCGCTATCCGAAGCCATCGGCTGGAACTGCATCCAACGCCGCAGCTTCGGCCTGCTCTGGGCTAACGATATGAAGGCGGACGTTGTGGCGCTCGTGGATGACGACAACATTCCCCTGCCAGGCTGGGGCGCAAATCTCCTGGTCGGCACGGAGGCGGAAGTCAATTATTATGAAACCGATCTGCCCGCGTTTGATCCGGTCGGTGCCACCAATCACGCGCACCTGTGGCACCGTGGTTACCCGCTCCAGCTTCTTCCCAAACGGCGCTATGATCGGAAAAGCCGCCGGAAAATCCGGGTGGACGTGCAGGCTGATTTCTGGAACGGGGACCCGGATATTGACGCGCTATGCCGCATGGAACACGCGCCGGAATGTGATTTCGATCCGGGCCGGTTTCCGCTGGCGGCCAATAAAATGGGGCCGTTCAATTCGCAAAACACGTTCCTGCGCGGCGCGTTGCTGAAGGATTACTTTCTTTTTCCGCATGTCGGGCGCATGGACGATATTTGGGCGTCCTATTACATTCAGGCCAGGGGCGCAAAGGTGGTGTACAACAAAGCCTCGGTCTATCAAAGGCGCAACGTCCATGATCTGATTCGGGACATGCGGCAGGAATATCCGGGCTACGAAAACAACTTGCAGATCGTCGAAGGCCTGGCCAGCGAGCCTGAGTCGATTCTGAATTATCTGCCGGGCCGGTCAGCCTGGGCATTCGAACTTTACCGGAGACATTTCAATCATTCGTAAGACCATTCAGAGGCTCATCGTCGTGTTTCTGCTGGGCGCTTGGGCCGCAACAGCGCCGGCGGAACGCCAAATCTTGTACGTTGCGACCAACGGGGACGACCGCTGGTCGGGCGCCGTGCCGGAGGCCAATGCGCAACGAACCGACGGGCCGCTGTGTTCCTTGTCCGCGGCGCTCCAACGCTCCCGGCAGGCCCGCCGCCGCGGCGCGGATGAAGTCCATATTCTGCTGCGCGGCGGAACATACCCGCTGGTAGGGCCTCTGGTATTGACGGGGGAGGATTCCGGCCTGGTCATCGCGGCCTGCCGCCATGAATCGCCCGTCATCAGCGGCCAGACTGTCATCCGCGGCTGGAAATGCTCAAGGCTCAATCCAAATATCTGGCAAACGGAAATCGCGGACGTGCGCAACGGAAACTGGATTTTCCATGAGCTGTTCGTCAACGGCCGGCGCAAGGAACGCACGCGCATTCCCGGCCGGGGTTTCTTTCGCATGGCAGGCGCGGGCGTTGCGGACCGCCCAACCGAACTGCAATTTCACCCCGGCGACATCAGAGCGGAGTGGGCGCGGCCGGGCGATGTTGAATTGGTCGCTTTCGTGGCCTGGGCCCAGTCGCGAAATCAAATCCGCGAAGTTTTTGAGCCTGCCAACATCGTCTCGCTGGCGGGCGCCGTACTGCCCAACACGGTGGAAAACAACAGTCGCTTCTGCATTGAAAACGCGCCCGTGGAACTTCGTCCGGGCCAGTGGCATTTGGACCTCGGCAGCGGCCTCCTTGCCTGCTGGCCGGACGCCGGGGAAGATGTTCCCAACGCCACCATCACCGCGCCGCATCTTTACGACCTGGTGCGAATCGAGGGTCAGGCCGATCTTCCGGCGCATGATATTGCCTTCCGCGGAATCACGTTCGCCGACACCGATTGGAGGCTGGATGGCGGCAGCGACCTCGATGTCCAGGCAGCGGTGGAAACGCCGGGCGCCGTTCAAGCGCAATTTGCGCGCGACTGCACTTTCGAGCGGTGTGTTTTTCAGCGGCTGGGAGGTTACGCGCTGGAGCTGGACCGCGGTTGCGAGCGGGACAAGATCATCGGCAATGAAATGCACGATCTCGGCGCGGGAGGAATCCGCGTCGGAGAAGCGGCGTTGGACCAGGCAATCCCCTTTCCTTGCGGCGGGCATGTCATCACCGATAATCACATCCATCACATTGGTTTGGTCAACGCGCCGGCCGTCGGCATTTTCGTGCTGTTGAGCGGCCGGAACCGGATCGCGCACAACGAGGTTGATCACACTTATTACACCGCCATTTCCGTCGGCTGGTCGTGGGGCTACGCCGACACTCCCTGCCGCGATAACATTGTCGAATTCAATCATCTCCATGACATCGGCCAGGGAATGCTCAGCGACATGGGCGGCGTTTACACACTGGGCGTCCAACCGGGCACGGTCGTGCGCAACAACTTGATCCACGATGTCAATATTTTCGCCTATGGCGGCTGGGGGCTTTACACCGATGAAGGCAGTTCCGGCATCATGCTGGAAAACAACGTCGTCTATCGCTGCCAAAGCGCGGGGTTCCACCAGCATTACGGACAGGGCAACGTCATCCGCAACAACATCTTCGCATTCAACAAGGAAGCCCAACTCATGCGCACCCGCATCGAACCCGGCCTGTCATTCATCTTTACAAACAACATTGTCTGTTTCGACACCGGCCGGCTTTTGCGCGGCAGATGGGGGGATGATTTGGAAATGGACCACAACATCTATTTCGACACACGCGCAAAAACGGGCGACAATCAGACCTCGGAGGCGCTTCGCGCCTGGCAAAAGCGCGGCCATGATCTTCACTCCTTGTTTGCCGATCCGATGTTTGTTGCTCCGGGCCGGGCAGATTTTCGTTTGCAATCGAACTCACCGGCGCTGCGGTTCGGCTTCCGGCAAATTGATTTGAGCAGCGTTGGCGTCCGGCCCAAGTACCGCCAGCCATGATAAAGCAACGCGCACCTGGTGTGTGAGACAAAATTCTTCGTGGGTTGTGCCTTTCATTTTGAGGTGCTGGGAAAAAATCCAAAAACCATCTTTGAAATTCTCAAGACAACTTGCGTTGAACCATGTTGCCCAAAAAACAGTGAAAAAAGTTATGAAAGTGAATCGTGAAATATTCACGGTTTTGGTTTTTCCCTGGTGTCTGATGGCTGTTTTAATTTGTTGCAACTGCTTTATCTTATGATGTTTGCGACTTGCGCCGTTTTTTCTTGACAATATTTTTTGTTGACAATCATTTTGGTTTGGCCTCTCTTCTCTCCGTCCAGCCCTCTCTTTCGGGCTGCCTCAGGCGTGGTGCTCTGTCGAACGACAATTAAAAATCACCACTTGGCCGGCCGCACCGGGGCCGGTTCCGGTATGGAAGAACGATTCCGAAAGAATTTGACCACGGATTGCGGGATTGCATGGATGCCGGGAAAGATTATGGAAAACTGGGTAAAACACGAAATACCGAACGAGCGAACCCGAAAGCAAGAAACGCAAGATTGATATGTAGGTCTGGAAAACCCGCACCATCCGCTACAACATTGATAGTCAACGACTTAGCCCGCAACACGACCCGCTACAGAGTTGCAACATGTAGCTGCTTTTCTCCGCCATAATCAGGTGACGGCGAAAACCGCCTGTCGGCCAAAGCTCAGCCGGAATGAGCGATGGCGGAAGCCTCTCCCGGCGACGGCGGAAACCGTCACCACCCGGTCACGTTGCAGCATGCCGCGCCTATTTCCCACTGATCTTTCGCCTGATGCTTTCCAAATCGTTTCCTAAAGGCATGACGAAAAGGCACTTGCTTCCGCTGCGTGATTCCCAAACCGCCCCTACCGCGCGTTTCTCTTCTGCGTCTGCATATAAATGTTCGCCCTTGTATTCGGCGACGAGCACCCTGCCGTCGTTTAACTGGCAAAGAAAGTCGGGATAAAACCAATTCTTCGAGGTTTGCAGCCGGAACGAGGTCGCTTTGTTCGCGAGATTCCGCACCCAGAATTTTACTTCAGGCAACTGATCGAGAAATTGCGCGCATTTAAATTCTTCGCGCAATGTTCCGTCCGCCCTTTTCTCAAGCAATTCGCCCGGTTTAGGCCCAAAGTAATGATTCTTGAACTGAAAGCCGCCTTCGTAGAGCCAACTTGGTTCGTAGCTCATGGTTTTGAAATTGATCACCCGCTCATCACTGACGGTGAGCGCAGATTCCGGCAAAAGAAATTGCTGAAATGCCGTACTCTGTTCACTGTCGGGATCCCGCTGGCTTGGGTGTCGCGTGATGACACGCAACGGCAGCTTTATCATGTCCGCCGCTTTCAATTCTGCTGCAGAAACACGATGCAGCACATTTGATGGTGGCATCGGCTCTTTCTTGCCATTGATAACTTCATCCGCACCTGTGGACGGTGTAGCTGTAAATTCCACAATGCAAGAAGGCCGAACGCTTCCCAAAGCTATAAATGACCTAAGAGTCCGCGCATTATGCGCTTCGTCAACGATGACGATAGGACGACGCAAGCGGAGCATGTTAACGAGCGACGGTTTCGGTTTTCCATCTGCACCCGACAGTAATTCCGCCAGCCGGTCAGCGGGCACGTTGAGCAGGTGTTCCACCATGTGGGAATTGTTGCCGTCATAAACTTTTCGCCCGGTCGTGTCTTCCACGCGAAAAGCCTGAATCGTTGAGACGATGACAACCGTTTGACCATCCACGGTTGCGCGCGGAAGACGTAGCGCTTCTTCAATCGTCACCACTTCGACCGAACCACACGCCAGTTCCAATGCGCGGCGATACGGGTGTCGCGGATCACGCAATGCGTCGGCAGTCTGGTCAAGAATTGTGTTGCTCGGCACAAGCCAGAGCACAACTGCGCGCTCGGCGTGCAACAGTTCCGTCATTGCAATGCCCGCAGCATTGCAAGCAAGCAATGTTTTTCCGCCACCCGTTGGCACGCGCAAACAAACGTAAGGCATTCCTGGCGTCAGTCCCGCCGCCTGAACAGGGATGTAGGGTGCGAGCGGCTGCTTGTTATTATTGAGAACATTTTGAAATGCCGTTTCAGGACGGCCATTCTTGGAACACTGCCGGAAAAATTCACGCAGCGAATCAAGCACCCGTGTCTGGTAATCTTTGGGCGTAATCATGACACTTTGATTTCGTAAGGTGTTTGCCGGACAATGATGCGCTCGGCTTGCAATCGGTCTTTGCCCAATAAGCAACCGGCGCAATAAATTACCTTCTGCCCGTCAAACTCGGGCAGCTGCGCCAGCACGCCGCGCGTCAAAATATTTCCACCGTTCGCGCTCTTGTCGCCCAGGATACCGTTGAACAAAAGATAAATGCCAACGCCGCGACACTCGCCAATTTTTGGGGAATTGGGCAGGCGCTCGCGCGGCAACGGCTCGCCAGTTTCGGTGAAATAGACGTGCCGGGCTAAATCGCTGAAACGCACGGTTGGTTTGATTTGCCCGCGTTCGTCAAATAACGGCTCGCCGAGTTCGCAGAAGCGGAAGCCGCCGCCCAGTCCTTCGACCGGCTCGCCTTTGGCGTTGGTGTAGCCTTGGGCGACGCGCTTGACGCGCTCGGCGGTGATGTCGCGCGCGATTTTGGAGTCCATTTCCACGAGGATGAATTTGCGGTTTCCACCTTCCAGCTTGTTCAACTGCAAAGCAGCATGTGCGGTCGTGCCGCTGCCAGCGAAGGAGTCCAAAATCAAAGAGTCTTTATCTGTGGCCAGATTGAGTATTCTTTGCAGTAACCTACTTGGCTTCGGATTATCGAAGACGTCCGCTCGGCCCAGTATCTCGTTTAGCTCCTTGGTCGCTTCTTGGTTATGTCCAACTTCGGTATTTGGCCACCAAGTCCAAGAGGCGACACCTTCTGTTTCGGATAGAAATTGCTTTTGACGTGGTACCGCGGTTCCTTTTTTCCCGAACCAAATGCGATTATCCGCAACAAGTGATTTGAAGGTTGCTTGGGCAATTGCCCAGCATCGACCCGTTGTCGGTTTTACCCTGCGGCCAGTCGGCGTTATGATTTCGTAAAACTGTTCAGGCGTTGCGTGCCCTGTCTGCCCTGTTAAATCGACAGAAGCCCATACTCCACGCGGGTCATTGTCCGGGTTTTTAAAGTTTTTCGCTCGCTCGCCAGAAATGGGAAGTTGCTTGATTGTTTTTTTAGCCAAATTTAGGTCGCCCGCATATACCAGTATGTAATCGTGTGCCGGTCCTAACGGCAGGCGAGCGTCCGGGGATGTTCGCTTTTGCCATATAACGCTGGCCACAAAATTACTTTTTCCGAAAAGATCATCCAACAGCATCCGCATGGAAGAGACCTCGTTATCATCGATGCTTACGAATATAAGACCGTCTTGACGAAGAAACTGTCGAAGCAAAGCTAACCGGGGATACATCATGCAGAGCCATTTATCGTGTCTGGAGAGGTCTTCGGCTTCTTTACCAACAGCTTTGCCTAGCCATTCCTGGATGAGGGGGCTGTTGACGTTGTCGTTGTAAATCCAGTCCTCTTCGCCTGTGTTGTAAGGCGGGTCAATGTAGATGCACTTGACCTGCCCGGCGTAGTAAGGCAGCAGCGCCTTGAGGGCCACCAGATTGTCCCCCTCCACGATGAGATTGCCGCTGCCGGGATCGCCCGCCGCCAGTTCCGGCACGTCCTTGAGCAGATGAAACGGGACTTGGTGGTGATGGTTCACCACGGCCTCTTTTCCAATCCAGTTCAGCGTCGGCATGGCTTTCCTCAGCTTGTGAGCCAATCCAAGAATTTCCCAATCGTCGGGAACTTTGCTTTCAGGTCCGCACCTTTGAGTTTGGGCAAATCCTGCTCAAGGGCTTGGAGTGCTTCTTCATCTTTGCCGCTCACTCCAAGAACATCCTCCATTGTTCCCTCCTTCCAAACCCACACACCGTGGGCCAATAACTTTGTGTGCTCGACCGCCACGATTTTTGCGCCTTCCGCATCCTTGGCGAAAAGCGCCCAGACTTTAGCGGCAGTCCAGACGCCTTGCTTGTCCCCTGTTGGAAAAGCGCCTTCCATGGGAAAGCCATGCAGCTTTTGCAGGCGCTCCAAGACACGCTTAACCGCCACCATGTCAGGAGAGTCCTTGCCGCCTGTGATTTTTTTTGCATCCCGGAAAGCATAGTCCAAGTCTGCGACGATCTTTGCCTCAATTTCCATTGCCCGGAGGACACCTAATGCGGAATGGAGATTTCCGCTTCCACCCATGGGCACGATGCCCGTCCGGTCAGCACCCGGAGCGCGACCGAAATAGCACTCATAGAGCAACGGTAGGAGCCGCTGTTCCGTCTTGCCCTCATTCAGGAGCACGCGGTCGGAAAAGAAGACCTGTGCAGAATTCCCCAATTCAAAAAGCACGCGTGACTGGTAACTGGCGTCCTCAATTGCTTCCCGGACAGCCGAGGCGAGCGGTTTGCGCACCGTTGTCCCATGTGCGGGGTCGGGCTTGCGCACCATGACGGTGTGAGCCGCATGGTCGCGATGCAACATCAACGGCGAATGTGTGCTGAAGAGGACTTGGTAGCGCCCGCCGGCGAGCTTCTTGAGGGCTTGCCGCACCTGCTCGATGCCCTGCGGATGCAAATAAAGTTCCGGCTCATCTATCATTAGCAATGTGCGTTTGGCATCCTTGACATCCGCCTTCTTCTCCGCGAGATACCGGATGAGCGCCATTTGGATGCACCGTTGCGCGCCATGTCCCACGGCATCAAAGGTGCGAGATGAAGTTGTTTCGCCCTGAGCCTCCAGGACGCGCACTGTGCCGTTCTTGAAAAGGTCGGGAATTTCCGGCAGCGGCACGTCCAGTTTGAGCTGCAAGCCCGGGAACAAGTCCTTCAGACTTTCCGTGGCACCTGAGTCAAACTCCTTCAGCTTCGCCGTCCTCTCCTCGCCGTCTGCTGAAAGCTTTTTGGCGATACTTGCAAGAGCGTTCCGAAGTTCACCTTCGTGTTCTTTGCGGACTGGTTCGATGATGTCTGCGATGAGCTTGCCAATGGTGTTGCTCTTGGTTTGCTTCCCAACGTCGTCCGAGGCATCCTGCATGGCATGGACGCGAATTGCCTCTGGAAAGAGCGCTTTGAGGGCCTGCTGAATTCCAGTGGGGTTCGGCACCCATGCCTTTTCTGCCTTCTCATCTGGCACAGCGGGATCTCGCACCTCCGACTTTGCAGTTGAACCAGCACCGGGTTGCGCCATCGTGCGCCTGAACCGGAGGGCTTCCTTGTCCACGTAGGGCTTGATCTGTTTTTGCTGGTTAGCGGGCATCGTGGCCAGCAGAGTGTCCGAGATTCCGGTAATCGTTCCCTCGACTGAAACCGGCTCCTTTAGGCTCGTGAAGTCCGTCACCAAAAGCGCCGAGGCATCAAGCAACCATTCGATGGCCGTCAGCATGTTGGATTTTCCGGCATTGTTGTAGCCGACAATTGGAGTGAAGTCATCCAGTGGCAAGCTGACTTGCTTGCAGGAGCGGAAGTTTGAGATCGAGACTCGGGCTAGGCGGTGCATTGTTTGCTCATTCAGATTCGGCGGCATCGTAATTCACAAATCTCCATCCGCAAAGCAAAACAATCATCAAGCAGGGGTTCCTCACATTTCAACATTTTGAGGATTTGGAGGCATGGCGGGCTGCGGTTGACAAAGGGTGCCGTTCCCGGCGGATGCCGCGCTTCATGGGAAATGCTAAAGGCTAATGGGGAGAAACCCCTATACATCTCTCCCGCAAGAATGAGGCGGCGAAGAATTTTGGCTCACACCCATCAGTCTGGAGCCGTTCGCAAAAAGCTTGACGGGAGGGGATGGGTGAACTGCATATTGACCGCCATGAAGATTAAATTCTTGTCATTTTTAGCCCTTTCCACCTGCCTGGTCCTCCTGCCCGGTTGCATCAGCACCCAGGATGGCCACAGCGTGGCAGGATGGCCGATCACCAAGGACCGCATTGTCAGCCGCTATGCGCGGCCGGTCGCACAACTGGCCGCCGTCACCCGCACCGTGCTCAATCGCAATGGCAAACTGCTGGTGGACAACGCCGTCAACAATACCTTCGAGGCCAAAGTCAACCAGCACACCGTCTGGGTGAAAGTCGCGGATGTTGATGGCAGAATCACGGAAGTGACCGTGCAAGCCCGCAGCAGCATGGGCGGCGATGTTGACACAGCCGCCGAGATTTCAAAACAGATCGGCATGATGCTGGTGGCAGGCGCGAGCCAGAATTAGCCTGCGGCGCGGGTCATTTGGCCGCGACGGGTTCCGGCCCGGCCCGGACGGGGCGCGGGGGTGTGATGGATTGGCTCGGGCCGTCCATTTCGGATTCAGCCTCCCATTGCGGCGCGCGGCCCGGAGGGCGCGACGGCGAATGAAGCTGGCGCGTGGTCTTTAATCCTTTTTCCCACGCTTGCATGCAAATGTCGGCCAGGGCGGCAAGATCGAGGTCCGCGGCATAAAGAGTCAGCGTCTGGCTCATATCCAGCCATTTTTGGCGGCGGGCGGCGTATTCGATCAGCCATTGCGGCCCGGTTTCAAAAACCGTCCGCTCTTTCCCTTGTGCAGCGGGTTCGATCGAGGGACTGGCTCCGGTGATCCTGGAGCCGGCCTCCGTGGACGGGATGGCCGTGGTGGTGCAATGGCGCAGGCCGTTGCGCCGGACCGCGGCCCGAACCAGGTCCCAATCCTGTGTCGTGGATAAATCAATATCGACCGCCATTCCGCGCTCGGCGGCCAGCATGCCCAGCGTGTCAACCGGCAAAAGGCCCTGGCTCCATTTTGATCCCGCGTAACTGGGATAAGGGCCGCGTTCGCGGGCCAGGCTGGCCGAGGCGAGGATGGCGCAATGGGAAATGATTTCCATGCTGTGATCGGCGAAATCCGCCGCCGCCGCGCTGGCGTAGCCGGCCTTGAGCCAGTCCAGCGCATCCTGGAAACCGAGAATGCCCAGGGCCGCCGGACGATGCGCCCGGCTCGTGACCCGCGCCGCGTCGTCCGGATAAGCGCTGATGTCAATGGCGTTGTCAAGCATCCGCATGGCGGCGGCGACGGTGCCGCGCAACAGCGGGATGTCCAGCGGAACGGGAGAGTCCCCGGCCAGATGCGCGGCGAGATTGACCGAACCAACGCTGCAAGCCGAGGCTTCCAGCGATGAAGTGTTGAGCAAAATGGCGGTGCAAAGACTGGCGCCATGCACCACGCCCGCATGGTCCTGGGTCGAACGGACGTTGGCCGCGTCCTTGAACCCGAGCCAGGGCTGGCCGGTTTGGGCCAGCGAGGCCAGGATTTCCCGCCAGAGATCGGCGGCATTGATCCGCTGGAAACCGCGCAATTCGCCGCGGTCGGCCTTTTGTTCGTATTCGAGGTAACGCTTCTCGAAAGCGCGGCCGAATAGCTGATGAAGATCGGGCACTTCGGCGGGTTCGAACAATGTCCAGCGGCCTTGCTGGCGGACCCGTTTCACAAACAAATCAGGGACCCACAAAGCCTTGTTCAAATCATGGTTCCACACGGGGCCGCCCGGAAGCGGGCGTTGCAGAAAATCCCAAATGCCGATGTGCCACGGTTCCAGCCAGGAACAGGTCAAACTCGTTTTTTTGCGCTGCGCCATGCAAGGCCCGATTTGCGCGGTGACGTGTTCCAGATCGCTCAAACCGGTCGCGGCGAAACAGGTGATCAAGCGCGGCTCAACCGTGCCCGCGTGGCAAAGGACCGTTTCCGAAGGCACGAAACGGAAAGTGGAAAGCGCCTCGTAAAACTCCACCGCGCGCGCGTTGCACTGTTCGCCCTCGTTCAAAGCCAGCCCCATGGCAACGCGCATCCAGAAATACTGCGGCGTCTCGATGCGCCGGCCGTTGTCGCGCAGCAGGTAATCGTCATGCAAGGCCTGCAAGCCGGCCAGGGGAAACAACTCATCCCGTTCCAAGCGCAGGGCGCCCGCCAGCATTTCCAAATCAAAACCCGGCAATCCCGGCGAAAGCAGCTTCAAATACTGCCCTTCATGGATGTAAACGCTGAAATGCCCGCGGTGAACCGCCTCCAGTTCCAACGGCTCGTCGCGCGGCGCTTTCGGCAATGCTTGACTGTATATTTTTTGCAACAACGAACGCGCCGCGCCGGCGCCGGGCGCCTCCCTTCGTTCCGGGGACGGGGCGGGAACGGGAACCGGAACGGGCGCCGTCCCCGGCGGGGTTTCCATGGGCGGCGTCCCTTTGACCGGGAACGCGATGCCGGCCGGGGGCACGGCGCGCCCCTCGCGCTCCGCCCGGGCCTGGCGGCGTTTCTCCCGATACAGGATGTAACGCCGCGCCACCTCCAAATGGCCGTCCAACATCAACTGATCCTCCACGGCATCCTGAATCCCTTCCACCTCCAATTGTTCGCCCCGGACCGCGCGGCTCAACACCCGCTCCACAACCACGTCGGCGCACTTCTTGACTGCGACCTGCAAAGGCCCGGCCAGCCTGGCATCGCGGCCAATGCCCTCGACCGCCTTGAACGCGCTCTCGATGGCCAGGCAAATGCGCGCTTCGTTGAACTCTTCGATGCGCGCGTCCCGTTTGCGGACGAAAAGCTTTTTGCCCTGCAACGGGTCCATCCCGCGCAAGGGCAACTGATCCTGAAGTTGGTCTTTCATCGCAACCCGCCGATGCAACAAGCCGCCTTGGAATAACCCCATCGCTTGTGTATCATGAGAATAATAACACTCCTAATAGACATCCAAGCCGGTTTTGTCAATGGTTTTTTTGCCTTTCCTGGATCGCCGGATCGTCTCCCACAGAAATAACTTCGAGAGCAGCCTGTCGTTCATATTCACGCATAATGCGTGGAATTTGCGCACGCTGTAGCGTCGAAATTAGAAAAACCGGGTCGAAAATCCCGCAGAACGCTTCCATGGCAGAAGATATGCTTATTTTTTCATGGCGTTCCCGGCAGAATTCTATTACGATGATTGTCAGCACAGAAAGGCAGAATCATTTTATGACCGCAAAACTATTCTTGTCGCTCCTTTCCCAAACCCGCCGCGCGTTGACTGCGGGCGTCATTGCCCTGGCCTGCATTCCGGCCTTTGCGACTACTTTTACCAACAACACCAGCATCGGTGTGGGCTACACCAATTATGATGGAACAGCCATTGTCGTCACCAACTGCACAGTGACGGTGGACGGTCCGCACACCTTTTCCAGCGTGCTGGTGGCCGCAGGCGGCGTGCTCACACACTGGTTTTCTCCAAGCGGCACCGTCTCAAGTCTGCATTTTATTACGAACGAGTCCCAGGTCCTGAGCGGAACCAATCTGGTGACTTTGCTCAATTCCAATGTCGTCACGGCCACCGTTGCAGTGACCGATTCCTCCGGAACAATCGATTACACCAACGGGCTGGATTATTTGCTGTCCAGCCCGGATGGCATTCTGACCCAATTGCAGCGGACAACCAACTCGAGCATCCCGGACGGCGCGACTGTCCTGGTGAGTTACGAGGCTCTGTTCACAGCGCCCGCGGGACTGACTCTGACTGTCACTGGCAATGTCGAGGTGGATGTCGGGGGCGCGATTAATGCGAACGGAATCGGCTACGGCGGCGGGCTTGGAGCAGGCGCCGGCAACAGTGGCAGTGGAAGTTTTCAAGACGGCAGCGGCGCCGGTTACGGAGGCGGCGGCGGGATGAGTTCCAGCAACGCGTTGGGCGGCGGCACTTACGGCTCCTTCGCCCAGCCGGCGAATCTGGGCAGTGGCGGCGGCGCCAGCTACGCAGGCTCCGGTGGGGCCGGTGGCGGGATGATAGAAATCGTGGCCGGCGGCGGGGTGATCGCCAACGGCCCAATTTCAGCCAATGGCGCGAACGGCACCAATGCCCGTTCCGGCGGCGGGTCGGGCGGGAGCGTCTGGCTTGCCGCGCTCACGCTCTCCGGGTCGGGCGCGATCACTGCCAACGGCGGCAGCGGTGACCCGACTCACGGTGGCGGCGGGGGCGGCGGCCGAATCGCGATTCAATGCGGTGCGACCAGCTTTGCGGGTTCGATGACCGCCCATGGCGGGGCCGGCGCGAACATCGGCGGCGCGGGCACCGTCTATACGCAGTTGACAGGGCAGAACGGACTTCTGGTTGTTGACAACGGCGGACAATCGGGGGGCAACACATCGCTTGCCATTGCGAACAGCACAATTAATGTGCTCGTTCAAGGAAGTGCCAGCGTCACGCCATCAGGCGCGTGGACGGTCGGAAATCTGACCATCGCCTCCAACGGTCTGGTACAGGCAAGTTCGATGAACACGCTAACCCTCACCGCGGCAGGAGCCATTACGATCGAGGCGGGCGGCAGCCTGCTGGCCAACGCCGCAGGCTACGCTGGGAATGCCGGCCCCGGCGCTGGCCGTGCTTACAATTCCGGCCTCTATCCTTGCGGCGGTGGCGGGTACGGTGGCAACGGCGCCGCCAGTTCTCCCACGAATGGCGCTGGCGGAACGACTTACGGTTCCCAGTCAGCTCCCAGCGCTCCTGGCAGCGGCGGCGGGACCTCGCTGTCGTATTCCTTCGGCGGCAATGGCGGTGGCGTCATTCAAATCACCAGTTTGAGCGGCATCGTGCAAGTCGATGGAATCGTGGCGGCCAACGGCGGCAACGGATCCGGTTCCGGCGGCGGCGGCGGCTCGGGCGGAAGCATCTGGTTGACAGGGGGAACGTTGCTCGGCTCCGGCTCCATCACGGCCAACGGCGGGAACGGCGCGGACTCAGTTGGCGGCGGCGGGGGCGGTGGTCGCATTGATATCAACCCCACAGCGAACCTGTTTGACGGAACGATTTCCGCTTATGGCGGCGGCGGCGGCGGCAATTGGGGGGGGGCGGGAACTGTTCTCATTCAAGCCACCGGACAAAATCAACTCATTCTGGACAACGATGGACACGCTGGCACCAACACGCTGGTGCAATCGGCCAGCGGCACGGATTTAATCGTGCGCGGCGGCGCGGTCGGGTCAGCCTCCTCGTCCGTCATCTTTGCCAATCTGTTTTTAAATTCAAATGGCTGGTTGTTCCCGGCGGTCAATTCTCCTTTAGGCCCGGCTTACACCATGATTTTCACGTTTACTGGAAACGCCACGGTTCAGGCTGGTGGCGGGATCATTGCGGATTTTGCGGGTTATGCAGGGGGGCAAGGTCCTGGGCAGGGACACTCCTACTATGATCAAGTCGGATTTACCAATTATTGCAGTGGCGCGGGACATGGCGGCTATGGAGGCAGCAGTTTTGGAAACCACGCCGCAGGCGGAACCATCTATGATTCTGCGACGTCGCCCATCGATCCGGGGAGCGGGGGAGGCACGTATGAGACTTTGTCGGCGGGAGGACTTGGCGGCGGGGTCGTCCAGCTTACAGTGACCGGCACACTGGAAATGGACGGCATCATTTCCGCCAATGGCGGCAACGGCTCAGGGGTTGCCGGCGGCGGCGGCTCAGGCGGGAGCATCTGGCTTGCAGTCGGCACGTTGTCGGGCGCCGGTTCCATCGCTGCGAATGGCGGAAGCGGAGTCGATTCCTTGGGTGGCGGCGGCGGCGGCGGCATGATCTATATTCCCTGCAACAACGATTCATTTTCCGGAACTGTCACCGCGTACGGCGGTGGCGGAGCAAACCGGGGTGGCGCGGGACCGGCCATCATTCAAGTTTCCGGAAAGAATTCCCAGCTCATCTTGGACAACGGCGGACTTTCCGGGCCTGCCACGCCCCTGCCGTCCTCGAGTACGACGGACCTGACCTTGCGCAATGGCGCGGTGGGCTTGTGCGGCATCTCGTTAAGCTTGGGCAATGTGCTGATCAGTTCCAATAGCTGGTTGTTGGCGAGCAACAGCTCCAGCTATTCGGTGATGTCATTTTCAACCGCGACCGTTCAAGCGGGAGGCGGTATTATCGCGGATTCTAATGGTTATGCCGCAGGCTTGGGCAATGGCGCCGGACATTACTACGCGGGTTCGCCCAATTACCCTTGCAGCGGGGCGGGTCATGGCGGCATCGGCGGAAACAGCATTACAAATGCCGCCACGGGTGGCAGCGCTTATGATTCTCAGACGTCACCCGACATGCTCGGCAGCGGAGGCGGAACGTACTCAGAATACCCGGCTACAGTCTCGGTGGGAGGACGCGGCGGCGGTGCGTTCCACCTCACGGTGACCGGCCTGCTGCAAGTCGATGGCGCCATTTCGGCCAACGGCGGCAATGGCGGCGGTCTTGGCGGCGGCGGCGGCTCAGGCGGGAGCATTTGGCTCACGGCTGGCACGCTGTCCGGCGCAGGCTCGATTACTGCCAATGGCGGCAGCGGAGCCGGCTCGATTGGCGGCGGGGGGGCAGGAGGCTGTATCGCCATCTATCCCACGGTGGAGCTGTTTACAGGAGCGATTTCCGCTTATGGCGGCGGCGGCGCAAATTGGGGTGGTGCGGGCACTTTATATTTCCAGACCTCGGGGCAAAGCGGCCAACTCATTCTGGACAATGGCGGGCAATCCGGCGCCGCAACACCAATCCAATCTTCCTCCTCCTCCGCTTTAATATTGCGCAACGGCGCGGTTGGGTACCAGCAAAACCCGCCGCAGACTTTTGCCAGCCTCCTGGTCAGTTCCAACGCCTGGCTGATGGCAAACCCCGCTTCACAAAACAACTATCCTGGCATCGTGAATCTTACGGTCACCGGGAACGCGACGGTTCAAGCGGGTGGCGGCATTGTGACCGACCACGCCGGTTCCACTGCCGGCTTGGGCGCCGGCGCAGGACATTCGTATTCTGCCTCTCCCTACTACCCGTGCAGCGGCGCCGGCTACGGAGGTTATGGCGCAGGCAGCGCCGGGAATTCTGTCACGGGTGGATCGGCGTATGGTTCCATAACATCACCGACGCTCAATGGCAGCGGTGGCGGCAATTACTCTCCTTACTCTTTTGGCGGCGCGGGCGGAGGCTCTATTCGCCTCACCGTGAATGGCACTTTGGATGTGGCTGGAAAAATCTCCGCCAACGGCGGCAATGGTTCGGGTACCGGAGGTGGTGGCGGCTCGGGCGGAAGCATCTGGTTTAGCGTCGGCACGCTGGCGGGCGCCGGCTCAATCACCGCCAACGGCGGCAACGGGGCCGATGCTGAAGGAGGCGGCGGCGGCGGCGGACGGATCTCCATCGGATACACTGCAAATGACTTTACGGGGCTCATGACCGCCTATGGCGGCGGTGGATACGCGCAAGGTGGCGCGGGCACCACTTATACGCAGGGCAACAACCAGCCCACAGGACAATTGCTCATGGAGAATGGTGGAGTGGCTGGCACCAACACGCCTTTGTCCAGCATCTTCGGCTTACCTTCTCAACCCTTCAATCTTACCATCGGAAATGGCGCGATTGTCTGCCCGCAAACGAGCTTCCCGCAGTTGAGCAGCCTCACCATCGCGTCTGGCGGCTTGTTGACCGTTTTATCGGGCCAATCGACTCTGGATTTGTTGGTCTTCAGCAATGTCAATGTCGAATCGGGCGGTGTCATTGCCGTGGATGGGGAGGGATACTTTCAGGCCGGCGGCCCGGGTGCTGGACAATCCAGTGGGAATGATGGAAGCGGAGCCGGTTATGGCGGCGCGGGAGGAGCTTCCGCCACAATCTCCGGTGGCAGCAGCTACGGCTCTTCCAACCAGCCGGTGGACTTTGGTAGTGGCGGCGGCTTTGGAGGGGGACCGCCTTCCGGTGGCTCCGAAGGCGGCGGCGCCCTCCGGCTCAACGTCGGTGGCGTCCTCACCGTGGACGGCCAGATTAGTGCCGACGGTGAACCGGGTCTTCAGGACGACTCCGGCGGCGGTTCCGGCGGCAGCATATGGGTGACCGCCGGCACGCTGGCCGGCAGTGGCCAGTTTACCGCTGATGGCGGCGCGGGTGAACTCTATGGCGGCGGCGGCGGCGCGGGCGGACGCATCGCCCTCTACTCCCACGCGAACATCTTCTTCGGACAAGCCACCGCCTCCGGCGCCGGGGGTGCTTCCCCGGGGGCCGAGGGCACCATCTATTCGAACACTGTGCCTGCGCTGCAAGTCTTCTCAAACTCGCCCGTCGGGATTGTGAGCAACGGCGTAAGCTCCGTGACCCTGTACTTCAATGGTGCGCCGAACCCGAATTCATTCCCCGCAACCGCCGTATCGCTGATGACTCCCAACGGGCCTTTGTCCTCCGGCTCGTTCTCAATTTCAATGTTGAGTTCGGCCAGCTACCTCGTCAGCTTCCCGCTGCAGACCGCGGTCGGCAACTACGTGTTGACCGTAGGCCCAAATATCAACGATCTGTATGGCCAGCCGATGTCGCAGGTGTACACGGGGGCGTTCACCATTTCACTGCCAGTCATTCAGGGCGCCATCACGGATACCAACAACCAGCCCGTTGCGGGCGTCCTGCTCCTGCCCTCTGCCGGGTCCTCCGCCACCACCGACACGAATGGAAATTACGCCCTTGGTTTCGTGCCGGGGTCGAGTATCACCGTGACGCCGTCGCTGGGCGCCCTCGTGTTTTTACCGGGGTCGATGTCTTACACCAATGTCTCCGCTTCCATCTCCAATCAGAATTACCTCGCGGTATCCACCCTTGCGGCAGTATTGACAGCCGGAGGCAATGCCACAAACATCCTGCTCAATTGGCAGGGCCTTCCCGGGGTGAATTACCAGGTCTATTCCTCCACGGACCTCTTCAACTGGCTGCCTTACGGCGGTGCCGTCACCGGCAGCAACGCACCGATCCAATTCATCATCGTGCCAACAAACGGCGGCCCGGTGCAGTTCTTCTCCGTGCAATCGAGTTATTGACTTGTTTGGATGTTGCGGCGGGAAACCCGGCCTGCGCACGGCCGTACATGAAAATGGCGAAGCAAGGCACAATGAGATAGGCGCTCCCGCAAGCGGGATTAAAGTTCGTCTAGCGAAATAAGTCCTGACGCCCCGGACAATGATCTCTAAACCGGTAATGGACCCGTACTCAAGCTTCGCCGGATGGTTTTTTACACCTGAGGCGACAAAAGAGGCAAGGGAAATTTATCCACAAAGTTATTCACAAAGGGGCAAGTCAGTTTTTGAAGACCTTTCAGTTTGAAAGGCAGTTTTGAATTTCTCAAGAGCAACTTGCGCTGAAGCATAATGACCCGGAAAGAACAGTAAAAAATTCCGCATTTTCAAATTAAGTGATTGTCAGTGAATGGCTTAGGTAGATCAGTCGCGATCTATGGAACCCTGCATTGGCATGTAGGTCTGGAAAACCCGTAACATCCGTTACATTTTTGATAGTCAACGACTTAACCCGTAACATAAAGAGCAACAGACCCGTAACATGTAACTGCTTTTCCGGGGCAATACTTAACCACAAAGAGCACATCCGCCGCCGCCAAGGCTATGGCGCGACAAGAAGTTCACAGAGCACTGATCAGGGGAAATGGAGTCAACCGCGAAATTCTGCCCCCCCACCCCCCCGCTACAGGTTCCTCCACACTTTCAGTGGAATCAAACATGGGGCAGGCGGAGTTTGCCGGCGACCAAATAGAGCATCGTGATGAGGTAAACGGTGGAACGAAAGCCGCGAGCCTTTCGCTTGACTGCGC
>Ga0181526_10001841_pt1 | contig 19504 bp, 20 predicted proteins | sample PEATcosm2014_Bin_35_FD_119750 | JGI IMG/M metagenome (GOLD analysis project Ga0181526, IMG submission 119750) | Peatland microbial communities from MTU Mesocosm Facility, Houghton, MI, USA - PEATcosm2014_Bin06_30_metaG | ecosystem: Environmental > Terrestrial > Soil > Wetlands > Peat | place...
CCGCAGACTTGGCTCTATGGCCAGGAGGCCGCGGTCGGCATCGCCGGCGCGGTGATCCAGAACGACGAGATCACCCGTCTCGTCAAAGAATACCCCGAGCGTTTTTCCGGCATCGCCACGCTGCCGATGCAGGCGCCCGACAAGGCCGCCGAGGAATTGCGCCGCGCCATCACCAAGCTCGGCCTGCACGGTGCCATGATCGGCTCCAATATCGGTGGCAAGAATCTCGACGATCCGAGTTTCGAGCCGCTCTGGGCGACTGCCGCGGAGCTCGATGCCTTCATGGTGATCCACCCCGGCAATGTCGCCGGCGCCGATCGGCTGAAGTCTTATTATCTCGGCAATCTAATCGGCAATCCGCTCGACACCACCATCGCTGCGGCCTGCCTGATTTTCGGCGGCGTGATGGAGCGCTATCCCAATCTCAATTTCATGATGGTGCACGGCGGCGGCTTCATTCCCTATCAGGGCGGACGCTGGGTGCATGGCTGGGAAGTACGGCCGGAGCCGAAACTGCATCTAAAGCACTCGCCGCAGCGTTATCTCGACCGCTTCTTCTACGATACGATCACCCACAACAAGGCGGCCTGCGAGTTTCTGGTTTCCTCGGCCGGCGTCGAGCGCGTCTTTCTCGGCAGCGACTACCCCTACGACATGGGGACGCTGGACTGCGCCAGGCAGGTGAAAGCGCTTGGCATTGCCGCCGCCGCTCGTGACCGGATTCTGGGCGGCCACGCGGCCGAAATCATTGCCAAGAAGCGGCGGGTGTGATGAACGAAGCTGCTCTCGTTGCCGTGCCGGCGCGCGCCACCAAGGCGCTGATTGCCGACGCCTTCGTCGCCGCGGGCTTGCCGGATGCCGACGCCGCGCGCTGCGCCGAACTGATGACCGAAGCCGATCTGACCGGCGCCGACGGCCACGGCATTTTTCGGCTGCCGCAATATATCCGGCGCCTCAACGCCGGCGGCGTCAACAAGATGCCCAACATCACGGTGACGAGGACCGCCCCGGCGACAGCGCTGGTCGACGGTGACAACGGCATGGGACACCTCGTGATGTCGCGCGCCACGGACGAGGCGATCGCGATCGCGCGCGAGCAGGGCACCGGCTTTGTCGGCGTGCGCCGCTCGAACCATGCGGGCCCGGCCGGGCTCTATGCCGAAATGCCTGCCGCCGCCGGCATGATCGGCATCTATGCGGCGGTGGCCAATGCCAATCATATGGCGACCTGGGGCGGTGCCGATCATCTGCTCGGCACCAATCCGCTCGCCATCGGCGTGCCGTCAGGAAACGGCGCGCTGGTGTTCGACATGGCGACATCGATCGTCGCCTATGGCACCGTGAAAAAATACGCGTTGCGCGGGCTCACCATGCCGGAAGGCTGGTTCGTCAACCCCGATACCGGAGCGGCGATCACCGATCCCAGTCGTTCCAACGAAGGCATGCTGCTGCCGATGGGCGAATACAAAGGCAGCGGGCTTGCCTTGATGATCGGGTTGATTGCCGGCGTGCTCAACGGCGCCGCCTTCGGCCGCGACGTCGTCGACTTCAATGCCGATGACAAGAGCGAAACCAATACCGGACATTTCCTCATCGTCGTCGATATCGCGCGTTTCCTGCCGCTAAAAGCGTTCACTGCCGAGGTCGATCGCCATGTGCGCGACCTGCGGCAGTCGAAACGCCTGCCTGGTGTCGATGAGATCCGTCTGCCCGGCGACCGCCGCGCCGAATGCCGCAGCGAACGGCTGCGCGATGGCGTCCCGCTCGCGCCGGCCCTGATCGCGCAACTCGACAAAATGGCGCGCGAACTGAAAGTGAAGCCGCTCGCCGAGCGGTAACATACGGACCATTGCGCCGCGCCCGCGTCATAATGGGCGGTAGCTTGACACCATAATCTCCACCGCCCAGTAATTTGGGCCAAAGCCCACCAAAAGTGCAGCGGAGGCGACGCATCATGGCATTGACCAAAAGACAATTGATTTCCACGGCGGCGGCGGCCGGTTCAGCGGCAGTGCTGGCGCCGATGCGACGCGCCCGCGCCGCCCTCGACAAGATTTCGGTTGCGGTGATCCCGATCGCCGACTGCGCGCCGATCTATCTGGGCAAGGCCAAGGGCTTCTTCGCCAAGCAGAATATCGACGTCGAACTGTCGACCCAAGGCGGGGGCGCCGCCATCATCCCTGGCGTGCTATCGGGGCAACTGCAGTTCGGCTTCAGCAACGTGCCGTCGCTGTTGATCGCACAGACCAAGGGACTGAAATTCGTCGGCATCGCGCCGGGCGTCGCCTCGACCGGCGTCAGCGGTCACGACTTTTGCGCGGTCCTCGTACCTGGCGACAGCCCGATCAAAAGCGCCAAGGACCTCACCGGCAAGACCGTCGCGGTCAATAACCTGAACAATATTGGCGGGGTTGCGGTGCGCGCCGGGGTGAAGGCCGCCGGCGGCGACCCTGACAGCGTAAAGTACATCGAGGTGCCGTTTCCCGACATGCCGGCGGCGCTGGCCGACCATCGCATCGAGGCCGGCTGGATGGTGGAACCATTCGTCACCATCGCCCAGTCACGCGGCGACAGGGTCGTGGATTGGCCGTTTATCGCTATCGCGCCGAAAGCGGAGATCGCGGTTTATTTCGCTTCGGTGCAATATACCAATGCGAACCCGGACATGGTGAAACGGTTCAAGGCCGCAATCAGCGAATCGCTGGCTTATGCCGACGCCCACGCCGACGAAGTTCGCCAGATCATTCCGACCTATACGCGTATCTCGCCCGAAATCGCCGCCAAGATCATTTTGCCGATCTGGCCGCCCAAATTTAATCTCGCCTCGGCCCAGGCGATGGCCGACGACATGCTCAAGAGCGGGCTGATCACCAAGAAGGCGGACGTTGCGGCGCTGTTGCCGCAGTAGCCCATGCCGGTGACACAAGCGACCAGAGTGCGGGCCAGGCTTACGGCCCGCACTTTTATTTGGCTGCAAGGCCTCGCCGGTCTTGTCGGCTTCGCCATGCTGCTCGAGATCGTGCCGCGCATCGGCATCGTCTCGCCGGATTATCTGCCGCCGTTTTCCGCCATCATGGTTGCGCTGTTTAAGGAGATGACGACCGCCGAGTTCTGGACGGCGCTCAGCGACACTTTGGAAGCCTGGGCGATCGGGTTCGTCATATCGGTCGTTGCCGGCGTCGCGATCGGCCTCGCCATCGGCAGCTCGCATTTGCTGCGTAGCTTGACCCATTCGACTATCGAGTTCCTGCGTCCGATTCCGTCGGTCGCGCTGATCCCACTCGCCGTGCTGCTGTTCGGCTCGCAGATCCAGTCGACGCTGGTGTTGGTGGTCTACGCCTCGTTCTGGCCGGTGCTGATCCAGGTGCTGTATGGCGTGCAGGATGTCGATCCGGTGGCGCGGGAGACCGCGCGCTCTTATGGACTCGGAACCTGGGCGCAAATCCGCTACGTCACCTGGCCGACCACGCTGCCTTATCTGATGACCGGCATCCGGCTCGCCGCCGCGGTGGCGCTCATTCTCGCCATCACCAGCGAAGTCGCTATCGACACCCAGGGGCTCGGCAAGGAGATCAGCGATACCGAGTCCGGCGGCGCGGTCGCCATCATGTATGCCTATGTCATCGTTGCCGGAATTATCGGCGTCATCGTCAACCTGGGCGCCCGGGCGTTGGAGCGACGGGTTCTGGCTTGGCATCCGTCGGTGCGTTTGGACGCCGCGGAGGCCGGCGCATGAAAGACCTCATGCCATCGCTGCCGCGCCGGCTTGCTGTTACGCTTGCGCTTCCGGTGACGCTGATCGCCGCCTGGTGGATCACCAGCGCGGACAGTCAGAGTTTTTATTTCCCGCCGCTGCAGACGATTTTGCAGACCTTCGGCAGATTATGGTTTTCGCCGCATGCTTTGTCCGACGTGGGGCCGAGCCTGTGGCGCTTCTCGGTAGGCTATCTTGCCGCGGCGTTCCTCGGCATCGTCATCGGTATTCCGGTCGGCGCCTCGCGCAACTTGCGAAACGTGCTCGAACCGGTGCTGGAATTTTTGCGCGCCATTCCACCGCCGGTGCTGGTGCCGGTGCTGATCCTGTTCACCGGCCTCGGGAACGAGATGAAGGCGCTGGTGATCCTGTTCGGCTGCATCTGGCCGGTCCTGCTCAATACGGTCGCAGGCGTCCGCGCGCTCGACGAGATCCTGGGGGAAACGGTGCGCAGTTATCGGATCGGCGGGCTCTCCCGGCTGTGGCATTTCGTGCTCCCCGGCGCCAGTCCGCAGATTTTCACCGGCCTGCGGCAATCGCTGTCAATCGGCATCATCCTCATGGTCATCAGCGAAATGTTCGCGGCCAGAGACGGCATCGGTTTCGTTCTGGTGCAATACCAGCGAACCTTCGCGATTCCGGAGATGTGGAGCGGCATTATCGTGCTTGGCATCATCGGCATCGTGCTGTCGCTTATTTTTCGTGCGATTGAGGCCTGGCTGCTGGGCTGGTATCACGGCCTGCGGCAATCGCAGCGGGCCGGTTGAGCGAGCTTTTGAGGGATCGATGGATCGAGCAGTCAAATCCATGCTCGAGGTGACGGGACTGCGCAAAGTCTACGAGGATGCGAGCCGTACCGTCGAGGCGATCCGCGACGTCAGCTTTAGCGTCGGCCAAGGCGAGCTTGTTTGCATCGTCGGCCCGTCGGGCGCCGGCAAGACCACTCTGTTGAAATGCATCGCGGGGCTCCTGGCGCCGACCTCGGGCGGCGTCATCCTCGAAGGCAATCCGGTCAACGGTCCGCCGCCGGCCATGGCGGTTGTGTTCCAGGAATACGGCCGCAGCCTGTTTCCGTGGATGACGGTGCACGACAATGTGGCTCTGCCGCTGAAGCAGAAGAAGCTTGCCGCGGAGCGGCGCGAAGAATTGGTGCGCGATGCATTGGCGGCTGTCGATCTTTCGGGCGTCGACGGCGCCTATCCTTGGCAGCTCTCGGGCGGCATGCAGCAGCGCGTTGCCATCGCCCGCGCCGTCGCCTACGAGCCGCACGTGCTGTTGATGGACGAGCCCTTCGCCGCTGTCGACGCGCAGACCCGCGCCGATCTTGAGGATCTGATACGAGTGTTATGGCATCGGCTGCGGGTGACGGTGCTGTTTGTCACCCACGACATCGACGAGTCGGTCTATCTCGGCGAACGGGTCCTGGTGATGTCGCACGCGCCGACGGTCATCATGGAAGACGTGACGATCGACCTGCCGGATGAGCGGACGCAGCTGGAAACCCGGTCGATGCCTCGGTTCGGCGAGCTGCGCAAGCACATCTATTCGCAAATCCAGCTTGCCAAGCAAGGGTGGCGTCCGCCCTCCGATTGACGCACCGCCGCGGGCCAGTTTGCCTCCCGGTCCGTTTCCCGCTACCGCGATCGACGTGTTATTCGGTATGGCTCTCATGCGAGGGACGGAAATCCCTATGCGGGGCCGTGGCTGACGAGTAGGAACGCGGCTTCATCGCAAGCGATAGGCTCGCGGCCATCGCCGAAATCCTTAGCAGAAAATTTCCAATGCTCCGTCCCGGCACCTTCGCGCTCACTTTGTTGCTGTCGTTTCTGACCGCGCTCGGCCCGCTGTCGATGGACATGTACCTGCCGTCGCTGCCGGACATCGCCCGCTCGCTGCAGGCGCCGGTGCTGAACGTGCAGCTGACCATTTCCAGTTATCTGTTCGGCTTCGCGGTCGGACAGATTTTTTATGGCCCGATCTCCGACCGGCTCGGCCGCAAGCCGGTCCTGCTGGTGGCGCTGGTGCTCTATGCCGCGGCGACCGTCGCCTGCGCCGCGGCGCAATCGATCCACGGGTTGATCGCCGCGCGTTTCGTTCAGGCGCTCGGCGGCGCCGGCTCGATCGTGCTGGCGCGCGCCGTGGTGCGCGATATCTATTCCGGCGCCCGCGCCGGGCGCGAATTATCGCTGATGGGGTCGATCACCGCGTTCGCGCCGATCGTCGCGCCGATGATCGGCGGCGTGCTGCAGACCGTGTTCGGCTGGCGCGCGATTTTCGTTCTGCTGGTGCTGTTCGCCGGGGTATCGGGCGCGGCCGCCGCGTTCCTGCTTCCCGAGACGCTCAAAGAGCGCCCGCCGGGGCGGTTTTCGTTCGCCGGCATGACCGGGCTTTATCGCTCGGTGTTGGTGCATCGCGGCTTTCTCGCCAATCTCGGCATTCTGACCACGACCTTCGTCGGGCTGTTTGCCTGGGTGTCGGGCGCGCCGATCGTGATGCAGGGCTCGGTTTATGGCCTTTCCCCGCTCATCTTTGGCGTGACTTTCGCCATTGGCGCGGCGGGCTACATGGTCGGCGCCTATATCGCGGCGCGCATCGTCATCCGTCTCGGCCTCGACCGCACCATGGGCATCGGCTGCGCGACACTCGCAATTGGCGGCTTGATCATGGCCGCGGTGGTCGCGCTCGGCTTGACGAACGTTCTGTGGTTTGTCGGCGCGATGACCATTTATCTCGCGGGCTTGGGCTTTGCGCTGCCGGCGTCGATGGCCGGCGCGTTGACGCCGTTTCCCGACCGCGCCGGCACGGCGTCATCGCTAATGGGTTTCACCCAGCAATCGAGCGCCGCCATCGCCGCCGGCTGCATCGGGCTTTATCTCGGCCATTCCGCCTGGCCGGTCGCCGCGGTGGTGGCGACCATGGGCTGCATCGCCTTCGTGATTTGGGCGCTGACGCGGCGGGTACGCGCAGCGGAGCGGTGACGGGAACCTCGCCAGCCAGCAGTCCGGCGAGCTATCGCTTTTTCTTCTTGCTCTTCTTCCCGAAGATCGCGTTCCAGTTTTCCTTGTAGGCCGCGGTAACGGGCTTTTGGCCCTCGCCCCGGCTGTAATTGGTCGGCGCGGCAGCCGGCTCTCCAGCATCGGGCTTGGTCTCGGCCTTCGTCTCGGTGGCCTTGGTCTCGGTTTTTTTGGCTCCGTCCGCAGCCCCGGCGCTCTTGTCCTTCGCTACAACCTCGCTTTTTGTCGCGGGATCGGCCTTTGCTTTCTTCTTGTCGGTGACCATTGCTCTTCCTAATCGTGAATCCGCAGCGGCTTTCGATTGGCCCAGATTTGACGGCAAAGCGCACAGGTAACGGCGCAAGGGATTCCCCGCTCGCTCCCCTCTACCCAATCTATCGCCTCGGATGCAACAATTCGACCGGTGCCAGGCATCTCGGAACCTGTCCCGCTCGGCCTGCGACATTTTATTCCTGCGACATCCGATCCCGGAGCCTTCGCCGCGGGACGCGGTTATCTAGAGCGGGGCGGCCATGCGATGACAACATGAGGACGTCATGGCTGTTGATGCCGTACTTTGGCTCGATCTTGCCGTCATAGTCGCATTCATAGGCTGCGGCTGCATGCTCACCGCACCCCGTCATAAGCCGCGCGAATTCACCGAGGCCCGGTTCGATCGCGAATTCGATCGCGCCGCCTGACGCGACGGCGAACCAATCCGCCACCGTTTTTCCGAATGTGGCCCGGAATTTTCTCCGGCTGGTTCGATGTTATTGCTGCCGACACGCGATCGGCCATCGGCTATAACCCACTGCTCTAACAGGGCATGGCCGCAACAGGGCGTCTTAGAACGCCGCGATGAGAGCAGCACAATGACCAAAGCCAATAATCTTCCGACACGTCGTCTCGGTTCGTCCGGCATCGCGGTGTCCGCCATCGGGCTCGGCTGCATGTCGCTGTCAGGAATTTACGGAACGGTCGGGGATCCTGACGGCATCGCGCTCATTCACGAAGCGCTCGATCGCGGCATTACCATGCTCGATACGTCGGACGCCTATGGCGCCGGCCATAACGAGGAACTGGTCGGTAAGGCCATCAAGGGACGCCGCGCCGACGTGGTGCTGGCGACGAAATTCGGCAATCTCGGCGGCCGTGGCGGCAAAACCGCCGACGGCCGGCCCGAATATGTGATCAGTTCCTGCGAGGCGAGCCTCAAGCGCTTGGGCGTCGAGGTCATCGATCTCTACTATCAGCACCGCATCGATCCGACCGTGCCGATCGAAGATACGGTCGGCGCCATGGCAGAGCTCGTCAAGGAGGGCAAGGTGCGCGCGCTCGGCTTGAGCGAGGCCCGCCCCGAGACCGTCCGCCGGGCACACGCCGTGCACAAGATCGCCGCGGTGCAGAATGAATATTCCTTGCTGTACCGCGCCGAAGGCGAGGAGACGCTCGCAACGACCCGCCAGCTCGGCATCGCCTTCGTGGCCTATTCGCCGCTCGGTCGTGGCCTGCTGACCGGCGCCGTCGAAGCCCCGGAAAACATGGCGGAGAACGATGCTCGCCGCCGCCATCCGCGCTTTGCGCCGGGCAATATCGATCGCAACTTGACGCTGGTAGAGCGCATCGCGGAGATATCCCGCCGCAAACGCTGCACGGCGGGACAACTCGCGCTCGCCTGGCTGTTGGCGCAGGGCGACGACATCGTGCCGATCCCCGGCACCAAGCGCAAAGAGCGGCTCGTGGAGAACATCGGCGCGCTGCAAGTCGCTCTCTCCGACGGCGATCTCGCGCAGATCTCGGACGCCATACCGGTCGGCGCGGTGGCCGGACTGCGCTATCCCGAAGCGCAGATGAAGAGCGTCTATCTCTGACGCGGGTGCTAACGACGGCGCAGGTTGGCGACATAGCACCGGGTGAAATTGTCCCGCGTCCGCGCCCGCGCTACATTCGTGCGCGATCGGGCCGGCGAAAGACGTCTGCGGCTCGGCCAGAATAAAGCGTCACGCAGAGGACGCCGGAACGGTAGGCCGGGGAAGAGAGATGTGGATCGCGCTGGTTATCACGCATGGGTTGTTGGCGTTCCTGCTGTTGGGCGCGATCACCCACCAAGTCGTGAGCGTCTGGGCGCCGGTGCGCGCGGCGGCCGGTAATTTCGTCGCCCGCTTCCGCGCCGTCGGCTCGGCCAATTATGTCAACGCCATCATCGTGCTCTACTGCGCCACGGCCGCGCTCGGCAGCGTGATCTACACCAATTACCGGATCACGGCCCGGTTGACGCTCGAGCAAGGCCATTACTGGAAGTCCTATGGCGCCTTCGAACTCAAGGAACATTTCATCGCCATTGGGCTGGCGCTGCTGCCGGCCTATTGGTGGTTCTGGCGCCAGCCGCTCGATGCCAAAGAGGCGGTCACACGCAAGCTCCTGACGACGCTCATCGCCTTCGTGGTCTGGTGGGCGTTCCTCGCCGGCCACGTCGCCAACAATATTCGCGGGTTGGGGACATGAGCGCGAACAGCCGGTTTGGCGTCTTTGCCGTCACCTTCGCGGCCGTCTATGCGGCAGCCTATTATCTGGTGCTGATCAATAACTGGCCATTGTTCTCCTACGGTCCGGCCACCGGCGAATGGACCCTTTTCAACCGTGCGGCATCGGCCGGCCCGACGATGTATTGGTACGGCTGGATCGCAACCTCGGCGATAGTGGCCGCCATTGCCGGACTCGTCGCGTGCTATTTGCCGGGCAATCTTGGCCGCCGATTGTGGTCCGGTCTGGCGTGGCTTGTGCCGCTGTGTTCGCTCGCGGCGATCGCTCATCTGTTGAGCGGATATTTCACGCATTGAGGCGGCGTATGACAGTCACCCGCGCGGGCCTGTATCTCGCATTATGTCTGACATCGGCACTCGCCGGGCTCGCGCCGGCGTGCGCCGGCGGGGTAAATTTCGGCGACGATAACGACAATAATACCGACCAGGGGCCGTATTTTTTCGGCTTCGTCCGCGATGACACCGGCTCGGCGGTGCCCGACGCCAAGGTGACGGCGACCGTGAAGGCGGGCGGCGCGCTGGTGACGCGCAGCAACGGGATGGGCGTCTATAAGATTCCGGGCTTCGGCAAAAACGTCGATCCCGACAGTATCGACATCTCCTGCGCCAAGGATGGCTACAAGCAAGACACCGTGCTGCGCCGTCCGCATGCCGCCGGCGACAATGCCGATCCGGTCGAGGTCGAGTGCACGCTGAAGAAAGAGTAGCGCGGCGATGACGCGAGCGCTTTGCCTTGTTGCCGCGATCGCGTTTGTCTTCAGCGTGCTCCGGGCCGATGCCTGCCGCGCCCAGACGCTGACCGGCGCGGTGTCGTCCGCCGAAGAAGGCGCGATGGAAGGCGTGCTGGTCAGCGCGCAGCAAACGGGCTCGCCGATCGTCGTCTCGGTCGTCAGCGACGACAAGGGCCGTTTCCATTTCCCGGGTGGCCGGCTCGCGCCCGGCCACTACACGCTGCGCGTCCGCGCCGTCGGTTACGACCTTGCCGGACCGCCGGCCATCGACATCGGTACCACGCCGGCCGATGTCGCGATCAGGTTGCGCAAAACCTCGGATCTTGCGGCCCAGCTCACCAATACCGAGTGGCTGATGAGCATGCCCGGCACCGCCGACGACAAGCGGCCGCTGATCGAATGTATGAGTTGCCACAGTTTTGAGCGCATCGTGCGCTCGACCTACACCGCCGACGAATTCGTCCCCGTCCTCGAGCGCATGGCGCAATATGCCAACAACTCGATACCGGCGCGGGTGCAGCCGCGCGTCGCGCGGCGCGACGTCAACGATGCTTCCGTGCACAAGCTCGCCGCCTATCTGGCGACGGTCAATCTGAGCCGCGCGCACGACCGCGGCAGCGAAGGCTGGAACTACGAATTGCAAACCCTGCTGCGGCCAAAGGGCCGCGCCACTCGCGTCGTCATCACCGAATACGAATTGCCGCGGGCGACCATCGCGCCGCATGACGTGCGCACCGATGCCTTAGGGCATGTCTGGTATTCGAATTTTGTCGAAAATGAATTGGGCGAACTCGATCCCAAAACCGGTGCGAACCGTGACTATCCGATTCCCGTGCTCAAGCCGGGATTTCCGACCGGATCGCTCGACCTTGAAGCCGATGCCGAAGGTAATCTGTGGCTTGCCTTGATGTTTCAATCAGGCCTCGCCCGTTTCGACATGAAGACCAAGACCTTCCGGATTTTTCCGGTGGACAGCGGTTTGAACGACGATGCCATGCAGTTGTCGATGGTGATGCCGCGCTCAGCGGGCGTCGATGGCGAGGTCTGGACCAACGACGTGGCGCGGCAGTCGATCATGCGGCTCGATCTTGCGAGCGGAAAATATCAGCGCATCGATCCGTTCTCACTTTTGCCGACAGGGCGGTTGCACGCGCCCTACGGCATGGCGGCCGATGCCGAGAACAATCTCTACTTCATGGACTTCGCCGACCAGAACATCGGTCGGGTCGATGCCAAGACCGCCACCACCACGATCTATCCGACGCCGACCGCAAAATCCCGGCCGCGCCGGTGCATGCTCGACGAGCACGGACGGCTGTGGTTCACCGAATTTGCCGCCAACAAGCTTGCGATGTTCGATATCAAGGCGGAGAAATTCAAGGAGTGGGACGTGCCGACGCCTTACACCTATCCGTACGATGTGTTCAGCGACCCGAACGGTGAATTCTGGAGCGGCGGCATGGCGAGCGATCGGGTGCTGCGCTTCGATCCGCGATCCGGGCGTTCGGTCGAATATCTGTTGCCGCGGCCGACCAATATCCGCCGCGTCTTTGTCGATACCTCGACCAAGCCGGTGACGTTTTGGGCGGGCAACAATCACGGCGCCGAAATCGTGCGGCTCGAACCGCTGGATTAGCAAGCAGACGAAGGGAGATTGCGCGATGAAACACGGTTCCATCCTCGTCGCATTGCTCGCACCGGGCTTGCTGCCAGCCGCAGTGACTGCTGCGCTGTCGCAAACCGTCCAGCCACCCGCGCCGCCTGCGGACGCGGCGCCCGCCCCCTATGCAATGTCGATGGGCGATCTCATGAATACCTTCGTGCAGCCCCGCCACGCCAAGCTCGGTCTCGCCGGTCACGCCGGAAATTGGCCGCTCGCAGCCTATGCGCTCGCCGAAATCAGAGAAACCTTCGCCGGTATCGTCAAGGCCAAGCCGCGCTTTGCCGGCTTGCCGGTGGGCGAGCTTGCCGATGCGGCGCTGAAGGAGCCGCTCGGCGCCGTGGAGGCGGCGATCAAGCTGCGCGATCCGCAAAAATTTGCCGCCGCCTACGATCAGCTGACGCAAGGCTGCAACGGCTGTCACGCCACGCTCGATCATCCCTTCGTCGTCATCAAACCGCCGGATGCGTCGACCTTCGCCAATCAGGATTTCAATGCGCAGCACTAGGCTGGCTTAAGGAGGAAATATGGTTCAGCTTTTAGATAGCGACATCGAGACCCGCGAGGTGCTCGGCTGGAAGGGCATCCATGTGCTGCACTTCATGGGCTCGTCGTGCTCGCAGAAGCTCAGGATTTTCCTCAACCTCAAGGGCATTCCGTGGCAATCCCACCCCGTCGATCTGCACGGCAACGAGAATTTCAGCCCGTGGTTTCTCGGCATCAATCCGCGGGGCCTGGTTCCCGTGCTGGTGCACGACGGCGCCGTGCACATCGAGAGTAACGACATCATCCAATACCTTGAAAAGACTTTTCCGGAGCCGAAGCTCATTCCGGAAGGCCACGAGAATGAAGTCGCGGCCCTGCTCAAGCATGAAGATGATCTGCATCTCGATCTGCGCACTTTGAGCTTCCGCTTCGTGTTCGCGCCGCCCGGCCCTCCCAAGCCCGCGGAATCGCTGAAGCGCTATGCGGCGAACGGCTCCGGCACCGTCCGGGGCGAGAAGGATCGTGACAAGGAAATCCAGATCGAGTTCTGGGAGCGCGCCGCCCGCGAAGGCTTTCCGGACGACAAGGCGCGCGCCTCGGCGCAAAAATTCCGCGCCGAGTTCGCCGCGCTTGACCAAAGGCTGGCACAACATCCCTATCTGATGGGCGATGCGGTGAGCGTGCTCGACATCGCCTGGTTTATCTACGCGAACCGTCTTCTGCTTGCCGGCTATCCGTTGGCGCGACTCCATCCGCGGCTCGGTGCCTGGGCCGAAAAGCTCTCTTCGCGTCCGGAATTCGCCAGGGAGATTGCGATGCCTGCGGAAGCCCTCGCGCGGATCGAAGCGACACGGCGCACACAAACGCAAGCCGGCAAGACCCTTGAGGCGGTGGCCGGCTTTTAGAGCATGATCCCGAAAACGGCTTAGCCGTAGCTCTTCAGCGCCCCGCGTAAAATCTCCCGTGCCGGCTCGCTGCCGTCGACGAGGCGCAGCGTGCGGCGCTTGATCTTCCAACCGGACGGCGTGCGCCCAAGCTCCCAGCGGTTGGTGACGACGCGGTGGATGTGATAGCCCCGCGAGGCGCCATGATTGGGAACTTCGACCGGCTCGCCGGATTTATTCGGTGTCAGTATCTGCAGATAAGAGGTGACGACGGCATTATCGCCGTCGAGCGCGATGTGTGGCAGGCCGGTGAAATGCGCGATGCCGCCGGCGATGGCCGCCTGATGGCCGTCGCTCTTGAGGCTTGCCGCGATCGCTTTGTTGCCGGTGGCGCCGGACAGATCGGGGCCGCGATCGAATATGCCGTCTTCCGCATAGACGAATTCGGCATAGGCCGCGGCGCCGGTATCGGCGCTCGGCGGGTGGCTCGCGATGAGATTGTAGATTTCCAGCCGATCCTCTATCGCGCGAAGGCGCTGTTCGACTATTGATGGATCATTGCCCATACCGGCCCCCGAATTACGATCGATGCACGACTCTATGCCGCGTCCGAGCCTACAATATCACCATCGGGCAGCCGTTTTTTGCGCTGCGCGAAACGACGGAATCTGGCATCGTCATAGGGTTGTGAGGGTCAATTCATGACGCTGGCCGGCGAATTCCATCGCCGTTCATTCCTTATTGGCGCCACCGCGACAGCCGGCGGCGTGGCGCTGGGTTTTGCCATCCCCTTCGCGGCGCCGGACCGGGCGCGTGGCGCCGAAGGTGTTTGCGAAATCACCTGCTGGGTAACGATCGCCGCCGACGATACGGTGACCATCCGCGTCGCCCGTGACGAGATGGGGCAGGGCGCCATGACCGGGCTGGCCATGCTGGTCGCCGAGGAACTCGAATGCGACTGGGGCAGAGTCCGCACCGAAATCGTGTCCCAGGAAGAGAATTTGCGGCGGGGCCGAGCCTTTGGCGATACCGCGACCGGCGCCAGCCGTTCGGTCGCCTCGTCGCAAAGCTATCTGCGCCGAGCCGGCGCCATGGCTCGCGAAATGCTCATCGCGGCGGCGGCGGAGCGGTGGAAAGTACCGGCGGCAGAGTGCAGCGCCCGCAACAGCACGATCGTCCACGGACCGACCGGCCGCAGTGTGACTTTCGGCGCCGTTGCCGAGGATGCGGCCAAGGTCGAACCGCCCACACACGTGGCGCTGAAGCCGCCCGGCACATGGCGACTTGCCGGCACGCCGCGTAAGCGCCTCGACGTCTTGGCCAAGGTCACGGCGCAACCCGTCTATGCCATCGACGTGCGTCTTCCGGGCATGCTCTACGCCTCCATCGTGCAGTGTCCGGTGTTCCAGGGTGCGCTGAATTCGGTCGACGATAATTCGATTGCGGGAATGCCCGGCGTGCGCGGCATCGTCCGCATGCCGGACGCCGTCGCGGTGGTGGCGGATTCCTGGTGGCGCGCGCAACGGGCCGCGGCCACGCTGAAAGTAACTTGGGATGATCGCGGCAACGGCGGGCTGACGACCTCGGCGATCGCCGATCTGGTGCGCGGGGGCCTCGATGCGGCGCCGGCGCAAATCGGACGCGCCGACGGCGATGCCGCAGCCGCGCTCGCCACCGCCGTGCGGCGAGTCGAGGCGGACTATGGCGTGCCATTTCTCGCCCACGCCACGATGGAGCCGCAGACTTGCACCGCGCATGTAACCGCGGATGGCGTCGAGATCTGGGCGCCGACGCAGGACCCCGCGACAGCGCTTGCGACAGCGGCGATCGCCGCCGGCGTGTCCAACGACAGGGTCACCGTGCACCGCATGCTGCTCGGCGGCGGTTTCGGGCGGCGCGGACCGATTCAGGAATTCGTCCGCCAAGCCGTCGTCATCGCCAAGGAGTTCAAGGAGCCGGTCAAGCTCGTTTGGACGCGCGAACAGGACGTCGCTCACGATCTCTATCGGCCCTGCGGGATGGCGCGTCTGGTCGCGGGCCTCGACCACGAAGGAATGCCGATCGCCTGGACGATCAGGCTCACCGGGCCGTCCTTCGTCGCGTCGTTGGTGCCAGCCTTCGGACCGACCCTCGCCGACCGCACTTTCGTCAGCGGCCTGACCGACGAAATGCCCTACAACGTGCCGAACTATCAGGTCGACTACGTTATCCGCCCCACCCCGGTGCCGCTCGGCGTCTGGCGCGCCATCAATTACACGCAAAACGCCTTCTACAAGGAAAGTTTTGTCGACGAGATGGCGCATGCCGCCGGCATCGATCCCTATCTCTATCGCCGCAAATTATTGGCCAAAGAACCGCGCAATCTCGCGGTGCTCGACGCCGCGGCGAAACGGGCGGATTGGGGCGGCCCGCTGCCGCGCGGTGTGTTCCGTGGCATCGCGCTCAACGCAGCCTGTGGTAGCTATTGCGCGCAGGTGGTCGAACTCTCGGTCAGCGACGGCCATGTGCGCGTGCATCGCGTGGTCTCGGCCTTGGACATGGGTTATGCCGTCAATCCGCTGTCGATTGAGATGCAGACCCAAGGCGCGGTGGTTTATGCGCTGACCGCGGCGCTCTACGGCGAAATCACCATCAAGGACGGCGGGGCGGCGCAATCGAATTTCGACGATTACGAAATGTTGCGCCTAGCCGACGTGCCGCAGGTCGAGACCGTGATCGTGCCGAGCGGGGGATTTTGGGGCGGGGTCGGCGAGCCGCCGGTACCGCCGCTGGCGCCGGCGCTGTGCAATGCCATCTTCGCCGCCACCGGCAAACGCATCCGGTCGCTGCCGTTGAAGAACCACGATCTGCGCAACGCGATCTGACATCCGCTGGCCGCGGCTTTTCATTTTATCGGATCGTGTCTAGTTTGCGCCTCCTCGCTTCGCCACGGTCGCGATCCAGTCCATGCCCACCATCGACATCCATGCCCATTACGTCGATCGCCATTATCTCGACGGGCTCATCCGCGTCATGCGCCTCGACGTCGAGACCACGGCGGACGGCAAGACGCTGTTGCGCGAACGCGGCGCGACGCTGGCCTGGACCCGGCCGGACATGTTTTCGCTCCTGCATCGCCTCGCCGACATGGCGCAAAAATCGATCGACATGCGCGTGCTTTCGGTCAGCGCGCCAAACGTCTATCCGTTTGCGGCTGTCGAGCAGGTCGAAATCGCGCGCCATGTCAACGACGCGCTGGCACGCTACTGCCACGCGGAGCCGAACAAGTTCTTAGGCCTCGCCAGCCTGCCGCTTGCCGATGTCGATGCCTCGCTGCGCGAACTCGATCGCGCGGTCAACGAACTCGGTCTGCGCGGTGTCGCCATCGGCTCCAATATCGGCGGCGTGCCGCTCAACGACGCGCGCTTCGAGCCGCTATGGGCAAGGATCAATGCCTTGAAGCTGCCGGTGGTCGAGCATCCGATGTTTCCGCGCGACACCTCCGACATGGGCGAGTTCGAATTGCCGCTCCGGGTCGGCCTGATGTTCGACACTACGCTGATGGCGGCGCGCATGATCTATGCCGGCATTTTCGAGCGCTATCCGGATTTTCCCTTTGTGCTGGCGCATACCGGAGCGGCGCTGATCATGCTGATGGAGCGGCTCGATAACGGGTTCCGGCTGTTTCCCGATTGCCGCAAATATATCGACAGGCTGCCGAGCGAATACGGCAAGCGGCTTTATTACGATTCTTGCGCCTTCGGCGAGAAGGCGCTGTTGTTCGCGCTCGACGCGGTCGGCGTAAGCCAGATATTATTCGGCACCGACGATCCGTTCATCGGATCGGACACCGCGCATGTAACTCGGCTGCCTATTTCGGCAGCCGACAAAGCAGCGATCCTCGGCGGCAATGCCGCCCGATTGTTCGGACTTGCGCCGTCATAACGACGAAAGGCAATCGCCATGACCGCACGCGCCGCGACCAAGCTGCCCGCGCAAGCGCTGGAGACGGCGGCATTCGCGCCCTATGGCGAGATCATCCAGCCCCGTGCCATCGGCACTCAGTTCGCGCACAATCCCTATGACCCCGAGACCAGCAGCGACGAGCCGACATTGACGCTGAACAATGGCACGCCGCGTTTGTGGATCATGGCACAGCGAAAACGTGGTCTCGTGTTCACGCAATTGGCCCGGCATCGGCGCGTCAGCCAATGCCTCGGCGCGATGCAGGGCAAGGAGTGGTTTATCGCGGTGGCGCCGCCGAACGATCTGGCCGACGGCACGATGCCCGATCTATCGCGACTCGCGGCGTTTCGAATCCCCGGCGATCGCGTCATCAAGCTTCACGTCGCGACCTGGCATGCCGGGCCGCACTTCGTTCACGACGAGTGCCTGTTTTTCAATCTCGAAAATCTCGACACCAATAAACGCGACTTCGACACCTCAGATCTGCCGAACGAGTTTCAAATAGCGCCCTGATACCGGCGCGAATAGATCAGGCGAATCGGACATCACGCTGCCGCGATCGCAACCGCTTGTAAGTGATCGTTGAGGATATTCGGAAGCTCGGATACCGGCTGCCGGCCGAAGCCGCAATAGGCGCCCAACCCGAAATCGGCGAGATATTTCCGCGCCACCGCGATCCGTTCCTTGAACCGCGACATGTTATGGATGGCGCCAAGATAGACACGCGCGCCTTGCGGGTTGAGCGCGGCGAGCGGCGCATAAAACGCGTCGTCACTGCGATCGAGAACGGGAATATGAATCCAGTTCACCGGCCGGCCCGACGCCTCGACAAAGGCGTTGGCAAGCTTCACCGCCTGCCCAAGATCGTCGGGCTGGAATCGCGGCCATCCGCCCAGCGTGCCGAAGCAGAAGTGATAGCCCAGCGCGACCTCGCGCGGAATGTGCGGCGCAAGATTGCGCACCTCGGAGAGATTTCGCTCGATTGCACCTGCGAGCGGATAGCCCGCAATGGCGCCATAGGAATCCTGGATCTCGGTCGAGCAGTCCCACTGGATCGCCAGCTCTGTGCCGGGGATCTTGCTCACGATCATCGCAATCTCGGCGCGTGTCGCCGCCTCGTAGCCCGGCCTGATCCGATCGAGGTCTTCCCGGTTTGGGAATATACGTGGCGGCAAGACGCTATTGACCATCGGTATCGATACCTGGAAGCGCAGATGCGACGGCAGCACGCCTTTGTCCTTCAGCGTCTTGAAGACAAAATATGAATTGACGGCATCGCGTGCATAACCGAGCCGCCAGCCGGGATCGCCGAACCGTACTTGGCTCACGCCGTCTTTGACCTTGAACCACCAGGCGTCGGCGGCGTTTCGCGGATGCTGGCGCTCGACCCCGTTTTCGTCCGGCGCCGGCCGCTGCACGATCTCAAGTTCGGGATGCGCCGCCAGGACTTGATAATGGACGCGGCTGATCCAGTGCCGCCGCGGGCCAACCTCGCCATCCGGCATTGCCAATAGATACTTTCCGAGTGGCGCGCCGAACGACTCGAAGACCTCTTGCGGGGTGTCGAAGGGAATACTCCCGACTAACAGAAGCTCACCGCTCACGCCCGCCTCCTTGCTTGCCAGCGTTGCGCGCCACTATACACTGGCCACAAAAGAGGAAACGAGGTGGGCAAATTGAAAAGCGCTTTATCCGCAGCGCTATACGGCGCCGTCATGCTGCTGACCGCACAGGCGGTCGCGCCGCAGGCCATCGCACAGACTTGGCCAAACCGCCCTATCAAACTGATCGTCCCAACCGGACCCGGCGCGGCCACCGACATCATGGCGCGATTGATCGCCGACGACGTGTCGCGTGCCGTCGGTCAATCCATGTTTGTCGAGAACATGCCGGGCGCGGCGGGCATTTTGGCGCACGAGGCCGCCGCGCGCGCCGCACCCGATGGCTACACGTTCCTGTTCACCAACACCTCGGGCATGGCCATCAATCTCATTTCATTCAAGCAATTGCCCTATGATCCAACCCGCGATTTCACCGCTGTCGCCTTGGTGTGCGATCCCGCGCCACAGATGCTTTCGGTCAATGCGGCTTTGCCGGTCGCCACGGTCGATGAGCTCATCGCCTATGCCAAAGCCAATTCGGGCAAACTATCGATTGCCTTCGACAACACCGCCGGCGCCGCCGCATTCGCGGCCAAATTATTCAACAAGCGCGCCGGTCTCGGCTTGGCCGAGGTGCCTTACCGTTCCAGCGCGCAAATGATGCAGGACGTGGCCGGCGGCATCAATCAAGTCCTGATGAGCTCGATCGCGGCTGCTTCGGCGATGGTCCAGGCTGGCAAAGTGCGCGAACTCGCTGTCACTTCCGACAAGCGCTTCCCGGGCTTGCCCGAGCTGCCGGCGCTGCAGGAAAAAGTGCCGGGCGTGGCGATGAACGGGTTTTTCGCCATCGTCGCTCCGGCCGGGACGCCGGCGGAAGCGATCGCGCCGATCAATCGCGAGGTCGCCC